>Ga0123355_10009442_pt1 | contig 14835 bp, 10 predicted proteins | sample TergutEmb28metaG_3_FD_89872 | JGI IMG/M metagenome (GOLD analysis project Ga0123355, IMG submission 89872) | Embiratermes neotenicus P1 segment gut microbial communities from Petit-Saut dam, French Guiana - Emb289 P1 | ecosystem: Host-associated > Arthropoda: Insects > Digestive system > Gut ...
CTCTTCTATTTCTACCCCACCACAAATAGATAGTGAGGAAAAAAAAAAAAAAAGGGGGGGGGGGGGGGGGGGGGGGGGGGTGGTTCAAGCGGCTGGTGTGGGGGAGAGGTGAGGTGTATACACCTTTTTGGTGGAAAAATCTGAGGGAAGGAGATCACTTGAAAGACCTAGGCGTAGGCTGGAATATAACATTAATTGGATCTTCAATAAATAGGATGGAGGGACGCGGATTCGATTGTTCTGGCTCAGAATACGGACAGTGGGAGGGTTCTTGTGTATGCGGTAATGAACCGAGTTCCAGAAAATGCGGGGAATTTCCTGGCCAGCTGAGGAACTATAGCTTCTACAGAAGAACTCTTCCGTAGAGATGGTTGATGGGCTGGTCGGTTTGTTGACTGGTCGTTTATTTATTTATTAAATGGTCAGTTACTTAGTTAGTTAGCTAAGGGTTCTGCCACATTCTTGTCTTAAAATTTTCCAACCAAAATTTTGCATGCATTTTTCATCTCCCCCAGGCATTCTGGAACGTTATAGCTTATACCACCCATCGTCGAATTATAAGTTGGAGGCGTCAGTTTCATTCGAAACGTTTGTACAAAGAACGTGATAACGTACCCGGAACATCACAGTACAAACTTGATAGTGGTTTTTATGTTGCAGCGTGTTGGATCTGTACTGCGCTATGTGTGTTAATTTCTATTGTTTCGTAGGTGGTGATGGACGCTTCTCCCCTAATGTTGAGAATATTTAAATATGACCGAGGTATGCGTGAGTTTATGAAAGTAACTGGACGACCTTAAATTGACGTAGAATGTGCGTGTTAAATTTGAGGAAGTAATCTTGGTAATGCAATTCGACTGAGACTTGAACTAGGTATGTACCAATTAACGAGCATTATCGCTACCAGTAACGTTTAAACTACAGTTAGAAGTTCGATTAACCCTGTCTAAACCGTAGTATGATTAAACACACGACAATGGAGTTCCTTGTTTTGGGAAATCATACCTGTACGGTAGCCAGTACTCTGCGAGACACGAGGTGCTCACAGCGACATTGCTTTGATTCAGGTCTTCTGGGATGTTACGCTGTGTTGCTGGGTAAATAGTTGTCGATGTCCAGAAGTATCGTAGCGTCTGTTCAGCAGGGTCCAACAGTGTAAACTCAGTGTTCTTGAACTGCTTGACCCTGGAGATGACAGCGCTACGACTCTTCGAAAAGTCACAGTTGCTATATATCCACAGATATGGTGTGACATCTCCGAAGACTTGAATCCTCAGCTTGCACTCTGTTTAAGTTTTTCTTACCGTTGCTACATATTGCTTACTTCGACGGCAGTAATTATTTTATGTCTATTATTATGAACCAAAAACATTTATCACTGCCTGTCAACAAGTACTTTTTAAGATACGCGTTGCGACATCTGTACTGGCCCATCCTCAGTGCCGACTTCGAAATCTTAGTTTGTGTTTATCATGGGTTACTTACCACTTTGCACTGGTTTGTTTATTCTTCTGTTAATACTTTCATTTTTGGACGGAATACACAACATGAAGTTCAGAATTATCGTTCATTTTTTTTATTTTTCATTTATTTTTTTATTCCCTTGGCGCAACAGCCCTAGTGGACCAAGGCCTTCTCACTGTCGAGGATTCATAATCACACTCAGTTTGACACACCACACTCGGTAGGACTCCTCTGGATGAGTGACCAGCCCGACGCAGGGGCCTCTACCTGACAACACACAACATGCATAAGAGACAGACATCCATACCCCCGGTGGGATTGGAACCCACAGTTCCAGCAAGCGAGCGGCCGCAGACCCACGCCTTAGACCGCGCGGCCACTGGGATCGGCAGCTTTGTAACGGCATGTTGTAATTTAAAATTCATGTTTATGTTTTATACATTCGATTTATATATATATCTTGAGCTTGCTTGTTTGACCACTATTTCTTCGCGAGTAGGCCAGTCTGTTGGGTTCCCTTTCAGGATCTGCTGCAGCTGTCTTCTTTCGACCTGTTTCTTCACCAGTGCACGCATTGGCCTGTCAGAGCCGTCAATTAAGGATCCCTGCAACAAAATATTGGGACATTACGTTATAAAAGTAACGTGCGAGCCACCAATTAAATAGCCTGGCAGCAAAGGAGTGGGTATTACAGGCAGAAACGCTTGCTTTGTATGTGCGAGACGTCAGTTTCTTGAATGTCACGAAGTGTAAGGAGCGAGTGAACAGTTGCGAGGAACAAATCATTACGACATGGACAGCTTCTCTCTCCTGCGTTGCGGTCGAGCTGACAGTGACGAAGGGTCCGCGCGAGAGGTCCGTGTTATGAGGTGGTTTATTTCACGGTGGAAAGAAGATATAATTACCTGCTCTGCCCCTCCACACAGTCGAGTTCTTGGCTCAAAAGAAACAGCTTGAAAGAGCCCATAAATCCTGTGGGCTGCCAGGACATGTAACAGTACGTAGAGGAAACAGAGAGAAAGAGAGAGAGAGAAGCCCAGAGCAACGAAAAAGACGGAAAGCGCCATGTTATTTATGTCGGGAGGGAAGCTTCGCTGGTGGCGGCGCATTGCGGTCACTAACAGAAACACCGCTTGTTCTCTTGTTCTTTCATTCCTTATCCCTTTTCCTCCCATTACGTCTCGTTTCTTCATGTTTCTTTTCTTTCAACCCTGCCAGTTAACGAAACTATTATGGCCCCGTCAATTAATGACCCTCCATTTGGATGTCTGTGCATTTCGTGTATAGCAGGGTGTTGAAATGGCGTGACCCGTATTTATAGTTCAAAGGCAGACCCCAGCTAGACGGAAAAAATAAATTAAATAAAACAAGAAGCAATGTGTGCTTCTATAACGCTTACACATTTTCGAGGATTTTGCCTCTGAAGAAGCGGCTTTATGAAAGGTACAGTTGTGAATGTTCAGTGCAAATGGCGGGTGAAGAACATTGGTTAATTGGTGCAGTTTCCCGCAGACAATGCGTGTTTCTGGGAAATGACAGAGACAGAGGCACAGGATGTCAGCCCATTCGCTCGCAGACAGAGCAGTTCTACTGACATTCCTAGCACAGAATGCCGCTAACATAACTGAGCCTGTTTCGCTCATAACAAACGTTTGTTGAGTTCCCTTCACTTTCTCTTTTCTACTCCAGTCCACTCCTTTGCCCTGCAGAGGCGGACGACAGATTTTTCAGAAACGCTGCTACCTGTGTGCATTACTACACGGCGATCTGAGAAAGTGTAAAGTATAATAGAAATCATGATGTAAATATACGTCACATTAAAAATAATATCTTCGACTCTTATAACATCATAGTATGGTTATAACGCTCTGGGTTTAAATGTATTTAATGTTATGTTGTGGAAGATATATGGAGCCGGAAAACGGAACAAGTGAAATACAAACATCTGTTCATGTAGTAATTTCGCCTTGTGTGAAAGGAATTTCAGAAAACTTTTGCTGTGGTTGACTTCTGTTAGAAGCGTAAGGTAACAAACCCCGAAATTGAAAATTCTGTCAATGTATCTCCCCAATAAAAGGGAAAACTTTTAAATTAGGCCCCCTTCTTTCCTTTTCAGCATGCCATCAGGGCACAGCGTATTGATAATCGATCGACTCGTGTAGTAAAATTTTGATGCTAAAATTGTCTTGCTGTGGGGTGATTTCTAAAGTGTTAGCTTTATTGCACGCAAACCATCTTTGAGTGCGTCTGCGAGCAAAACGCTGTAGACGGTATCCAATTATATAGACGACACCACATTTTCTTTATCTTTCTGGTACCGCGAACCACACGTTGAGAACCATTGGCATACATCACTACCGCTATTGGCGTACGTAGTCACCGCACTCCACTTCCTAACCATAGTTCTTGAAAAGAAAACAAATTATTTAATGACAACAGCAACTCTTCACGTATCTGTATTACACGGCTTGCTTTTGCTAATGCATAGGACTTACATACAGGTGAAGAGACACAGCCCCTTTTCGTAGTAACATGACTGCAGAGGGAGGGAAACTGAAACAATCCATAAAGATATTAATTGTTTAATTTTGTAAATTATGTACTTTACTGTTATGTTTATGTATTCTTATTGTTATGTTTAAATATTCTTATTGTTATGTATTTTGTATTCTGTTTCATTGTGTTGGTCTGTGTATTGTTTTGTGTGTAAATGTGTAATGTTCTACTGCCTCCGGGTGTCCACCCAATTGCAGTTAACAAATATATCAGATATGAGATATTCTCTACTGAAAGAAATGTGTTAACTCACTTCTTATTCGTTACAGTAGTAAGAGTTAATGAATGCCATTCTTGAACGTAGGCCTACTTTTGTAACGGTTCCTCATTTAAATTTCTGTCTTTCAACGTTCATTCTTCTACATTTTGGGTCGAGGTTCCAACCTCATATTGTCACGAATATTTTTTTAATGTCTGTAGGTTATGAGCATCTAGTTTGATTGCTACTTCATGGCCAACCTCAGTCCTTCCCTTGCTGTTGTACCGGCAACACGTAACGAGTTTAGCGTTCTCGTGCGTCAGAAAAGTAATATGTGTTGATGTTTTGCTATGTATGGGGGCGTGCAAAAGCTACAGTGAGGAAATAATTCACTGCACGCCCATAACATGTTATTGTAAGAGCGCATAACTTTATTCACAATTATCTCTTGAATGTGGAGGCATCCCTGCCTGTATTAAGAAGTTTCATTCTAACAGAAGACAAGTTTAAAAACTCGTTCACAGCACCAATCTAACAAAGATGTTGTACCTGTTAATCTGTCTGTCAATATCCATGTTTTTTATTACTACTGCTATGTTATAAGCATCCGACCCTGCTGGGTCAGTTTCAAGTTACAAAACAAGCCACAGATTTTGTCGTCTTATTCTGTTTCTTAGTGTTCTCTGAAATGCGACGTGTATTATACCTTGGAAGGGTTCTGTTAAGAACCAGTAACATCCATGATTCTTGATTTTACATCCAATAATGATGTTATAAATTTACGTTCCAGAAACAAGTTCCAGTTCTTCAATAAAATGTCAGGAGCCAGTATTTAAATCATCATCATGACAGGACTCTTTAAGAGGATTTCAACATAGTTGGACCCATTTCTGCTAATGATTAGTATCAGCTTTTTTTTCTGTTGAGTTTTCTCTCTCCAAGGTTATTTGTATTAAATTTCCAAGTTTTTCAGTATTCTCTTAAGGAAGAAATGTCTATGAAAGGGAGGGAAGAGAAAGAACACGTTAATCTCATTAACGTCTTTTGCGACTTGATTAAACGTCGCGACATGGTAACTCGTTAAAAGAAGTAATGGAACGCGTTCGATCAGAAGTGTTCTAAAGGACCACCTCCGTATTTACGAACCAGAGCGGTACTGACGGAAATAGTGACATTCTCAACTCTGCCAAGGGCTGTGTATGTGGGTCAATCAGACGACCTTCATCTTTATTAATAGAAAAAGATGAAACTTTTATCTGAAAAGGGCAAGTTTTAGGTGGTGATTATAAAAGTGATGTTGGTCCTTGTTGTCTTCAGTGTCTGATTTGTAAAGTGCTAGAAGACATCGCCGTCCTATTGGAAGTGCCCTTCCTCTTCGCCGTACTGGAACGCCTACTGTTCCACTCGAAGATTCCTCGGAGCTGGAACTGAAGTGGTACAACTCACCCCTTGCCATTACCGCCTCTAAGGTTCTCTCCTCCGCCTCATAATTCTTCAATTCTTTTAATAAAGGCCCCGGAGTGCTGGATTAATGAATTCACTGCCTACGGCTCTCCTATTGATCATTGCCGAGCTAGTTCTTAATTACCTTTGTCCGCCATCTTTACTCTAAAGAGAAGAAGAAGGAAGACCTCCTTTTGTAAATTTTTGGCTTCGTTCCATGCTGGGTTCCACACCGTGACTCATGAATCTAACTTGAATAATTCTCAATTCCTTCGAATTAATTGTGTTGATATAAATTACAGCCGTAACAAAAAGCTAACGCTGTCAAGGTGTTGATTAATATCTACACACAAATTTATATCTACTGAGTACGTAGTACATCTGCATCAAATTTATTTCTAATATATGTATCAGAGTGGAGACTAATAAATTCACTTGTCGTTTAAATAAAGATATTTGTGATTGGATCTAACACCTCCCATAATTCAGTTGATATAATTCTTTAGGAAAGGATCCTTTTATTCAAGACGCTGTATATTTTAGGTTGTCACGAAGTCCCAAAGTTTAAAGAAGAGAATGCTGTGTTGTCCAGCAGTAAATTGGAGGCGGGTGACACAGTGACCTTGTGGAAGGCTGAATGGAAGGCTTCTAAAATGAATAATGAATCAGTTATTTCAAGGCTACTGTAATTCTGTCGCCAAAGGGCTTCTACTTAATTACTATCTCGTATTTTACTAAAGTTGCCTTGGCATCCGATTCTAAGTTACTGAAAGTAATTAAAGTATCAGTAAACACTCGTAGTCCGCGGTATAATACGCCGTCACTAAAGCTGAAAAATAAAAGTTTCCGTCTTATACCGACGGATAAATAAATTTAATTTATTAAACTTGTGACGGAAATTTAGTGTTTCGTAAAATTTAAAATATAATTACCTTCCCATTTAATAAAACTCTGCCAAAAATCCCGCCATAAATTTAAAAATAAGAGAACGCAATAAACTTACAGGTCAATGTGAATAAAAATCCAAAAATGTAACAGTATGCGGATATTTATTCACTGCAAAGCTACTCTACATGTTTCGGGTGTCACAGCACCCATCATCAGGAGTATTAAAAACTGTACTCGCAGCCTCCGGTACAGGTCATACTACTTGTACCGCTACTCCCCTCCAACGTGGTCTGATCGGGACGGGACTTCGTGACAACCTAAAATATACAGCGTCTTGAATAAAAGGATCCTTTCCTAAAGAATTATATCAACTGAATTATGACTTGTACCGGAGGCTGCGAGTACAGTTTTTAATACTCCTGATGATGGGTGCTGTGACACCCGAAACATGTCGAGTAGCTTTGCAGTGAATAAATATCCGCATACTGTTGCATCTTTTGGATTTTTATTCACATTGAATTACGATGCACGGAACCGTGAGCTTAAAACTTACAGGTATTTACTTTTGCTCTTTCTAACAGCAAAACTCTTTGTATAAAAGCGTGACCATAAAGAGATAATGATTTTAGTCTAATTTACATAACGGTAGTGGAGAGGTTGTAGACTTTAACTGTACACAGTGTGGAGGAAAATTTTGAAGTCTTTAAGAAAGGCTGATGGAAAATATTTTAGTAGCTTTGATGAAAACTTAATTTTTAACTTCTCATCTCAGTGAAATGGCAGAACATTGCAGATTCTTTGACATTGTTTTTATAAGTGAAGGCTATGCTAGAGAGAGAAGAAGCCTGGAATTTTATTGAGGCAACAATCAACAGTGAATCATAACACACGGATACAATGGTTGTGTAGACAACCTGTATCAGCTCAGTCGGTTCACTGTCTGCGATAGCAGCTACGCGGCTGGGGTTCTCTTTTCCAAAGCGCCCACACCGGCTGTTCGATTCTCCTATTCAGTACACTTGTAACTGGGGTTAAAGCACCCGAAACTTGTAGCTTACCACTAACGCCCGTCTAGTTTCGTGGTTAAAAATTAGTGAAGATTTATTTTTACTCTCACTACACCTTCGTATCGTTCAAGTTGACTTCACTTTCAATTGTATATTCAAATAAACTTATACATAGTGGAATAAAGAGAGACCAACTTGATGTCACTTGTTTTATTATTTCATTATTTAATGCTCAACATGTTTCGTATGTTAATACATCCATCCTCAGGAGATTGCGACTTATTTGTTGAGTTATTTGATGGGCTGTATTGCTCTTTTTCGATGTGTGTTGGTGTTACGTTGTGGTTTGGCTGGGGTGGTGTGGTATCCGTATGCAGGCTGAAGCACAGCAGTGCTTCAGCCTGCATACGGATACCGCAAGCTCCTGAGGATGGATGTATTAACATCCAAAACATGTTAAGCATTAAATAATGAAATAATAAAGCAAGTGACATCAAGTTGGTCTCTCTTTATTCAACTACCAAGATGATGCACGGTCCAATAAACATTTAAAAAATTGATACATCGTTTAAATCACTCTGGCCCCAGAGTTTTATTTTAACTTTCCCTGCACTTTCATCCCACGCAAGAATATTCCTCTCTTTTTTTCATTCTTGCTTACAGGAACTATACCTAAGCCTACACTTTTTTCTTCATGTTCACATTTCCTCGCCCCGTCTCTTCTTGCTATTGCAAACGGTTGGATTATTGGATATTACATTGGATCGGCGTTCTGTGGAGGCTAACACAGGACTTTTCGTCGTTCTTTAAAAACCCGGGGCTATTCCCTTAGCGTTTCTCTTGTATCATGTATCACGAAGTCAGTCTTGAACTGCTATGAAGACATCGGAAATCGGTCCCACCCTTTTCCTCTTAACCCCTCAGGGAACAGTAAGAAGAATTAGTGTAGGATTGGAGAAGCAGACCCGATGTGGGGCACGACCTCGGAGGGCGAGTTGGAGTGGTCAGTATAACCTAACTTCTGCTTGCAGTTCATACCAGAGCGTAACCAACTCGTGAAAGTAATGCGGGACGGACGTTGCTAATCGAGCATCTGGGACAATTTCCTGCACTCGTATGCCCATTAACTTTACAAATAACCACTCTATGTATGTGACACGCTTACATATGCCTACGCATGTGTATGTGTGTATGTATGGGTCGCCTGAATAGGGATGAATTAAAATGTCAAGTATCCTAAATGTTTCCATCCTGAAATTGTATGCAGGCGAGTTCTTTTGTTTTCTGGCCCTCTCTTTGCTGTCTTTTTATTTAATTATATATATATATATATATATATAACGAAACTGAACATTCAACACCTTTCTGAATTAAGCACAACTAAAGAAAGGTGAAGCCGGTCCCAGTGGCCGCGCGGTCTAAGGAGTAGTTCTACGGCCGCTCGCCTGCTGAGATTGTGGGTTCGAATCCCACCGGGGGCATGGATGTTTGTCTGTTGTGAGGATTATGTGTTGTCAAGTAGAGGTCTCTGCGACGAGCTGATCACTTGTCCAGAGGAGTCCTACCGACTGTGATGCGTCGTTATGTGTGACCTACAAACCTCGTGAATGAGGAGACTTTGGCCCACTGGGGGCTGTCGCGCGCAAAATAAAAAGTTGAACATGGACATAAAGTGACCTCTTTCTTCTAGTACCACATCATCATTAATGCATCTAGTAGCCGAGTTGGTTGTTATTTAAGTGGTCCTACTGTTCCTGTTTCTAGTACAAGAAAAAGTAAAAGATAAAATAACTTAAGACAGATACGAGTTCTAAAATAACATGTGTGTTATTTTAAATATGTTTCATATAACTGGAGTGGGCCGGGTAGCTCAGTCGGTATAGTGACTGACTACGGGATGGACAGTCCGGGATCGAATCCCGGTGGGGACGAGATTTTCCGCCCATCCAGACCGGCCCTGGAGCCCACAGCCTCCTGTAAAATGGGTACCGGGTCTTTCCCGGGGTTTAAGTACGGCCGGGGCGTGCTGCTGACCACTCATCCCCTTCTAGTGCCGCGGTCATTGAAGAGTAGAGCTATACCTCTACCCACCCTCTGGGCCACACCGGGCCTGTAACAGCATCACTTTTACCTTACTCATATAACTAGAAATATTCAACGACGTGATGTTGTAAATAAAGTGCTGATCGGGAAACGTGTAGGTTTAAAAAATACTGAAGTTCAGGTTGCTACTTACTTGAGCCATGACGGCATATAAGGGGTGTGGAGGTACAGGTTTTCTCATTCTTAACCTATACACTAGGTGGAAGCCTCCCGTCCCGGCTGCCATACCCCCAGAAGAAAGCGCCCCTGGTACCCATTGGATAAGAGGCTGGGTGGGAAACGATCAGGAGATTTGGGGAAGACATATATTTCTTCTCTCCTAGGATGATCTAATAAACATTGAACAATACACACGAGAAAAATATGATGAAGAGGAAATTTTAATTCGTATGTTTTGTCGTGTATTGTTGCTGTTAGTAGAGAAAAAATAATTAGTTTTGACATGTAGCAGACCAGGTACAAAGTTTGGTAGAAAGTGTTAAGGGAAGAGGGAAAGGATGTGAGTGCGTGAAATGAGGGCAGTTGGCTCAGGATAGGCTCCAGTGGTATGCTTCAGTGAAAACGTTACTAAACATTTGAGTTGCACAAAAGGAGGGGACTTCTAGAATATCCGAACACGTTTCTTCCACTTACGACTCTTGTGGTACTAAATTGCGCGGTTATGTGTTACGGCCTGATCAGTATAGCCTTAATTAATTTCTTATTATCTTCCCGGAATTATGTAGCATTTCAGTTATGATTTATCCTTTCCGAAATACCCTTGTCTTGAAGATTATCGTTCGAATTATGATGGTGTTTATTCTGGCAGCAGTGTAGCGACTTTTCAGAGTAAACTTCTGCCTCCGTCATTGGAATAGCAGTCTTCGAAGTAGCCGTGAACCGCCATTCTCACTACCCCTCTTTTGTAATTCTTGCAGACCTGAACCACAAAATGGTTAATTGTGCTTTTGATCACTGAGGAGTATGGGCTTTGTTTTGGCGGAAAAGACGTGTAATAATACAATGTGAGGTTTACTGAAAATTACAGGTTTAAAGTTTTAGACTTCCTTGTTCCGTACCCAAAGAAGCCGTACAGCAGTTTCGACTCCACCCAATGAATTGGGCTCTGACCCCAGTCAGAACATAGGGTAACCTCCGAGACTCCACTAAGAGCAGCAGTAAATTTGGTGACTGATCCGACCCGGCGCCGGAACTGGTGCTACGAGCTCTCTCAGACAGCCGCAAGCCAATTGCCGTCATGGTCTCGGCTACATCCGACACTGAACATGCTTAAAGCACTTTAAATGAGCAGTATCTCGAGAGCTGATATTTACTGCTGAGAAAGCTATTAGTCAGTTGCTGGTCATATTGTGTGCAGTGAATGTAACGGGGGAAATATGTTTTCACACTTCATGAATTAATTTATTTACTAAGGCGTTTTAAAGAACATGTGGGCAGAATATTGCCTATAGATTTCGATAGCATTTGATTGGTTCATACGTAGCTCATTTAATGACAAGGTAGTAGTTGTGTTACTGATGCGAAGTAAGGTGAGATGTGCCAGTACGGGACGTAAAAGCTGATGGAGTTGTAGAAGTGACCGGGACCTGTTTTATTGACCTATCCCTTGTCTGGGACTGTAGAAAACGTGACATATAATTCGATGCGGATAGCAGTTGCATTGCCCGAGCCTCGAACTATAACCTGAGTCAAACGATAAGGCATATTCGACATGACAAAAAATCCTATCGTGGCACGACACGCATTTTTTGACCTTAAAACTTGTTCATTTCAGTTCAATTCAGTTCAATTCGTGTAACCAACGAAAATATTTCTCGCATTCTTAATATTAAGATTAGTAAGAGTTTTTATTTCCCCACCCCCCAACAAAAAACACCATGAAGAAATTTTGGTCCTATTGGATGATCAGTACGCTACTACGCCTACATTCTCTAATCAACGTCCCCGAAATTCAGAAAGCGTAACAGAATGGTGCACAACTGTTGTTGGAACATAAAAGCCATAGTCCCCGTATTGTTGTTGTCGATGACAGGGAATTAAAAGTACCGGAATGTGCTGTTCGTAACGAGTTTCACGAAAATTTTTCGAATTACTAGAGGGAAATTACAGAAAAACAACAGTCAAAATACAGCCTGTTTGTATTTAAGTTCATTAAATAAAATTACATCCTCCACATGTTTCGGCCTTCTGCATGGCCACCACTTAGTGCAACATGTGATGTGTGGTTACATAGATTAAAATAACTGGTACTCTGAACTTTGAAATTTAAAATTCAGTGTCGTGTAGTCTGGATGCTCACTCTCATTCGTGTCCTGTGTTGCAGGTCACAGTCTATTTTCATTAACCCTTATTTACAAAATTCACATTGTTGTTTACACAGTGCATCTTTAACAAGTTATTTACCTAAAATTTGTTCCAACAATACGAAACGTATAATGATTTTGAGAAGTTCTTATAAACATCAAAATATGTTCCAACATGTTTCAGTTTCTAACAACTAATACTTTGAAGATCTGTACCAGGTTATAACTTAACAGTGACTACTGAAAAGTGTCTAAGTGCCATGTTCATTTCACGTTGGGGAGGTAGAATGAGCAAACAAGTTGTGTTAAAATAATGTATACAGAGAATTCCGATTTCGTATATTACGGATTCAGTGATATACGGATTCGGAATTCTTTCCATAAATTATTTTTATATTTATTGTATTAAATGTAAACAACATCCCTTAATTTAAGCAAAAAAGTGTAATACTGCAGTTCTTGAAAAAATCTAGTATTTAAATTTAAGGACATAAACCATAACACAAGATATGATGGTTGTATTTGGAAAGCACAACATAAATCTTGACATAAAATACGAATAGACCCATTTGCAAGTCACAGAGCACTCAGGTAAGGTACGTGTTGTGCCCGTACATGTTTTGCGGTGTCCTCCAGCAATTTTGTGGTTGTAAAGCTCATGGTTAAACTACACGACTACATAGTCGATTTCCCTTTCGGTGGGGTTCCCAACAGTGTTGCCGTTTTTGAAAATGTGTCTTCAGAATACTCCTTTGAAATGCTCCCTATCATCATCCGAAACAAGAAAATGGAAAACGAAATGACATAGCCTCAACTTGTGGTAAGTTTCTTTTCTTTACGACAAGAAAGATTAAAGTCAAGGGGTTCGTGGTTTTATTTCCCTAGAGGGTACTCCTGTTCATAGGCAATTTGAGCCAACAAATTGAGGCATGTCCCGTTGTGGTTGTTGGATGTTTAACCAATATTAGATGCTGGCCTGCTGAGGGTCGTATACCCACGGCTCACCAGAGTGGCCGGTGCTTCTGTTCCATATGTGCAATGCTGGGTTTGTAGATTAATGGCATTTAACTATGTCAGCAGATTCCTCTTATCCCGAAAAAAAAATAATAACTCAGTGAGCTCTTCAAAAATTTCTCAAGCTGTCGCTTTTAATTCAGATAACGAAGTGACCAACAAGGAAACCTGCAAGAGAATAAATTTTGTACCTACGTTGTGAAAGAAACCACAGTTTTGTATTCCATCTCTCTGCCAGCCTGAATTTAGTTTAGCTTATATCGCCTGATGTTCGAACGCATGTTAATAAAGAAAAGTATTCACATTATGGGACGTTTGATTACTAGCCTCCTGACTACACCATGCTTTATCTGAAGTTACAGAAGTGACAAATAGAATATCTGTCCATTCGAAGAGAGATACTGATCAAAGTTTCTCTATTTAAATGCTCATAATCTATAAAATTGTGTGTGTATGTGTGTGTGGGGGGGGGGGGGTTTGTGGGTGGGTAAGATTAGTAGAATACACTTTGAAGGACGTCGTTCTTCTCAACAGCGAATGTGTTGAAAATAATGTGAAGCGTGCACTGCCTTGAAGTGTAGTGTGGTTGTTACAGACTGGTTTGTTTTGAGCAATTTAAATTCGAACTCGAAGCTAAAGACTAGGTTGCAGCATGTGCATATTTGAATTGCCACTGTATTACCAAATGATCCCTGTTTCTTGCACATACGGACGAAAATCAACAGTAAATACTTAGTATATTTACTTTCAATGCCATTCCGTGCGTTATCGACCAAATAAACAGCATTCTGTTGCACTAATAATGTTATAGGCGAAAATTCTTTGAGATCTTGCTTCACACGTCAGTTTCTTTCTTTATTTCTTTTAATTACAATTTAGATTTACGTGTTTTTTTTCTGTAGTTAATGTACGTTAATGACGCATTCTGTTGTGTCTGTGCTGTCAGATATTTGGGACGGAAGGTATTTTTCCTCCAGCATTTTCATGTTGCCTCGGTTTAGAGACACATTTCTGAGAACATATGCAAGAATGAATGCATCCTTAGCGTATTTTCGAAAATTCTGTATTCTGTCAGTCTAAAATTAGAATTTTTTATGTTATCAGGCTCTTCAGATAGTTCTTTGAATTCGATGTTCAGAATTACGGCGTACAATTGCGGTATCATAGACGGTGGAAGTCTAGGTAGTCTATATGAAATCACAGGTTCCAGAAACATGTCAGTACGTGTGCAGTTTCATTAACTGAGCGCTGTAGGATACGTTTATTTCTTAATCACAAATATGCAGTTTTGTACATTGAGAAAAACTTTCCAAGTCTTATTAAACTTCCAATTTTCACATGCTCTTTAGTTTACATACGACACGGAGAATCACAGATGCCATCCTATTGTGTAAGTAAAGGTTGAGAATCATCACTAGTTTGATACGAACTTTAGTAGTGAATTATTCCACTTGCTGCAGGGGAAGTTCAGACCTTATACCTTAACTGTAGGGAATGACAAGCTACTAGATCAAATGTGTAATGACCAACAGATTCGAATCGGATTTAAACGTTCGGTGCCTGAAGTGCACTCTTGTAATTAATCAGTATAGTCCATGAGATTTTTCCACTGAACTTCAACAGGCAGCACAAGAGAGATATATTTTTTTTCTCAAGAGGGCGAATTCACAGTGTGAGGATTGATAATAGTTCCATTGAGAGGGTGGAAGAGTTCAAATATTTGGGAACAACGTTAACATATCAAAATTCTATTCAGGAAGAAATTAAGAGCAGGCTGAAGCTAGGGAATACGTGCTATTATTCGGTGCAGAATCTGCTGTCATCCAGGTTGCTGTCCAAAAATTTAAAAATCAAGATA
>Ga0123355_10009443_pt1 | contig 14835 bp, 16 predicted proteins | sample TergutEmb28metaG_3_FD_89872 | JGI IMG/M metagenome (GOLD analysis project Ga0123355, IMG submission 89872) | Embiratermes neotenicus P1 segment gut microbial communities from Petit-Saut dam, French Guiana - Emb289 P1 | ecosystem: Host-associated > Arthropoda: Insects > Digestive system > Gut ...
GGCCGGGAAGATCAAATGCGGACAATGCGGGGCGGCGCTGGGGGTTATGAAGAAAGCGCAACTACAAGGTCGCTCCTACTTTCGTTGCCGCCGCCGTGCCGACAGCAAACTCTGTGCCGGGTGCGGCACTCTGCGGGTGGGTGAGGTCGAGCAGTCCATCTACAGCGCAATGCAGAAGAAAATGATGGCGTTTCAAGTCTTGTCCAGCGGCGCACCGACCAAAGCCAATCCCAAACTGACGGCCTTAAACGTGGAGCTTGTGCAAGTGGAGAACGAGATCGAACAACTGCTGGAAACACTCTCCGGTGCAAACGCTATGCTGTTGGCCTACGCCAACCGCAAGATTGAGGAACTGGACGCCAAGCGGCAAGCCATCATGTCGGCCATTGCGGAAATGGCCGCAGATACTATGTCCACGGCACAGATGGAGCGCATCACGGATCATCTGGATAATTGGGATCACATCAGCTTTGAGGATCGGCGTATCGTGGCCGATGGACTGCTTACTAGGGTCAAGGCCACAAGTGAGCGTATGCAGATTGAGTGGAAATTCTAGGCACTACCGCAGGTGTACATTGTATAGCGTTGCCTCCTTTGGAAAAGGAGCTTGTGTACTGAGCGCTATATTGTTAGGAGTGAATTGAATGTTAGGAGCACTTCTTCAAAAAGGGGAAAAGTCTTACTCATATTTAAAACCTATTTTTTCCTCGATAAAAAATGTTCAAACAAGCTATAACTGGTTAATTACAGATTGTCAATGCCACCCTCGAACAGACTCTTTTTACAATCGACTTTTTTACAACAGAGAATACTGTTGGTTAAGCGGTGAAGAATTGACGGCGATGGTTGAAAAAGAAGACTTTCAGTGGGTCTGGGCTGTATTGTCCGGATTTGATAAAAGCATTTCACTAAAGGAAGTATTGAACTATGAATTGCCTTACGCAGACGAGTATACAGGTTTTTGGAAAAATCCCATTACCATTCAGCACCCACTGGCAGATGTTGAAATTGTCCCTTGGGATAGCAGTTTGACGTTGGTTATTAGCAAAAACCATAGTATAGTAAATGATTTTAGAAAAGCCTTTCCCCTTAGTGAAAGTTTGGAGGAATACAACGCAGAATAGCCCAACACACGGCAATCAAATTTTCCACCCCAGGCGGCAGGTTGCCGCCCCTACGCTTAGAATGACAATTCCCCCGCTCTCTGCATAGAATGGCGCAAGGAGTGTGGATATTTTGAGTATTTTTCTGCAAATCACAATTGCCGTCCTGGCGGCGGCGTGCATTTTTGGGATCTTTTGGGCCGCCTTTGGCTCTATGCGTACCCCGGTGCGCTGCGGCAAGGGGTGTATCCTCAGTACCATCGTGTCTGTGCGGGGATCCGCCCCGGAGTTGGAGCAGACGCTGAAAGGGCTCATCTGGCTCCAGGAGAACGGGGCGCTGACGGGGCAGATTCTCATCGCCGACTGCGGCATGGATGAGGAGGGGCAGGCCCTTGTCCGGTTGGCGGTGAAAAAGTACGGGAAAATTGCCTTTTGCAAGGCGGAGGACGTGACACAGTGGATCGTGGAGACGCCGTAATGGAACAGCAAGATACAACCGAGATAACCGGCGCCGTGACAGCGGTCATCTACCAGAGCCAAGAGAGCGGCTATACCGTCTTGCGCCTGGATGTGGGCGGCGGAGAACCGGTGACGGCGGTGGGGGCCTTGCCCTTTGCCGCCCCGGGGGAGACGTTGACCCTGACCGGGGCCTGGAGTACCCACCCCAGCTATGGAGATCAGTTTAAAGTCCAATACGCCGTCCGCACCCTGCCCGCATCGGAGAGCGCCATCTACGACTATTTGGCCTCCGGCGCCGTCCGGGGTGTGGGGCCTGCCACGGCCCAGGCCATTGTGGAGCGCTTCGGGGCGGATTCTCTGGCGGTCATGGAGGAGCACCCGGAGCAGTTGGCTGCCCTCAAGGGGATTACCATCAGAAAAGCCCGGGAAATCGGAGCCGCCGTCCGGCGGCAGGCGGCCCTGCGGCTATTGATCGAATTTCTCACCCGCCACGGGTTGTCTCCCGTCCTCTCGATCAAATTATATCAATGTTTCGGCGACAACGCCTTAGAGGCCGTGCGGGATGATCCCTATCTCCTGGCGGACTCCTTTTTCGGCGGGGACTTCCATGCGGCGGATCAACTGGCCCTCCAGATGGGGGTGGACGGGGACAGCCCTCGGCGGCTCATGGCGGCCACTCGATTCACCTTGGAGCACAATTTGCAAAACGGCCACTGCTTTATTCCCCGGGACAAGCTCACCGGGGCTACGGCCCGACTGTTAGAGGTCCCCCAGGACTTGGCGGAAGACGCACTGGACGAGTTGGCCCAGCAGGGGCGGATCATCTCCGACACCCTCCGGGGGATTCCTATCTGCTATCTGGATCACCTCTATGAGGCGGAAATAGCGGTAACTGCAAAAATCCAAGCCCTGGTGGACGAAGTCCCCGAAGGCCAGGCGGATATCTCCAGCCTGATCCGCCAGGTGGAGACGGACACGGGCATCACCTATGCGCCGGAACAACGGCAGGCGGTAGAGGCGGCGGCACTAGGACACCTACTGGTAATCACCGGTGCGCCGGGGACGGGAAAGACCACGGCGGTGCGGGGGATTCTGGGGCTCTTTGACCGGTTGGGATTAAAAACCCTCTTGGCCGCCCCCACGGGTCGGGCCGCCAAGCGGATGAGTGAGTTGACGGGGCGGGACGCCTTTACCATCCACCGGCTCCTAGGCGCCGGGTACTCGGGCGAGGACGACGCCCTCCGCTTTGAGCGGGACGAGTCCAATCCATTAGAGGCCGACGCCGTGATCTTAGACGAGACCAGTATGGTGGATATCCTCTTGGCCCAGGCACTCTTCCGGGCCTTGCCGCCCAATTGCCGGCTGGTGCTGGTGGGAGATGCGGATCAACTCCCCTCTGTGGGGCCGGGGAACGTATTTTCCGACCTCATCCGCAGCGGTGTGGTACCCGTGGTGCGGCTGACAGAAATTTTCCGCCAGGCCAAAGACAGCGGAATCGTCCAAAACGCCCATAAGATCAACCGGGGCGAACAGATTGATCTCACAAAAAGAGAGGCGGATTTTTTCTTCCTCCAGCGGAGCGGTGCCGCTAAGACCGTGGAGACGGTGACGGATCTGGTGGCCCGCCGACTGCCGGAAAATATGTCTATCCCGTCCCAGGAGATCCAAGTGCTCTCCCCGTTCAAACGGGGCGAGGCGGGGACTATCAACCTCAACCGGCGGCTCCAGGAGGCGTTGAATCCCCCCGCTCCTCAGAAGCCGGAGCGAAAATTTGGGGATTTTGTCCTGCGGCAAGGCGATAAAGTGATGCAAATTCGCAACAACTATGATATACTATGGAAATCTCCCGACGGTGGAATCGGCCAGGGGATTTTCAACGGGGACATCGGCCATATTCTGGCCATTGATCCCAGAGCGGACACCCTCACCGCCGATTTCGACGGGCGAGAAGTGGTCTACACCGCCGACCAGGTGAATGAGCTGGAATTGGCCTATGCCATGACTGTGCATAAGAGCCAGGGCAGTGAGTACCGGGCTGTGGTCTTTGTGGCAGAGCGGGGGCCTTCCATGCTCCTGGCCAGGAAAATCCTCTATACGGGGATCACCCGGGCGAAAGAACTTTTGATCCTGGTGGGAGACGGAAAAATCGTAGAGACCATGACGGCGAATGACCGGCAGCAAAAGCGGTACAGCGGCCTAAAATTACGATTGGCAGGTGAGTAGCTATGGGGCTCCGATCCATAATATTGGATTTGCTCTTTCCTCCCAGGTGTGTCTTTTGCAGGAATTTTCTCAAGGGGGAAAAAGTTCTCGTCTGCGCCGACTGCGTGGATACGCTGCCCTATTGCGAAGAGGATCGGGCCATACAGCCGGGTGAGTTTTACACCACCTGCATCTCTCCTCTCTACTTTGACGGCCATGTGCGGAAAAGTCTCCACCGCTTCAAGTTCGAGGACGCCAGGGACTACCGCCGGGCCTACAGTGCCTTTCTGGCCGACTGTATCCGCACTTATTATGCGGACAAGTACGATATGATCAGTTGGGTACCCGTCAGCCGAGAGCGGCGGAGGAAACGGGGCTATGACCAGGCCATGCTTCTGGCTCTGGCCACAGCCTTAGAGCTAGACGACGTGGCGGTGGAGACCCTGCGCAAAGTCAAAAATGCCGCCCCCCAATCGGAATTAGGCGGACGGGATGAGCGGCGGGCCAACATCTCCGGCGCCTACGAGGCCACAGATATGGAACTCGTCACCGGAAAGCGAATTTTGCTCATCGACGATGTGGTAACTACGGGAGCCACCCTGTCAGAGGCCGCCCGCAGTCTCCTCATGGCCGGTGCGGAGCAGGTTTTATGTGCGACTCTGGCCCGGTCGTTGGAAGATTAGAAAGCGTTCCCTTGTTTCTCCTGCGGGGGCGGGGCAACACAAGAGCCATCTCTTTTACCGATGGTTTAAAACAGAAAAAAACTGCCAATACTGAGCAGTGGAGGAATTATTGGCTATGGTATTTGGACGTGACATTGGAATCGACTTGGGAACCGCTACGGTTCTGGTCTTTATCAGGGGAAAAGGCATCGTACTTAGAGAGCCCTCCGTGGTGGCAATGGACAAGATCACCGGGCGGCTCTTAAAGGTCGGCGAGGAGGCCCAGCGGATGCTGGGCAGAACCCCCGGCAACATCGTGGCGATTCGTCCCCTGCGGGAGGGCGTTATCTCCGACTACGACATGACGGAACGGATGCTCCGGGAGATCATCAAAAAAGTGACGACGTTCACCCTCTTCAAGCCCCGGTTGGTCATCTGTGTGCCCAGCGGCATCACGGAAGTGGAGGAGCGGGCCGTCATCGATGCGGGGATTCAGGCCGGTGCCCGTAAGGTCTTTTTGATCGAAGAACCTGTGGCGGCGGCCATCGGGGCGGGGTTGGAAATCGCCCGGCCAGAGGGCCGCATGGTGGTAGACGTAGGCGGCGGCACCACGGATGTGGCGGTAATCTCTCTGTCCGGCGTGGTATCGTCCGAGTCTATTAAAATCGCCGGGGACAGCTTTGACGAGGCCTTGGTCAAGTATATCAAGCGAAAACACAATGTTCTCATCGGTGACAGCACGGCGGAGGAACTCAAGCGCACCATCGGCTGCGTCTTCCCCCGGCCGGAGATGGAGACCGTAGAGGTCAAAGGCCGCTGCCTGATGACGGGCCTGCCCCGAATGGTGTCCGTCAACTCCAATGACATGATCGAGGCATTTGAAGAGGTGGCCGAGCGGATTTTAGAGACCATCCATCAGGTGTTAGAAAACACTCCGCCGGAGCTGGTGGCGGATATCTCCAACAACGGAATCGTGATGACCGGCGGCGGGAGCCTCATCTGGGGCTTTGACAAGTTGGTGGAGTCCCGCACCAGCATCGAGACCCACGTCGCTGATGACGCCATCTCCTGCGTGGCCTACGGCACGGGGAAGACCCTGGACTGGGTCAACGACATGCAGGACGGGACGATTAATCTGTCGAGACGGCGGCAGATGAATTAGAGACCAACCCAACCTTTCTGCCGGAGCGCAGATAGCGCTCTGATTAAACGCAATAAAAAAACGCTGACTGCCAGAGTCAGCGTTTTTTTATTGCGTTTGGCTGGGGGAATCCTCCCTAGGTCTGGCGGTATCCCGCAAGGAAATCCCGCAGGCGATCCATGACCTGAATCAGTTCCTCCATGCATGGCAGGTACACCAGACGGAAATGATCCGGCTGCTTCCAGTTGAACCCCCGCCCGTGGCTGAGCAAGACGTGTTTCTCCCGAAGGAAATCCAATACAAACGTCTCATCGTCTGTGATCCCGTACATCCCCGTATCAATCTTCGGGAACATATACAGTCCCGCCCGGGGCTTGACAACACTGAGACCCGGAATCGTACCCAGGGCGTCGTATGTATACGCCCGCTGTTCATAGAGCCGCCCGCCGGGGACACAGTTTGCCCGGGTACTGGCAGTATCCGCCAGAGCGGCGGGGATCACCGACTGGCCCGTCACGTTGGAACAGAGGCGCAGGGACGCCAAGGTGTTGATCCCCTCAATATACCCGCCTGCGCCGGATTTATCGCCGCAGAGAGCCATCCACCCGGCCCGATATCCGCAGATCTGATGGGATTTGGACAAGCCGTTGAAGTGTATCGTGAACAGATCCGGCGCCAGGGACGCCAAAGGGATGTGCTCTGCATCGTCCATCAGCAGCCGGTCATAGATCTCGTCGGAAAACAGCACTAACTCATGCTCCCGTGCCAGATCCACCACGGCCTGCAGGAGCTCTTTCGGATACACCGCCCCCGTGGGATTATTGGGGTTGATGATTAGAATGGCCCGGGTGCGGGGCGTGATTTTCCGCTTCATATCTTCGATATCGGGATACCAATCCGACTGCTCATCGCACATGTAATGTACAGCCTTGCCCCCGGCCAGGAGGGTGGCCGCTGTCCACAGGGGATAGTCCGGGGAGGGCAGCAGAACTTCGTCGTCATTATTGAGCAGGGCTTGCAGAGAGATTTTAATCATCTCGCTGACGCCGTTGCCTGTATATATATCATCCACTCCCACGTTGGGGAGCCCTATGGAGGTGCAATAAGCCGCAATCGCCTCCCGTACGGCCGGGAGTCCTTTCGTCCCGGAGTAGGGCACAGAGGTGTCCGCAAATTCCGACAGGCTGTCCAATACCGAGGGCGGGGCGGGGAATCCAAAGGCGGCGGGATTGCCCGTGTTGAGCCGAATAATCGAAACACCTGTCCGCTCTAGTCGATCCGCCTCGTCTGAAATGGGCCCGCGGAGGTCGTAGCGGACATTTTGGAGTTTTCGAGTTTTATCGATTTGCATGGTCGTGCCCCCTTTGCGCAACTTTTGCATAGTTTAGCACATGAGGGCCCAATCTGCAACAGTAATAGTATAAAATAAGCGCAGGACTTGCTTGACCCCTGCTCGCAGAAAGGCCCATATTGGCCTTTCCACGTAAAAAGTGCCTTTTTTCAAAGGCACTTTTCACAGATGTTCATTGCATGTTACTTCGTTTATAGTCTAACTGCTCTGCTACCTAACCGTCCTAATTATGCCGTTCCAAATAAATGCAAACCATGCTGCTGCCATTTTTGCCACCCCCTTATTAACCCTTTGTACAAATGTATTGTGCTTAAATCTTAACGCCAGAGGGAGGTGTTTGGCATGAACCCTTATATTATCAACGATTCATGGGCTGTTGAAGCAAAATAAACTATTTGACCTATGTCCCAATCAATCTCGCCCCCCAATATCCAAAATCCCATTTGCGCTGTAGCAATTTTCCTTTTTGCCTCCGTCTGATGCGACTCATATTCAGGCATAAGAAAAGTCTGCAACTAAAGTTGCAGACTTTTCTTTTTACGAAAGAATCTTACTCTATATCCGCACCGCATTTCCAATAAACTCCTGCGGCTTCCCGCTCGCTTTTGGTTTTAACCGCACTGGTCATCCGGTTGGCAAAGCGCACGATGGACTGGATATCATGCTCTGCGCCATAGCGATAAAAGGCGTAGCCGACCTTGGATAACTGGGCGCTATAGGCGTCTTTCCGTGTATCGGTCTCCTCTGTAAAATGTGCGGCGATGAAGAACGGCGGACGGTTTTCATCGGTCATGGCGCATATTTTCTGCACAATGTCCATTTTAGCGGCGGGCGCCTCCACAATATTGATTACAACCATATCAGGTACAAGCTGCCGAAACAGTTCAAGCGCCTCCGCCTCGCCTGTTGCGGTTCCCGCCAGGAAAATCCCGTTTTCCCCATTGAATTGTTCCCGTATCGCCTGTGTATCGCTCTCATTAAAGCCAATGGATATTACAGTTAGCGTTCGATTTTGACCGGCCATCTGAACAACCCCCCTCCTTTGGTGTTCACGTCATCACTATACTCTCTTTTTTCCCATTCGTCAAAGCTCTTTTTAAAATTTTTGCATTCGACAAATTTCGCCTTTTTAAACAACGTGAGCGAAGTATAATATATCTATGAATTGATCTTATGCGGCTCGTATTCAGTATAAATCAATCGCAATATTCCAAATGAGGTGCAGCATGAGCAAACAGATAAAACTCCTCCTCGTGGAGGACGATCAACCTACCGCAAATGAATTTGCAAGTTTTTTTGCAAAATTACCTAGTTTTCATATGCTGGACGTTGTCGATGGCGCAACCGAGGCATTCTGCATCGTCACAAGTCATACGCCGTCCATCGTAATCGTAGATATCAGTCTGCGGGAGGGTGACGGCATTGAGTTGATCGAAAACATCACCTCCGCAAAAGAGCTGCCGCTCTCTCCCTGTATCGTCGTAATCACCGCCATTACCGCCGACGCCATACATGATAAGCTGTATGATCTCGGTGTCAATTACATCTTTGGCAAAGACGAGCCGGATTTCGGGCCGGGAAGCATCGCCGAGTATTTAATCGAAATCCAGGACAGTCTGCCACACAATAAAGGGTAGGGGTATAGATGCTTATGACTACAGAACAGACCGTAGAAAACACAATCAAAGATGTCCTCTCCAGCGTATCTCAGCTTTTGACCGAGTTGGAGCAGATCGTCTGCGCAGCGGAAGCCTCCGGTGTGCCGCCTCAGCAACTACTACAAAGTGTCCGGGAGACAACGGTCAAAACCTGCACTTCTCTCCTCGCACGTGTCGAGGGCATTGAGTAGCTAGTGGTATTTCCTCACAATTCGTAGGGCGCAATATTCTCAACCCCTCATCTCTGCCCCATTGTGATAACAGAGATTGGTGTGTTGCGGGCGTTGTGCCCTACGGAGCATTTATTGTGCCCCGCCTTTACCTCTTTGGCTTTCTGTGGTACAATCTCTTTGTAGTATTAACCCACAAGGAGCCTTCGATGCAAATTCAACTGGACACACACACACATACCCTAGCCAGCGCCCACGCCTATTCCACCATCCTGGAAAACGCCCGTGTAGCCGCAGATCGTGGGCTCTCCCTGTTGGCCATTACCGATCATGCCCCCTGCATGGATGACTCCACCCATCTTCTCCACTTCGTCAACTATGACGTCTTGGACAGGGTCGTCTATGGCGTAGAAATGCTCTACGGGGTGGAGTTGGACATTATGGACTATTCCGGCTCTGTCAGTATGGAGGCGCATTTGCGCCGGCGAATGGACATCTGCGTCGCCTCCTTTCACAATATTGTATTTCCCCCCGGCAGCAAGGCGGAGAACACCCGGGCATATTTGGGGGCCATGGAGCAGTCCGGCGTCGCCATTATCGGCCACCCCGACGATGGGCGGGTGCCCGTAGATTACGAGGCCCTGGTGCGGGAGGCCAAGCGGACTGGTGTCCTGCTTGAACTCAACAACTCCTCCCTCAGGCCCGGCCACTTTCGGGTCGGGGCCAGAGAAAATGCAACGGTTTTCCTGTCTCTCTGTGAGCGATACGGCGTCCCCATTGCCGTCGGCTCCGACGCCCATTTCGCCACCGCCGCAGGCAACCTGGATCTGGCCTTGGAGCTCTTGGAAGAAGTCCGGTTCCCGGCGGAATTGGTAATCAACACAGATCCGGCAGCGCTGAAACAAGTTTTGGAACGCAGGCGGTAGCTATGATAATAAAAGAGATCATCTGCGCTGATGAAAAGTCTGCGATTTGTAATATGATCCTCCGTGGATTGCCGGATTGGTTTGGCGTTGAATCCTCTATTGTTGACTATGTACAGCAAGTACAGACCATGCCGTTTTTTGCGGCGCTCGATGCTGCGCGGCCCGTGGGTTTTGTCGCACTTAAAACACACAATCCCTCCACGGCAGAACTCTGTGTCATGGGTGTGCTGGAGGCGTTTCACGGACGGGGAATCGGCAAGGCGCTGGTCAACTGCTGTGATACATATTGCAGGGCGCACAAATTTGAATTTCTGACTGTAAAGACATTGGATGCCGCAAGAGAAAGCGAGCACTACGAAAAAACAAGGTTATTCTATCTGTCCGCCGGATTTCGTCCCCTTGAAGTGTTCCCGCTCCTCTGGGATGCGGACAATCCCTGTCTGTTTATGGCGAAATATCTTGGCTAAATGTCTCCCGCTCATAGAGGTTACACTGGCTGACATCGTTTTTCATACGGTGTCAGTTTTGTTTGCGCTGTATGCGGTGAAGGCGGGGTTAATCAGATTCCGAATATGTAAAAGATTTAAATACACTGTCCTCAAACGTGCTGACCTGATTATATATCCCGCTTTCGATGATGTGTTCAATGGATCTCCCTGTCCGCTCTGAAATATGCTCCAACCATTTGCAAACTACTTCGTCGAGTTCAATTGTAAACTGCCGCATGGATATCTTTCTCCTTTCAGAGTATATTTACTCTGATTATAGCAAAAGAGAATGGGATAATCAAGTGGAGTATATTTACTCCGAAAGGATTTTCCCTGTTATGGCCCAAAAATTAAAGCAAGATGTGTCAATCGGCCCTAATTTGAGAAAATACAGAAAGAAAGTGGGCCTATCCCAAAAGACCGTTGCCGCCAGATTGCAAGTGCAAGGGTTAGATGTTCACGAGAAAATCGTGTCCGAAATGGAACTGGGGCGATATAGCGTTCGCATCAGCGTTTTACTTGCCCTAGCGGAGATGTACCGTGTGCCGGTGGCGGCGTTTTTCGCCGATTTGGAGCCGTATGAATAGAGAGGCAAAAACCGATACAAAAAAAGTCGCCGAAGGGCGACTTTTTAAATGTTCAGAGTTATTACACAGTCCGCCCGGCCAGCGACTGCTCCACCTGCTGCAATTCCACCACCGTATTCACCCCGATGAGTTCATCGCCCAGCTCCCGTTTGCAGAGGCCGACACGGGCGCCCGCCTCCCGGAGGATAGCGGGGACATCGGTCAGGTAATACTCCCCTTGGCTGTTGTGACAACCCAGTTGATCCAGGGCCGGGAGCAGAGCGCCGGACTGGAACACATAGACCCCGACGTTGAGTTCGGTGATGGCCTTTTGCTCCGGTGTGCAGTCCCGATCCTCTACCACCTCCAGAAACTGGCCCGCCTCGTCCCGGACGATTCGGCCAAAGGCCAGGGGAAGATGGGTGGTACCGGTGAGAATTGTACAGGCGTTTTGATCCCGCAGATGGGTCGCCACCAGGTCTTCATACGTCTCCCGGCGGAGCAGGGGCATGTCGCCGTAACAGATCAGGACGGGGAAATCCCCCGCACCCAAGACATCTCTGGCCGCCATGACGGCGTGACCGGTGCCGAGCTGTTCTGTCTGCTCGGCGAACATGTATCCCGCAAAGTGGGACACCACCTGCTCTTTCTGATAGCCAACTACAAGGATGATATCCTCTGTCGGGATAAAAGAGATAGCATCTAACACGTAGTAGAGCAAGGGTTCGCCCAGGGCGGTACGCATGACCTTGGGCAAATCTGTACCCTCGGTCTGTAATCGGGTTCCTTTCCCGGCGGCGAGCACAACAGCTTTTATCATTCGTAAAAACTCCTTATTCCCTCTGTAACGAATATTCGTGTTTCCCCCGCCTGCGGCGGGGAATCGTATGTCCTAAACTGCAAAGATGGAATCTACAATACGGAGGGCCCGATAGGCGTTGCTGCGGAGCAGATCGGTCAGCGCAGTCAGGGCGTAGGCGGTCGCACTGCTGCTGTCAACCAGGAGATCACCGGATAGGCGGCCAACTCTTTCTGCGTTGTCGAATTCGTGCGGAACGGGGGCCTCATAGACGATGAGTCCGAGTGCGTCAGCGCGCAGGGCCGCATCTTCCGTCTGGGCGATTACAAGAACCGTCCGCAGGCGGGCCGCATCAAAGAGGGAGCGGGAGGCGGCGGTAAATTCCCGCTCGACGTCCCCGGTCAGGTAGATCCCCAACTGATGGCCCTCTCCGTGGATGCGGCGGACGAGATCGGGGAACGCCTCCACATCTTCGGCGGTGACGAAGAATCCGGCGGGAATCCGGGCACGGGAAAGCCGGTCAAGCAGGGCCTCTGTCTCGTCTGTCAATCCGATAAAGCTGAGATAGACCTGGTGGACAGGGAGGGAATCTAAATCTATGGACTCTGACCCGCTTTCGCCCTCATTTTCCTCCTGGGGCGGCGGTGAGGGCGGCGGCGGTGGCGGCGGTGGCGGTGAGGGCGTTACAACAGTGCCGCCGCCAGTCGGGCCTGTGCCGCCGATGGGGCTTCCGGTAAAGGTGTTGAGCCGCTCCGTTAAGTTGAAGAGTTGCTCCCCCTCCAGTGCGAGGGTCTCATGGCTGACACCGCCCAAATCGTGGTACAGCCGGAGGACGGGGGCCGGTGATATTTGGAGGAACTGATAGTTCACATCAAAGAAAAATGCAAGGGGACCCGGCATAGTGGGGGTGTGGCTGACAGGAAAGAACAGTGTGCCGTGGCGGCTGATCGGGGTAACGGCGAGGGTGGCGCCCTGATGTGTGATGTTGCTCTGGTCGTATAGGTCAAACTCTATGTACACATCGGCGCCCTGGGCCAAACGGAAACTGGTTTCGTTCTCAGGCAAAAGCGAAAAGGAAACGCCAAACTGTTCTAAGACGGATAGGGGTACGTGCATATTCCCGTTAATCAGCACAGGCATGGTCTGGATGAGGAGCGGCTCCGGCGCATTGCCGTTGATCATCGTAAAGATGATACCCGGCGAGCTGACGGCCGCAGGCGGCAGACTGAACAGCAAGAGTACAGCCAAAAGCAGGCAAGCTATGCGTCGTTTCATGGAACCCCTCCAAAACACAAAGTTCAGATACAATTTTACAAATGCATCATACCATATCCTGGCCCCTTTGCCAACAGGGGGTAGATTACGGTTTTATTACAATTTTTCCAGCCAAATCATCAAGGCAGTCAGATCGGAAGGGCTGACGCCGGAAATCCGTCCGGCTTGGCCCAGGCTCTGGGGCCGGATATGATCTAATTTTTGCCTCGCCTCCAGACATAGGCCCTGAATGGCGTGGTAGTCCATGTCCGGCGGAATGATCCGGTGTTCCGCTTTGGCAAAAGCCTCCACTTGCCGGAGCTGTCTGGCGATATAGCCCTCGTACTTGATTGCAAGCTCCACCTGTTCCCCCACGGCCCGGTCGAGAGGCGGACGGTTTGGGTCAAAGGGGGCGAAATCGTTGTAGGTGAGTTCCGGCCGCCGGATGAGGGCCTGTAAACTGATCCCGGAGGCGGGGGCGGCAGTGCCTTTTGACGCCAGAAACGCCGTAAGGGCCGGCGAGGGCGGCAGATAAGTGCCGGATAGCCGGTCAACCTCCCGCTGGACAGCGGCGTATTTCTCCTCTACGGCCAGCAGGGTGTCATTGTCCACCAGGCCCACCCTGTGTCCCAGGGGGGTCATACGTTGGTCGGCATTGTCCTGCCGGTGGAGGAGCCGGTACTCGGAGCGGCTGGTCATCATCCGGTATGGCTCATTGGTACCACGGGTCACCAGATCGTCGATGAGGGCACCGATATACCCCAGGCTCCGGTCGATAATCAGAGGCGGATCGCCCTGGAGTTTCAGCGCCGCATTGACCCCCGCCACATAGCCCTGTACCGCCGCCTCCTCGTATCCGGAGGAGCCGTTGAACTGTCCGGCCCCATACAGGCCGGAGATGGCTTTCGTCTCCATGGTGGCATAGAGGGCCGTGGGGTCGAGACAGTCGTATTCAATGGCATAGGCCGGGCGCATAATCTCCGCACGGTGCAGACCGGGGACGGTGCGGAGCATCTGGATCTGCACATCCTCCGGCAGAGAAGAGGAAAAGCCCTGAATATAGAGCTCGTCCGTGTCCAGCCCCATAGGCTCGACAAAGAGCTGATGCCGTTTCTTATCGGCAAAGCGCACCACCTTGTCCTCAATAGAGGGGCAATACCGTGCGCCTGTCCCCGAGATGACCCCGCCGTAGAGGGGGCTGCGGTGGAGATTTTCCCGGATAATGGCATGGGTCTCCTCGTTGGTATAGGTCAGATGGCACACCACCTGATTACAGGGCGGGTCTTTGGTAGAGAAGGAGAACGGCTCCGGCCGGTTGTCTCCCGGTTGGATCTCCATCTCGTCAAAATCCACGCTCTTGGCGCTGACCCGGGGTGGGGTGCCGGTCTTGAACCGCTGCAGGGGGAGGCCCAGAGCCAGGAGATTGTCCGTCAGAGGCCCGGCGGCGAACATGCCGTCCGGCCCGGCATCTTGCACAGCGGAGCCTGTGATGGTTCGGGCCTGGAGATATGTGCCTGTGGCAATAATCACAGCACGGCAGGGGTAGACGGCCCCGGCCCGAGTCACCACCTGGGTCACCCGGCCGACGGCGACGCCGATAGAGACGATCTCCGCTTGCTTGAGGGTGAGGTTCTCCTGCTGCTCTAGGGTACGCTTCATAATCTGCTGGTATAGCCGCCGATCCGCTTGCGCCCGGAGGGAGCGGACGGCGGGCCCCTTGCTGACCCCCAGCATCCGATATTGGATACAGGCCAGATCGGCGGTTTTCCCCATCTCGCCGCCTAAGGCGTCTAATTCCCGGACGAGTTGGCCCTTCCCCGTGCCGCCAATGGCGGGATTACAGGGCATATTGCCCACCGCATCCAGATTGAGGGCGAAGCAAATGGTGGCGTGGCCCATCCGTGCCGCCGCCAAAGCGGCCTCAATCCCGGCATGTCCCGCACCGATGACGGCGATATCGTAGGAGTGGGCTAAAAATTCCATTGGTGTGTCCTTTCAAAAAAAGCGAAACAGGCTTGCTATTCGTATCTTTGCCTTGTATAATGTTGTCTAGGAA
>Ga0123355_10009444_pt1 | contig 14835 bp, 9 predicted proteins | sample TergutEmb28metaG_3_FD_89872 | JGI IMG/M metagenome (GOLD analysis project Ga0123355, IMG submission 89872) | Embiratermes neotenicus P1 segment gut microbial communities from Petit-Saut dam, French Guiana - Emb289 P1 | ecosystem: Host-associated > Arthropoda: Insects > Digestive system > Gut ...
ATTTACACTATGGTACAAGTGGAAATGAGTAATATGTATATTGATATGGGTGTAAATAACGGCAGTGAAAAATGAACAGGAAAAAACACTGCGGCTTCTGATATGCTAATTAAAGCGGTATATGTTTCGTATGTTTATGTTTATATGTTATGTACAAGGTAGTCAGGTCAGTTAGAGTGTAATTCCGTATTTAGTGGGCTAGGGAGTCTGCCTATCTACTCACAACCTACGGTACTATCTAGCACTGCCCATCTGTTCTTAAGGCTTCCTATTCGCCCATTAATCATACGATCATCCATTAGAAGAAAGAAAATATAACATAAAAAAAAGAAATAAACTTGCGACATGGGAAAGACGAGTGAAGGCGCGACGAGAATTAAAAAAAAAAAAGAAGATTAAGAAGGAAAACAATAAGGGGAAAAGAAAAATGAGTTTCTGAATTTGTGGCAGAAGTGACAACGTATGGGTGCGTAAGGTTTCGTTGCGTATGAACTCAGTTTTCACTCCTTTCGTAATGCACTCACACGTAACCCCCTCATGAACTTCACACGACTCGACGATACTGGAGAAGAATACCGTTTTCTGAACGCTGTAACTCTAAAAGTTATAAATATAAAAAACTGGAAGTGTGAACGTCATATTGCAAATGGTGCCGCTTGTTAAGTCTATACAATGCAGAGCTTTGTGCCATGAAGAATGTGCATTATATTAAATTCGGTTTGTATTTATCATTCTATGCTGTATATAAACCAGAATTCTGTGCACTGTGTGGTCGTATTGGCACACACAACTCATAAATATTCCAACCGCGTTTCGTGGGAGGAAAATTATTTCTCCTGGCGAGACATATCAAACAGAAACAAAATTCTGAGCGAATAAACATTCACAGTATACAGAAGACAGACAGTATTTAGTACATGGAAACATGAGCAGAAAAGCTGCCTGGAAATATGTTTCTTTTCTAAATTAAAAAAGGTAACGTGATCTCGTTACAGGCCCGATGTGGTCCGGAGGGTGGGTAGAGGTATAGCTTTACTTTCCATAACCGCGGCACTAGAAGGGGGTAAGTGGTCAGCAGCACGCCCCGGCCGCAGTTTACTCCCGGGAAAGACCCGGTACCCATTGTACAGGAGGCTGGGTGGGCCCCAGGGCAGGTCTGGACGGGCGGAAAATCTCGTCCCCACCGGGATTCGATCCCGGACCGTCCAGCCCGTAGTCAGTCGCTATACCGACTGAGCTACCCGGCCAGTTTTCTAAATTAGTACTTGTGAAATTCACAACTTATATGTTACATTCAACTATATTTTAAATAAATATATATATTCATATCTAGTCTGACATAATAATTTAATACTTTTTTTATAAAAATACTTGGATAAATTTAGACTGAACACAAAACCTTGTGAGTTGTATTCGGGAGGCGCCCGGTTCGAATATTGGCCGGGACACTGACTACCTTCTTTGATGGTTTTCTTGTTTCAAATCGAGACATAACCGCTTTCTTCCCATTCATTCCGATTCGTCAGACATTCACCAAATTCTCTATTTGTCAACCACGTACAATCGCAGCAAGGAACAGTGTCTTTAGCTAAACCATAACTGTATACTTTCTACAATTATATTCTACATTAAGTGATTACTTTAGTCGTGATTAAATCATTACTTTAATCATTATTAAATTATTATTCATCTCAACATTTCACTTCAAAATTTTCTGGCTTAGTACCATTTCTAAGATTGAAAACTTCAGAGTCTGTCAGTTTTATTCGGTTTGTTACCCTGTTTTCGTGGCCAGCCGCATTGTGAGGTAGGTGACACGCATAAAGATGTATGATTAACAAAATTTCTCACAAGCATCTCTTCTAAAAATCATAGATAAGAGCAAACACTGATGTCATGTTTTAAGTTATTAGTAACTTTACAGACTGGCTGAACATTAGGTAAGATTAGCCTCGTGGTTTTTGTCTGAACCTCCGTCTAATGTCTGGTGGAAATAAACTCTACGACCAAATTTAACGCTCCTTAAAAATAACCATTCTTCAATCTAAAGTTCTCATTTGTAAAGATGGATCTTCTGGAAGTGGGATGTGGGGACATGGACTGGATCGAGCTGTCTCAGGATATGGACAGGTGGCGGGCACTTGTTAATGCGGTAATGAACGTTCGAGTTCCATAAAATGAGGGGAATTTCTTGACTAGCTGAAAACCTGTTAGCTTCTCAAAAAAGGACTCTGCTCCATGGAGTAAGATTATCCACATTTGTATTTACTCTCTGAAACCATTATATTTACGCTTCATCAAAAGTCAAAGTTTCAACAACACAACTTATTTATTTTTATATATTTTTAGAATATCTACTGTTTATAAATTCCGTACAAATTATTCTTGCAACATCGTCTCCCTTTTGTATGGACGGTGGACGAAATGTCTCTACACACTTCCAAACCTTTCTTCTTCGACTTCTTGCCAATTATATTGTCTCTTTTGTACGTCTTCCTGGCCAAATTCTCCTGTTCTGAGATAAGTTACAGGGGATCATTTCATGCTATTGAATTGTTATTGTTGCTATTGTCTCACAACTTCGCGCGTCTTTTGTTTCAAATTCAATTAAAATGCGTTCTCGGTACCCAACATATATGCAATCTTATATATGAATATATTATTACGGAATACTCAACAACCACTTCCTTGTTGTTTGTAGCGTATCAATTCCACTGCTGTGTGTATTACCACTTGCACTGTTACGTCCATTGTTTTGCCACAGAGTACGGCGAACTTGATGTTGCCTTTCGACACTGAGCAAATTTTACATCAGTCTGCTGCATTATCCTATGGTAATGTCGTGCGTCTCTGTGTTTTGGATGAATTTATTTGTGGTCGAAAAAAAAAATACAAAAGTTCCAAATGTTTAGGTTGCAATCCCCACCACCCTTATTGCGTTAAAATATACACGTGTGTAATCCAATCCATGAAACTCGCAAATAAAGCGGTGGCCAACTTGTGATGTGGTAATGAGGCGCTCAAAGCGGAAATCGAACTCTGAAGCAACTCTCTGTGCCCTTGTCAAAACACGGTGGTATATTCATTCCCACAATTTTACATTTCGCTCATCATCTTGTTTCGCATTTTGCCTGCACTAAAAGACACGCTTAAAATAATATCTGGTTTCACGTAACAGTGTGCACACTTACCCACTTTAAGGGTGTCTAAAGACATTTTGTTTTAACGTGTGACTAATATTTTGGGCAATTTCAAGGTCTCAAGTAAACAAAACACAAAAAGGATTTTTTTAAATTGCGGCTTCTTTTAGTCTGATACGATGGACAATGTCAAAACACCAGGCACATATATAAAAATTACATTACTATCCATTGTAAATTAGGGCTTAAATTTCGCAGTGAAACTTAACTTATAAGTTGCATACTATAGAATAGAAAAAATATTCCATGGCGGTCTGCATATTCTCTAGGAAAGAAAATTATAGGATTAATACAGTTCAATATGTCTGTGGGAAAGAAAGAAGGAAGGAAACGCCTAGATAAATGTAGGTAACAAACTTAAATTTTGCCATATAGAGTATACTGCGCACCGTGACCTTCAATACTTTTAGAAACAGCAAGATAATTTTTTCTCTCTAACTGTATTAGATTGCAGTGTCACAAAACAAGACCATAAGTGTAATAAGTACTAATGCTAATAGTACTAACACCTCTACGGGCTATGAAGTCCTATAGGGGGAGTAGAAGTATAACTCCACTCATTCTTAACCGCGGTACTAGATGGAGGGGAGTGGTTAACTTCACACACCGGTCGCCTTAACCCTCTGAATAACTCTGGCACCCATTGAATAAGATGCAGAGTGGGTGCTCAGGGCCGGTCTGAACGTAACGGAGAAAAGAAATATCTATTGCTTCTACGAGCACGAGAACCGTAGTCTAGCTGCTATAGCTACCGATTACACTATCACAAAACGTCCATAAATCTGCCGTACATGACATCTACTATCAAACGCATTCATATGAGTCATTATTCGTTATTGCTGTACAGCCTGGGGATCGAATCCTAGAGGGAACAAGACTTCCCACACCCGTCCAGACAGGTCTTGGGGCCCACCCACCCTGCAATACAACGGGTACCGGGTCATCCCTCTGGTTAAGGGGCCAAGGCGTGGCTTTGACCACCCAACCGCATCTAGCGCAGAGGTTACAGAAAGAATAGAGCTATACTCTCATCCCCCTTTGTGATTTCATAGCAGGTTACAGGGTGAACTTTACCATTATTTGTTATTTATGTGAATCATTACTTATTATGAATCCTTTATAAATTATTTTGTCTTGAATCATCTAGCTTTTCTCAAGAATCAGCGAAATAAATTAGGAGGTTCTTCTAATGTAAACAGCGTAAATATAGTTTCAATCATCACAATTTATAAACTTTTCTTAATAAAGAATTCCTAAATATTTTTAAAACAACGACACGACACGACTCGACCACACGGGATTCTAATTTCTCGCTTATACATGCTCTAACATACAGATTAGTGTGGGCGTTTCCTTCCTTGTGATTAGCTCTTCAGAGCTGTTACAATGAAGTCTGCTTCTCCAAATCTTAATTTTAAAAAAGGTCTGTTAGAATTTATTTTGAAGTTAAATCATTATTGGATTTATTATTTTGTTTATTTGTTTCGAAAACAAAATTCAATTTTTCATTTATTATTTCCATCCCTTTCTTTCACTTTGTTATGTTTTGTTACGTGCTTTTCAGATTGAAGCTTTCATTATTCCAAGCAAATGAGAAATTAAGTTAAAATTAATTTAAGAGCATTAAAACACGCCGTTAAATAATGCAATTCATTTGTAACGTCAACACATATGAAACGTTCCAGTGCTTTGGTAAACTTTGTGTCGTTTGTTAGTATATACAATTTGTAAGTTTCCAGCACTGTTTTGCTCTGTTGCCGACTTCGCTGGCAGATTCTGTTGTTTTGTGTCGCAAGGTAACATTCCAACAGTTGACATATTCGCGAAAATAATGTTGAATGCGCTCCGATGCTCTGATGCCGAAGGCACCCTCTGAATGTTCTTTCAGGAAATACAACTTGTAGCTCAAATTCCAAATTAAACCAAAGCAGTGTATACCCGCTATCAGATGAACGCACAACTTTGATAAATTGCTAGAAATTGCATCATTTATCGAGAAGTTACTGCAGTGACTACATAAAGAGCAACTCAGAAAGCAAAGCAAATTCCACCTAGCGAGCCTATGTTTTAAGGGTGTGTTTCCTATCTCACGTTCTCACCACATAGGTCTCTATGACATTCAGGGTAAGATACAAGGGTTTAGTTAGAAGTTGAACAAGTCTATAATGACTCGATCTGCCTTTGTGTCGATAAGTCCAACTACGTCTTTAGCTGTAGATAGAAGCAACGAAGCTGTGACAAATGACAATTCGCAAACTTCGCTCTTCCTGTCTTGCACTGACCAAAATCATTACGGTATCAAAATTCGTAAGTCCTGCATTAACATGTAAATGTGGTATGTTAAGGAGAATTCAATTCTAAGGCATATTCTATTACAATGACGGGTAAATAATTCTAGTGCTGACATAGCAGGTTACGTTAACTTGTAAACAAGCAGGTCTATAAGAATTGCAATAAAGACAGTAAAAATGTTAACGTCAAGATAAACCAGTTAATGACAGCAAGAAACTCTTTAAAAATGCATCTGGTGGTCAAGCTGTCGGTGTAATTTTCAGGTTTGTTCGATCAAATCGACCAACTCGGAGAACGTGCAGAAGTTTAAAGCAGAAAAAAATAGCTATGCTCTTAAGAAAACATCGTGTTCTTCACAAAATAATGACATTGATCAGAGAAGTTTTTTAAAAAGCAATTAATATTACCGTCTAAACAACTCAATTATAGTAAGGTTACTTATCTAACTATAATTATATTGTGTATACCGTAATATTAATTACTTAAAACACATAAAGTCTAAACACAACGGGATGGACAATACCAAAGAATCTTTCGTTTTTTTATGCAGTTATCCAAATGGATATGGTGGTTCGATGGCCAGAACAGAAGTTTAGTATTGTAGCAAGTAGATTCTGTAAATATGAAGGATTAAACGCGTATTTTTTATTGATAAGAAATCAGTATAGTGACTGAGCTAGGAAGTGGACTACCGCGCAATCGTGCTACAAGCCGGGTTCGATACCCGACAGTGTCATGGGAATTTTTCATTGATATAATCATTCCGGTCGCACTATGACATTGGGGTCGAATCCGCCTCTTAGAGAAATGAGTACCAGGAATATTTCCTGGGAGTAAAGGAGGCCGGTGCGTAAGGCTGACAACCCTACCACCTTCAAGTGCCGACTGTCTTCTAATCTGGGAGCCTCAACCTCGTGGAATCCTCAGGGTCTGTCCAGGCCTATAGAGGGATTGCTTTACCTTTACCTTTACCTTTACCTTTTACCTTATTCACATTGATATGTTTTTATAGTCGAGATGGAGAGTGTACTGTGCGGTAGGAACTGAATTCTTATACAAAAGAGACACGGTTCGTCTTTTAAAGGTAAACTTGGTTTCTAAGAGCCGTATAACTGCGACAGGTTTCTTCAATTTTTCTAACTACTTTAATTAGTTACGCAACATAAACCAACGAAATGCACACTTTTCAAATTAATGTTTTAATTCGATTTTTGACGCCTTCTACTTATTTCGAACCTCATGGGTTCATCATCAGGAAGGTAGTTAGTTCACGCAGGTTTTCTTAATGCATGCTTTTCATGCATATATGTAAGTACTCGTGGTAAGGCAGGTGGAAGAGAGTGTTTGATACACACTGCTTACATAAATGCACGAAAAACACAACATACAAAAACTGCGGGTACACACCGTCTTCCTGATGATGAACCTATGAGGTCCGAAACATGCAGAAGACGTCAAAAATCGAATTAAAACATTAATTTGAAAAGTGTGCACTTCTTTGGTTTATGTGGCATAATTGTATCACAATGCACGGCGCAAAAAAAAAACATAAAAATACTTTAATTAGGTCTGTTGAAACTCACAACACAATAAGAATATACTGAGGTAAGTCATTGAGAAAGAAATTCTAATACTCCTATATAATGTAGACATTTGATCGCAACGGTATGTAGAATGCACAGAAAAACGGCGCAGACAAACAAACAAACAAAACACGAGTATCGCGAAAGAATAAGAAAATAAGTCTCAGAAGATTACAGTCTTGTGCTCTAAACGTCTAGGCTTAACATCCTCGAATGAGAAAAATGTGTGTTTCTTCGCAGTTTGCGAGTTGTATACATGCTGTTTTGCTTATTCGTCATTGGTCTTGATGTAAATTATTAGAGATAAAAGTACTGTGTGAAACTAACGCTGCTTCATTTGAAGGAAGCCATCCCGTTGTGTACATATAACTATTTATTATATTAAGCCGTCGTTACAAACATATAAAACAGTTGTATTATTACAACTGGTTACATTCGTCTACATGTTTCGGCCGTTACCCGGCCATCATCAGGCCAACAAGGAACAGTGTTAATTAAGGTACATTCATTAGCTTAAAGAAAATATCAGCGTTTCATTGAATGAATGTACCTTAATTAACACTATTACCTGTTGGCCCGATGATGGCCGGGTAACGGCCGAAACATGTAGACGAATGTAACCAGTTGTAATAATACAACTCTTTTATATGTTGTGTAATGACGGCATATTATAATAAATAACAATGCTGCTTCAATCTATAGTGCATCTCGGTATAGCATGTTTACTTTTGCACATCGTTAATGTTCATCACCCCCGAAACTGTAAAAATAAGTAAGGCATAAATCAGTTTTACCCGCAAAACGAAAAAATTTTCAAAAAAATTAAATCTGGAGTCCTTCCTTAGAGTCATCACTCGGACAGATGACTGCCTTCAAACGTTGTGGTAAGACTTGAACACTTGCCTGCTGGCTGTCACTCCTGATAGGTGAGCTACCTCGGGTATATTTATCAAAGCCTTTTTCACTGCAGTTGTTGTTTACATTTGGGAACAGGCGGAAATTCAGCGGAGTCTTCTTGATGGCTGTAACGGATCGGGAAAGGGGGTTGGGGGTGGGGGTTGGGAGTTGGGGGTTGGGGGTGGGCGGTGGGCGGTGGGCGGTGAGGGGGTAAGCTCTCAATTACCCACAAGATTAACTACAGTGTGTGGATTTTGTCTGACTTGTAGAATGAAGCAGTAACTACACTGATACCAATACAATATTAATTAATTTAAAGACGTTAAATAAACCTTACCTTACAGCAATGACAATCACAAACTCATCGGGTTCCATGACGCAAATTTTCAGTCGAAAGCGAAGATACGTCACTCGGCTATCTTCTGCCAACAGGCTGTTGAATATAGCCACGGTTACGTCCTACATTTGATGCCGAACGTTCTCTGCCTGTTGGATCGTCCGCGAGGCACACGCGATACACACGAAAAAGAGATGCGTAAATAAATACTGAGCGTCGATTCTCGGTATCACCTCCACGAAGTTCTTGCAGTTCACTTTAGATCTAGGATGGGTTCTGGTAATTTAAATTTTGAATTTTAATTTCGGAGAGAATGACTTGATGTGATATCCGAAAAGAGACACTTTCAACCTCCATTTTCAAAACCAGTTGAACTGTAACTTTCATCAAAAAGAGGACACAGATATCAGTGCTTCTGTTCAAAGCTTTGTTTTCAAATTAAACAAAAATCAGAAATAAAACAAATTAAATCGTCTGCTGCTCATGAATTCTCATTCTGCGTTACTTTAAAGATGACCGTTGTATATGGCATAGGCTCTACAATATTTTTTTCGTTTGAAATACGTACTAGTTTTACATACATAAGTAATAAAATACAGCACATTATACGAATTGTTTTACGTGCACAACAAAGAATCCTTGTATCGGTCTTAATTGTTATAACACAACAAAACGATAATTAGTTATATTTAGACATGAAATCGAATGAAAGTCTGGTAATACGCACAGTACGTCTGTACCATACTGGCACAGCTGACCTTCACGACTTCTTAGAAAATTTTCTGAAGATGTTGCAATATCACATCGACATATGATTACATGATCATACGTTGTCAATAAAATGCTATTCTAGTCGAAGTGGTATAGCATGAACAATACCGTCAGTATGTTCCTTCGACACCTTGGTCGATAAAGCGAAAAAGCTCTTGTTTCCAGCGAGTGCAAGCATGTGCTGGATGTGGAAACAGGCAATCAGAAAAGGGTGGAGGAAGGCGGAGCCGTACGGCTGTGTGGGTATCACTACGAACTACAATGCAGGAAGGATATGTGAATACTGGCTGAACTGTCAACCCTCTTCATGCCCTCGTCTGGATGAACCGACTTTTGTGGTTTTGTTTCTCGCGCCAATGAAAAATTCGCTCGCATGGCTCTAACCAGAAACCTGGCCCCAGGGGTCACACCATTGCAATGTTCAAAAACAAAATAACCTTTATATACAACGTACTTTAAATAACATCCAATTTGTAGCGAGTATAAGATTTCAAAGTCAGCTATTGGTTATTTATTTTATCTTTGCATTTCTAGTCTTACGGGTGTGAATTTCTACCTTCATCATTAGTTTCGTCCCTTACAGGCAGATGCTGACATTACAAAGGAATGCACTCTTTGTTGGAGAAATTTGTAGTTATCCTATTAAGTTGGTTCTACTGATAATCGATTACATGGTATCGTCCAATGCGGTGTCAAATGTTTGCAGCTTGGAAGAGAAGAGAGACAGTAGATTGAACAGAAGCCAGATTCGGCGTGATGCAGTTATGTTTAGGTGTACACAATTATATATTTTTATAATTTCAGTGTTGTAATTTTAAATAAAATTAACTTTACAGTTTTCCGTAGTGTCAGAATCACAGTGCATATCAAAATGGCAGAAGAAAAGATGGAAGTGGTAAGAATGGATATACCCGCTGTTTCCATTATGAAGCGTGTCGTTGAGTATTCGCAAGGTTGCAGTTTTACCGTAAGAGTGATTGTGCATTATTTTGTTTTAACTGTACTATATCATTGTAGAATGTATCATACGCAGAAATACAACTGACGTTTGTTAGTTGGAATGGAATTTCTTTACATGCCATAGATCCTTCTTGGGGCCAAGCCAAGGGATGTAGAACATTCTTTTGCGAGTAAATTAGGTGCGTTTGCATGAATTTAATACAGTGTTTAGAACGTGAATAGAACTTCTGATATTCCAGTAACAAAAGAAAGTGTAACCTTTTTTAACACTATGTAAAAAGTGCCAGTTACTGTACGAACATTGTATGAACTAGTTCTATACTGCATTATCACAAGTGTTTCCCTCATGGAGTTACCGTGCCACTGTAAATTTGTATAGTTTTAAGTGAAGGAACTTTGTGATTAGGTGTACAGATAAACTTTATACACTGATTTGTTGAGATGCCTTGAAGGATTGTTATTTTACTGTCTTAGCAACTTTATTACCTTCTGTTATTATGTATTTTAGTATGGCTGTTAACGTCAACAAGACATGCATGTCAAGTTGACTTATGGCATTGTTCATGCACACTAGTGTTAAAATTAAGGTTAGAATAAGCAAAATTAACATTCAAATGGCATTGGCACATGCCTAGTAAGCTGCTTGGACATAATACTGGTGAACATTTTAATACTGTATGTCAGTACTGGTGTTAACAGTGTGAGATATACTCATAGATATTTCAGAAACAGTAAGTTGCAAGATCAAAAACTTTGAGTAGATAATGTACAGTAAGTGACACTGATGACATTGCGATTATGGTGAAAACATGTGAACTTTGCAAACGGTAGATGCCAGAAGACTTATATATGCCTTGCAGCATTTGATTTTATCAAATCCCAGATGTAATGTAATTTAATTTACTTTAACCTTAATTTTAACCAGTGAATTTTAAGTGCAATGTACAGGAGCAATACATGCATGCCTGATAATGGTATGGCCATACCAAAACATGCAGCAGAATAAGGTAATCAGTAAAGCTGCATATACTGATATATTTGGTGAAATATAGTGTCCAAAAGCAATGACACTTAAATATTAAAGCCAAGTATTATTTCTTTAGGAGACTGGAGATGCTAACATATTTCAGACACAGTGGTTTCTATTCCCACACTGTTCTGCACAGATGCTGTACTGATTACACACAGCATGGAAGGGATATTCATATAGAGGGGATTAATTAAAAATGTAATTTGTATATACATTATTGCTGGATACAGTGGACCCCCACATAACCAGCATAAAATGGACTGAGTAATAGGGCAGTTAATAAAAGGGTTGGTTAACCCTGAGAACTAAGAAGGTCTGGCAGCTAGACAAGAAATTCCCTGCATTTTATAGAACCCCAAGGTTCATTACTGCGTCCACATGAGTCTGCTATTTGTTACTATTCTCAGCCAGATGGTTAATCCCAAGAAACATTAACTAAATAAAAGGAACAAGTGTGCTGCATACATTTAATAATTAACAAAGGGTTGACAAAGCAGAGGAGAGATCTTACAGTTACAGCTATACCATACAACAATGATGATGATGATGATAATAATAATAATAATAATACGTCCTTACTTACGCCATGGAGCAGAGTCCATCTTGAGAAGCTAACTGGTGTTCAGCTAGTCAAGAAATTCCTGCATTTTATGGAACCCGAAGGTTCATTACCGCATTCACAAGTGCCCACCACCTGTCCCTATTCTGAGCCAGCTTGATCCAGTCAGTACCCCCACACCCCACTTCCTTAAAGATCCATCGTAATATCCTACCATCTATGCCTGGGTCTTCTAAGAGGCCTCTTTCCCCCAGGTTTCCCCACCAAAATCTTGTATATGCCTCTTGTCTCCCACATATGCACTACATGCCCCGCCCATCTCATTCTTGATTTTGTCTCCCAAACATTATTGGGTGAGGAGATCAGATCATTAAGCTCCTCATTATGTAGTTTTCTCCACTGTCCTGTTACCTTGCCCCTCTTAGGCCCAAATATTCTCAACACCCTATTCTCAAACACCCTCAACCTACATTCCTCCCTCAATGTGAGTGAACAAGTTTCACACTAAAAGTCAAAATTATAGTTTTTTATATCTTAATCTTTAAATTTTTGTATTGCAAACTGGAAGACAAAAGATTCTGCACCAAATGATAGCAAACATTCCCAGATTTCAATAAACTCTTAATTTCTTCCTGAATAGAATTTTGATTTGTTAAGGTTGTTCCCAAATAATAATAATAATAATAATAATAATAATAATAATAATAATAGGGAATTATGAAATGATAATGTAATATCAGTTATTGAATTCGCCCTAATAGTTAGTATACTTGCCTCTATTTGTTATTTAATTTTTTACTGTTTAGAATCAGACATTTACATCAATAAGCCGGTTAAGTGAGCGTCAGTTAAGGCTAAGTCCACTGTACATTTGTCTCATTTTTCAAGCACATACCATGTACGTACCACGCGTTAAGGAACTTGAGATAGGCAGTAGCTAGAAACACTTCATATTCAGCCCTGTGAATAAGGAACGTTCTTACTACTTTAACCTTTTGGTGCCGGAATTATTTTTTTTAATTTTAGCACACTCTGTACATAAAATGTTAATAATACAGGAACCAAATACGTTAGAATTATGAAACAAACTGCATTTTGAAGAGGTAAAAAACTGAGAGTATATACCATGTTTAAAATATTCAGTACCTATATTTGTTGAATAAATATATAAAATGCAACGTTTAGAGGTTAGCGGTGCGGTACGACCACTATAAGCGTCATTAGGCGTCAAAAGGTTAACTGCATTTCTGCACATCAGTAACAAAATCTTTGTGTCATTCATAAAAAGTGGTTAAGAAATGGATTCTGAAAATGAGTTTAGTTATAATAAAGAATGTTGGCCACGTGTGGCGTAAGAACCCTTCAACCTTTTGTGTGTGTGTGTGTGTGTAGAAATTTGAGTAATGGTGAATTCCAGGGTGGTTGTTGATAACATGGAAACTTCTTTAAGTATATCTAGTTCATTAGTCAACACATGAACTTCTTGTCTGTTCTATGGAATGGATGTTGAATAACTCCTTACGGATATATCTTTTCATCCTGTTTCACGTAACAGTGTGCACTTAAGTCAGGGGTCCACAAATTTTCCAATAATATAGGAACCACCTCCAAGTCCTGAGTGCCAGAGGGGTGCCATAAAGCAAATGCTATACTGAAGATCCACAATTTGGGAGTACAACTGTGAAACTCACTGTTGTCTGGCACACATTTATGTATGCAAGGAAAGAACTGCAGTAATTATGCTGAAAGTATTTGGTGCCATTCAGTTGCCTGGGCGACTGTGTGTTTGGTATTTGTGCACCCATGCTTTACTTCACTGTTCACGTGATATGCCATTAAACAGAATTTTAGGATTTTACATTCCCTTTGTAACACTTATAATAGTTGCATTTCAATGGCTTTTGCATCAGCGTGATTTAATAATGTGAAAATTAACTGAGCATGTTAGTAGAACCAGAACCAATACCTACTTGGGGGTCGTACAATATGTCTGAGTCAGTAAAAAAAAATAAATTTACAGCGGAGTATGACAGATTTTCTTCGAATGTAGGAACCAGTTGAATAATCCACGCCCCTTTTGTTTCTAGTCCCAGATTTTGTTGTAAATTTATGTTCCACTTAGTACAAAACAACCATACCCTTTCAATTGTGGACACGATAACTTCAAGTTATCACGTATCTGCCACCTGTGACATAAAATGCTAACTACGTGGATGCTGTGCATTGTGTCCAGTGGCGACAGCAGAAGTCGTTCCATTTTGACAAGGTTTTCGTCGAGTGTTTGTGTTTTTGTGTGAAAGGAGCACGCTTGAATTCCGATAGCCATTGTTATGTTATACTGAAGTAACCATTAGCGCGTTTTTTAAAATGTTTTCGTCCCCTGTACTGTTGCTTTTCGTGTTTTTGTGTTGTGATTTATAGACGGTTGCCATGATAAGTGCGCAATAATGAGTATCCTGTTGAATTTGGATGATAGGAATTTGTCAGTTTTTAGAAAATGTTGACTCGCCTGATGAATTGCCGATCAATGTTGGCCGTGATTTTGATGATTCAGGTAGACCTAGTGATAGCGAAGATGATATTTCTGAAAATAATATAGAATAAAGAAGGCCGTATCATCTTAGTAACTGACAGCATCTTTAAATAAAACACATGAAAACAAACCGAGACCTCGCCTATTGCTGTTGCTGGTATTGTGTATTTCTAATAAAACAGCAGTTACATTGAGGACATTTTTCCGTGCTGCCATTTTTTTGCGATTTCTCGATAAAAATGCCAAAAAGTTTATAAAGTCAAAATGAAAAATTAACGGCTTTTACGAATACATCAAAATGAAAATTCCTGTATTAAAACTTCTCATCCAATATTAATACACAAACCAAACGAAGTTGAAAAGTATGTATGTTGTATGCCATAATAAGTGTGCCATACATCAGTAATGACATCCAAGTTTACCACTGGTTCAGGCACAGGCACTGGGAAATCCATTATCACACACACCAACAAGCTGCAAGCAGCCAAGCTTCAAGGAATGATAATTTATAGTACTTGTCTTTCAGAGTGGTGTACTGATTGTGTGGTTGGGGGGGGGGGGGGGGGGGGAAAATATAAAGGAAAAAATTTGTGGGGGGGTTTGGGGAAGAAGGGGTTTGGGGGGGGGCAAGAAGGGGGGTTTCTTTTTGGGGGGAGAATTTAATAGAAAAACC
>Ga0123355_10009445_pt1 | contig 14834 bp, 9 predicted proteins | sample TergutEmb28metaG_3_FD_89872 | JGI IMG/M metagenome (GOLD analysis project Ga0123355, IMG submission 89872) | Embiratermes neotenicus P1 segment gut microbial communities from Petit-Saut dam, French Guiana - Emb289 P1 | ecosystem: Host-associated > Arthropoda: Insects > Digestive system > Gut ...
TCGCGGCCGAGCCCGGAGTCTTTCACTCCGCCATAAGGCATGTGATCGATGCGGAAACTCGGGACATCGCCGGCGATCACGCCTCCCACCTCGAGCTCTTCGTATGCCTCGAAGATGCGGTGGGCGTCGCGAGTGAACACTCCCGCCTGTAAGCCGTAGGAGGATTCGTTGATGCGCCGCAAGGCGAGCGAGAAGTCGTCGTAGGGCTCCACCGTCACCACGGGAGCAAAGATCTCCTGGCAGTTCACCTTCATGTCCGGACGGGTTCCCGTCAATACCGTCGGCTCCATCATGGAGCCATGGCGTTTGCCGCCGCATAACAGCGTGGCTCCGCCTTCAATGGCTTCCTCCACCCACTCCAGGGCGCGCCGGGCGTCGGATTCGCGGATCAGGGGGCCGACATCGGTCGCCTCATCGAGCGGGTCGCCAACCTGCAATTTGCCTGCCTCGGCAAGCAGCCGGTCGGTAAAGTTCCGGAACGCCGGACGTTCCACCAGAATTCTCTGCACGGAGATGCAGGTCTGCCCGGCATAGGTGAACCCCCCGATGGCCGAACGGTCGGCGGCCCATGCGAGGTCGGCATCGCCGTGGACGATGACGCCGGCATTGCCGCCGAGCTCGAGCACGACCTTCTTCTTGCCGGCGCGGCCTTTGAGCTCCCACCCGACCCGGGCGCTGCCGGTAAAACTGAGCAGCCGGATGCGGTCATCGGTCACGAGCAGGCCGGCCTCTTCATTCGAAAGCGAGAGCACGTTGAAGGCGCCGTCGGGAAGGCCGGCTTGCTCGACGGTTTCGGCCAGCAGCAACGAGGTGAGCGGAGTCTCGGGCGCAGGCTTCAGGATGATGGGGCAGCCGCTTGCAATCGCCGGCGCCACTTTGTGGGCCGCCAGGTTGAGAGGAAAATTAAAAGGGGTGATCCCCGCCACCGGTCCGATGGGAAACCGCCGCACGATGCCCCAGCGTCCGGAGCTGAATTGCTGCCAGTCGAGCGAGAGATATTCCCCGGGAATGCGCGTGGTCTCTTCCGCCGCCACCGTGAAGGTGAAAACCGCGCGTTCGACCTCGGTGCGCGCGGCCTTGAGCGGCTTGCCCGCCTCCTGAGCGATGGTGTGGGCAAATTCCTCTTTGCGGGCGCCGATCTGCTGCGCAATCGAACGCAGCACGCGCTGCCGCTCGAATGCGGGAAGCCGGCGCGTGCTCGCCGATGCCCGCACCGCGGCCTCGATCGCCCGTTCGGCATGTTCCCGGGTCCCTTCGAGAACTTCCGCCAGCGGACGGCCGTCATAGGGCGCGCGGATTTCGACCGGCGTCCCCTCCTCCACCCATTTTCCCGCCAGGTAAAAACCGCGCGTGCGAACCGGAGCTGAGCTCGTCTCGGCCATCTCGAGCCTCCGAAACCGATTATAGGCAGGTTGGCACGCGTTTCAAGTTCCCTCGGGAATCGCCGCCGGTGAAGTTCCGGCTCCCGGTCGAATCCCAGATGGCACCGCCCGGCAATCTTCGAGGGCCGGCAGGCTGCCTTGAACGGTAGAATGGTTCCGAATGCGCCCTGGCGCGAGAAATCTTCGATCGCTCGCCGAAGCCTCCGGGCAGGTCCGCAGACGCGAGCTGTCGCCTCTCGATCTGGTTCAGGAATGCCTCGAGGCCATCGAAGAGTCGAATCCCCGGCTGAATGCCTTCATCACCGTCACCGGGGACGCCGCCATCGCCGATGCCCGCAAAGCCGAGCAGGAAATCTCGGGCGGCCACTGGCGAGGGCCCCTGCATGGAATTCCGTTTGGCCTGAAAGATGTGATCGACACCGCAGGCGTTCGCACCACCGCGGCGAGCGCCGTATTCCGCGACCGCGTTCCCGCCAAAGATGCAGAGCTCGTAGTGCGGCTGAAAGCCGCCGGCGCCGTTCTCCTCGGCAAGCAGAACCTGCATGAATTTGCCTACGGGGGCAGTTCTCTGATCAGCCACTTCGGCCCCATGCGCAATCCGGTCCAACCCGAATTCATCACCGGCGGCTCATCCGGGGGTTCGGCGGCCGCTGTTGCCGCCGGCATGTGTTACGCCTCGATCGGCACCGATACCGCCGGATCGATCCGCGAACCCGCGGCCCTGTGCGGCGTGGTAGGACTCAAGCCGGCTTACGGCGCGGTGAGCACCGAGGGAATCATTCCTCTTTCGGTTTCGTTCGATCATGCGGGTCCGATCACCCGGACGGTCGAAGACGCGGCGATGGTTCTCGACGTCCTCACCGATCGACACCGGCCGAGCAATCTCCATGCCGGAATTGACGACCTCGTCCTGGGCGTTCCCCGCAAGGTTTTCTTTGAGGGCCTGGATTCCGAGATTTCCGCCGCGGTCGAGGATGCCATCGGCCAGCTGGCGAAGGTGGCAAAAGACGTCCGCGAGGTCGATTTTCCCGTAGACGAAGACCGCACGGTGTTTCGCTTCGAAACGCGTGCCTACCACGGCGACAAAGTCGAGCGATGCCCGGAACTCTACGATCCGGAAACCCTGCGGCGGCTCAAAAGCGGAGATCCGGTGAGCCCGGCGGAGTACCGTCAGGCGCTGGCCCGCCTTGAAAAAGTGCGCCGCGCGAGCGGAGAGATATTCCGCGACGTAGATGTTGTTCTGACTCCCACCACGCCCGTTCCCGCGCCCCGCATCGCGGACCTCCTCCAGGATATTTCGCGGCTTCGTCCCGCCGAACTCGTGCTGTTGCGCAACACCAGACCCGCAAATGTCGCGGGGCTCGCGGCCATTTCCCTGCCCTGCGGACGGACCGCGCAGGGATTGCCCATAGGTCTTCAGATCATCGGCCCGCCCGGGGGACAGGGGCAGGGGGAAGAGAAGGTCTTGCGGGTGGCGGCGATGTATGAACGGCTGGGCGGATCGGCCCCCGTGAAACCCTAGTCGACCGAGTGCACATCCTCGGGCAGCATCATCACAAAGGTGCACTCCTTCGAAGCTTCGGAGCAGGAAACCGTGCCGCGGCGCAGAATCTTCGTGGGCACATCGTCGGGAAACGGGAAGTCCATCCTCGCCCCGTCGAGGCTCTCCTTGAGCGGCGCGAGCTTCTCCTGGCCGCTGATGAATTTTGCCGCGTCCACTTTCGCCCTCCCGGCGCTCGAGGTGAGGAGGACGAAAAACTCCGCGGTCCCGCCGGCCGGCGCAATCCTGCCCAGATGGAGGGTGCGCAGCGCCTCGAGGTCTGTGCGGTGCCGTTCGACCATCGCGGGCACGGGTTCGCCGCCGCCGACAAGCGCCGCCAGGCGCGCGCGGGTTTCAAGCGCCGGGCGCAACCCGGACAACGATTCTGCGTAGACGCGAATCGCATCCTCTCGTCGTCCGCGCTTTTCGTAGATCTGCGCCAGATGGTCGCCCACTTCGCCGTGTTCGCCGAGAACCCAGGCGGCATGGACATACTTTTCCGCCTTGTCGAAGTCGCCGCGCGCAAAGTAGACCCAGCCGAGCGTGTCCCAGTCGGCGTCGAGGGCGGAGACCATGCCGAGGTCCCGGTCCGAAACTTGATCGAGCGAGAGATTACGCAGCGAATTGGCTACCGCCGTCACCGCCGACTCGGCGTATTGCTGCGCCCGGTCGAGGTGGGCCTTCTTCAAAGAAAGCTGATAGGCGATGTTGTTCCACACCTCGGGGGTGGCGGATATTTCCGTGGCCCGGTCGAATGCCTTGAGCGCCTTGTCGTCCTCGCCGAGGTTGAGATAGGCATCTCCCAGGCTGATCTCAAGCCTGGCATCATCGGATTTGAGCGAGACCGCCTTTTCAAGCTCGGGTCGGGCCTTGTCATACTGGTGGGCCTCGGCGTACATGCCGCCGAGCGAGGCGTGCGCGTACTCGCTGAGCGGGTTGATCTCGAGCGCATGGTTGAAGGCCGCGGCCGCATCGTCGTATTTGCGGGCCATGGTATAGCCCCACCCGAGCGCGTTGTAGGCGTACTCGTCATAGGGACTCAATTCCACCTGTTTCCTGAAAGCGGCGATGGCTTCATCGTTCCGCCGCTCGGCGAGGTAGGCGCGTCCGAGGTCCATCCACGCGGTCTTGTGCTTGGGATCCTCGGAGACGACCCGCTTGAAAAAATCAATTGCGGTCTGGTAATTTCCGCGATCGAACGAGGCCTTGGCGGCGTCGTAGAGGTCATCCCCTTTTAAATCCGAACCGGACGCCGGCGCCCCGGCGGCGCTCGTGTCAATCGAGAGATGCTGGGTTGCGTCGGCCACTACCGCCCGGCGGAAGGCCAGGTAGTCGCTCGCCCGCGCGGGCGGCAGCTCGTCGATGGCGGTCTTGAGCGTGCGTTCGGCGGTGAAGACGTTTCCCTCCACCCGGTAAACGGCGTCGTATTGCCCGTAGTCCTTCTTCATGGAAAATGGCAGCGGGGCGTTCTCGGTGTAGTTGGCGGGAAACTTCAGGCGCAGGCGGTAGGTGTACTCAAGCGGCGAGCCCAGCTTGATGGGATCGGTGCCCGCGTCGTCGGCATCGGCCATGACGATCTCGGAAAGCGGCAGCAGCAGGTCGGACTTCTTCTTCGACCAGTCAAGAAAGTTTGCCGCCTCGATCTGGTAATCGATCTTGAAGCTCGTGTGGGTCTCGGCGGGATCGGTCACCGTCAGATCGGAGACGTCCCCGGAAAGCCCGCTGTAGATGTTCATCTGCTTCACCCACTCGGTCCACTTGTTGCGAGGCACGCGGCGAAACAAGATGCGCATGTAGAGCTCGGTGTCTCCGCGAAGTTCGTATTGAACGTGCGCTCGGAGCTTGCCGAATTCGTTCACCGTGCCGTCGATTGCGGAAAACTGCCGGTTTCGGAACGGCGGATCGGCGGGTGTTTTCTCAAGACGCGGCGTGCCGTCGGGAGGAATCACGAGCGCCTGCTTGTCGCGCAAGACTCCCGCAAGCAGCCGGAAGGGCGCAACTTCGGTGGTGCTGTCCATCCACACTTCTTCCTTTGGGAGCGGCACCATGGTGAAAACATGGTCGAACTGCGAAGGCGAGGGGATGTCGGGATCGATCTTGCGCCCCGAATGGATGAGCACCGAGGAGGCGTGATAGCCGGAAGCCTCAAGCAGCGAAGCTAAGAGCGTGTGCTTATCTTTGCAGTCGCCATAGGCATTGTGAAGCACCTCGGCGGCCGCGTGCGGCTGAAAGCGTCCCACCCCGAAGGAGAGGCTGATGTAGCGGAAATTCGGGCCGACGTAATCATAGAGCGCCTCAATCTTCTCGAGATCCGTCGTTTTGCCGCGGGTCAGTTCGGCGGCTTTGGCGCGAATCTCATCGTTGGGGCGGCGCCGGTCTTTTTCGAGCGCAGCGTACCATCGCCCCATCTCCTCCCAGCTCGAGAAGGTGGTCATCTCGACGGCCGGCGCTTCCGGCTCCTTCGGGGTTTTCTCCTTCTCTTTGTTTTTGTCTTTCTTGTTCTCCCCTTCTTCTTTGTCAACGTGCGAGCTGGTCCAGGTATAGACGCGGCGACCGTTCGAGCCGGTGATTTTCGGGTCCTTGCCGGGTTTGGACTTCAGCTTGATCGCCCGGCCTTCGGGAACGTCGACGACCAGCTGCTCGTCGAGGACCGTCCCCGAATTCCGAAAGTCGTGTTCCATCCAGAACTGGCCGGGAGCAAGCGGCGTGTGGGTGACGGTCACGAAGCGATATTCCAGCTCTTCCCCCGGACGCAGGCCGGGAACCGTGATGTGCTTCTGCCGGTAGTCGGTATAAACCGGGGCCTCCCGTTCGAGTGGAATGCTCAGGTCCTGCACCGAGTCGGCGGGCGCCGTGACGGTTTGGCCGTCAAGCTTCAGTACGCGGACGAAAGGGATCTCTACGCGCTCGTTCGCCGAGTTGTAGCCGACGAGGAGCTGTCCCCAGTCTTCAACTCCCGCTGCGCTCTGCACTTTGATCCGGGCATAGACTTCGCGCCGACCCGTGCCGTCCTTTTCGAAGCGATACGAGGTAGAGAGCTTCTCGACCACGTAGGCTTCCTGCGAGTGGTCGAGCGGGGCCGCCGCGCCGGGGGCCTGGGGAGCGGCGGGTGGAGGAACGGGCGCCGGCATTTGCGCGAAAGCGGCGGAAACAAGGAGCAGGGCAACAAAGGCGAAGCGGTCCGGCCACATAGGTCTTGGGCTGTTTGTATCTGATTCGCGCCCGTGAAGCAAGCGACACCCGGAAGTTGACGACCCGAAGTTCCCGCCCTCCGGGGTTCGCAAGGATCGAAGACCCTTCTGCTACCGGGCGGTTGTCGCCTCGATGAACTTCGCCTGATCGCTCTTCATCTTCTTGAGTTGGTCGATGGCGAGATACACCATGTGGCCGGCATCGTAGGTCGCGTAGGAGATCTGCGAACGGTTTTTGGGCGGCAGGTGAAGCTGATCGACCGAGTAGCTGGCGGCAAAATACGGGGTCGCAAGGTCGTAATAGCCCTGCATGACGAGGACCCTCAAGAACGAATTCCGCACCAGCGCCCCGCGCAATGCGCTGGCGGTATCGGGAAAGCCTTCAATGGCCGATCCCCAATCCCATTGCTGAAAACCGGCCTCGCGCGCGAAGACATAATAGGGCATGTCGGTTCTGTAACCGAGCTGGTTTCGAATGTAGTCATTGAATGCGGAGGTGAACGGCGGCAGGACATTGGCCTCGGTGGGATCGTAGAAACCCTCATCACCCCCTGAAAGACCCATCGATCCGCTCGGATCAGGCCCCGTAAAACGGCCATCGAGGCGCCCGACGCGCAGCTTCTGGTCGATGAGGAGATAGCGGGTAAACGTGTTGACGGTAATGCGCAGGTTGGCCTGATCGATGACCTCTTGGCTCAACCCGGTGTAGCGCGACAGCTGCGCGACGATTTTCTCGCGCTGGGCGGCCGGCAGCGCATCGCCCTCGAAAAGCGCCTGCGCATACTCGCCCGTGGCCCACTGTTCGGCCTGCCGCCGCGCCCCGGCCAGGTCCTGCTCGAGGTCCGGCGGAAGCTTGTGATGGTAGCCGGCGATCATGGTGTAGGTAGGAACGAGAAAGATAAAAGGCTGGTCGTTGGTGCGGGTGTATTCGAGGCTCTGAAAATTCATGACCGTCGAAAGCAGGGTGATGCCGTTGAAGGAAATCCCCTGGGGCGCAAGGTTGCCCGCGATCCCCGCCGAGCGCGTCGTTCCGTAGCTTTCGCCAAACAAATAGAGCGGCGAAGTCCAGCGCTCGTAGCGGCTGATGTAAAGGCGGATAAATTCGCTGAAGGAGTCGATATCCCCCTTGACTCCCCAGAATTTCTTGCTGGCCTCGGCATTTTCCGCGCGGCTGTAGCCTGTGCCGACGGCATCCACCATCACCAGGTCGCTTTTGTCGAGCAGCGTGTAGGGATTGTCTTCGAGTCGATAAGGCGCCGGCGGCAGAAAGCCCTGGGGGTCGAGCACGACCCGCCGCGGGCCGAGCGCGCCCATGTGGAGCCAGATGGAGGCCGATCCCGGGCCGCCGTTGAAGGCGAAGGTGAGCGGGCGCTTGGAAGGCTCCTCGCCGTCGAGCGAGTAGGCAACGAAAAACATTTCGGCCTCGATCCTTCCATCGCTGCGCTTGATGGGAAGCCGTCCGGCGGCGGCCGTGTATTTGAGGACTTTGCCCTGGATTGTGATCTGGTGATGGGAGAGGACCGGCGGCACTTCGGTCATGTCGAAGTGCTCTTCTTTTTTCTCTTCGCCCGGCTTTGCCTCCGGCTGCGACGACGGCGCCGGAGGCGGCGCGGTGGTTCTCGCCGGCTCGGCCGGGTTCTCGGTCTGAGCCGGCTTTTGTGGCTTCTTTGCTGGTTGAGCTGCCTGCGCTTGTGGCGGAGCCTGATTCTCGTTGGGCTGCTGAGCCCGAGTTCCGGCAGCGAGAAACAATGCAGCGAGGATTGCAGCGAGACCGCGCATGGGCCCTCCGTATCCGGACTCTCAAAAATCCTTGCTCTCTAATGAGGGAAACGGCTCAAAGAGGAAACGCGAATTATACTTCGAGGAAGCCCCGTCCGAGAGTATCCGGTCGGGTCCCGGGAAGAGTCCGCCGCGAGGCCGCGGTCTGCCAGTTCCGGTTAAGATGGATCGGGTGGGAACGAAAACACGAGCTCCCGCGCGGGCTCCGATCGAGGTTCTTCGCGCCGCGCCGCTTGGGAAAATGGCATGGCTGGTGCACGGTTTCAGCACCCGCAACGGGGGCTGCTCGAAACCCTACGGCGGCGCTCAACTCAACCTCGGCTTCACCGCGCACGATTCGAGGGCCGCGGTCGAGCGCAATCGCCGCACATTTCTGTCCGCCTTGACGCCCTCGAGGGCACGATCGGCTTCCTCGTCCCGGCCGGAATCCTGGCAACTGGTCGCGCTCCGCCAGATTCACTCCGACATCATTCACCGCGTGATCGAGGTTCCCGGCGGCGGGCCGCTTGCCGGAGATGGACTGATCACGAACGTCCCCGGAATCCTTGTCTCCGTCCTCGCCGCCGATTGCCAGCCCGTCATTCTGGTCGATCCGAAACACCGCGCCGTGGGAGCGTTTCACGCCGGATGGCGGGGGACGGTGAAGCGAATTGTCGAAAAGGGGGTTGGAGAGATGCGGCGCTGGTTCGACAGCAAGCCCGGCGACCTGCGGGCGGCCCTCGGCCCGCAAATTCGCGGCTGCTGTTACGAAGTCGGGCCGGAGGTGCGCGAGGCCTTCCACTCGCAGTTCAGCTACGCCGACGAATTATTTCGGGAGACCGAACAGAGCGACCCGATCCAGGAAAAATATCCTTTATTGTTTCTTACCGCCCGCGCCCCGGGCCACAGCGAGCTGCCCACAAAGATCTTTCTGGACATGGCGAAAGCCAGTCGCCGCCAGCTCATCGCAGCCGGCGTCCCGCCGGAGAACATTTCTGACGTCAATCTCTGCACCTCGTGTCGCAACGACCTGTTCTTTTCCCATCGCCGGGAAAACTCGAGGACGGGAAGAATGATGGCGGTGGCAGGAATTCGAGAGTGATCGAGGGGAACGGTTTGAGACCGTCAGGCGGAGGTTTTCCCGCCCCTCATGCGGGGACGGTCTTTTCAGTCTGAGGCTACCGGTTCGAGGTGTTTCACCGCCCCTTCGAGGTGCTCGAGCGTCTCGTCGACCGTGAGCGAATACATCTCGCGCCCCACGCCTTCGCCGGTCTCGAGCGCCGTCTTGAGGAAGTGCCCGGCAATCGCGACGGCCAAAGGATCGGTGATGGTTTTTCCGGTCTTTCTCTTGTACTCCTCCCAGGCGCGCAAAGGCAGAGCCACCCACACCGGCCGGCCGTCGACAAGAAACTTGACGTCCACGGCGTCCGCATGGCGCGTCGCCACCGCCACGATCACGGCCTGATAAATGCAGTGCACCTGCTTTTTCGTCCAGCGATCGAGGGCCTGAAAATCGCGAAGCATGGAAATAGAAATATAGCAAAAACCGCGTGCCGTCCCCGCCATCACTGATTTTATTTTCTCTCTCAAAACGCGGGCGCCGGAAGGAAGCGGCAGGCCTGTCCTGGTCGGGAAAATCGAGAACCGACCGCCAGCTTTGCACGGCCCATCGCGGGCAAAACCAGAGGCAGTGAGCGAGGCCGGATCACGTGCGCCTCGATCCGCGCGGTCGACCAGGACAACGAAACGGCCTGAAAAAACAGAGTTGGCTGTTTTTCTCTGCACCTGAATTCCTCCAAGAAGTTCTGCTTGCCGCAAGACGAAAGTTAATCAAATGGTTAACCCCCAAAGCGTCCGGGGTCAGAACAGGGGCGTCGAATTTCGGGAGCTTCGTCCGGGAGTTTCCTCGGAAGTTCGCTCTGCTCTGGTCCGCGAAGCTCTACGCTGGTACCATCGGGCAGGTTGGGGCAAGCGGCTGTTCCCATTGCCTCGATTCAAATCACGCGCGGGCAGGAATGGCATGAAATACCGCAAATTCGGCCGTACCGGACTAGAGATCAGCGACATCGCGCCCGGGCTCTGGGGCATGGGTGGATGGAGCGGCTCAAGCGATAAGGAGTCGCTCGAAGCTCTCGAACTTGCCGCCCGGCTGGGCGCGAACTTTTTCGACAGCGCGTGGGCCTACGGTGACGGCAGAAGCGACCACCTGCTCGGCCAGACGATGGCGAAGAACCGGGAGAAGAAGCTCTTGGCCGCCTCGAAGGTCCCGCCCAAAAACGATCGCTGGCCGGCGCTCTCCGAATACAAATACCACGACGTTTTCCCGCCCGGCCACGTCTTTGAGTACGCCGACAAAATCCGCAAACAACTGGGGGCCGATTCGATCGATTTACTCCAGTTCCACGTCTGGACCGACAACTGGACCGAAGAGCCTGATTTTCGCAAGACCGTCGAAAAGCTCAAACACGACGGAACCATTCGTCACTTCGGACTGAGCCTTAATCGCTGGGAACCGGAGAACGGAATCCGGGCCATTCGCACCGGACTCGTCGATGCCGTGCAAGTGATCTACAGCATCTTCGACCAGTCCCCCGAAGATGAACTGTTTCCCGTGTGCCGAGAACTGAACATCGGAGTGATCGTTCGTGTCGCGCTCGATGAAGGAAGCCTTGGCGGGAAGATGACGCGGAAGACGAAATTTCCCGCCGGGGACTGGCGTTCCGGATATTTCAATCCCGAGAATCTCGCCCGCACGATGGAGCGGGTGGACAAGCTGAAAGCAATTCTGCCCTCTGCAATGTCTCTTCCGGAGATGGCGCTGCGCTTTACGTTGTCGCACCCGGCGGTGAGCACGACGATTGTCGGCATGCGCAAGCTCGAGCACGTCCGCGAGAACTGTGCCTTGAGCGACAAAGGCCCGCTGAGTCCTGAGCTCCTCGAAGAGTTGAAGAAGCACCGCTGGGACCGAAAGCCCGCGCCCTGGTCCGACTAACGCAACCTGCATGCGCTTCGGAGCGTCGTTTTTGAGCGCCTAGCGCGCGGCCAGAGGCGCGTGTGCGCGCGTGCAACGTGGGTTCTGGGTGCTGGGATGTTGTGGTTTCAACGAAGAATTCAGCGGCAAAGTGCTAAAGAGCGAAGAGTCTCATTTGGACCGGCGGGTTTTTTGTTTGCTTCCCCCGTTCAGGCAGCCTTCGGTGGTAATTCTGGTCGCCTTGCAGACTTCCGTGGCCACTCGCAAAGCTGTCTCGCCTGCGAGCGCACCTTCGGCGAGCACTGAGCTGGCAGCCAGCGTGAAATGGACCGCATCTTCCGGTCTTTCGAAGTAGAGCACTACCTGACTTGCAGCCATGGCGGAATCAACCTCCGGAGTCGGCTACCGACATCATAGGGGCGGAATCGAGAAAAGAACATGTACTGAGTAGGTCCCTTGCGGCCCGATGGAAAACTCGGAAGTACATTCCCAAAGAAGACCCAAACAAGAAGATCAAATTCAAAAGAGAAGCGCCAGAAATAGGCGCGCCCAAAGCGCCGCCCAAAGCGCCGCCCAAAGCACCGCCCAAAGCACCGCCCAAAGCACCGCCCAAAGCACCATGGATACGGGGAGCCTTAAGCCGGCTACAGCATGCGCCGGAGGGCTTTCGAAGGGATTCGGGTGCCACAATATCGAGTGGCCTCGGCGTTTGGTCTGAGCTTCGCGATGGAATTGGAAGGTCCAAAGACCGGCTGGGGAGTTTCTCTATGAAGCGCTGGTCAGGGATTAATGCGGTTTTGCTGCTCTTGCCGGTAGCGGCTTTCGCGCAGGAGCCTGCGCATCCGGGGCAGCTGTTCTCTTCCGATCTCGTCTCCTGGTCTTACATGCAGCAGCCGGAGCCACAGGGCGCTCGCGAGAGACCCGAACCCATTCCGGAGACGCAGCCCTCGCCGAGTTCGGCCGGGCCAGGCCCCGGGCAGATGGGAGTCTCGAGCCAGGCTCCGACCAGCGATACCTTCATCGGCACCGTCAATAAGGAATCCGATGGCTACGTCCTGGCGGTTTCGGGAGCGACATCGTACAGGCTGGATGACGAGCAGGAGCTCCAGCAATATGAAGGCCGCCGAGTCCGGGTCACGGGAGCGCTCGAACCGGCGGTCAACCTGATACACGTCGAGAAAATCGAGCTGCTGTCGATGGAGCCGCACAGGCCTCCGTCCGCTGCAAACTGAACCAGCGCTGTGCCGTCCAGGGTAGAACCGCAGCTCCGGCCGCTCGGGTCTTTCCTAGCAAACCGTTCGCTATGCAGAATTACGAGCTAGAGAATTTTTGAACGGAAACCCGTCTGAACCAATATTTACTATTGAGTTACTACAAGGTTAAGTGATTAACTTAGTGCGTGAGGGAACTAGCCACCACTGGCAACGGGCCTAGATCAGACGGAACGGCTATGTCATCGGCTACCATGCACGCGAAATGACGTCTGACTGGAAGGCAGAGCTATTGGCGCCCTTTCTCGGGGATTCCAGCCTATCCGACCTGCAGCAACATTCAATCTCCGTTTACCTCGAGATGCTGCTCAAGTGGAATCTGAAGCTCAATCTGACCGCGATTCGAGATCCGGAAGAGATCGTGGCCCGGCACTTGGGAGAATCTTTGTTTTTTGCCCGCCAGCTCTTCCCTTCCGGAGACTCGAATCTGTCTGCTATCGATATCGGATCAGGCGCCGGATTTCCTGGTTTGCCGCTGAAAATCTGGGCGCCATCGCTTGCCCTCACTCTCGTGGAATCCAACCAGCGTAAGGCCACTTTCTTGCGAGAAGTGATTCGAGCGCTGACTCTGAAGCAGGTTTCCGTGCTCGCCGAACGCGCCGAGGTAATCACGGCAGGGGCAGACGTGGTTACATTCCGGGCGGTCGAGCATTTTGAGCGAATTCTCCCAATTGCATTCAAGCTGACGAGGCCTGGCGGCCGTGTAGCAATCGCGATTGGGATTTCACAGGTCCAAGAGGCGCTCTCCTTGTTACAGCAGGCACGTTGGAGTGAAGCGATTCCCGTTCCAAACTCTCGCAGCCGAGTGGTCCTGATGGCCGAGAAAAAGTCTGAGTGACCAATGCCGACCAATTGAGGATGGCGGTTGAGCGCCTCGAGTGTGCTCTTTTCCATCCACGTGGAGGAAAAGGAATTGTTTGTTGCCCGAAAGCCGTGGTTGCTTTTGTGCAGCGATGATTCTACGCGGAGCCGCCGGGCGCCTGGCAGGTGGGAGCCTGAACGAGGAGGGCCGCGCGCGAATGAAACACGTCATCGCGCTTGTTCCACGTGGAACATTCGAAGGGGCCAGCGGATGCTGGCAGGGCGCGGAGGATAGGGGCTATCCGGCCCTGGAAAGCGTGGGGGGATGTAGAAGGACAGGACGGGTGATTCTGCTGTCCCAGTCCCTGTCCTAAGTTAGGTGGCGTGGGTAGCGGTGGCCGGTGCAGAAGTTGGGTCGGCCATCTTACCGGTGATCATGATTGGCGAGTTCGTGGGCTTGTTTGGTTCACCAGCATACCTGGTGTTCCACGTGGAACACACGGAAGACGTTCGGGCCGGCCGACAGGCTGGCGACAAGTTTTATCCGCTCCGCACCCAAGACTCGGCTGCTGTATGCGGTAGGACTAGGTGGCTTTTGGCCTGCTGGCTTCATTGAATCGGCGAGTCGGCTGTTCGCTCGGCCCCGCGTTGTTCGAGTTGGGTTAATGTTCCACGTGGAACATTGGACGGTGCGCCTCGATTGTAAGAGGTCCAAGAGGCAAGTCAATGTTCCACGTGGAACAAAATCTCGCACCGCACCAAGAATAGCAACCGACCGGTCGGTAGCCTTCCTGGGGGCCGGGCCAATGTTCCACGTGGAACATTATCCCCGCATGTGTCCCAACCTAGACCTGTTCCACGTGGAACATTGGAGACCAGGAATACCGTCCAGGCACCGGAAGGGCGCCGGAACTTCCTGCTCCTGTCACGCGACACGAGGAGCCGACGTACCAAGAGCAGGTTTTGCGGCGCAGTCGGGTATGGGCGGGCGGTGGGCACCGAGCTCGAGGCCCGGAAACGAAAAGGGCTCACCTGCGCCGCCAGATGCGCCCATATGACCGAGACGGTCTGGGTGCGGATTCTGGGTGATCGCCCGCGTCCGGTAGCGCACCAATAAGGGGAAGCGAGGGGGCGAGTGGTCGAGCCTCGCTGCCAGGCAGGCCTGAACCTCCAATTCATTACTGCGTTCTGCCGGCTGCGGAGCCGTGCTGGAAAAAATTGGCACGGCCCAAAGGTTTCGGGGAATCATGGTTGGCGGTTCTCGACCTGCACCTGTTCAGGCGAACAACGCGGTGTTCCACGTGGAACAATCGCTAAGCCAGCCGAAAGGCGGGAAGTCAGAACGAAAGTTGTACGGCGAGCAGGGCCAGCGCCTGCAGGGCGCCGAGCGCAATCCCGGTCAGGCCGGGCCGACCGCCGCGCCTTTGAAGCCCAGGGCCGGAATTCTGTCAGAGCTCTCTGCGGCAAGGCCATGCAATTGGTTGAGCTCCAACCGGCGCGCCTCTGACAGGGGAGTCCCAACAATCGCAACGAAACATGGCCTGCCGTTCCCGTCGGCGACCCAGGAGGCCTCTTCTAAGGGTCGCAATAGCCCACGGCCGAACCGTGCGCTGTCCGGCGCACACTTGGGGCCTCGCCGCTCTGGACGCGGAACAGGTAGGCAGCCTCGACCTGCGGTTAGGAAATTGTGATTGAATGGACGCCGGGGAGGTGCCAGTCCTTTTGCCGTGTTGTCCAGCCGTTCCACTTGGAACCAACACGGCTGTGAAAATCGCACACCGAAACCTCCTCAAGCTAGTGTGCTCAAATGAGAAGTAATTCTTTAGTGCCTGCACACGAATCTGGCATTGCAAACACCGGAATTTAGAACTATGCTGCGCTCGAGTCTCTGGTTTTCTCCCCACCAGTTAAATGGCCAGA
>Ga0123355_10009446_pt1 | contig 14833 bp, 11 predicted proteins | sample TergutEmb28metaG_3_FD_89872 | JGI IMG/M metagenome (GOLD analysis project Ga0123355, IMG submission 89872) | Embiratermes neotenicus P1 segment gut microbial communities from Petit-Saut dam, French Guiana - Emb289 P1 | ecosystem: Host-associated > Arthropoda: Insects > Digestive system > Gut ...
GCGGAGTGATCAACATTGTCGCGGGAAGGCCGACAGAGTTGGCGAAGACACTTGCGGAACATGATGACATCGACGCCATCTGGTGCTTCCGCGATCAAGAGGACGCAACACTCGTGAAAGCGGCCTCGATTGGCAACCTGAAGCAGGTCTGGACCAACGATCGTTACGATATTGACTGGTTCGACGTCAAACAGTGTGATGGTCGTTTCGTTATGCGTCACGCTACGCAAATCAAGAACATCTGGGTCCCGTACGGGGAATGAGAAGAGCTGACTGGATATACGGGAGAAGATTGTTTTTCTCTGCGGCGTATGCCGTTGCCTTGTGCCTTGCCATGCCGAATGCTTTTGCGCAGCAGAAGTCAAGGAGTGTCTATCACAATCCGATTCTGTTTTCGGATTATTCAGATCCGGATGTGATTCGTGATGGGGGCAGCTACTATCTCGTCGCCTCCAGCTTTCATTTCGTGCCAGGACTTCCGATTCTGAAGTCCACCGATTTGGTTCACTGGACGATTCTTGGCCATGCGCTGCCAAGGATCGCGATCAATCCGCTGTACGACATGAACGGCGGCAATCGTTACGGGCGCGGCGTGTGGGCTCCGGCGATACGGAAGCACAATGGGCTTTTCTATATTTATTTTCCGACTCCCGATGAGGGAATTTTCGTCACAACGGCGGCAAATATCGAGGGGCCGTGGTCGAGGCCGGTGGCTGTGATCGCAGCCCCGAATCTTGAAGATCCATGCCCGTTTTGGGACGACGACGGCAAGGCCTATCTCGTCCACTCGCGCACTGGTGCGGGGCCGTTGATTCTTCACCGCATGGCTCCGGATGGGATGTCGATGCTCGATGACGGCAAAGAGATCGTCCGCGACCCCAAGAACCTTCCTACCCTCGAAGGACCGAAGCTTTATAAGCGCGACGGTTTCTATTACATCTTTGCGCCGTTCGGGGGAGTGAGCAAGGGTTCCCAGGTTGTCCTTCGCTCGCGTTCGATTGATGGTCCATACGAGCATCGCGTCGTTCTCGCGCAGGGGTCGACTGCAATCAATGGCCCGCACCAGGGAGCGTATGTCGAAACGCCGGATGGTCAGGGCTGGTTCGTCCACTTCCAGTCGCGCGAGGCGCATGGACGCATTGTGCATCTGGAGCCGGTGCGATGGGAGGACGACTGGCCTGTCATGGGACGGGCTCCTCAAGGAGCTACGACCGGTGAACCGGTAAGTAGTTGGGAGATGCCGCAACATGCCGGAGGTGCGTCGCATGAGCGCCCGCAGACGTCCGATGAGTTCAACGAGCCGCGACTCGGTCCGCAGTGGGAGTGGAACCATAATCCTGATGACGAACACTGGTCCCTGACGAAGCGTCCCGGGTATCTGCGCCTTGTTCCGATGGAGGCGACCAGCCTGCTGGATGCGCGCAATACATTGACGCAGCAGATGCAGGATGAGTCGTTCGAGTTCATGGCGCGCTTGGAAGCTGAAGGCATGCGCGATGGTGTGCATGCCGGGATTGCCATGCTGGAAAAGGCAGCGAGTGGCATCCAGCTCGTTCAGGTGGATGGAAAACGCGGACTGAAGCTCTTCCATGGGAGCGATGTTGTAGAGGGGCCGGCTGTGACGGGAAAGGCGGTCCTTCTACGTGTGAGAGTCCAGGGCAATGAGGCGACTTATTTCTACAGCGTGGATGACGGCAGGTCATTCAAGCAATTGGGTGACACATTGCCGATAACTTTCAGTTGGTGGAAGGGATCCAGACCATCTTTGTTCGCATATACCACAGGTGTCGATGACGCCGCTCATGTTGATTTCGACTGGGCGAGGTATGCGTCACTGACGACGCGATAGAAACCGGGTTCAAATGTCTCCGGCTTGTCACCGGTTTGTCATTTGGTGTTGAATGTGTGGCTTACAGACCTGTTTCAAGTGCCAACGGAAGTGACGCAGGTTTACAGTTAGAGGTGCAAAAGCTGCTTCGATCGCTGTCAAAGGGGGTTGAGCTGTGAGCACCATTCTGGTTATCGAGGACGACCCGCGCATTCAAAAAGCACTTCATCGCCAATTCACGACGGAGGGGTATGAGGTCTGTCTGGCCTCAGATGGTGAGCAGGGACTGGCAAGTTGCAAGAGCCTCAAACCAGCGGGCGTTGTGCTCGACCTTATGCTGCCGGCGATGTCGGGGTTGGAGGTGTGCAAGGGCATTAAGAGCTGGTCGGCGAGTACTCCGGTGGTCGTGCTGAGCGCCGTGTCTGAGGTTGCGGATAAGGTATTGCTGCTGGAGATGGGCGCCGACGACTACGTGACCAAGCCCTTTAGTCCTCGCGAACTGATGGCGCGCGTCCAGGCGGCGATTCGAAGATCGCAGAAGCCGGTCGATAGCCGTCGCGTGAGCTTTGGAAATGTTTCGGCCGACTTTACTGGAATGGAGGTCTACAAGGATGGCGTGCTCGTGCCGCTGACGGCGCATGAGATCAAGCTGCTCCAATACTTCGTCGAGAACCCTGAGCGTGTGATTACGCGCGAAGAATTGCTGAACGATGTGTGGCACTATACGTCCTACCCCACGACGCGGACCGTCGACAACCATGTGATGAAGTTGCGACAGAAGCTGGAGAGTGATCCGGCCCGGCCTATCCATTTCCGCACTATGCATGGAATCGGATACAAGTTTGTGCGTGGCGACTAGCGGCGACCGAGAGGGACCTCAACACGTGAAAGGTTTGATGGACAGGCTGCGAATGAGAACGACGCTGCTCATTCCTCTTGTCCTTCTGTCTTTTGGGTGCACTCTGGTCAGTCTTCTGGTTCTCCGCACCATCGTGCAGAGGCAGATCAAGGCCAGCCTTATGCAGGACTTACGCCATTCGGTGATGACGTATCAGAACCTGCGCCGGCAGCGCAGAGAACTTCTTCTGCGTGAGTCGGCCTTGTTGGCAGACCTTCCTCCGTTGAAGGCTCTGATGACGACAGCGGACGCCCGTACGATCGAAGATGGAGGCGTGGAATTCTGGCAACTGAGCAGAAGCGATCTCTTCGCTTTGCTCGACCAGGGTGGGAAGCTCATTGCGGTTTATGACCGGGAGCCAGCGTTCGATCGTGAGCGGGCGCGGCGCGAACTGGAGCGTGCCTCGCGCACATCGGAGGGACCGGTACTGCTTGCGTTTGACGACCGGCTCTATGAAGTTGCAATACAGCCCTTGTGGTTTGGCACGAGAGAGGCTGGAACGCCGCTCGGCTACGTCGCCGTCGGCTATTCCATCGATGCTCAGGTCGCGCGCGAGGTTAGTGAGGTGGCCGCGGCCGACGTCGCCTTTGTCGTTGATAGGAAGATTGTCGCCAGCACTCTTACACCTCGACTTCAGCAGCAACTGATGGAAGAGATGAACGATTCCCCGCTGTCACCGGACACAAACCAGAGGATAACTCTCGGCAACGCGGATTATCTGGTTGCGTCATCGCCTCTGACAGATGCGCAGTCCGGTCAAAGCGCGGCACCCGGGCCGCGGCTTATTGTTCTGAAGTCGTTTGAGCCGGCGATCCAGCTGGTCCGAGAAGTGAATCGCTGGATTCTGACACTTGGATTAATCACGCTGTTAATCGGCATCGTTATGTTTGTCTCGGTCTCTCGTGCTCTCACACAACCCCTCGAGGCACTTGTGGAAGGCACGCGCGCGCTTGCGCGAGGGAACTTTGAGTACACGCTCAGCGAGAACGGGGCACAGGAGATTCGAGAGCTGAGCGGGGCCTTTGAGCGCATGCGGGTGGAACTCCGCCGCACGCAGGCAGAGCTGATCGTTTCAGAGCGGCTCGCGACTATCGGAAGAATGGCCAGTTCCATCTCGCATGATCTGCGGCACTATCTCTCAGCCATGTATGCCAATGCGGAGTTCATGAGCGATGGTTCGATACCTCAGGTGGAACGAGAAGATCTGCTGCAAGAGGTGCGCATGGCAGTGCAGGGTATGACGGACCTGCTCGACTCGCTGCTTTTGTTTACGCAAACTGGCCGCGCGCTGTATCCGGAGTATCAATCGCTGGACACAATCGTTGAGAACGCTGCCAATATGGTCCGCTCGCATCCGGCATCCCGCGACGTAAACATCGTGCTGAAAGGGGTGGTCCCGATGATGGCATGGGTAGATGCGAAGAAACTGGGCAGAGCTGTTTACAACATTCTGCTCAACGGATGTCAGGCAGCGCGGCACTCGGGTAAGCCGTACACGGTAGTGCTTACACTTCTCGAAAATGAGAATGCGGTGCGGATCGAGATTTCTGACAGCGGGCCGGGTGTTCCGGAAGCGATTCGACAGAAGATTTTTCTCCCGTTTGTAAGCGAAGGAAGGGAGAGTGGAGTTGGACTGGGTCTCACGCTGGCGCAGCAGATTGCCCAAGAGCATGGTGGGCACATTGAACTGGGCGAGACTCACGAGCATCGTACTGCCTTCACGATCGTTTTGCCAAAAACTACATTGCGTATGTCCGACAGCGGACTCGAGCGGAACGTCGAGGAATACAAACCCACACCTTAGAGGTTGACATGAGAGACCTAACCTGCAGATTGGTTGTTTTTCTTATGACATGCTCGCTTCCGCATACTCTGCAAGGACAAGGCAACATGCAGAATGCGGCTGGACCGTCGCCGCCGCCTGGAGGCGTTACGCAGCAGCTGGAGGAGAAGCTGGATACTATCTCAGACGCTCTCACTGCGACGCGGCGGCAACTTGAGCAATCGCAACAACAGATCCAGCAGCTTCAGGAAGAGATTGCGCAGCTTAGAAACCAGTTGACCTCAGCATCCGTGCCTGTCGAGAAAAAAACAGATTCGCAAGAGGGAAATGCCAACGATTTGCGAGAGCGCGTGGAAGCGTTGGAAGCACAGGTGAAGCTCCACGACCAGACCAAAGTTGAAAGCAGTTCCAAGTATCCAGTGCGCGTCAGCGGCTTGGTGTTGCTGAACGGATTCATTAATCGAGGTGCTGTCGACAACATCGATCTGCCGTCCATTGCTGTGGCTTCAACGAACGGCACGACAGGAAGCTTGGGGGCGGGTATGCGCCAGACAATTCTCGGGGTTCAGGGGTTCGGGCCACGAATTGCCGGCGCCAGGACGTCGGCTGAAGTGAATTTCGATTTCTTTGGGGGGATTCCCTACAGCAACTACGGAACCGTGGCGGGACTTGTGCGCATGCGAACAGCGAATGTTCGTTTTGAGTGGCAACGTGATCTGCTGGAGGGCGGCATGGAAGCTCCGCTGATCTCGCCGCTGTCTCCTGCGTCCTATGCCATGGTTGCAGAGCCGGCTATGGCCTGGGCCGGAAATATCTGGACGTGGGCGCCTCAGCTTCGCTATGCTCATCAATTTGAAGGGGCGCGCGAGCAAAATGTAAAGGTCGAGGTTGGTTTGTGGGATTCTCCGGCCGCGGGATACAACACGACGGATGTGCTTCGTACGCCGAGTCCCGGCGAGCGCGCCAATCAACCAGGCTATGAAGCGCGTGTGTCCTACGGCGCTCCGGAGTCGCAAGGTTTCCAGGTTGGATTGGGCGGTTATTACAGCAGGCAGAGCTATCCTCCTTTGACGACAAGCCGTGGCCCGTCTTACTCAGAAAGCAACGACTCCTGGGCCTTCACGACAGATTGGCGGGTGCCATTTGCCAGGAAGTTTGAGCTCAGCGGTGAAGGATATCGCGGGCGGTCGCTGGGTGGCTTCGGGGTAGGCGTTTATAAGGATGTCCTTTATGGAACCGACCCGATCTCCGGCGCTCCTGTTATACGGGGGCTCAATGCAATCGGCGGATGGACAGAACTGAAGGCGAAGTTTACGAGTGTGCTTGAGGCGAATGCTTCGATCGGGCTCGATAACGGCTTCGCAGGCGATTTTCATAGTGTATTGCTTCCACCGACCGCATCGGGGACACAGACGCGGGCGAGGAATCGCATGATGATCGCCAACGTGATTTACCGGCCGAAGACGTATCTCATCTTCTCGCCGGAGTACCGCAGAATATGGACGTGGCCGATCACCGGCACCCGCAACACCGCGGACATCTTCACTCTCTCTGTTGGGTATCAATTTTAGGAACAGCATGGCCCACGGCATATTTCGCTGGTTGACTGGATTGATGGTCCTCGGTTGCTCGCTGGCGGCGTGCGGGCAGACGGTCGATGTCACAGCGAAGGTTGTCGTTCATGAAACTCCGCTTTCGGGACCGGCCAAGAAGAACTCAGCTATATCACCGGTTGTCGTGTGGTTGACGCCTTTGCAGCCCCAGACCAAGCCGGCTCCGCAGTCTGCGGGGCAATACAGATTACTCCAGAAGGACAAACAATTCAGCCCGCATTTGCTGGTTGTGCCGACGGGAAGCAACGTCGAGTTTCCGAACGAAGATCCTTTCTTTCATAACGTCTTTTCGCTCTTCAATGGGAAGAGGTTCGACCTGGGATTGTATGAGTCGGGCACGCGCCGCTCCGTGAGGTTCGACCGAGAGGGCCCCTCCTATATCTTTTGCAATATTCATCCTGAGATGGGAGCGGTCGTTCTGGCCTTGAGTACGCCTTACTATGCGATCTCGGAAAAAAGCGGAGATGTTGTGATTCGAGGGGTTCCGCCGGGTAGCTATCGCCTGCAGGTGTGGAGCGAGCAAGCCAAAGCAAGTTCTTCGAACTACCCACGAATAGTGCAGGTGAGTCCGTCGGGGAAGAATTTAGGCGAGATCGGCATGGAGGCAGTTCTGAGTCCCATGGCGGATCACAAGAATAAGTTTGGCGAGGATTATCGGCCCGCAACGGATTCCCCCTACTTGCACTAACTAGCCACATCATTGAGTGCTGGAGCGGACCTACGCTGAGCGTGACCCTGAAGGTTCCAGAACAGACTTGCGGCAAGCAGGGCAATGACGGCGACGCCCCGCAAGGCGGCGGGATATCCGTAGCGAACGAAGGCCCCGCCAGCAAGCGTCGCTGCAATGGCCTGTGAGGCTGACCCGACGAGACTGTTTGAGGCAGACGCCCCGCTGCGGTCCTCGGCTGGGACCGTGTTCATCAGCAGACTATATAGGCCGGGTTCGTTCATCCATTGGAGGGCCGAGAAGCCGACGTAAGCTGCCGTCGCCGCGAGCGGGCTTGTGCTGGAGGCGAGCGCAAGCAGCAAAACGGAAGCTCCTGCTTGAGTGAAGACGATGCCGGTGACCAATCCCCACCGGCGGAAGAGCACGGGTGCGAGCAGCGTTGCTCCGACCTGAACGATTTGAGACAGTGAGAACGCATTGCCGATCTGCGGCAGCGAGCGATGCGCGTGACGCGCCAGATAGACGCTGGCCAGGGGAGAGAAGGATCCAGTCACGAGGCTCCACACTGCAATCGCAGGAAGGTAGCGGAGCAGGAAGGGCGAGAGGAGCGGACGCGGCTTCTCTGGAACAGAGGGCCGTGTGAGTCGCAGCTTTGCTGCAGGCCAGATTGCGAGCACGACAATGCCGCAGGAACCCAGCAGAACAAGCTGCTCCGGCAGGAGCGTACCGAGGTGCGCGTGGTGGCCGGCAAACCATGCAGGAAACCTGCCACCGGCAAGTCCGCCGAGCGCGCCAAGTCCGATGCCGAGCGAGAAGAGGATGCTGAAGGCTCTGGGACGCTGCTTCTCCTTGGTGAGTTGTGCCACAACAGGTGATACGCAGACAGCCCACGCAGAGAGCGAGATTCCCCCTAGAAACGCCAGCACGAGTTGTGATGGAAAGGAGATCAATACAGCGCGCGCGGATGAAACCGATACCGCAAGCACGCAGCAAGTGATTAAGACCGGGCGAAGCCCGATGCGCTGCGATAGTTTGCCCCATGGCAGCGCTCCGACAAGATTACCGATGACGCTGGCGCTGGTGAAGATACCGAGACTCTTTTCGTTGTAGCCACGGTCAACGAGAAAGAGATTAATCAAGAAGAAGTAGATTGAGAATCCGAGATTGAAGAAGAAGGACGTTGCGAGGAATGTCCAGAACTGTGAAGAAAGATGCTGCCGTGAGAGCCGCCAGCAGAGGCAGTGCCATAGCGCGGTAATGTCAGCAGAGATGTATGTCGTGGATCCGGAAATCAGGTAAGCGAGGTAGTTCCTCCAGCGGCTGCCGCTTGACGGGATGAGTCGCTTGTTCCTGATCAGCACGTCGGGCGAGGCGACGGAAGCGATCTTCGACGGAAAAAAGAAGCGTTTGAGAATCCTGCGTTTATCTTGCGCAGATGTGAGGAACGTCATGTGCAGCCAGATCGAATCCTTGTTCTTGCGAAACATATTTTCAAGGCCACTTACGGAGATTCGGCTAAGCAGATGGAGCTGCGCTTCGCTGAGCTTCGCGATTGCGTTCTGCGCATGTGCGTGCATTGTGCAGCCAAACCAGGCGCGCGCGTGGTAGAAGGCGATCGCCTCAAAGGATTGGAGCGAGTCTTGGTGCATCTCTGACCAGCTATTCCAGAAAGCTTCATCCTGCGCATGTGAGTGAAGAAAGGCGGCTAGCTCGCGGACATTGTTTGCGATCCACTGGCCACGCAGAATATTGCGGAGGATATGCAACGTAAGATAGCCGAGATGATCGACGGGATGAAGAGCAGGGAACGTGATGCCGTCGACGGTGCGAATGATACGCCTGCTCCAGAAGCCGTCCACCGGCACAGAGAAGAGCAAGAGCCGCTCGTTCCAAAGGCAGAAGTGCAGATCGATTCCGAGAGGCATCTCAGGATCGAAGAAGTTGCCTTTCCATGTCCACTCGCCGAGGCGAACTAGCGTCGGCGCATGATCGGCGTGGGGATATTTGCTTGACTCGCCGTAACCGATCGTCTTAAGTGCAGTCTGCGCGGCTTCGATCTGTTCAGGCGGGCAATAGAAGTCAAGATCAGATTGTGCGCGCACCTTTGGAGAAGCGACGTAATCTGGTGCTTGGGTGAAACCCTTGAAAACGATGTGTTCGACGGTGGAGCGGTGGAGCGCAGCTGCTGCTTCGCAGTAGATTGTCTTTACTCGTTCGAAACGCTGCGCGTTGTCAGCCAGGTTAGTTTCGAGGCGTTTGACAACCCAACTCGGGAGGCGATCCATGGGAAGCTGGGCGAGCGTCAGCGTTAGCTGCGCGATTTCGCAAAACTCGAGCAGCCGTGCCCACTCCTGATCGCTCAAATGCCTAAGGGGCTCAAGGTCGGATCCGCTCAGCTGCAGAGCATACAGCAAGGCCTTCACCTCTCGGGGAATGCGTGCAGCTTGCACGATTCTCGTACTCGGCACAATCGACATGATCTACCGTCCCGTGAGTGCGAGCGTGTTGAGCCGCTCGATAGCCCAATCCAGATCGGTGTAGCGGAGCTCGTAGATGGGCACATCAAACAGGCGGCGAAGCACATCCTCCTCTGTTGTGGGCGAACCGGCGGCAGTGATAATGAAGGGTCTTGCCAGCCATGGCGATATCGATTGTTTCGGCAGCGGAGCAAGTTCCGGATCGCCAGTCCAATTGCGATTCAGAAAGACAAGGTACTCGACGACTGCTGAGTCTGCTGTAACAAATTGCAGCTCAGATGTAGAGATTTCGACGGATGGCTTACCCGTTGCTCGAGGGGTAACTGGGAGGCCTTCAATTTCAGGAAATAATTTAACAGCGGAACTGCGAAGACGGATTTGATTACAGTCTCCTACGATGAGGAGGTCGTCGCGATCCAGCGGCAGGTGGCTGCCATCATCACAGATGAGTGTCCAACCGCTAGCTTTCGCTCCAGCGTAGGCCAGTGTGGATTTGCCTGCTCCGGAGTCGCCGCAAAGAAGCATGCCGTGCCCAAATGGGCATACGCATGCGGCATGAAGAAAGGCCGCACGAGTGCCGCTCACCATCAACAGAACAGCCGCGTCCAGAAGGTAATATCGCAGGTAAGAGTGGCATTCCGCAGTCGTCTGCGTGATCCATCCGAAAGAGCGCCCTGCCATGAGGTCAACGCAAATGTAGTTATTTGCATCGGCGATGCTGGTGAGCAGGCCCCAGTGCATCCTCCCAGTCGGAACAGGGGGTAGATCGGGGTTATCGCTGTCCGTAGTGACTCCGATTCTAAACTCCAGCGGTGGATGAGAAAATTTTTGCCTGAACTTCCCCCAGCTTGTCTCCGCCGCTTCCATTACGGAAGGAGAGTTCGTCGACAGGATGAGTGGAAAACCGAGAGGAAAAAGTGTGGCCTGCAGTGGCAATTCCAGTTTTGATAACAAAGGATCCTCTGCACACAACGCTTCCGCATTGATTGCTGCAGCTACGTCAACATTCAGCATCTACCGTCCTCCTGTCGTGGGCGCTTGTTCACCAGAGGGATCATCATTGGTCTTGGTTGTTCCATATTCATCGCCGGAGTAGGTCCGCGGCTCACCGAGGCTGCCTGCAGCTGGAAGATGACGCAGAAAGACCACGATGGTCCATATGTCGTCCTCGCTGAGGATGCCCTTCGATGCGGGCATGCCCGACGGAGCGATGCCGTTCTCGATGATCCACTTGAGCTGTCCGTCGGTGTAGTTCTGCACGTGGGGCGAGGCAAGCGATGGAACTGGCGGCGACATGCTGTTGGCAAACGGCACGCCTGTGTTCTGCGCATCGCGACCATGACACACAATGCAATAGAAGGCAAAGGTTTGCTTGCCGCTCTCGATTTTTTCCGGGGTAGCTGGAATAGGGTTCTTGTCATCGATGCCTCTGACGGTGATGTTGTGCTTGATCCACCGGAGCAATGCCGTTTCCGCACGACTGGGAGGCGTGGCCCTGCAACCGGCGGCGGTGAGAAAAATGCTGCCGATTAACGCAAAGAGGCAAGAGCGGCGCATAGTTTACTCCGTTACGTGGATCGTGAATTTCATTTTTCCGTGTCCGCTGCCGCAGAAGCGTCCGCACTGTCCACGATAGTCGCCCGCGCTTTCAGGAGTGACAGTGATCTCGGCAGGGTGATCCTTCTTTATCTCCTGGTTGATTTTGAGGTCGCGCACGACGAGGGAATGGGGAACATCGTCGGAGATGAGTCGCAGCGTGACCGGCTCGCCCTTTTTCAATGTGATCTCAGATGGCTCAAACTGGAACCTGCGGGCGTGTATCTCGATGCTGCGCGCCGGCTGCTGCGCGAAAGATCTCGACGGCGGGTGCGCGATGGCGCCGAGCATGAGCAGCGCGAGTAAAGTGTATGTCATGTGCTTCACTTCCTCCTCCTCTCTGGTTACCGATGAAGCGTGTGGATTGCCTGTTGTATTAGGGGGCCATGTACTTGAGCAGAAGCTGTTCATCCTGCCGTGAGAGCCGCGCCCGTACTCGCATGTGCATAATCACACTGCCGGTAATGCGCGGTCGGATAGCGGAAGGTGGCGTATGGCACCGTGCGCAGTGGGCGTTGAAGACATCCTCTCCTGTAGCCTGAGTGTTTCCCGTACCCTGAGTGTTGTTGTGCGATGTTCCAGCGTGAGTTGTTGCTTTCGCAGACTGCGAATCCTGCGGCTGCGCCGTGGCGATGGCGAGGCCGGCGAGAGAAAGGAACATGACGGCCCTGAGCACAAAACGTTTCATCTCTTCCTCGCTGGCCACAGCGGAAACATGAATCGATAGGTGACGCCGACGTTCCATACATTGGCATTTCCCGGTGAACTGAAGCTGCGTCCGTAACTGGAGACAAAGCGGAGATCGTCGCGAAAGTAGTAGTTGATGCCGAAGTCAAACCTGCTGATCGTTACCCCGGGCAATCCGTTGCCTCCGCCATGCAACGGAAAGAATTGCTGCATTCGGCCCACGATTTGAGTGCGGCGAAAAATCTTAGGAATCGGCAAATCCTGAAAGAGATAAGCCGTCTCGATCCAGTAGCCCCGGCCGGAATAGGTGTAATCGCCCTCAGCCTTGATGTCGACAGGAACGCCGCGCGGCTGCCAGGAGATATAGGTTGCCACGCTGTTGACGTGGTGTTGTTGCAGAAATCGCTGATAAGACGTTCCCGCCTCGAGTCGAAGGCGTGGAAAGAAAATACTCGCATCACCGCCCGCCGTACGGGCTGCCTGAAGCTGATGCGTGTTGCTGAGCGCCGAGAAGTAAGCTGAGTACCGGATCGACCAGCCGGGATATTGCACGGCCACACCACGCAGCATGGGGCCCAGCCCTGAGCCACTGGTTCTTGTACCAATAGAGGCAGTAATGGGAGCGTCCTGCAGGTTGTGGATCCAGACCGGCTCAAGGCGCTCGCTGTAAAGGCCGAATGGAAGCAGGTACTTACCGGCGCTGCCGATGACGTGTGTGTTGGCGAGCCAGTCGAGTTGCGCGTAGTCGACCGAATTGAAGACCTTGCCCTTCCAGGGACCGCTGGTCTGGTTCTCCCGTTGAAAGAAACCGAAGAACGACGCGCGTGACTCGAGCAACACATGAGCGCCAAAGGGCACGAGCAGAACCGGAGCGACCTGCGGCTCTAGAGTGGTAACGCCGCCGTCTACGTTGTGGATATAGCCTGCGCCGCCGGTTATGGCCGGTACGAAGCCAGCATTTGTCTCGGCGTGCTCTATCCGCTGTGTGTCCTGCGGTTTGGCGAAGTGAACAAGCGTCAGCCAAAGACCTAAAACGGATGCAAGGCGGGCGCATTGTTGGCGGTTTCCCAGATTCACAAGTCCATTCCGTTTCACTGATTTCAAGCGGCGTAAGTTGCATAGATCGCCATAAGACGAAGTTGAGTATAGGAAGGCACAGGGTACGGTTTGTCACGGTATTGTCATCGAGTTGTCAAAGTCTTTCGGCTGACAGAGATTGCGCGAAATGCAGACATTTCCGTGACAAGTGCGCCATTCGTAGTGATCCATACTTGGTCTCGCTCGCCGAATTCAACGAAATGAGAAGAGGCCATGCAAAATTGTTTTGTACGGACATGCGCACGCGTGGGAAGGATGGCGGTTCTCTTTGCGGTGGGCAGTGCGCTGTCGGCGCAGAGCCCTGGGACGGGTGCGGTCTCCGGATCCGTGGAGGACCCCTCCGGAGCTGTGGTCGCGAAGGCCAGGATAACGGTGATCAACGAAGAGACTCATGCCGCGAGATCTACGGAGACCTCAGGGGAGGGTGCATTTCGGGTGTCATTACTCCCCCCGGGAGACTATGAGATCTCGGTCAGCGCCCCCGGATTCACAAACAGGCAGATGAACGATGTCCACATCGGAGCCAGCGAGACCGTTACCGTCGAGCTGAAGCTCGCGGTGGAAGCGGCGAGCACGAGTCTCGAAATCAGCGGCGTCCCCCGCCTCGTGCAACTTGAAAGCTCGACGTTGGGGCGCGCAGTGGACGAGAAAACGATTCAGGCGCTGCCGCTTGCCAACCGCAACTATACGCAGATCGTCGCACTCTCTCCCGGCGTAATCGTGGAGCTTCCGGATGCGGCCGCGCTTGGCCGCAACAGTCAGAATGTCTCCGCTAACGGCAATAAGACGACTTCGAACAACTATCAGTTCAATGGAATCGATGCGAACAATCTCTCGCAGAACTCTGCAACGGGCTATCAGTCCGAGGTTGGAACTGCGATTCCGGCTCCAGACACCATTGAAGAGTTCAGAGTGCAGACAGGAAACTTCGATGCGGGATACGGACGGGGCGCAGGCGCAAACGTCGACGTGATCAGCAGGGCAGGAAGCAATCGATGGCACGGCAGCGCGTGGGAGTTTCTGCGCAACGACGTGCTCAACGCCAATGATTTCTTTGCGAAACGAAATGGTCAGCCACGGCCCGTGCTGAAACAGAATCAGTTCGGTGGCACAATCGGCGGTCCCGTGCGTCGCGACAAGCTCTTTCTCTTCGGCTCGTACCAGGGAACGACGCAGCGCAATGGCGACTCAAGCCTCTCGCTGGTGACGGCGATTCTGCCGCAGTTGACGAATGATCGTTCAGCGGCAGCACTCGGAGCACAGTTCTGTCCGGCTAATCATCCTACAAATCCGGGGTATCAGACGTTTGCCGGCGGAACGCAGATCGCATGCGATGGATCGAACATCAACCCGGTGGCGTTGAACTTTCTGAACTTCAAATTCCCCAACGGGCAGTATGCGATTCCCAGCCCGCAGACGCTTCTGCCGGACGATCCCGAGCAGTTGTCTATCGGCGAATCGACCTACTCGATTCCGGCGAAGTACAGAGAGGACCAGTACAGCGGCAACGCGGATTATATCTTTTCGGAAAGAAACCAGCTCTCAGGCAGGTTCTTCTACTCTCGCGCTTCGACAGACGAGCCCTTCTCTCCGTTCGGCGCGACGGTTCCGGGCTGGGGAACGAACGAACTCGACCAGAACAACATGTTCGTCCTGAGCAATACACACGTCGTTCGACCGAACCTTGTGAACGTCGCGCGCTTTGGCTATATGCGCTTCGATGGCTACGCTGTCATCGCTCAGCCTATCGAAGCCGCCGACGTCGGCATGGCGACTCCCTCCGGCCTGCCCCAGACGCCTGGCCTGACGGTCGATGGCCTCTTCACCATCGGCACCGCAGGACAGCCCTTCTATTGGCAGAACACCAACACGTACGCCTGGCAAGACACCGTCTCGCTCACGCATGGCCTGCACAACATTCGCGCCGGCTTCGAGGCGAAGCGCCATCAGGTGGATGTGAACGTGCCATTCGTCAGCGACGGCTTCCTCGAACTGCGCTCTTTTCCCGACTTTCTCCTAGGACAGAGCGCATCGCAGAATGGCAGCACCATCAGCAACATCTTCGCCTCAACTGGTTCATCCGGCGACTTCCGCAAAAATGGGCGCTACACTGACTTTGCAGGATTCGTGCAGGACGACTACAGGGTGAGGCCGGAACTTACGCTGAATCTCGGCGTGCGCTATGA
>Ga0123355_10009447_pt1 | contig 14832 bp, 14 predicted proteins | sample TergutEmb28metaG_3_FD_89872 | JGI IMG/M metagenome (GOLD analysis project Ga0123355, IMG submission 89872) | Embiratermes neotenicus P1 segment gut microbial communities from Petit-Saut dam, French Guiana - Emb289 P1 | ecosystem: Host-associated > Arthropoda: Insects > Digestive system > Gut ...
ATGGGTGACCATTACCGCGAACTTACTACTCATCGTGAGCTAATCTCTGGTATTGTGACTGCCGAAGAAGAGCGCTTTTTGCAGACTCTAAGCACAGGACTTAGTTACTTAGATGATGCCTTAGATGACCTGCCTTCCAATGGTCAGCTTAATGGCGAAACAGCCTTTAAGCTGCATGACACCTATGGCTTCCCCGTAGATTTGACTGTAGAAATCGCAGCTGAACGCGGCTACAGTGTTGACAGAGAAGACTTCGAGCGCTGTATGCTTGAACAGAAGGAGCGTGCCCGTTCCAAGGTGCAAGATGTCAGCTGGTCTAGCTATGGCGGCGTCTACACAGATATTCTGAACGAATTCGGAACAACATACTTTGAGGGCTATAACAACCACAGCTTTGAGGCCTCTGTTCTTGCTCTCATTGACGCAGAAGGCAAGCGCGTCGAAAGCCTAGAAGAAGGCCAGCGCGGTGAGATGATTCTTGACCATACATCCTTCTATGCAGAGCAGGGTGGACAAATAGGGGATACAGGTACCATTGCCATTTTTGCAGCTGGAACAACGGCCAATGCAGCAGACAGCATAGCAACAAACGATGCTCTATTCACTGTCGAAGACACGCAAATTAAGGACGGACTCATTCTGCATAAGGGTGTCATGACTAAGGGGGCAGTTGCCCCTAACGATAAAGCTGAAACAAGCGTCAATGTAGACCGCCGTAACCTTATTCGCAGGAACCACACAGCAACGCATCTACTGCACTGGGCGCTACGTCAGATTGTGGGAGCACACGTCACACAGGCAGGCAGTCTGGTATCTGACCAGCGCCTACGTTTTGACTTCACTCACTTTGAGCGCCTGACACAAGATCAGCTAACACAGGTCGAAGAACTCATCAATGAGAAAATCGCAGCAAACCTACCTGTACGCGCCTATACAACGACTCTTAGCGAGGCACAAGAACTAGGCGTAACAGCGCTCTTTGGTGAAAAGTACGACGAATACGTTCGCGTCTTAGAAATCGGAGACACCAGCAAAGAGCTTTGTGGAGGAATCCATGTCGGGCGTAGTTCAGAAATAGGAATCTTTAAAATCACCTCAGAAGAAAGTGTCGGTGCAAACATGCGCCGCATCGAGGCAGTAACCAGTATCAAGGCCTATGAGCTGACTAGAACGGTACAAGACCTACTAAATGCAGCCGCTGCACAACTAAAGTGCAAGCCTGCAGACATCAATCAAAAAGTCACTAACTTGCTGGAAAATCAGAAGAAACTCAAAGCTCAATTAAAGCAAGCAGCAGCCAGTGGTGCAGCTGACGCAGATGCACTGCTAAAGGAAGCCCTGGAAATAGCCGGCGACAATGGCAGCTATAAGCTAGTAATAAGCAGCCCAGAGGACATTCTCACCGCTGATCTGCGCAAATTTTGGGATAGGCTTCGTCAGGCAGGAGCAGATGCAGCTATCCTACTAACTTCCGATAAGGAAAGCGAAAAAACTATCTATCTAGCAGCTTCAAACGACAAAGCTGTAGACTTAGGCTTCCATGCAGGCGATCAGGTAAAGCAGATTGCCGTAGCCTTTGAAGGGCGTGGCGGAGGAAAGCCTTCCATGGCACAGGGTGGTGCTGACCCTTCAACACCAGAACGTCTAAAAGAAGTCCTCGAAGAGGTTCGTAGACGCTTTGAATAGTCCGGTACCATCAGAATCCAGTTCCCCTTTGCGCATCCTTGCCCTAGACATCGGTGAAGCGCGAACAGGTCTTGCCCTGTCAGATGTCAAAAGGCAACAGGCGACACCTTTGCAGGTGCTTAGCACGACGCAGCTTTGTAGCAATAATAAAGAACTCAAGGTTCTGATTGAGGACTATGAGGTAGGCGCCCTAGTGGTAGGTCTGCCTTTACTTGCGGACGAAAGTGAAGGTCAACAAGCACGCAGGACACGCAGTTTAGCTACAAAAATGCTGGCAGGCCTGGATGCACTCCCCATCGTATTTTTCGATGAGCGCCAGTCTAGCAGTAGGGCAAAAGATTCAGGGCACAGCATGGGCCTTTCAGAGAGAGATATGCGCGGCAAACTTGACAGTCATGCAGCAGCAGCTTTCTTGCAGACATATCTTGATACAATTGGATAGTTGTAAACGTTTTAGATTGGAGCATTCTCCGTATGGCTGGTAGAAGAAGCAGACAGAAAAAGTTTCCCTATGGCATAGTTGCCCTGTCGGTATTGATTGTAGTGATGATGATGGGCGTTGGTGTAGGGTACTGGGTTTTGATTAGAGATACTACGCAGACTATTGACGCCAATCAGGTGGCTACTGGAGAAGAGATTCCCATTTATATCGAGCAGGGTACCCCTGTTGCCGCCATTGCTGACCTACTAGAAGAAGAGGGTGTGGTCAGCAGTGCATTGACCTTCCGCGCTCAAGTACGTCTGGCAGGTGCCGACGATACGTTACTTGCGGGCCTCTATATCATGTATGCAGGCATGGGCCACAATGACATCATTGCTATGCTGCAGGAAGGCCCGCCACGTAGAGATGTTGTGCATGTGACTGTTCCTGAAGGACGCTCGATTGACCGCATGGCGCTTATCTTAGAGGAAGACATGAACTTTACTGCAGAAGAGTTCATCCAGGTTGCCAAATATGGGGCACCAGAGTTCGCGGGGGACTTTCCCTTCCTGATTGGCGCCTTCGATGATTCCCTAGAGGGCTATCTGTTTCCCGATAGCTATGAATTCTTCGAAGATGCAACGATACATGATGTGATCACTCAAATGCTGCAACGCTTTGAATATGTGTGGAGTGGACTTGGGGATCCCACGGGGTCCGCGACTGATATGACACCAGAAGAATTAGTAGTTATAGCCTCTTTAGTAGAAATGGAGTCATCTCTAGAGAGAGAGCGCCCTTTAGTCTCGTCTGTAATCTATAATCGCCTGGCGATTAATCGTAGGCTGCAGTTTTGCTCTACGGTGCAGTTCTTGATGCCGGGTGAAGATAGGCAACGCCTGCGTTTGACCTATGCAGAGACTGAGGTGCCGAGTCCCTACAATACCTACCTGAATGAGGGCTTGCCCCCAGGACCTATTTCTAATCCAGGTAGACAGGCACTGGACGCAGCCCTACATCCCGCAGACACAGATTACATTTACTTTGTATTGACGGGTGAAGATGGCTCGCAAACCTTTGCCAGTAATACAGCAGACTTTGAGGCCGCTCGCCGGATATCGCGTGAGGTATTTGGAGAGTAAGTAACTTTCTTTCCACGCCTTCTGAACAGAAAGATATTAAACAACAACATGGCTTTTCCTAAACACTACATAGATTCAGTACTTGACATCGATCCTGAGTGGATAAAGGCACAAGGCAAGATTTGCGTACTCATAGACCTTGATAATACTTTGTTGCCGCGCGATACCAGCGAATTTACTCCAGAAATCATGGCATGGGTAAAGTCGCTCTATGACGCTGACCTAAAGGTTTGTCTGTTGTCCAACAATTGGCACGAGCGCGTCCATACTGCAGCAGCTGAACTAAACATGAAGCTAGTGTCAAAGGCAGTAAAGCCATTGCCTCCAGCTTTCTTTGTTGCAATGAAGCGCGTAGGAGGCAAGCGCAAAGAAACTATCATGATTGGTGACCAGTTATTTACCGACGTCTTAGGCTCAGCAATTCTAGGTATTCCTTGCATAATGGTGAAGCCGTTGGCAGCACACGACCTAAAGCACACCCTGCTACTGCGCAATGTAGAAAGATTCGTAATGCGTGGTCGCCAAACAGACTCCAGCACTACAAAATTCAAGTAGAAACTGCTTACTGCGTCCAATGAGTGCTCTCCAGAAATATCTTATTGTTGGAACACCTATAGCACAGAGCCTTTCTCCTAGGCTGCATAATGCAGTTTATCGGGAACTAGGTTTACCACGTGAACTGAACGCCTGTGACCCAAAGGATGTTGCAGGTTTCGAGCAACTCATTGACAGGCTGCGTGACGGTGTCTATCAAGGTCTTTGCGTCACGATTCCCTACAAGCTGCAAGCACAGCTTGCCTGCGATACCTTGACCCCAACAGCACGACGCACAGGAGCCGTGAACTATATCCGTCGTGAAGCTGACGGCAGTCTGACTGGTGACAATACCGACGCACAAGGCTTTGCACAGGCAGCGAGCCAAGAGCTAGGCATTAGCTTCGCTGGCATCACTGCTGCGGTCTGCGGTAGCGGGGGAGCATCGCGGGCAATTGTGGATGCACTCCTCCAGGGCGGGGCTGCACGAATCGCCCTTGTTTCGCGCAATCCTCAGCGCACGGCAGAGGAGTGGGGCATCGTGGATGCCAGCTTTGTACGGGTTAGTCAGCTCAATTTGGGGGAAGATTCTGCCAGTAGTCCGCCAGCAATTCCAGTGCAAGCGCTTGACTACAAGGCACTTCTTCAATCTTGCTCATGCTTTGATTTGCTGGTAAACACGACTCCGTTGGGTATGAGCGATGACCACATGCCCGTTCCAGAGGAATGGCTGCTTTCTGCAGCTCCTGCAGTTTACGATGCCGTCTACCGAAAAGAGGGAACAACCCCTCTTGTGGCAGCAGCTCATAAGGTCGGCATCCCTGCAGCTGATGGACGCAGCATGCTTATTGAGCAAGCAATTTGCGGGATGCAATTCTGGGGGATAGAAGCAGATTCTGCGCTCCTTCGTAGTATCATAGACATTGCCTTGCAATAGGCGAAGTAGGGCTGAAGCCTGCATACAAGTAAGCCGCGTAGACCAGACAGGAAATGGCGTGACTGATTCCGCAACAACCAAGCAAAAGCGACATATTGCGCTCATTGGCTTTATGGGGGCAGGTAAGTCCTGTGTTGCAGACGAATTGGCGACACGATACGGACGCAGCTGTGTTGACCTTGACGACTACATAGAGGAACAGGCAGGCAAAAGCATTGCGGAAATATTCCAACAAAACGGTGAAAGTCACTTTCGCCAACTGGAACTGGATGCTCTAAGCGACGCGCTCAATCGGTCGGACTCCACCATCATAGCCTGTGGTGGAGGAATAGTGACCAATCCAAAAAGTTTAGCGCTATTGCATGCTCATGCAGTGGTCATTTATTTAGCAGTTCAGCCAGAGCAGGCGCTTACTCGTATAGATGACTGGTCAACACGCCCTCTATTAATGCAGGCGGGCGGCACAGATGCGATATATGCACTAGCTCAATCGCGACTTGCCCTTTACGAGGCAGCTGCCGATATCAGCATCAACACCGATAAGCGCGACATCAGCGAAGTAGCTGACTACGCCGTACTTAGACTAAAGGAAGCCGGATATGCAGACATCCTCGCCTAATAATGAAAAAAAGACAGCAAAGGCCAAGGGTACATCCTCCGATGCAGAGGTGGCAAACCCTGCCACGCAAAGCGAAGTCGCACTTGTTCCTGCAGTAACCCGTCAAGACTTTGCAGATGGTCTACGTTTAGACCTTAACTTGGGCGTAGCAGCTTACCCTGTATTTCTTATGGCAAAACCTGCGCAACTGCTGGCGCGTTACATGGAAACACTCATAGGACAACAGACAGCAGAGCGTCAGTCGCTGCGGCTCAACGACCCAAAGCGTGTGATTATACTCTGCGACGAGAACACAGCAGAACTCTTTGGCATAGACATTGAAACCCAGTTCATTACAGCAGGCTGGGAGATTGACGCCTTAACCGTACCAGCAGGTGAGCAAGCAAAAACTCTCGCTGTAGTGGAGCAGCTTTGCGAAGCACTGGCAACACTGGGGGCTAACCGTAACACTGTTCTCTGTTCAGTGGGCGGGGGGATTATGAGTGACCTTGCAGGCTTTGTAGCTGGCATCTATAAGCGCGGTATGCATTTGGCACACATCTCAACAACGCTGGTCGGACTGGTAGACGCAGCAGTCGGAGGTAAAACTGCCGTTAATCTACCCACGGGCAAAAACCAAATAGGCATGTACAAACATCCCTTGGCGATAGTTAGCGACCCCGCCTACCTGCAACAGCTACCAGAAGAAGACTACGTTTGCGGGCTGGCAGAGGCGGCAAAAACTGCCCTACTAGCAGGTGAAGAATTTACAGCTTGGGTGGAGGCCAACACAGAGCTTCTCTTGCAGCGCGACCCTGCCATCTTGCGTGAACTTATTGCCCGCTGTATTAGCTTCAAAGCTTCCGTGGTAGCAAGCGATCCTCACGAGGATAATGTGCCCTCCGCACGCCTATCGCTGAACTATGGTCATACTCTAGGCCACGTAATAGAAACAGTAACAGCACAGCGTTTCTACGACCAGCAAGCACAACAGACAGAACAGGCGGAGTCTGACCAGTCAGAACACAGGCAGCCAGAAGAATCCAATCAAACTTCTAGTGACCCATCTGGTGAGGCTGCCCTAGGTTCGCCAATCCCACATGGTATAGCTGTAGCGCAAGGGATGCGCTTTGAGGCGCGCATGGCAATGCAATTAGTAGAAGCAGACGCAAGTTTCGTCCTACGCCAAGATGCATTACTGGACGCACTTAATCTGCCAGCATTAGACCCAGCAATTATGGGCGATGATTTAGCCAACATTACTGAAGTGTTCTATCGCGATAAAAAAATTGAAAACAGTGAACTGCGCTTCATTCTAATGGCAAACCCAGGTAACCCAGAGATTGTCACCGTTCCTCGTGAGATATTGTACGATCATCTGCGAGCCTGGCTATCAGAACACACTAGATGTTCAGACTCTGTGTCGCTCCTTGATTCTGAGCGCCTAGAGCACTCTGATAATGCTGAAGGGATGACAGGAGCAGAACCAGCATTGCAGGCGCATGAAGAGGACAGCCAATGAGAATCCTTGTCTTAAATGGCCCCAATCTTAACCTGCTTGGTGAAAGAGAGCCAGAAATCTACGGCACACTGACATTGGAGCAGATTAACGCAGAACTTGCAAAGCATGCAGAACAGGTTACGCCAGCTGTGCAACCGACAGGTTACGCAGGGGTCACCATTCAGCTAGACTTCTTCCAATCGAATCATGAGGGGACACTAGTCGATAAGCTTCATGAAGTACGTGACACACACGACGTCATCATCTTCAATCCAGCAGCATTTACTCATTACTCCTACGCATTGCGTGATGCCATAGCAGCAATCACAATCCCTGTAATAGAAGTACATCTGAGTAATCCTGACCAGCGAGAAGACTTCCGCAAAAGCAATGTGGTGCGTGAAGTCTGCACAGCACATTTTCAGGGCAAAGGCCTACAATCCTACATCGATGCCCTAGATTACACCTTCGTTCTTGACTTAAGCAAAAAGGAGACCACATCGTGAGCCATTTCGACATTAACAGCAGACTAAGTAAGCTACGTAAGCGCATGACAGAAGAAGGCGTAGATGCCTTCATTGCGCTGAAATCAGTAAACGTTGAATACCTTACAGGCTTTGACTATATTCGTGATAATAGCGACCCGCATGCCGTATTGGTTACCGCAGATACTGCACGCTTCATAACAGATGCTCGCTATATTGAAGTGGCACAGACGCAGGCGGTAGACAGCTCCCTTTGGCAGGTCGATGACCCTAAAGGCAAGCTCATCCCAAAAGATTTAGCCGAACTCTGGAATCTTGCAGACTTCACCCTTATCGCCCTTGAGGACAGCACTCCTTATCGCATCTTTGAGACAATCAAGACTTCAGCAGCTCCAGACTTAGGCCCTATTGTTGCTGCAGTTAATCGCATATCCGACCCAACTAAGAAATATGCTACTCCGGGCACTGTTATCCCTGCAAAGAATTGGGTAGAAGAAATTCGTAGCAGCAAAGATGCTGCAGAAATAGAGCGCATCAAAGCAGCACAGGCAATTACTGACAAGGCCTTCACACACCTCTGTGGCTTCATTAAGGCAGGAATGACCGAAAAGGAAGTTGCCCTAGAACTGGAATACACCATACAGAAGCTAGGAGCAGAAGGAACATCATTCCCACCTATTGTGGCAAGCGGCCCCAATGGATCATTGCCACATGCCGTTCCTACTGACCGCATCCTAGAGGCAGGCGACTTGCTAACCTTAGACTTCGGAGCTAGCTACGGAGGCTATTGCTCAGACATGACGCGCACGATATTCATAGGTGGCACCAATGAGGCGGGAGAACCCGTCCTGCCCACTGAAGAACAGCGCGAAGTCTACGAAACTATCCTTGCCGCACAGCTAGCAAGTCTAGCGACCCACCACGAAGGTGCAACAGCTAAAGAAGTAGATGCGGCAGGACGTGAGGTCATCGCTGAAGCAGGTTATGGTGACTATTTCATTCATGGAACAGGTCACGGAGTAGGTCTCTACATCCATGAGTTACCCAATACCTCACCACGTTCAGAAGACAAACTGAAAGCGGGAGAAGTAATAACCTGCGAACCAGGCATTTACCTACCAGGTAAACTAGGCGTACGCATAGAGGACATGGTAATAGTGACAGCTGACGGACACGAAAACATCACCACCTCAACCAAGGAACTGTTAGTAGTTTAGGTTTCGGATAATCGGGCAACTGGCTTGAAGATTAGGCTCCCTCGATAATGCTTGTGATGTCTTCATGGGATAGCCCCAAGTCTAGGCATCCGCACTCTACTTCAGTTGTGCTTTCAGGCAGAACTTTGCGATTAGGTTTACGCTTAAGGTGGAGCAGACGAATGAGCTCATCAATAAGCGAATCGTCGTAGATGTCAAAGCCAAGCCACTTGCCATCATGATAAGTGTGAGCTTCGTCGTATACGCTGCGAACCGCTTCACTGAACGCTTCTTGCTGCTCTTCGAATTTTTCGCGCTCATTTTTGCCTAGTACAATACATGCTTTGAAGTGGTCTTCGCGAATACTTAGGATGATGAGGGACTTTCCACTGCGCCGAATAAACAGGTCATTGTAGCCCTTGTGGGTCGGTTTACCTTCCTTCCAAAGCTCATCCATGGCATAGTGGTAGCGAATATGTCCGACAAGTTTCTCCCACGCGGGACTTGCACTTCCCAGTAGCGCCTTAACTTCTACGTAAGGCTTGATTGCTCTGTCCATTCTTTGCTCCTTCGTTTTCGTAGTGCTGCTTTGCTAATGTTTTTCTGGTATTACGTATGGGTCTTTGCTTGCGCGCAGAGCTTCACTGGTATGACTTTGCCGTCGGTGAGTGCGTCTGCAACATCTGCCTATATCACCTTGTTGGTGCCGCAGTAACTTATAGGAAGATATAAATCTTGCTGGAAGCGTTTTAGTTCTATGGCGATATCCCAGGGTAGAATTTCTTCAATCATTTCGGCACCAGCCTCAAGTTCAAAGTCTTCACCTTGCTCGACCCAGTCCTTTAAGAGAATGAAGCTGTCATCCATGTCTTCCATAAAAGCGCTGGTTACGGCGTAGAGTCCGCCCTGAAACCGTTCGTCTACATAGGGGGTTTGGTTTTCGTAGTCATCAGGAATCTTTTTCAGCATTACCCATTCGTCGTTGTGCTCCTTGCGATAAAAGCAGTCGTGGAATCCGGGGGTGGGTGTGAAGCCATAATCTGCAAACAGATTCTGCATTTTGTCCAAATCCAGAGTTTCTACCTGCCCTGTTTTCAAGCGAGAAGTGAGCATGCGTGCAGAGGGCAAGCGGATAATGCGTATGTCGTGTAGCTTTAAGGCCTTACGACTTACTTCAGAAAGCCTCTCGAATGAGATAGCTTCGTTTTTACCTGAGCCTTCATCTGTACCTACGCCTCCGCCTCTGCCCCTGCCTTCTTCACCCTTGTTTCCCTCTGTTGTCATAAGGCGCTTTTCGGTCTCTTCATATAACAGGGGAATAGCAGACATTTTCGAAACACCACTTGTGAGCATCTTATCCAGAAAGTCATCTACGAGCTTTCGCAAGTCAGCAAGAGCCGCGATTTCAACATCAAGTGAGTCAAGCTTGTCTACAAAAGATTGCGTTAGGGTAGACATGTCTTCACTTTCAAATATTGCAACAATATCCTTTATAGGGATTTGCAACTTGCGTAATACAAGGATTTGTTTCAGTCGTTCTAATGCAGTCTCATCATAATATCTTTGCACCTTGCCCTTGGGGCGCTGGCTCCAGATAAGACCTTTCTCCTCGTAATATCTTAGTGTTCTACTTGAAATGCCAAAAACTTCAACAGCTTCATTGATTTTCACCAATTTCATCGCATGCCTCCTCAGGAACCTACTATACAAGTTGACGCAAGGTCAATGTCAAGCATAGTGGATTTGAGATACTTTGACTGTGCTGGACTCATGGCAGGTAATTTGTAGCTAAACTACACAATTTGCTCAAAGTAGATTATGGCTTACCGCGCTTATGTTAGGCTAAGCAGCATGAATAAAGAAAACTTTAACTCAGAGCGACTACTCTTTCGCAGGCCTACCACAGCAGACATTTCAGCCATTTTTAATGGCTGGGCTTCTGATGCAGAGGCAACTCAATGGATGGGGTGGAAGTGTCACGAATCACCTGATGACACCCGGGCCTTTATAGGTCTAAGTGATAAACAATGGGAAAACGACGGAGTAGGCCCATTCCTCATCGAATCTCGTGAAGAAGGTGTTCTCATAGGAAGCGCAGGCCTTACCCTAGTCAAGCCTGGAGAGCTTGAAATAGGCTACATCCTTGCTCGTCCTCACTGGGGAGCAGGCTATGCAAGCGAGACCCTTCTAGCAGCGATAGATTATGCGCGCAAGCGAGACTTTCAGCGCATCATTGCACGAGCACACGGAGACAACTTAGCTTCTGCCTACATTCTGACAAAGCATGGTTTTACCGTCCCCAATAATCCTCTGCCTAGAGGACAATGCCCCAATCTTGAATCGCAGGACTATATCCAGTTAGACTTTGAATTTTTTCTCTAAGTAAATTGCCCTAATGGTTCTATGCCCTTGATGCTTGATAGTATAATGGAGCAGCATTTTATTAATTCATGAGAGGAACATTAACATGCCAGTTTCAACAGCTCAGTTTAAGACGGGAATGGCCATCCAGCACGATGGTAAGCGCTGGATTATTGTAGATTTCCAACACGTAAAGCCTGGCAAGGGCCCCGCGTTTGTGCGCACAAAACTCAAGAATCTAGAAGATGGTCGTATTGTTGACTATACCTTCCGCAGTGGTGAAAAGTTCGACGATGTCCGCGTAGAACGTCGTGCTATGCAGTACCTCTACAATGATGGGGATACCTATTATCTAATGGACAACTCTAGCTATGAACAAATCGAAATGTCGGCAGACTTTGTGGGCGATGGCAAGCAGTGGCTGAAAGAAAACGATGAAGTAGAAGTTCTCACTGCAGATGGTGACTACTTAGGAGTAGACCCACCCATGTTCGTAGAGTTAGAGGTAACTGAAACCGAACCAGGATTCAAGGGCGACACTGTAAACAGTGGAGGTAAGCCCGCAACTCTTGAAACAGGTGCAACTATTAATGTGCCCATGTTTGTAAATATTGGTGATGTGCTACGCATTGATACGCGCGATGGTAGGTACGTCACCCGCGTATAGAGCACACCAGATGCGCGATCTCTGCACTGATTTTCAAAAACGAAATGCTCACGTAGCTTAAGTGTGCTCCGCTTTCATTTTTAAAAACCAGTACAAATCTCACACATCTTGAGCACTCTGAAGCTGACGTGAAGACCACTCGTCCTCTGCGACCTGTGACACCTATCTGCGCCTTGAAGCTAGCATGAAGGCACTTGTTCTCCGATGTTTGTGGCACTCGTTTATCCTCTGGATTTCCGCCAGAGCAGTATGAAAGGTATATTTTGTTATCAGTAGATGAACAATTAGAGATAGTCCAATCAGGCACAGAGCAAGTAGTGCCGCTGGATGACTTGCGCCGTAAACTTGAGCGTTCACAGAAGACAGGCACACCTCTGCGCATTAAGCTAGGAGTTGACCCTACTGCACCTGACCTACATCTAGGCCATGCGGTTCCTCTGCGCAAGTTACGCCAATTCCAGGACTGTGGGCATACGGTTGTACTGATTATTGGAGATTTCACTGCGCTGATTGGAGACCCATCGGGACGTAGCGTGACGCGTCCGCCACTTACTTTAGAAGAAGTAGAGGCTAACGCCAAAACCTACATTGATCAGGCATTCAAAGTGCTTGACCCTGATAAGACTGAGCTGCGCCGCAATAGTGAATGGCTTAGTCCATTAGGCTTCGCTGATTTGCTCGCAATTACTTCAAAGTTTACTGTCGCACGCATCATTGAGCGCGACGACTTCGATAAACGCCTAAAAGAACAAAAGCCTATCTCGCTGCATGAGCTGCTTTACCCGATGGCGCAAGCCTATGATTCTGTTGCCATAGAATCGGATGTAGAGCTAGGCGGTACAGACCAGCTATTCAATCTGCTTGCAGGGCGCGAGCTTATGGAAAAAAGTGATATGGAGCCACAGATTGCTCTGACTATGCCTTTGCTAGTAGGCACCGATGGCGTACAAAAGATGAGCAAGAGCTTCAACAACTACATAGGTCTAACCGACGAACCGGCTGACATGTTCGGCAAAGTTATGTCAATTCCTGATAAGCTGATGCCTAGCTACTTCCGCTTAGCGACAGCTTGCTCGCTAGGTGAAATTAAACAGATTGAGGCAAGTCTTGAGGATGGGAGCGCTCATCCAGGTAAGCTGAAGCGCAGATTGGCCTGCGAAATCGTTGCATTATATTATGGTGATGAGGCGGCCACAGCAGCAGAAACAGCTTTCGACCGTGTGTTCAAAGAAGGCTCCATGCCTAAAGATATCAAGGAAAAGACAATTGACTGGAATGGCGAGCTCAATGACGCCGGTAAAGTTTTTCTGCCAGCACTGATGGCAAAACTACAAATGGCAAGTTCCAACGGAGAAGCACGCCGCCTCATAGATGGCGGAGGAGTAAAGCTAGATGGACAAGCTCTCCCAGCAAAATCATACGAGCTAGACCCGTTAGACCTAAAAGGAAAAGTGCTGCAAGTAGGAAAGCGCAAATACCTCAAGCTAGGCTAAGTTAATCTAAGTCAAAGGCACAAGCCGCAAGTTACAACAAGCCACGAGTCATGAGGTCCTATAAAGTACCGTAAACCTTTTACATTCCTCATGGGTCTGAGTTTAGGTGATAACATAGAAATCACAAACACAGCAACCTTTGGGAGAGTGGATTTTGACCTTCATCAAAAGAGCTTTCATAGGCATCAGTAGAAATTTGGGCAAAGCCACGATTTTGCTTTTAAGCGTCTTTGTCTTAGGCTGTGTCATGGCGGGTGCCATCTCTGTGCGCCAAGCAGTATATAACATTAATGCGAACGTTCACGCCAATCTGCCAGCAATAGTTACCATAGAGGAAGATCACGGGGCCTTCCTCAATCTTTCTGAATTAGACGAAGCTCCGGAATTCGGATGGCTTTCGCACGATATATTTATTGAAATTGGCAATTTGCCCTACGTTGCCTACTTTGATTACTCTGAAACGACCTTTCTCTTAAGTGCTGAATTCGAGAATTATCTCCCAGAGCTAGACCCTAACAGAATTGGACGATCAGGTGATGGCTACGAATTCTATACCCGAATAGGAGATTTTGCGCGCATTGAGATCCAGGGCATGCGAAGCACGAATCCTCTCTACGTTGCGCAAGATATTATAGAAGTGTCGCAAGGCAGAATGTTCAGTGAGGCAGAGCTTGAGAATCTTAGCTTTGTTGCCCTCATATCAGAAAATTTTGCTGTAACCAATGGCTTAGGCGTTGGTTCGACCATTACTCTTGAGGATATTTCCTTTGACTACGCTGGTCTATATATAAGCAGGGGAGCTCAAATGGTAGATGACTTCCCGCAGTTTCCTGAGGGCACTTATCCTGAGGATCTTTACGATGGCTTCTATGTTGAGGAAAATATGATGGAGCGCCGCTCCTACGACTTTGAAGTGATAGGTATCTATACTCTTCTGAATAGGTTTGGGGGCTCAACAAGTGCGAGCTTTGAGGCGGTGGAAGCTAATCTCCTTAACGTTGGAGTAGAAAATCGCATCTATATACCCAATACGACAGTTCGAGAATTATCAGGGTGGGGTAGCGAAGCAGTAGCAGATTCCCCGTGGGGTGATGACGAGGGGTCTGCTCCTATATGGGGCCAAAATCTTTACGTGCTTCATGACGCTAGAGATATTCCTGCTTTCAGAGCAGCAGCAAAGGAAATTCTTCCACCATTCTATACCGTTACTTCAGCAGCTAACAATGTAGACAATGTAAGCGTGGCAGTAGAGACCTTAGATAACTTAGCTGATACTGTACTTCTTGCTGCCGTAGTAGCAAGTATTCTTATATTGAGCTTGCTCATTACCCTACTTATTCGTGAACGTAGGCGAGAGATTGGACTGTATCTTGCCTTGGGCGAAAAGAAAAGAAATGTTGTTACCCAGGTCGCGATGGAGATAATGGTAGTTACATTAGTTGCAATTACTTTATCTTTATTTGTGGGGAATGTATTAGCAAGTGGTATTTCAGAAGATATATTGAAAGCTGACTTTATTGCAGCACAGGTCGTTCCTCTGGAGTGGTCAAGCTTTGGCAATATGCTAGACCTCATGGGTCTTGGCACTAGAATAACGACAGTTGAGGTGCTTGCGGCATATGACACTTCACTTGATATTGCCACAATAAGCACCTTCTATGCAGTAAGCATAGCAACCGTCTTGATAGCAGCAATAATCCCCCTGCTCTACATAATGAGGCTAAATCCAAGAAAAATCATGCTCTAACATGCTCTAAAAAGAGCGTCATTTAACATTCGCTTAATTCTGACTTAGGGCTCACTTAGCCCTG
>Ga0123355_10009448_pt1 | contig 14831 bp, 16 predicted proteins | sample TergutEmb28metaG_3_FD_89872 | JGI IMG/M metagenome (GOLD analysis project Ga0123355, IMG submission 89872) | Embiratermes neotenicus P1 segment gut microbial communities from Petit-Saut dam, French Guiana - Emb289 P1 | ecosystem: Host-associated > Arthropoda: Insects > Digestive system > Gut ...
GGTTGTTTTGCCCGCGTCGATATGCGCCATTATGCCTATATTTCTTGTTTTGTTTAGTGGGAAAGCTCGCACTTTACTCACCTGATTTCCTCTCTATATGGAGTTGTTTGGTCGTTTCGTTTGAAATTGGGCTTCAGACTGCGCTGAAAAATGCATTAAAGCCTGCATTTTTCAGCTTGCTTCAGTCCATTTCAAATCGAAACGACTGTTTACCACTTATAGTGGGCAAATGCCTTATTGGCATCTGCCATTCTATGCATTTCTTCTTTTCTGCGTACTGCGCCGCCGGTGTTGTTGGATGCGTCTATTAGCTCGTTGGCTAGGCGGTCCATCATACGTTTTTCGTTGCGGCTTCTGCTGAAAAGTACTAGCCAACGCAGGGCCAGAGTTTGCCGCCTGTCTGGGCGGATTTCTATGGGGACTTGGTATGTGGCTCCCCCTACTCTTCTGGCTTTTACTTCTAGGGTTGGCATGATGTTGTTTAGTGCTTCCTCGAAGACATCCATAGCTGGGGCGTTTTTCTTGGCTGCCGCCTGCTCGAAGGCTCCGTATACAATTCTTTGGGCTACGCCCTTCCTGCCGTCTAACATGATGCCGTTTATCAGCTTTGTTACTATTTTGCTGTTGTACAGCGGGTCTGGCAAGACTGAGCGCTTGCCTACATGTCCTTTTCTTGGCACGAGGCTTCCCTCCTTAATAACTAAGATTAATTCATCGGTACTCGTGAGCTTCACGTTCGCGCCTGTACTGGATGCAATATATATAATGAAGCTTTGCCTCATGTTTAGCATTTAATGTACAGCGCTTTCGGGTTGCGCCTTTGGTTAGGCTTTTTTAGGCCGTTTTGCTCCGTATTTAGAGCGGGCCTGGTTGCGCTTTGCTACGCCTGCTGTGTCTAGGGTGCCACGGATAATGTGGTAGCGTACACCTGGTAGGTCACGTACTCTGCCGCCGCGGATTAGTACAACGCTGTGCTCTTGCAGGTTGTGGCCTTCTCCTGGGATATAGCATGTGGCTTCCATCTTGTTGGATAGGCGCACACGGGCTATTTTGCGTAGGGCGGAGTTGGGCTTCTTTGGGGTTTTTGTACGAACATAGGTGCATACGCCGCGCTTTTGTGGGGCGCTTTGGTCTGTTTCCCTATCCTTGATGGAGTTAAGGCCTTTTTGGAGTACTGGGGATTTGGACTTGCGTACTTTGTCGCTTCTGCCCTGTTTTACCAATTGGTTGAATGTTAGCATGATTTCACCTCCTTATCAGTAAATTTATTTCTGTGATGCTTCAACACAGAAATAAATTTACGGTTTTTGCCGCAAGGCAAAAAGATTTCCGAATAATTTTTTCTGTGTAGGTTTGGAATAAAAAAGTCCCAAAGAAAGGCGGGCAATCGCCCACCCCTTATGAAACGCTGGGAATTGTAACACTCTAACGCTGGCAAGTCAAGGATAATAAGAAAGTGTTGACGAACATTTATTTGCGTGATATTATAATAATATAAATACACGAAAGGAGAATCAAACATGATTCCAATTATTGATTCAGAACTTAGGGGGCTTATTCCGCCGCTTTTGCCAGAGGAGCGGGCACTACTCGAACATAACATCCTCAAGGCTCGCAAATGCCATGACGCGATTATCCTGTGGGGCGAGCTGATAGTTGATGGCCATAACCGGTTTGAGATTTGCATGGAGCACGGAGTTCCCTTTGAGGTAAAGGAAGTGGAGTTTGCGTCTAGGGAGGCGGCCAAGGTCTGGATACTGGAGAACCAGCTTGGACGACGCAATCTTAATGAGGCCGCACGGATTGAGATTGTACTCTTGAAGGAGGAGATTTTGCGGGAGAGGGCTAAGAAAAAGCAGTCGGATGCAGGAAAGGCAAGAAAAGTGGGAGGAAAGCTCTTATCAAAAAAAACAAGTCATCCAGATGAGAATATCTATGTTCAAAAAGCATTGGCCGCCGAAGCCGGTGTAAGTGAAGGCACACTCTACAGCTACAAACAAATAAAAGACTCCAACGACCCCCACCTACTAAAACAAGTCCAAGAAGGCAAGCTAAAAATAGGCACAGCCCACAGAATGCTAGAAAAAGAACTATTCAAGCAGCTAACCAGCGTGGACAAGATGCTAAAATTTATAGCAGAAAACGCCCACAAAGACACCTCAGGCCAAATTTACAAGGAACTAGAGGGATTATCCAGCCTCCAACAGATGTTAGTAGCAAAGCTGGATGAAAGGAGAAAACATGCATAATCTAAAAATTGACCCAGAATTTCAAAGCCTAATACCCCCACTATCCGAAGACGAGCACAGCCAGCTACAGCAAAACATAGCCACAGAAGGCTGCCGAGATGCCATAAAAATATGGCGAGGCATAATCGTAGACGGCCACAACCGCTACGGCATATGCCAGAAACTAGGCTTGCCCTTTGGGATACAAAATATGCGCTTTGGCTCCAAAGATGCCGCCAAGGAGTGGATAATTGATAACCAACTAGGCAGGCGCAACCTAGCAGCCGCAGCCCTAATAGACTTGGCTCTCCAAAAAGTGGAGCTAATGAAGCCGGGGACTTTTGACAAGAGAAAGGTAGTTGCTGACCTATCTGGGGTCAGCGAAAGCACGGTTTATAAATACATTACGATTAAAAAAATGTCTGATGCCGCTGTGCTAAAGGCTTTGCGCCAGGGTAAGGCTAAGATTGGTACTGCTTATAAGAACTTGGAGGTGATTACAAAAACCGTTACTGCCTTGTGCCCTGGGTGGAAAAGTAAAATTGATAATAGTGCTGCCACTGTGGTGGCTATGGCGAACAATGTTAGGCGGATTGATAAGCTTTATAGGTTTATGGCGAGTGGCTTTGATGCTGTGGGTGATATGGGGGTTATCGCTCGTGCTCATAAGCGGGTTGTGGCTCAGGGGAGGGTGGTAAATTGCGTCGGTTCGAAGGAGTTTGCCCATGTGAAACAATAGAAAGCGACTGGTCGTTATCGTCCCTAGAGTATCACACCAGGATGTTCATAGCATACCACTGAATATAATAATTAGGATGTTTTATAGAAATTAGAAATTGCACTCTTTCAGGGCAATACAGGCTACCTATTTTGCTTGGTTGCCCTGGACTACATATCCGTGGTATACATCATGAAAAACTGCCAGATGAACCCCGTGCCAAATCTACTTTAATCAATGATGAATTTTTGAGTGCGTTTACAACTCAATTCAAAGAGTCTGTACGATTGAAAACGCTGAAGCCCTTTGAGATAGTGGACAAGAACGCAAGCGAAGAAAAGCTATGATGTTGATTTAAGTGGATAAAAGATATTACCGCAGTTATTATTTCACACAATTGATATTTCTCTCTTGAGCGCAGTGCTATGTTAAGCTATACTTAGGTATAGGAAACGCTTATGACACCTGCTTACTTAGTTTGCTAATTGCAGTTCACACCCAGCAGCACACGAATTAGCAAAACATATATAACTCGTAAAGGGGTCTGACATGACAAACAATATTCTTAATGTATGTGATAATTTGGTTTTTGGTGAGCAGGGTGAAATAAGCATTCCTTTCTTGGGCAAAGGGAACATCTGGATAAGAAATTCATACAGTACAGATGTTATATCATTGGCAAGACATATAATCCATGAAGCGATACAGCAAACAGCACTTGGCCAGTTATCTGTTATCGGGTTTGATAGCGACTATTCTGGCCTATTTGCACCGTTTGCGGAACTTTCGTCAGGTGAAACAAAGCGTCTTAATATGCTTTTAAGCACAAAGGAATTAGAATCAACTTTTAACTTCCTTGGTCAACATATACAAGCAGTACAAAATGTAATACAGGGGCGCTGTGATGACCTTATTGCATTCCGACAATATATAAAACAACCCGTCGAAGAATACAAGTTAGTTGTCTTATTTATGAATCTTAGTGATGCTGATATGAAATTTCTTGCTAAACTTTATACCCTAATGATGCGCGGCCCCGCCGCAGGGGTTTCTTTTCTCGTAATCACCACCAACAACATAATTGGTGGCAAAGATGGGGTAATAGGGCCACCATGGTTATCTGAACATATAACTAAACTTGGAACAGACAGCGACTTCATCCAATTATTGGATAAAGACAAGCCAATTCATATGACTTATGAAGTATCTAATGCAGAGTTTAGCGCTATAACTCCTTCAAGGATAATCCAAAATTGCAAAACGTACCTTAATATGCTCAAATCTGCAACGCTGCCAGTCGTTCCTTTTGATAATATTAATGACATAGGCACTTTATGGAATCAAACCAGCGAAGATGGCTTAACATTTTCCGTAGGGAAATATGGAGTAAACGATGTTGAAATTACAATAGGTGACGAAATTAATCAGCGTCACAACGCCTTGATAACGGGTGCCGTAGGGCAAGGCAAGTCAAACCTTCTTTCTGTTATCATCCATAGTCTTTGTCAACGCTATTCACCTGACGAGCTTAGTTTATATTTGTTAGATTTCAAAGAAGGCGTTTCTCTTAAGCCATTTGTCAACATAGGCCAAGATGAATACCTGCCTCATGCAAAGGTAGTAGGACTTGAAAGCGATGTGGTATTGGGTTACGCAGTGCTAGAGTTCTTGTATAGTGAATACTTGCGGCGATTAAAAATTTTTAAGCATAAAGATGTAAAAAGCCTTAGTGAGTTCCGAAAAAAGTATGCACATGAAAAAATGCCCCGCATTGTGGCTGTTATAGACGAGTTTCAATTGATGTTTGGAGATGACACTGGGTTTGGCCAGAAGGTGGTTGAATTGCTTGAAAAATCTGTGCGCCTTTTCCGTGCGGCGGGTATACATTTTATACTGGCGTCACAGTCTATCAGTGGCAATATTACACTCAGCAGTAAAAAAGATTCCATTTTCAGTCAAGTGCCTATTAGGATAGCGCATAAAAATTCAATTAACGAATCTCACAACACACTGGGAATGACTAATAGTGCCGCAGCATACTTGCGCGCTCGTGAAGCAATTGTGAATGTAGATTATGGTGAAATTTCGCAAAATCGTAAAACAATTATTGCATGGGCCGATGAAAACGTATTGAAGCCATTACGTCAGAAATGGTGGAGTATGGCAAAAGATACTCACTCCCCTCCTTATATATTTGAAAGTGAAAAAATTGTTTTGGCGTCAAATGCTATACAAGATATATTAAACACACCCCGAGCCACAGCGCCACATGCCTTACTTGGTGAGCAGATATCTATTACAGGCGAAAAACTAGCCATACCTATGCCTAATGAGTCTGGCCGCAACATTGCACTTATTGGCTCCCCTGGCGCAGAACATAATAATGCAGAAGGTATTTTACAGGGTATCGCCCTTTCGCTGGCCACTCATCATGAAAAAGGAGACGCAACATTCCTATTTTGTGATTTCCGCGAGAAAGAAGATTTAATAAAAAACCGCAATCCTGCCTTTACCCAAACAATGCAAGACCTTGGACATGTGGTTGAAGACATCCCTCGTGAGTCATTCCCTGCGGAATTAGCAAATCTAGTGGCTGAATCCTCAACGGATGATAAAAAAACTTATGTTTTTGCCCTTGGCCTTGATAGATGGGATTATGAAAAGCCCGCGTTTGGTTCTCAGCCACCACTTAAAACATTTGTTGATACCGCCCCAGAAAAAGGCGTACACCTTATTGGTTGGTGGATAAAACCGTCTAACTTCAAGGCACAAGTTGCAGGGTTTGAAGGTTCAGATGCATTTAATACAAAAATATTTTTGCGTGTTGATGAAAACTCAATTCGTTCTCTTACGAATCCCTTTACAAAATGGGATTCGCCAGACAATCGTGCTTTACTAAGCGATGAAGTGGAGTACGCAAGTGAAGTTGTATTTATTCCATATTCGCCAATATAAAATATATAAAGGGGTATTGTATGTCTATCGTTGAACAACTTAAGATGGCTCTTGCTGATGCGTTAAAGCATATCAGCGAACAAATCGCCGCCATCAATCAATACAAAACAGAAACCGAAAAGCTAAAACCGCAGATAGACAATGCGGTTGCAGGTGCGTCCAACCAATCCGCAATTAACATGAGGATTCAAATTGGACAAACACCAGAGCAATTGGAAAAAGCTATTCAAAATCTGAAACGGGCGCAAGAAACACTGGAAAATATTATGAGGACATTATAGGAGGGCAAAATTATGGCCAGTAACATTGAAGGACTTATTGGTGCTGTTACAAGCGTAAAAGTCGGGAGTGAGCAAATTTCTCGATTTGCAACTCATTCTCATAGTGAATTAAGCAATCGCATACCATACGTTGCTAACCTTGTACGGGGTAAAAATAGTGCCTTGCCAGCAATAGGGGCTATGCAAATGGCTGTCGAATCCCTTTCAAATGTGCGCACAACGATGGAAACTCTTAAGCAAGCCTGCGATGAATATACTAAATACTTGGTGCAATAAGATGCCATATGTACAAGACCCAGTAAAAACGAGTGCAAAGGCCTCTGCTCTTGACTTGTTACGTTCAGAACTTACGGCATTAGACGAGATACCAATTCGAATAGATGCACTTATTTCTTACATCAATTACACAGTAGGTGGCTCTGCTTTGGATTGTGATGTGCGTTGGCGTGGATATTGCGAAGTTACAAAGGAGCAGTACATCAAAGGTGCTATACAACATATGGAAATGGCGTACAGGCTAATTGAGAATCTATCTGTAATGACGTATGAGGAGGAAGAGGATGATAACGTTTGAGTCACTAACCCAAGCGTTGAGGAAAATACCTTTAGATGTGGATGAAATTACTCCTGTTTTTCAAGAAAGCCAAAAGAATCTCCAAGAATGCAATAATTTTATCCATCATGCGTTTGTTAACTCTGATGACGAAGGTGAGCGAGAGCAAGTTGCGTTTATTCTTGCTTTGTTGTCGCAAGCAAAAAATGACATCGAAAAAGCCGAAAAGACTATGGAACAAATCACGCCAAGTGTGAACGACTATATTAGTGTGTTGCACAGCTAGAAGGAGACAGTTAATATGATACCAGTTAATTACTATAAAAAGTACGAATTATCCAGTGCCAATACGTATGAAGAGCTAAAAAAGGAAGGGATATTATTAGAAGATATCCAAAAGAATCTCAATCAAAGGCGCGAGAATGAAGAGCGTAATTATACCTCAGAAGGCCACAGCAAAAGATTGAATGACATAAAAGTTGCACTTGACAAGTTCGCCACAGAAGCAAGCAGGGATGAATACGATAAGTCGCTTTTTCAGTCTACCGCAAAATTTTTAGTTGACCGTGGGTGGATGGATTTAGAGGATGGGGATTGGAAAAAAGGAGAGGAGCGCTTTGAGGAAGCCTTAGACTCTGACCCCAAGTATGCCCCTGCCTACATAGGTAAGCTATGCGTGAAACTACACATTCAAAAAGAGGGCGAGCTTGCGCAATATGATGAAACGCTCATTGAATATAAAGCATTTCAGCTCGCAATTGAGTACGCATCTGATGAATATAGAAGTACGTTGATACAATATTGCCCAGTAGCAAAAACAATTCCTTCAAGAACGCAAGAGGCATATCCCGCAAAATTTTTAGTTGACCGTGGATGGATGGATTTAGAGGATGAAGATTGGGAAAAAGGAGATAAACGCTTCGAACGTGCATTAGACATAGACTCTAGGTACGCCCCAGCCTATATAGGCAAGCTATGTGTAACGCTACAGATAAGGAAAGAAAGTGACCTTACTGAACATGTAGAAAAAAACTTAACCGATTACAAAGCCTTTGAGAACGCTATGAAAGCTGCAACTGACGAATATAAAGCTACGCTAGAGCAATATAATCAAACGGTAGATATGCGTAGAGAAGAGTTAAACAGGACGTTACTAAAAGGCTACAATTCAAAGTTAGAAATGGCTAGGCAATCGGCATTGGTTTTTTTTGTGATTATACAGTTTTCCTTGTTATGTTTCTTTATATTTGGAGAGATTGTAAACGTGCAGCAAGATAGGTTTATAACTGGTGTAATTGTTTTATCTATTGGTGGTTTATTTATTTTAAGGGCATTACTTTATTATGTAGGAAGGCGCAGTGACGACCGCCGATGGATGGTAATATGTTTTTTTCCAGTAAATCTTGGCATCGTAATAACTACTTGGTCTTTATGGACGGGGCTTGTATCTCATTTAGAAACAAGGCGTGTATGGAGAGGGATTTGGAGAGGTCATGGTTATGTGACAGAAAGAATTTATAACATTGGAGGCTTTGGGAGATTTATTATGATTATGGCAATTGTCGCAACAATATTTATGACATTTGAAATAATAGCATCCTGTTATGAATTTGTGCAAAAACCTACCATTGAAAAGTACATCCTTAAAAAGAAAAAACGAAATTTGTCTGGGTTACATCCGAAGGTTTTGTAGTGAAACAAGGTAGCCGCATGGAAATGATTGACTCTGACAGCATTCCAGCGAGTATAAGAAAACGCCGACAGACAGCTAGTGTAAGCACTGATGGCATTCTGCAAGAGGATGTGCTTTTCAAAAGCCCTAGTTATGCAGCGGCATTTATAATTGGCGGCCATGCAAACGGGTTAACTGAATGGAAGTTATCGGATGGTAAGACTACGCTTAAAGACATGGAGAACAGCGAGGTTTAATTGCCACGTTCATGTATATAGTGGGTGCATATCTGATGAAGTTTGATTCCAATTTGATGCTTTATGCGCTCATTAAACTTGGTATATATTAGCCATAATGATGTTAAGCGCAGTCCATTTAAGATGCAGGCAACCTATATCGTGCGATTTTTTTCGCGCGATATAGGTTGCTATTTTCGTGCGACGCATGGTATGATAGATAAAAATGAAAGGGTGTCATACATGCAGATAACTGCGACTGAACTTAAAACCAACATAGGCAGATACCTTGTCCTAGCTGAAAAACAGGATATTATCATAACTAAAAATAATAGACCGATTGCTAAGTTGACGAATGTACAGGAGGACAAAATTTCAATCCTTGACAGTCTTATAGGTATCATTCCCGATAATGGATTTGCTCTTGAAGAAGCAAAAGGCGAGAGGTTGGCGAGACAATGAAAATAGTCATAGATACAAATATCGCTCTTGACGTATTGCTCAATCGCACTGAATTTCTTCAATCATCCCTTGATATCCTCAAGCTGTCGGCACAAGACAAGGTTGCTGCGTTTTTTACCACTAACACCATCACAGATATGTTTTATGCGCTTAATAAAAACTCCAAAGATACATTAAAATCAAAGCAAGCAATAGCACAGTTGATTAAACTTGTTACGCTCGAAGCTATCACCCCCAGCGATATTTCATTGGCACTGGCAAGTGACATAATCAACTTTGAAGATGCTGTGCTATGCTTTGCAGCAAAAAGAATAAAAGCCGATTATATTGTTACGCGCAACACAGGTGATTTCAAAAATTCACCCATACAGGCAATGTCTCCTGCTGATTTTATAGGTGAATTTTTCAAAGATATTTAACCGAGACAAATCGGATTAGCATAAACGCTCATTGATAAATGCAGTGTTTTATATTGATAAAACTGGCTGCCAGTGGGAGTATCTGCCACGAGACTATCCTCCTTATAATACAGTGTGGAGCTTTTTCCGTCGTGCGCGTGATAACGGGTTATGGGAGCGAATCAAGCGTGATGAGCGATAACAATATTTTTGTTTATGCGTTACCAACTGCTAACATTTGGAGGTCTGAGAATATGAAATCTCAATATCCGATAAACAGCATAACTGATTTATTAAACGCGCCAGAAGGTCATCACTTTGAGTTTAAGAAAGCTGAAAATCGTTATGATATCGACGAGGGTGCGAAGTATCTTAGTGCCATGTCTAACCGTGGCGGTGGACGACTTGTGCTTGGTATAACCGATAAACGCCCACGCAAAGCAGTGGGGAGTAAGGCGTGTCCGCAACCCGAAAGCACTGTCCGTTACTTCATGGATAAGTTGCGTATCCAAGTTGACTTTCAGCTTTTTCAAGGCGATAGCGGCGAACGAGTTCTTGTTTTTGAGGTGGTGGGTCGTCCTGTTGGCTTACCTGTCCAGTTTGAAGGAATAGCGTGGTGGCGTGACGGCGAAAGTCTCGTGCCAATGCCCGAAAATACACGCCGTGCTATTTATGCAGAAGGCGGATATGATTTTTCCGGCGATATATGTAAAGGCGCAACAATTGATGATTTAGATTCGACGGCCATTGAAAAATTCCGTGACAGATGGCAGAAGTACAGGGATAACAAGCGCATTGCTACGCTGTCCGTGGAGCAGTTGTTGCGTGATGCAGATGCCATTACTGACGATGGTGTAACCTATGCCGCTCTGATTTTATTCGGCAAACGTGTACCATTGTTGAAATATTTACCGACAGCCGAAGTTGTGTTTGAATATAGGTCATCGGAAGCATCTGGTCCCGCAGGGCAGCGTGTGGATTATCGCGAAGGCTTTTTCAATTATTATGACCCGATATGGGAACTTGTAAATAATCGAAATGAAGACCAACACTATCAAGACCGCTTTGCTGTACTTCCTGTGCCAACGTTTAACGAGCGTTCGGTTCGCGAGGCACTTTTGAATGCCGTATGCCATCGCAACTATCAACAGCATGGCAGTATTTTTGTGCGCCAATACAACAAAAAGCTCATTATTGAAAGTCCGGGCGGGTTTTTACCGGGAGTTACAACAGAAAATATCCTCGATATGCACGAAGCGCGTAATGGTCGTGTCGCCGCAATTTTTCAATTATGTGGTTTGGTCGAGCGTTCGGGGCAAGGAATAAATTTGATTTATGAGCAAGCTGTGCGTGAAGCAAAACCATTGCCTCACTTTGTAGGTTCTGATGATTACCGTGTTAAACTCACGTTGGAATGTAAAATCATACATCCGAAAATGCTTGCGCTTGTGAAACAAATCGACGAGAAAAAATTAGATGTCATGTCAACAAACGACTATTTATTGCTTGGTGCGATTTATCGTGGTGAGGATATGCGTGGAATAGACCCTACTCGATTCAATCACCTTGCTGAACTCGAAATTATAAAGTATTCGGAGCATGGCGTTGAGCCTGCAAATGGCGGTGTAATTTTGGCAATCGGAACTTTATCGGAACTTAGTTCCGATAAAGTTCCGATAAACGGTTCCGATAAGACTGAAATCATTGTGGAGCATATGGCAAAGCACAATTTTTCTACTACGGCAGAACTTTCTAAACTGCTTGGAATTTCACAGCGAAGTGTTCTTAAAATCTTAAAAAAACTGATAGAAGATACACTGGTGGTAAAATCGGGAGGAAATCGTGATGCGAAATATTCGCTGAAAAATCCACAGTACAAGGAGAAAAACTAATACATTATTATGCTTGTTGCTGTTTTGTTATGTTGAGACACTGGCTTTGTCCGGTGTCTTTTCCTTTGACCTTGATAGTCCAATCAGCCAGGACGCTCTTTTCCGCAGATGCTTCTCAATGGCGGTAAGGTGTTCGTCCGGCAGGTTAAGCTTAGGATGCCGCACGAATGAAAAATTCAGTAATTTCCGTAGCTTTTCGGTTTGCCGTGGGGTTATAAATGCTTCGCATATACCATCAAATGATGTATTGGGATAAGCTGGGAACCGGGTTTGGGCATAAGTGTCTAAGTCTGCGTAATCATCTTTCATCGCATAACTAAATAATGATATGCCATTATCAAATATTGGAGCGGGTGCTGTGATCTCACCGGTACGATTATCGCGGAGCAAGCCGAAATTACCGAAATGTCTGTCCTCGTTATATACAAGAGCATCAAAAATAAGCATATCCCGTACAGCATCGGCAAAGTTATCACCAAGCCTGTCATAATACTTTACAACCCCACTGATACCACCTGATTTCACAATCCGGCCTATTGGAATAAAAGCCGTGTCTATATCAGTAAACAGCTTGCATTTTGACGCTAATATGCCTTTCCAGTTTTCAATATCATAATGTACGGCATCACAGCCCATCGCCATCGCAACTTGGCTTGCGTAAAATTCGCAATACGGCTCTTTACCGGTATTGGCAAAGCCGCTGGTGCCGCCTTTATATAAGAATATCCCCTCGTTTTCTATGAAACGCCATGCCTTTGGCAACATACCGTTTGTGGTTAGTTCCGGGGAAGTGGAGAATGCAGCATCGCTCTGCGTTACGCCAGTATAGGCAACAAGTGCCAATATCTCAGAAAATCTATTTTCGTAAAGGTTATAATCCGAAAATCTTCCCTCGAAGCCTTCTGGTACAATCCAATAGCTGTCATTAAGAGAAAGGCCCTTGCAAATATCTATAATTCCCTTTGTGTTACCGATTGAAAGGCTGAACGAACGGAGTATTTCTTCTACGAATGTTCTGTTTTTTGGGATAACCCTGCGCTCTAGCCATTTTATAATGCCTTCGCTTGAAAGCTCCAAGTCAAGGGGTAAAAGATTCCGCTGCTCCCCGACTTTTGTAATAGTTGCAGAAAATCCGCCGAGTTCACCACTCATATGCTTAAATGAAAGTAGCATTTCATCGTATATGCGTATTTCGTAATTGTCGTTCACAGGTTATCACCCCGCTTAAAGTGTTGTATTTATGCTTAGTACATCATCTCACTTCACATGCCCATCACAGCAACCCCTAATTATCTCCACAAACCGCCTAACCTTCTCAGTAGACTTACTAACCTGATAAACATCCCTCTGGATAATCTCCAAGTGGCAGCCCTTAGCCGCCTCAACGGTCTTTCTAATATGGGTCTTAACCGCCTCCTCGTCTAAAGCCCCGTCAAGGCCTAAATAATTGGGGGAAGGCTTGCGCATATAGACAGTTTTCCTGCCTCTAAGCTGTGCGCCCATATACTCCTCATTTGCCCAGGGTGAAATTGATAATTTACGCAAATTATCAAGATTTGACAAAAACACATCCCAAATAGGGTCTACCGCCTCGCAGCAGCCATAGGAAAGCAAGCCATAACGAGCCACATGCTGGCGGTAATATGGGGCAATAAACTCCTCAAACATCTCCGGTGATACCCCAGAGGTCTCTTGAGAGTCCATATATCCCCATATATCTGTGGTCTTAAGGCCCTCCCCTGCCCCTGGCAGCTCATCATTAAAGCTGTATGAGCCTTGGCCTAGGTGGCATTCTTCTACTGTGGGCAGCAGTACTTTTTGCTTTTCTATTAAGTCATAAAGCTCTAGGTAATCTGCCGTTAGCATGGCCATCATCTTGTGGAATAGCTCTGGATAGTCGTACATTGCGGTAAACATGTCCTCCATCCTCATAATGTGGACAAGGTTTTGGGTGGGGCAGCTATATAGGCTAAAGGGGGCAATCCGGGCCGGTAGGATATCCCCTAGTATTTCGTTTTTATAGTCCATCCAGTGCTTTGCGGCTTCTGGGTTTACCCCAAAGGTGCTTTTGCCTAGCTTATGAAAATCCTGCTCCAAGTCCTCTATTACCGGGACAAACTGGTGGCCCAGGCTTTCTTCTTCTGGATGCTCTACCTTAACGTCAATGCCAAAGGGGACAAAGTGCCAGTTGCATGTGATGGGCAGATAATCCAGCACCAAAGTGTCATCACCAAAGTACTCATGATTGATTGTGTTTAGGCGTAGCTCCCACTCTAGCCCCCGGGCGGCCTCGGTTTCGCAACGCATCATTTGGGGTACTATGTCCTCGGAAAAGGTGCCTGTCTCTATCCTAATCATGGGCCTTGAGTTTTGGGAAAAGGCCCCGTGGCGCTGCCAGTCTGCCCGGAGGGCGGCTATTGCCGGGGTGTTTGCCATTTCTAGCTGCTTTTTGGCTAGGTCTCGTAGGATTTGGCGGTCTTTTTGGGTTATAGTGTTCATTACATACATCTCCTTATGTTGTCACTCGCGGGTAAGTTTCTCTACCTTTTTTACTATGTCCCTTGCCTCGTCCTCCGACTTTGCGTGTAATAACAGATACAAACCCTTTGAGGACAAATTCTCCATCAGTACATCAATGGTATGGCCGTCGATGGCATTTAATATCAGGGATTTGCCGGCCTCCTGTATGCGCTTAAGTACAGGAAGATACTCCAATAGGGAGGGCTGGCCAGCTACAGAGGTCCACTGTATTGCCCTAAGCTTTTCTAAGGAAAGCAGGTGATCCAGATGCCGTATTTGCTCTACTCCATCAAAGTGGTACAGTGGGATATCAAACCAATCGCACTGGTAGCCCATCTCTGGCATAACGTATTCCCCAAAGGTATCTGCTGAAATCATAACGGAAATATCGCTTTGAAGCTGCCCATGCCTGCCTGGCCCCCATGTACTTAGCCAGGAAACAGAAGAGCCGCCGTGGTTATTTTCATAGATTATATCGTGCATTTGGGTTGTGTACTGGGTCCACACCTGGGCTATAGTGGCCATGGAGTCCTTTACCCAGCTCTTGTTTTCTACCATGTCTACCAGCAGGTTTTCACTGCTTCTCATATGGGCTAGGGCATCTAGGTCCCCGGTGGTGTCTGGCATGGACACAAAGTACCTGCCCTTGCATTCGGCTACTAGGTATTTTGCAAGGGCTATTGTGGTCTTGTATAAATAGGAATCTGGGTCAAAGACCAGCTTATCCTTCTCGATATCATGAATAAATGGCTCAAACCATACGGTATTGGAGGTTAAATCAAAGCTGCTGCCCTTAAAAAACCCTGCATGGCCCGCCGCCCCTGTGTTTACAAAAATACTGGGCATTGCGTCCCCGCCAAAGTATGTGTGCTCAAACCCCTCCAAGTACATCTTAAGCACTGTTTCGCCGTCATAC
>Ga0123355_10009449_pt1 | contig 14830 bp, 10 predicted proteins | sample TergutEmb28metaG_3_FD_89872 | JGI IMG/M metagenome (GOLD analysis project Ga0123355, IMG submission 89872) | Embiratermes neotenicus P1 segment gut microbial communities from Petit-Saut dam, French Guiana - Emb289 P1 | ecosystem: Host-associated > Arthropoda: Insects > Digestive system > Gut ...
AGTTTACCTCCGGATTGTTTTGTGTCCAGAGGAATCATCTCGCCTGTGAGTGTTACTGAACATTGGTTTTAACAGGGAGGGGTTGTTAGCACCTCGCCCAACCCCCAAACTGGAGGACCACCCATCGTCGGCTGTCCGCGACTGTTTATTCAATTTATTCGCAGCTACCCTCCTTATCGGAGGCCGTTACTCTGTCCGCAACCTGAGGACGCGCCATGCCGTGGTGACAGGGACCCACTAACACCGCTGGGTGCTATACATGGGTAGGAATGACTACAAGCTTAAAATACTAAAATACATAAAACTGATGACCATACATTACAGTATTACGATATTAAATATTAAAATATATAAAAATAATATTTAATATCCTAATTTAATACTGTAATTTATGGTCCTTCTTGAGAAGCTAACCGGTTCTCAGCTAGTCAAGAAATTCCCCACATTTTGTGGAACCCGAAGGTACATTACCGCATTTACAATTACCCGTCACCTGTTCCTATCCTGAGCGACATCAATCCAGTCCATGCCCCCAACCCACATCCTGAGGATCCATCTTAATATTATCCTCCCATCTACACCTGGGTCTTCCAAGTGGTATTTTACCCTCAGTTTTCCCCACCAAAACCCTGTATGCACCTCTCCTCAACCCCATACGTGCTACATGCCCCGCCCATCTCATTCTTCTCGATTTGATCACCCGAATAATATTTAGTGAGGAGTACAGATCACTGAGCTCCTCATTATGTAGTTTTCCCCAATCCCCTGTCCTCGTGCATTCTTCAAGGACTAATTACCGTTGAAGATGAAGGTAATATGATCCTCAAAACAACAGGAATCACTCACCAAAGGGCATAGTGTCACACACCCTCAATCTATGACAAAGGGTACAGATTATGTAGCTACTTCCAGGCTCCTATCACTTCTTCCCCCTTAGGTCCAAATAACCTTTCCAGCCCGTGGTCTCAAATTCTCTCAATCTATGTTATTCCCGTAAAGGGAAAACCCCCCAATTTACACGCCCACATAAAATAAGTAAAATCATACTTCAGTGGCGAATCCTGAGCTGGGGGTGAAGTCTAGCGAAAGGATACTCACTGCAGCGCTGTACCGTTCCGTTAGACCTGCCCTCCGAATGGGATTCCCCAATAAAAACACTTATATCTCGATTAGTTCTATACACAGTCCACATCTCTGGCACCACTGATCGTAAAAAAAAAAAAAATCTTCACATTAATTAACAAACTAGTAATTGGGCCCTTGCCAACTGCAATCAGTCCTATTGAGTCAAATGCCGCACGTTGAATAGTCTTCATATAGGGATTCACAATGTTCCTTCTACACAGGTTTAGCTCACTTCCGTTGAGTGTATAATTGCATAATCTATTGTGCCAGTAGACTCCCATATGTAACAAACGTCAGCTGTCTTCCCACAGTTCAACTTGACGTAAGCTGAAGTCAAGGACATATAATGCCATGTTCAACATGCGGGGCATAAATGTATGATTAAAAGTTGCCATGCCAATCTGAGTAAGTGCAGATAAAAATGATACACAATCTCCCACATGCTATTACAGAATCAGAAGCATTACCGGCCAGTGTGACAGTGCGTGTTCTCATGGAAGTGACTATAAAGTTATTTGCCAAATCTACTCTTATATTACAGTGGTCTGTCCCAATTCATATCTCGTAGGTCCAGGGATCAAAGACGGTCTAGTAATGTAATGTTCCATGGGTTTCCTCCGTCCACTCTAGTAACCATGAGGTTGGAAACAATCTAGGCTACCAACTTCCTGAATCATAACACACAACCATGGTTATACTCACAACTGGAGGTTGTTACATAAAGCATGACAGAATGCATTATAGCTTGTGTACAGTTAATAACAACACTGTGGGTACAAAGACCACCCTCTGTTAACCTGTAGCAAGGGCAGTGCATAGACACTCTACTTTAAGACAACTCTGACAACGCATCAACTCCTCCTGTGAGAACCTCCACAACAAACGAATAGAATATTATTAAAGTACTCACTTTATATTAAGACATCGAAAAACTCAGAATGTGTTGATTTAAATCTCCTTAACGTCTATTCTGACAGAAGAACTGGAAGAAACCCTTGGCCTAAACGTTCCTGTAGTTGACTATGTAAGTGTACAGATCAGTTAGCCCTGTCTTCTTCAGACGACGTAAAAACGTAATCTCCTACCAACCTCCTTTACGTACGTGCATTCTAATGAATGTGTATACGAGTAAATACCCTCAGGGCACATTACACCCGTTTGAAAACTAACAGCCTACTGGGACTCTCATAAAACAAGCCACAACAAACCATCAGAATTTGTGACACATCCTTTTAATACAAGGGTGCACAAACCCCTGGCACCAGGTCGCCGTGGCGACTAAATTTCGTACGGTGGCGCATAATATTTTCGGATCCTCAATATGGAACTTGCTTCATGTTACCATTCTGGCGACTAGAATTTTTAGGTGGCTCCCAGGTTTTTATAAAATTCGTGCTCCCCTGTCTTAACACGCTCATCAAAATCATTTGAAACCATTTCTTTTCAAATCTTCACGTTAGAAAATTACAACTAAAAAAAGAACGCCTTTCTTGCAAATTGAAAACGTCAATTGTTCGGTCCTTCTTTCACGTAACCACAAAACAAACAAGCACTCTCTTCAATCACCTAGCGGAATCTTGTGAACACTGTTATTAACATACAGGTTCCATAATATGCGCAGAATTTGACTAGCGGAGAAACTAGCAGGTTTCAGAGAATGGCTTTGCTCCAAGGAGTGTCAGTCAGTCTGTCTGCTAATTAGTTAGTTCAAAAGAGATCAATCATTGGCATTTCTATAAATATCACTCACGAAGAAGGAAAATAAACACTCTATATTCACTGACCCATACCAATACATAACACACTAATACGTAGCACGCAAACTTAAATCATTCTACAACAGCGACTTAAGAATCCATGCATATTAAAAGCTGCGCAGAATGAATAATACCTTCCGTCATAACACTAGTGGTGTAACGCGTAACTCAGACACACTTTTTCACTCTCAGCGTTACAATTCACCCTCACGAAGTTTCAAACTACCACATTATTTTGCGAGTAAATACTGAAGCACCTCACACACAGCTGTCAAGAGCAACACACTTGGTATACGTCACTGGACAGCTATCAAGCTTAACCTTGAATCAAGTATGCAATGCCCGTACCCTTGAGCGATTCTACTTTTCCATGTACACACCAAACAAAACTCGTTATTCTGAGCGTATTACTTGACTACAGACATCGGCTTCTTCATCATCATCAGGCATACCAACTCTCTCAACTGAACTCCAACGACATAGATTTCAATATGTTTACAGCGATAACAACACATGATGTATGACCACTGAACCAAACCGTATCCTACGAATAAATATATTTTTCTTAGACGCAGTATTATGACTCCTGTTCCACGTAAACCACATAAATTTCAAGCCAAGAATTTTGACCCGAAGGACGTGCTGCGTGAAGTCACTCCTCTTTCTACGTTCGTTGAATTTCAGCGGTAGATTCTAGTGCCTCTATACATGCATATGGCGAACAAGGTGCAGAATTCTGACAGAAGGCACACACCGCATCAATACGCCCTGTAAAAAATCGAATATGATGTCGATAATGAAGTTGGGACAACGGATAGATAAAAACGCAAAACTGTCCCTGGGCTTCATCATACACGTCGTGAAGACGTATGGAAAAATGTATGGACAGTCCCACACATATTTTACCTGCGAACTAGAAGAAAACATCGCGTCCAGCCACTTTAACCCAGAAAGATCTCCTGATACCTAAAGGATGAGGCTAGACGACGAACAGCCAACCCGGACGCGGCTCCAAACACGAAAATCCGTGCCCCCTATCCTAATCGTTAATACTGACTGATCTACCCCGGATTCCAAAGGAAATATGACGAAAAGAGAAAATAACGCGAATCTCAAACAAAACTTTTAAATGTCGAAATTTTAATTTTCTTGCAAGAACAGGGCATCGTACTAATTTAATACATGGCTAGCATATTCCTTACAGAAACATCAGAGTAAAATGGCGTGTTTCGTATATTACTCCTGTAGCCGAAAATTTTTGGTATATTTGTTTATTACGTTCGCTTGCATCAGTTACGGGCGGTTCACAGCCATACGTTGTAAGTTTAAACTGTCAACTGTTCAAGTACAGTTGGTGATAGGTAGTAGGGGTTGTGTACAGAGAGAGATGTAAACGGGGATAGAAAATAACGGACAAGCAGTCCAGTAAGACAGCAGTCACGTACGACAGCGATGTGAGTGAGAGAGTACAGGGGAAGTGACTGTGGTATTTTACCATAAAATGATTTAGTTGATCGACTGGATAACAGCATGCCTTTTATATAACGAATAAATAAATCAATACGTAAAAAAGAAAATAACTAAAACTGTATGTGATTCGGTGAACCGCGCCCGTGTCCCGAAGGAAGTTCTCCTACCAGACTGAACACGTCGGGACAAACAAGTACAAAGGGTGATCGTGTAGAACTCCTTTAATTTACTGAGAAGCTTTTAATACTGGCTTGACACCGATAAAAAGATGAAAAGACAAGGACGAAAGTCAAAAAGTTTCACTCGCTGGTTAACAGGTGCAGTATTACCTATACCTTCACCGACGAATTATGATGGATCTGACATTCACTTTGAAATATTTAAATCTTACGGACACAATGAGCAGACAACTTGAAGCGGGACGCTGTCAAATAATTTCGCGTCTCGTTGCACAAGCGGGTGCCGCGTAACTTACTTCTTAGCCGTGACATCACTTGTTTTAATTACGACTGCATAAGAATTTTACTGAAAGCCACGAGGACCGATCTGCACAGTCAGCTTCCCCAATCAAACTCCCCCACCTTTCTCTGCTTGGATATTACGGCCTTGATCGATAGACTGTCCCTATCACTTTTAACGGCGTACTGCACACAACGTACAAATATGACAAGTCTGTCAAGAAAACAAGAGATAAACCCCAAGATTATGAATAAGCAATACGCGGTAACATTTGGTCTTAAAATTTAATATCGACAAATGCCTACACAAAGGAGCGGAAGGCCAAGTTATTCATCCCCGTCATTTCCTTCAAAGGAATTATAAACAGCCATGGCACCTCATGATCGCTTTATGCATTAAACGGTTGCTATGCAACAAAAGTGATGGTAATAAATCGGTTTTGCACTACAGCAACTGTATGGTCGCCTAACAAACACACTAGAGACGAAAGTGACGATATAAATGTATGTGAGATAGGTAAAATTACAATTATATTAGAAATTCAAGATTTGTCAGTAAATACTATCAACCTCAGAGCTACCTCATAGTACCTTCTTTCTTCAATGTGTAAGAAACGGATCTTTTTCACAGTTAAACATTCATCAATACTGAAGGCGACGATGTTCAAAGTAATGGCTGCTACTCCTGTGTGCACCTTATACATGTGGTCCTGGATCCAATTTCGGACCACAAAACGACCATCCTAAGGACTTGGTAAAGTTTCTCGTTTCATCCACGCAAATTCCGGATAGGGACTTAAAAAAAGAGCAGCCCATCACTGTCCCTTTCATAAACCTATGAATTAATTACACATTACTGTCCTACCGTTCGAGGTTATGTACCTTACAGCTGAGAAAACATCTTTAAATAACCTACGAAACAAATCCCATCGCTTCCTTAAGCCTCCCACCAATAGTGCAGATAGTACAATACAGTACTGCCCAAGTGCTGATTCTGCAACGACGTACACAGAAACAAGTTAGGGTATGCAAGCAGAGCTTCACGTTATCATTTTACGAGAGAAGAACTACTCCAGCGAATTCTCAGCGCTGCGAGAAGCATCAATAACGCTGCAGTGCTCCGTAAGGTTACAAGTTCTCTGGTCACACGAGTCAAAAAATTTATCCAAGCTGATGGACACTTCGAACAATTAGCTCGAGTGTTGAACGGCGAATCTGTAAAATTACATTTAACAACATATCTCAATAAATGCACAATGCTCCTCTTTCCTTTCTAATTTATTTACTGTACTTTAAAAACTCGTGACTCCTGAACCGCTGCGAATTGGACCCATGTGTATATGACGTTTCTGACTCAGCATCAGCTCTGGAATTAAATCCCGAAGTATTGACCTTCACTCCTGGGAGACACTGTATATAAATACATTACATACATACGTAGACACACGCACCACACACACAGACGCGAGCGCACGCATATAAGTTGGCCATTACTCAGTCCCGCCTCAGGTAAAATTTGACTGGCACTGGGCCTTCGGGATCCTAGCTGTTACGTAAGTAGGGGTGTGTCTGTATTTAGCATTACGACGTTCATCACAGATCGTTCACGTGCAGTATTAGTATTCGCGAGACAGTCCATTCGAGTCCGTGTCGTGACGCAATACTGCACCCCAGTGGGCTGGCACGGCTGCAACGTGTTCGCCTTGCAACAGAAAGAAGCCGGATTTGAACACAAGCCAGAGACTGGACATCCTAACTAAAGCATATAGTGCTTCTCCTCGGTCCTTCTTGGTGAATAACGTAATACAGTATCTATAAAAGGGGCAGGACAACTTCCACATCACTAGATTAGTCATCGCAGTCATCCTGTAACACCCCACACGAAACAATTATTCCATTTCAGACCTTGCCAAGAGTAGCTCAAGAAGAAAAGTTGTGAATAGCGAATTGCGTTGGTTGGCAATCTAGTGAAAACATCCAGGGGCGTAGATTTTGTGGATTTGATTTTTAATGGATACTACTACATTTTTCGGATGTCCACATCAGCCATCATCAGGTAGGGTGTTGATTCACAAACAGAGCAGAAAGGAGAGGCCTTACAAACAGTGTGTGTAAAGTTACTATACAAATAATTATAATAATTATTCCGAAAACGCGACCAGTGCCCTACCTGACGATGGCTGATGTGGACAGCCGAAACATGTAGTAGTATCGAAAAAAAACCCAAATATACAAGATCTATACAGCTGTTTTTATTGGACAATCAAATAACACTTGGCTACTAATAAATACACAAAGGGATGATGTCGCCCAAAAAAATAATTTTATGTGCTAAACAAATTTTAAATCACTAAGCCACATAAAAGGAAACTAAATAATTGATTTTCTGAAGTCCATAAATTTCCGTTGGAGGCGGCCATTGTGGTTACTTGCAACGGGCACCAAAAAAACTCTCTAAGTCACTATATTCACTTTATGAAGACGGAAACCAGCCGTCAAGACGAACCATGACGAGCAACATTCCAACGCATACTACCTCAGGCCGTATCAGCCACCACAGCCAGCATTAGCTTTAAACCGTACACTTCGTACAAAAATTGACCATTACCACCAACACACGGAGTCAGTACAAGTTATCCATTACGTTCTGTAAACAAAGGACATATCAGCACCAACGGCTAACACTCGTATAACCACCGATAACAGTACATTCAGTGGGAACCTTGATCCTGAAATTACCTAGTGCAACGCTCAAAACGACTAAACCTTTCAGGAGACCAAAACTAAGCCACGTATACAGTATATACATATACACACACACAAACTTATATATATATACGTAAATATAATCCCTTCACAATCCACACAGACAGTGTGTTGCCATTACACATACCAATCACACAACGCTAGTTGTAACAAAAGTAGGAAATACATAAACTGTGTGAGCAAAATGCAGACTATTCAGTGCTAAACCTGATGCTACATACGTTAATAACTTGGCTATAAAAATAAATTTAATTAGCACACCAACTAATGCACATACATAAAATTTTTACATTAAAACTTTTAAAATCGCTCCAACATGGTTCGATCCTAAGATCATCTTCAGGGAGCTACACTGTTCTTTGCCAAATTCACATTTTTAAAAACACTCACCGATTAATTTCCTTACATTAACTTGGTGCTGTGGCAGCATGTCATATTGTGTAAGTCGTACGCTGCTGAGAATGGGACTGACTATGGGTGTGTGTCGTGTGTTATAACACAATACGACATGCTGCCACAACACCAAGTTAATATAAGGAAATTAATTAGTGAGGGTTTTTAAAAATGTGACTTTTACAAGGAACAGTGTAGCTCGAAACATGTTGGAGCGATTTTAAATGTTTTAATGTAAAAATTTTATGTATGTGCATTAGTTGGTGTGCTAATTAAATGACTTTTATAGCCAAGTTATTCACGTATGTAGCATCAAGTTTAGCACTGAATAGTCTGCCTTTTGCTCACACATTTATGTATTTCCTACTTCTGTTATAACAACTAGCGTTATGTGATTGGTATGTGTAATGGCAACACACTGTCTGTGTGGACTGTGAAGGGATTATATTTACGTATACATAAGTTTGTGTGTGTGTATATATATATGTGTGTGTGTGTGTGTGTGTGTGTGTACTGTATACGTGGCTCAGTTTTGGTCTCCTGAAAGGTTTAGTCGTTTTGAGCTTTGCACTAAGCAATTTCAGGATCAAGGTTCCCACTCATTGCACTGTTGTACTGCTGAGAATGCACCTGACTATGGGTGTGTGTCGTGTGTTATAACACACACCCATAGTCAGGCGCATTCTCAGCAGCGTACGACTTACACAATATGACATGCTGCCACAGCACCAAGTTAATATAAGGAAATTAATCAGTGGGTGTTTTTAAAAATGTGACTTTAGCAAGAAACAGTGTAGCTCCCTGAAGATGATCTTAGGATCGAAATGTGTTAGATCGATTTTAAATGTTTTAATGTAAAAATTTTATGTATGTGCATTAGTTGTTGTACTGATTAAATGACTCTACGAAATGCACGGTGCAACGATAAAGATGGCAATGAAAGGTTATTATATTCACACTTTTCATTAGGAAGGTGTAAATATTCTGCGTGTACATTACAGTACAAAAGTGAAGTCTATCTTGCGAACCACGGTGTTTCTATTTTTCCACATTTACAACCCGTTTATTACCTGCTGTCTACGCACAACTCTTAACGAGGCTGTTAGAACTAAAATCGGTGAGGGAAGGACGGGCAAATTAACGTGTAGAGAGTGGTCTCCAACCTGTGAATCGTGAGGGTACTTACGTGGGCCACAAAGCTGACAAACACATTTGAATGCGCTGTATTTTCTAAAAATATGTCTGTAAACACCACCTATTTACGCATAAAAACCTATGGTACAGCAAAAGGCAACTAACGACTTTAATAAAAGTATTTGGCAACAGCTCTGAAAGCAACAGGATTTTGTTTGTCTGTGGGTCGCCGCATTCGTTCTTTCGGAGAAGTACGTTACGTGATCAAACATGACGGACAGCCTCACATGGAAAATACTTAATCAAGAATCAAATGCGCCTGTATTCCTTCGCCTCGCAATGGAGGCTGTAGGCACATCACAGTAGCGCTCCACACACAGTGATCATCGGCACTTGTAGGAAATGACAAATTATTGTCATGAGATCTGCGCCCTTCTTGGACTGCTTGACCTTTGTAGATGGGACCGTTACGTTGTTCCAGAATGACGATAAGGAATTACCACAGTACGCTCGTAAAATACCGGAAGAGCGCAGATCTCGTTTACAACGCGGCGGAAGCCTGAAATCACGCAAGTCATGCTACGGCCACTTTACTCCTGAAAAAGAGGCCCAGGTAATTTTTGGGTAAGAGGCTATATTGGCTTCATATTAGATCAGGGTGTGTTCGAAACGGCACCTCCTGCCGCAAATCAAACCCGCTTGTCGACCAGCCCTTCCCCTGCCAATTTAATGAAGTATCCTAACAGCAGTTACACAGCAGGGAAAAGAACTTCTCGAAACGTAGGGTAAAATGAAGGGTGCAATACTTTAATGAATGGTACAGGCACGAGGTTATACTAATGTACAATAAAAGTGACATTTTAAATTAGTCATGACGCGTCCAAATCTGAACGCACAATAAAAAATGCATCGCGTAAGAGATATGAAGAAAACTGTAATGGCATTTTCTCATACACGAGTTACAAAATAACAGGACTTAGTGACAGCTGGCAGAACTAGAATGTAAAGCTTTGCTGTATCATGTGAAAATATAAAAATATGTTCTACGAAAAACATTGGTAAATTCTCATTTAAATAAAGTAATTACGAAAAACTGTGTAATTAGAAGCACGTGGGCCTACACTGATATGATTGGCATACAAATAAAAATACAGGAAATAAAAAAAAAATGTTAGTAGTTTTTGACTGTCATTTTGTGATCACTTGCTAAAAGCGCCTTTTTCGTACATGTTACCGACAAAAACGTGAAAAATGATTGCGCTGTGTAATTACATCTCTAGCATAAATGTGGACACACCGAATTTACAAGAACAAATGAACACGGAAGGACGATAAAATTAATACGACAGTCACTCTCGAACATGTACCAATTCATTGCTCTTGTAGAATACAAAGGTTCATCGCCATCAACACAAACAACTCATATTTACAGCCTGTACTAAGGACATACTATCAAGTACTTCTTTATTTCAAACAGCCAATGATATTAACACTTGGGTGGTGCTAGATAATTCTGCACACCATACACCGCCGCAGAAACAGTCCATGTCCTAGTAACCTATTCCCGCAGGGGCCTTTTTACGTCATATTTCCATCTAAGACATGTTCTCAACAGATCTCAACCGTGTGGTAAAAGTTACAGGAAGTGGTAGGGTGCCCCCGTGCTTAACGCCTAAAGCGAGCTGGTAATTATACGTACCACCTGTGGTAACACTTAAAAAGTATGCACTCTGCACGCAGAGAGTGTGTTACTTAAGGCTCACAACAAATACTGATTACTTGACTCAACAACGTTAACAGACTGGTCAATGGAGAATGAATTTGTTCCCTCTGTGGTACGAACTAAATTTATGTACAACTGACAAATTTCAGTCTTCATGGAGTTAAAAAAATCACGTCCTGAAGACGTACTATCAGCAGTGGAAGCATAAATCCCAGAACGGGTCTGGACTCTTGGCAGAAGAGATAAACCCCTGATCCTGCCGGGATTCGATCTCCGATTTTCCTGTCGCCCACTAAAGCAAGAAATACAAGCCAAACGTTTGTGCGCATCTCATGTATTTCCAGTAGACAAGGCAACAACCATCCTGGGTATATTAGGTTAAGAGTACATACGCTCAAGTTCCTATATACGTACATCTTCCGGCCATTCCCGAGCCGGACAAGATTTCAACATACAGCCCAACTAGCCTGGCAGATATGGACATGAGGCAGTCGTCCCCAGTCGTTAGTTGCAAAATCAATCCTCAGTCGACCAATGCGGCAGGAATGGAAATACTATACCAACACATTTTTTCCAGGGTTTCTGGTCTTGTCCTCTATAGGCCGCACCATTTACCTATAGCTAATTTTCACCAGTGTCATCGACCTGAAGTAACATCACCAGTCATACACTTTGGTTTACAATTCAACATATATGCTAAGTAGGTGGCAAACTGCGACACAGTCCCAACACAGACACTAATTTATAGCCCGGACATTACATGCAAGCCTCAAGTTCTGAGCACCTTAATGTACATTTTACAAGCACAAAATTTGCCTAAGTAAGTTAGGTAAAGTAAACAATTCGTACCAATGTTGTCTTTACGTATAAACGATAGACCATTATTTTCAAATACAAGCTACATGCATAGTCTTTTCAATACCGATCTAAATTAAAAATGTCTATTTGCATTTACAGCCAATACAATCACACTTTAAGCACCCTAATGATGCTAAAAGTCTTTTCAACCTTATGCCAGGTTCCCGATGTCGTCCTTCTGCTTTTGGGATTTTTCATTTCTATCGTGCGATAACGCAAAGATAAAGATGTCTCTGTATACACTGTGAAAGCACGTGTAGAAGAGGTAGTACAGCCCGTATCATTCTTAACCTTGCAAATGGATGGAGGTATGTGGTCAGCTTCACGCCGCAGCCGCTTTAGCCCCGGAGAAACGCCCCAGGCACCCATGAAACAGAAGACTTAGTAGGTCCCACAGCTGGTCTGGACTATCTGGGGAAAAGTAAAATCTCTTACCCTACCAGGAATCGAACCACGGCTCCATGGATGTCCAGCCTGTAGCCTAGTTACTACAGCGATTAATCTATCATGTTTTAATCGCGATCACAGATTATTAAACGTAACTAGAATCAAACGTGGACGCAACTGAACATTACGACAAAAAGCAATAACATGGCCTATGTTATGAATGTCGCCACAACTGGAGCCCCATTCACGCAGAGTTTTATTCATTTCAAATTTATAAGAAAAATCCACAAAATCGGGTATCTAGTTTGGTAGTGAAAAGAAGAACAGAAGCAACTGAAATTAATGGATCCAAAAAAAAAAAATCGACGTTCCAAAATACAATAAATCGTAAAAAAAAAAAAATGATCACAGTACACATATTCAGCCAATACAAACTATTTGTGCATCGGAAAATACAACAGTTTTAAACATTTCACGTAACGGAAGTAACACACAAGCACTATCTTTCCATAAGAGCCCAAAACCGTTTCATCATCATAAATCCGTGTGTACTTCTTGTTTCCACTCGTACCTGTGCAAGGTTATGTACTGAGCAACTTCACTATTGCTCAGCCAAACTTTATTTTTGCCTTGTCGAAATACATAAATAAATACTGCATCTATCCATAACCAACAGTGGCCTAGCGCGTCAAATGTCGTGTGTCTATGCATTCATACCGATCTCAGATAACTTGTGAACCGACAAATATCAACATCCGGGACCAAAGATGAGTTAGTCAGTAAAGGTAATGGTAAAAACTTCCCGTAACAAGTCATGAACAAAGAGAGGGGATGGATTGTTGAGCTTCCAGCCTCACTTTGACATTCGGCACAACTCAGACGGCATAATTTTCATGTCCACGCGCCGGCCGCACTGACACAAATATTAAAAACAGACTCTCTATGCCAAAAGTGCTAATGCACAGCTTACATGGGATTACAATACATAAAAATGTATTAAGAAACACATTACTTCATTGCAGTGATTAAAGTACTTGTATGCGAGGATGAGAGGTGAGACCAGACTTCAGAATTGACGATTAAACTAAGAAAGCGGGGCGTGATTACTTCGGAATATGTTTTCAGGTACAAGATAAGAAAAAATGAGAAAATAATGTGAAAAGAAATGGGTGTTGCATCATCAGCAACAAGAGACAAAGACAATGGAATGCTAAGGTAGTTTTGTCATACAAAACGAATGGAGGAGGACAGATTGCAGTAGCACGTGGTGAACTGAGTTATAGAGCAGACGCAGAACAGGGAGCCCTACATACAAACGTAAAACACATATTAATTCCATGACGGACAACTGAGGGACTCAACATTGCAGCCCTACAAAGGAAAATGGAAGGGGAACAAAAGCCACAGATCTCAGTCCCGAACTATAGTTACTTACCTACTTACTTACTCACGCCATACATCAGAGTCCTTCTTAAGAAGCTAAACGGTTCTCAGCTGGAAAAGAAATTCCCAGCATTTTATGGAACCCAAAGATTCATTACCGCATTTACAAGTGCCCACCACCTGTCCCTTTCCTGAGCCAGATCAATCCAGTCTATGCCCCCCTGCCCCCACTCCCGTTACCTCGTCTCTCTTAGGCCCAAAAATCCTCAACAGCGCCCTATTTTTAGTAACAATCTGAAAGACAAAACATTCTCCACCGGATAGCAAGCATTCCTTGACTTCAATCTGCTCTTAATTTCTACCTGAATAGAATTTTGATTTGTAAAAGCTGTTCCCAAATATTTGAACTCTTCCACCCTTGCAAAAGAAACATTATCAATCTATATATTGTTACTTCGTCCTGCATTCTGATAAATCAAAAGCTGAGTATTTCCAGCCATCCTGGTTTTCTTAAACTCTCCTAATGGCGTACTCTAAAGGAAAGTTGAAAAGCAATGGCGATAAAGCATCGCCTTGTTTCAAACCATTTCTAATAGGAAACATGTAATACAAATGTTTGCCTAATCGGACTCTGCTTTAGATGTCATTCAGATACATTCCTCTTAGCCTTACCAGTTTCATAGGGATACCAAACTCAATGAGAATATTATACAAGACCATCCTACTAACTGAATCATATGCTTTCTTGACGTCTATAAACAGCTGTTGCACTGCTTCATTGTTTTCCCATTTTTTTCAAGTAAGTGCTGATAAAAATAAGTACACGGTCATGTCTCGAGATCAGAATGCAGGACGATATCAGTGTGAGAATTGATAATATCACTTTCAAGGGTGTGGAAGAGTTTAAATATTTGGGAACAACTTTAACAAATCAAAATTCTATTCTGAAAGAAATTAAGAGCAGATTGAGGTCAGGAAAAGCTTGCTATCATTCGGTGCAGAATCTTTTGTCTTCTAGGTTGCTATCCAAAAATTTAAAGATTAAGATATATAGAACTATAGTTTTGCCTGTTGTTTTGTATGGATGCGAAACTTGGTCGCTGACATTGAGGGAGGAAAGGAAGCTGAGGGTGTTTGAGAATATGGTGTTGAGGAGAATATTTGGACCGAGGAGGGACGACGTAACGGGGGAATGGAGGAGATTGCATAACGAGGAACTAAATGATCTGTACTCCTCACCCAATATTGTGCGAGTGATAAAATCGAGAAGAATGAGATGGGTTGGGCATGTGGCGCGTATGGGTGAGGAGAGGGGGTGTATAGGGTCTTGGTGGGGAAACCGGAGGGAAGGAGACCACTGGGGAGACCTAGGCATA
>Ga0123355_10009450_pt1 | contig 14830 bp, 8 predicted proteins | sample TergutEmb28metaG_3_FD_89872 | JGI IMG/M metagenome (GOLD analysis project Ga0123355, IMG submission 89872) | Embiratermes neotenicus P1 segment gut microbial communities from Petit-Saut dam, French Guiana - Emb289 P1 | ecosystem: Host-associated > Arthropoda: Insects > Digestive system > Gut ...
GAGTTGTAGTGCACATACTGAGTTGTACTGCACATACTGTAAGTTGTACTGCACATACTGTAAGTTGTACTGCACATACTGTAAGTTGTACTGCACATACTGTGAGTTGTACTGCACATTCTGTGAGTTGTACTGCACAAAATGTGAGTTGTACTGCACATACTGTGAGTTGTGCTGCACATACTGTAAATTGTACTGCACATACTTTAAACTGTACTGCACATACTGTGATTTGTACTGTACATACTGTGAGTTGTACTGCACATACTGTGAGTTGTACTGCACATTTTGTATGTTGTACTGCACATGCGGAGTTGTACTGTACATACTGTGAGTTGTACTACGCATACTGTGAGTTTTATTGTACATACTGTAAGTTGTACTGCACATATTGTGAGTTGTATTGCAGTTACTGTAAGTTGTGCTGCCCATACTGTAAATTGTACTGGACATTCTGTCAGTTGTACTGCATGTACTGTAATTTGTACAACAACTAGGACTGACGACATAGGAAATTTTATTCATTTTTTTAAGCCAATAGAGGAACAGTGTTTTTAATTTGGTCTAAATTTTGTGTACCATTCTTGCTCATTTCCAAGACCCATTTGAGGATGACGGCGTATAAAATTTTAAGATTAATTAAACAATCTCTTTAAAGTAAGTATTAATGTTTTCAAAGTTTTTTTAAATTTTTCCGCCGACTCTGTATGGTAACATCAGTGGTAAGTCGAAATACAGAAGACCCTGTACCTTACCTGATCTATCGTCTACCGACCGCCCACCTAATTCTTCAATGTGTAACAACATTTCAAATATACCCCTGAATAACCTTCGAATTAATCCATAGTAACAAGTGAAGGTATGCGTACGTAAATCTTCAATGCCGTTAAGAAATAACAACAAATTATCGCTGATAATGGCAGAAATGCGGCTTAAAACCCAAACAGAATTTGCAATGCCGCGACCCTAACAGCAGCTGTACGTCGAATGTGGGACTCGAATACAAATTAACTGCCACTGATTCGGATACTTCAGATGAATACACTGGAAGTATGAAAGTACAATACGCAAGGCCATTGTCCAAAGAACTTCAGCAACTAACATCCACTCACCACTTCATGTCTTACGTCGCCGCCTGTCACACAAAGGTAGGTTTGATTTCAGAATTCCGCCGCGAAGCAGAGGAGAACGGGACCGATAGGGTATCCCAAATCGTCGGCAACATGTTACTACCACACGCTGCGTAATAGCCCAGAAGATTTCAGATCTCAAATATAAGTTTGATTCTCAAAGGTTTCGTAGGTGACATGCTGGGAAAGCTACAGTAATCAAAACATGCTGTGGGGGCGCACTCCTATCTCTTTGGAACCACGTAAAGCAATTTTCTTCATCTACTTCGTGGGTGTATACGGTGTGGCACTGCTAACAATCAGCTGACTGATAAAATATTCGTTTTACAGGCAGTGGCGTTGCTAGGATTTTTGGCGCCCGGGGCGAGTAAACAGAACGTGCGGCCTACAATAAACCATGGAATTTAAACAATCACAAACATTTATTGAATTGCCTTTTACTTAGCTTGTAATTTAAAATTAATTTAGCGCAAAAAAGTTTATTTTTACATTTACAGTATTCATTTTGCCACCATCCTTTCTGCCGCCTGGGGAAACCACATCACACGCCCCTGTCCCCCTTAACTCTGCCCCTGCTTACAAGTGACTTATCTACAGTTTTGCAGACCTACCTCACCAGTTCGACGATGTGCATTTGCACTCGCAACCCGACGAATCGCTCCTCTGTTTTAGGCGTCCAATAAAAGGGGTTTCAATCATCGCTTTTCTGGTCATTGAATCGGTCACGGTAACCCACAGCTCCACACTTCAACAGTCTAGAATTTTATGTGTGAGGTACAGTGCATGAGAAAGTTTGTAGCCAGGAAGAGTGGAAACAAGAGACGCGTTGCTACGTTGCATTCTGAATGCAGAAAATGTATTAAGAACAATTTCGAATCGATACCCACTATACGCCAAATTTCGCACACACCTGCCAACATGTGTGGGCCTAATATGATTGAAGATGGTCATTTAGATATTCATTTAAATTCAGGTACGCAAATATTCTGTTTACGTACCTGTTCGCTTGTTCTTTTTGTTTAAACTTTAAGAAATTATGATTGCGCAGCCACTGAGAATTGGACCTAACATATAATATATCTGACTGAGAATGACCACAAGATTAAGGGTCTTAAGTTAAGACATCAAGTTGTGCATTGCTCTGCATATGGTCCAGTTTTAATTCACCTAAACAACTACAAATTTGATCTGGTAAAGCTGCGATTGAAGGTCGCTGGTTCAATCCCAGCTGGTGTCGTTGGAATTATTCATTGACATAAAATCCTTCCGATCGCACTATGGCCCTGGAGTCGACTAAGCCTCTAACAGAAATAAGTATCAGGAGCATTTCCTGGGGGGTAAAAGAGACCGGTGCGTAAGGCTGACAACCTTACCACCATCCTGGGTCTTTGTCATGATATCTGGGAACCTTAACTTCCTGGAACCTTCTGGGCCACTCCAGGCCTGTAACGGGACTGATTTACTTTTAATCTGCGATTATACAGTCCGGCTGTAAGCTAGTCTAATGAAGAACAAAGAAAAGTTTTAAGTAAGAAGGTATTAAAAAGTGCTGCCAAGTTCCATTCCAATCTTGTGCCTTTCTGTGTGCTTGCTTTTGGATGCAAAGTCAGCAAGAAAGAAGACGAAGTAACAGATCCAAGAGACGTATTGTGTTATCTGTCTGCAGAGGAATTGTATTTCACTTGCATGCCATGATGCGAAACCGTAAGCTGCACATAGCTTTGCACATAGCTTGGTCACTTTCCTGATATTTAGAGGCACAATTTCAACAGCAATGTATAATGTAGCATCAAATCTGATGGGATAAGATTATGAAATCTAAGTGGGGAAGTATCTGTAAGGAAGCTGTCTGAATCTATTTCAAGACATATGCAATTTACTGAGAAAATGAAGACACCCTCAACAGTGCCACTCTACCTAATATAAAGTTTAGGCTTGTAAAGCTTACTAGTTACGTGATCCACCAATAAGTTTAACATTCAAGAATTGTACGCTCTGCCCACACTGTCTTTATGTGTCTTGTATTTATGTCAGAACAAACAGCGACTTGTGCAACTTACATCACAAACTGATTGGTTTTTGTAGCCGAGATGAAAAGTGTTTACAGCGAGGTACGGACTGGGTCTTTAAATAAAGCGGTCTGCGCTTCGTCTTTAAAGGGTTCATCGATTCATAAATTACAGAAGAAGCTGATACAACTGAAGAGGTTATACTGGGTAACAACGAAGTAAAGCCATCACTGGTGGCGAGGTTGTAAGAATTTAAAAGAAGAAAGTTGTAGTCTAACCTTGGGGTAAACAAATTTTCCAAAAAACCGATGAGCTATCTTGAAATTATAGGCGCCGGGAAGGTTATATGCAACAAGCACTACACTAGGCCTGTTCAACCGTTTCTGTAGTGAAGAATCCTTCGGTGAAAATTGGTCTCCATGTGGACAACATGAAATTCATTACACATAATGAAGAATGGATAATTACACGAATAATTAGGCCTCTATGTATAATTTTACCCGCATATGTATGTCTATACATCATGTACAATAAAAATATACCAAAGATAATATGAAACATGTAATGAAAAATGAAATTCACAACCAAAACTATAGTGCTTCTATTTTTTCCACCTTTTTTTACACAGTAATTTAGTAATGCAATATATGTTTCCCTACACAAACAGCTTCCACCTTTTCAAAATTACTTCTGCCTTCTCTCTAGGTTTTGCCACGAAAAAGGTTAAATGGCGTTTTCTCATTTCAGACGTCTCCGCGGGCAACATACAAAGTCGCCTGTGAGCTAGGGCTGTAGCGGGCATTTTCCACACTGAGAAACCAGTCACATTAGGTGGCACGGTAAAAAATGTAATTCCTTGGACGACCTAGCGCCCGGAGTCTCTACACACCTGGTATAACCGAAAGCATTACCTTAGCATTATCCTTGCGTATTTCCTGAAAATACTGGAATAACCGAAAAATAGGCCGGGTTTGAATAGCTTTCCTTCCAAGTACTGCAAGCGTAGAGCTTTACCTTACAACAAACTGTTCGGTAAAACTTGTAAGGCAAGAAACATGTAACTTGTAAGGGACTTAAATGTGGATCCTTTCGTATAAGTACACCATTACGAACTTACGATATCTATGAGTCCGAATAAATTGAGTGTAAACATATCACAATTTCTGAAGTGTTACTGAACCTTTGCAGATATACGGTAGCCATTGTTACAGTTCTGAGACCTACTGAGATCTACTGCTGTTGTAAAGGGTGGGCCGGGACAGAGCAAGGCAGTATAGCTAGTCGCTACGGGCTGAACGGCCCGGGGATCGAATTCCGGTGCAGGCGAGGTTTTCCGCACCCGTCCAGACCGGTCCTGAGGCCCGCCCGACCTCATATACAATAGGTATCGGGTCATTCTCGAAGGTAAAGTGGCCAGGGAGTGGTGTTACACACCCACCCTCTTCTAGCGTCAAGGTTAAAGAAAGAGTCGAGCTATACTTCTACACCCTCTCTGCGCCTTCCCGGCAGGGTATGTGGTGAAATTTAACTTTTTAACTTTAACAGTGTAAAGGACAAATCTTCAGTTCATGGGAACAGCTTAGCAGCTTAATAACTTGGAGACAAAAACATATAAACAAGGAAAACTGCTTGTTTGGCGACGGAACTTCTGAATGGATCATCCAGTACAAGGGTGTGGGCGGAATTAGAGGAGCAAAACATTACTGTCGCCTCGAGTGGAATGCAGCTGTAACTTGTTAAGCAAGTTGAGGCATTAATATCTTATTGCATTTATCGCTCTGTTCTCAACAGAAATTGGATTAAATTATAAGATAGGAAGGACGTAAAATACAGGAATTTCTTGACTGCCTGGGGAGCTGTAGGCTTCTCAGAAAGACTATGCTCCATGTATTTAGTTAATTAGATTGTAAATATTTCTACAAATTATGCATGCGTTATTGCTAACAGGCCAATGATTAGGCCCACACACTCACACACACACACACACACATTCACACACACTCACACAATCACACACTCACACACACACACACAAACACACCACGACAGCCATTGCATGCTCTTCCATAGTGTCTGGATTCGACCAAACTTTAGTTAGACCATGTACTGTAACAAGTATTCAACAACGGTTACACCAATTCAGGAAACATTCGTTAAAAAATATTGAATCACAAGAACTAACACAGACTACTACAGGCCTGTATGTCCTAACCCCTACTACAGTGATTCATTCAAGGTGATGTCGACAAAATGTCACAACGAACTGCCATCGATTTTTTATTCCGCTGTTTGTCCCACCCGGACGCTTTGTACAGTAAATGCCAGTTATTAAAAGTGCAGGCGCTATTCACATGCCCTCCCATTACACGCAAATTCCATTATTAAAAGTTGTAATTATTAATAAATATAAATATAAACTAAGTAAGAGTAAATTTAAAATATTGAAATATCAGTACAAAGATCGTGAGGATTGTCCATTGGTTGCTCTTGATATCGTTTCATGTATAAGTTCTGTGTGGCGGAAATGCAGAAGTGTAGGTGCAAGAAAAGCGAGTGTTAATCAGTGCATAATTGTAAGATGCGTGTGTTGCATCGTACTTGGGAAATTTTTTCTGAACTCATTTTTCTGTAGACATAATAACACACGAACTCTGCGAGATATGTAACTATGTCCTTGGTTTAATGAAAATAATTTACGAACCATTGTGTTCAGGCGTGTGAAATACTATACGGTAACCGCAAGCTTGTCTACAAGCTTAGGAAAAAAAAACGCCCACAGTGTGTAAATGGGCGATACTGTTCGAAGAAGCGTCAAATAAATTATGGATACCTTTGTCAGCAAATTAAAATAATGCAGTTTTGCAGCCCTACTCCAACGAATCTGCTCGTATGGATTCTTTACTCTTATGGCAGCATTTAAAAATAACAAGACTAAGAAGTATTTCTTTAAATAATAAGACACATATAATTATCACAGTTCCATATACGATAAAAATGTCCACGACGATTTCTTCCGTTATTTACAAATTAGGCGCTAGGAAGCGTCTTGACGTTCAACATAACTTGTGCATTAAAAGCCTAACACATAGTTCAAATACAGCAGCAGAAAGCGCCTTTCAAAACTATGTGTTCTAAATTTTCCAGTTTCAAGAACATAAACTGAGAACTGTCCATAAATTCTACACTTGCAACAACCTAAGAATCGATGTTTATTTAAGGTTTTCCCCTTTTACCTGTGTCTGAAAAGAGATAGCAGGGGTGTTTCTTGAAGTACGTCGTTGAAATAAGAATCTGTCCTTACAAGTAAAGCAGATTTCCTGATATGGCAGTGAATACTTGATGACCAATTTCCAGTGTTTCGTAGATCTATCTACTTCGTGCTCGGTATACAGCACGCTTTCCGAAGTGTCTGACAAATTACAGAATTCCCAAACATCAGGGTGAATACCAGTGCAGAGGTGACAGTTAATTGAGTCTCCATTTGTACAGTAGTCCGCTTTATTATTGTAACAATTCAGAATGTGTGAAAATGTCGATAAATACTGGTCGCCTACATTCTGAGTTCAAACCGGTTTTGTATATACGGTTATAAAAGCAATTACTCAAATTGGGCAAATATCTACGAAGAAAACAAGTTTCTGTTCAAGTGTAACGTATTTTGTATGTGAAAAGAAATGTCACTAAAGGAATGTCAGTTGCGTTTAGAGCTTTGTTTATTACTAACATAAAACAATATTTGTTAGTCGTCTCTATACTCTCTTTCAAGGAACGTTATGCAAAATAAATCCGGAAACAGTCCAATTCAATGTTTTGATAACTACAAACGGGCGAAACTGAACAGCGCCTTACATAAATATAGCCCTGACGTCACTCCAAATTCAAGCTCTATCTTAACCATGAAAACAAGGCGTGTTACGTAAAATCAGAGATATTTTAAGGCTTATGATTAAATAAATAATGGTTCTTTATTATAATGAGTTTTTTAGTGAGTACGAGATGAGGCGGAAGAATAGGGCTCTGTTCCCATCAAGTCGGGCCGGTGTAGATGTCTAAGCCTGCCTCATGGTTTCTCTGCCTACAGCCTTGACTAGTTCTATGCCTCACCTACTGCCCTGCCAAGCGTCTGGCTCCCTGGCTGATACTACCCTGAATTCACAAACGATATAAATCCCTTGCTCTGACCAACTTTTTCCGAAAATTGACAGCATTTGCATTATATAGAACTTCTGTGTTTGTGTCATTTCGCCCTTTAACACAACAATTCACAATAAATCTCTTTGGCTTAGGCAGTCTTTCTCGTGCATCCAGCTAAAGCAATTTCTTTATATAAGAATTATTTTGTTTGTATGTTCATAATAGAGTTTGTATATCCATTAAGATGTTCCGAAAACTACACAGAAAGTCGTGTCCACCGTAATAGATAACAAAATTTACTTTTTCCATTTTCAGAAGAATTTGGCATAGCGAACTGGTATGTACTTACGGGACCACGTCTGTTAGTCAATTACAGACCAGAATGTAACAGGTTCATATTCACCTACATCTAAGCACCGTATAGTACAGCTACAAAAATGGCAGTGACGTAAAACTCCACAAATTCTGGAACTTGAAACCGGATTGTGCCGAATCGTGTGATTCAAATTCTGATCGCTGTAACACCTGGTGCCTTCTCGATACGAATCTGGAGGCGCCCGGCAGTCGGTTTGGACAACGGGGCGAAGAATAATGCGAACTGACGACTGATTTACTGAAGAGACGCCCCGTGATTGACTATGAAGTGCCCTTCCAGTCATACCTTAACTCCGTCTATCTCACCCTCTCCCTATCTATTTTCCACTTGGCTTGAGATTTCACTCTCCTTCTGCAAGTCCCTCGATCAATATCTCTTTAATTTCGTCTTGGCCCGAAATTCTAAGTTAAGTTCTGATCAGAGAGGCCAGGAGACAGCATCAATATTTCGTCCATGGCAAGGATAGATTGCATATTTACTTTGATATTCAGTTCTGCTAGCGATATTCAAGTGTCGTTTCTATTTATCTGTGTTTGTATGGCACGGAACTGTCAAACAGTTGGTTTGGGCACGGTTTTGCTGAAACGACTTTGTGTTACAGAGATCCTTTTCTTATGTTGTTTTAACTTTTAATAAATATTGATATTGTTCTTTTTAAATTGTTCTTGTATGGAATTATAAGCATTGCACTCACCCTTCAGCCTCCACAGGCTAACCGAGGAAAATATTAGTTAGGAAAGGGTTAGCGACTATTAAGTAAGCGCTGCAGTTAAAGAGTTCTTTCTTCCGGGAACCGAACTCCAGTCACCCAACTTGAAAGTAGTAACTAGCTATCATTACACACTCACATTCGACTTTATCATTAAAATTCGACATATTATTTTTAATTTATCATCGTACAGGCCCACAGACGTTTCACTTGTAACGCTACAAAAGCTGATGGAAAAGAGAAATGTTCAGAAAGAACATGCTAGACGATTTTTGGTGGGTGTGGACGACGTTCTTACATTCAGACTCCTTGGCACTTGTAAATTTCTAAACACGAAGAATTTTTAATGACCGTTATGTTCCGATTGGCAGTAGTTTAACACAATCCCTTAACACAAGACAAAACATTTTAATTTCTTGGAAGAAAAAAATGACATTTCCTCTGTTTTGTAACAGCGGAAACACCACAGTGTATCAATTTTACAGGATAAGCAAGAAGATGGCTCCGTTTTACGTGTGAGAAATGTCTTGAGACGTTGGATATTCCCCACCTATCTTGATTATTCTTGAAGTTGGATTTGTCACCTTTCTACGTATGAGGACCATTAGTTGAATAATTCGCTACACATAAATCAAATTAGCTAGAAGCGGCAGTTAGACTATTTAATTACACACACCAATAAATGCACATGTATATATTATTTAAGAATTCTGAAATTTACATTAAAACACTTAAAACGCTCCTACATATTTCGATCACACGATCATCCTCAGGGAGCTTACAGTGTTGCTTGCTAACGTTATAAAATTAAAACACACAATAATTTACTTCGTTACGTTAACTTTGGTGTTGTGGCAGCGTGTCGTATGTTTGCGTGTGCTTCGTACGCTGTTCAGTGTGAGATGGCTATCGATGTGCGTCGTATGCTGTGTATGGCGTGACAGCACCAAAGTAAACGTAACGAAGTAAATTACTGAGTGTTTTAATTTTATTTAGCTAGGAACAATGTATGCTCCCTGAGGATGATCGTGTGATCGAAACATGTAGGAGCGTTTTAAGTGTTTTAATATGAATTTTAGATCATTAAGTGAATATATGTGCATTTGTTGGTGTGTGTAATTAAATAAACTATAGAATGTACGGTGCAACGATAAAGACAGGCAATTACACTCTTTTTACAAAACAGGGACGATATATTTCTCTCGTTGTGGGCAAGGTTTCAGATGGAAGTGCTTACCTACACTGCAAGAAATGTACCTCTTCTCTGTGCTAACTTCAAGGAATGCTGGATTTTTTTCAAATAAGATCCCTCAACATCATGCTACACCTTATCATAGCTCTTCTCCTGTTATCGCAAGGGTGTACTCTAGTACTAAAAGCGTTCTAGCCTACTTTCCATTTCCGCTCCTTATTGAATTTGATGGTCATTCATTGACAAAAAATATATTTGACATAAACATTCTACAGAAAAGATATTAGCGTCGGTAACGAAGCCTACAAAACTAAATAAATTAAACGCAAAATTAAAATTCTCATAAAATACGACATGAAATAAAACACATTTTGGTCCAGTCAGTTCTAAATGTTATTTGCTAATGTACAAATTTATTGGAAACAAGCTTAAAAAGAAATGGAAGAAAATCATATAGCGTACAGGTAAAAATGAGCAGACGGACTTGCGTAATGGTTCTTGTCGAGGAAGTAGATTTCTCACGTTATCACTGCGGTTTGTACTATGCAACGGAGAGCTGCTATCACCAGGTTCAAACATTTCCATTCCATGGTCATGCTCCCTTTCAAGCTACACCGCTCGAGAACAAACGTCACCAACGGTTACTTTGACCCCACTCCGCGAGAAACCTATGAACTTGACATTCTCAGGCCTGTAAAGCAACTGCTAAAAAATTTATGTAACACGGTAACTAAACACAGTGCACAGAGTATCTGCACACTTCATCCTAATATGCTACTTATTATTATTATTATTATTATTATTATTATTATTATTATTGCTAGTAGTAGTAGTAGTAGTAGTAGTAGTAGTAGTAGTATGAAATTATTACACAATTCAGAGTGCTTGAACAAATAAAAATTACAACACTTTAAAAATATTAGGGGCCGTGCCGCCCCTTCTCCTAAACTCCCCCACACCCCAGTTCTCCTTAACTCAGACATTTCCGTCGTCCCAGATTTGTCAGATTGATCTGCGCCGTCCTTCTTCTCCATTAAATAAAGCCAAAGAAAAACTGGCTTGAATTCAAGTTATATAACCTTCTCTTAAATGCGATTCATTTATCCACCTTGCATGTTTTTTGTAGGACTAGCAAATTTCTAACATCCACTACGATTTCGTTTGAAGCTTCGTGTAAACGGAATAAAAGACTGACTTCGTTTATCAAAAGAGATTTATACATACATTGCTATCAACGTGTTATCATCATCACCACCACCACCACAACCACAACCACAACTACCATCATCTCCATTTTCAAAATTTACAAAAAAAAAAAAAAATCTCATCTTCTAATCTTATTTTCTTCGAGGTTGCGACTTGCAATATGACACATAAAGAAACCTATTAGAGGCAAAAAGCAAAGAAAATTGCTGACTTTTTTCTATTCGCATTTTTTGGAAGGAGGGCCCAAGAGACTAACGCCATCCATATGTAACCTGCTCTGCACCTCCCGAAAGACCCATTGCATCTAAAATGTTACCAGGTGTAAGCTCTTTTCCTTGATAAGGGCATCTTTTCCCATGTACGGTATAGTGCAATTCTTATTACTCGCGGGGAAGCGGGGGAGGTACTTTCTCAGTTGCTATTACAAGAGGACCTGTGGAGCAATTTCTGCACCCTTCAGGGACTCCTCAACTTCTACTTCAAGAGAAAAAGTGAAATTTCCACCATCAATGCCAGTGGTCACCACAGCCAACACTACTTTTGGACCAGGGCCTTCACTACCAGCACAGCTGTACAAATAGTCCATTTCCTCTCACGCTCCGGGAATTTCCTGAAGTCGATAGTGCCAACATTATTTTCAACAACTTGCAATCGGCCATGTTGTGGTACAATTGGTTAGTTATCAGTCTCTCACCGCGGACGCCAGACTTCGATGTCAGGCTACCCCATTTGGGATTTGTGGCGGAAGAAGTGGCATTGAGACACCACTCCCTGACATACTTCGTTCTTTTGTCATTATCCTTTCAAGAGGGTTCCATACTCGTTCCTCCGTTCATCACAGAGGTTGCATAATCTTAATACTGGTGAGCGTCGTTAAATACAACAATAAGAATTTCTTATATTTCTGAAGAATTTATACACTTGACTTGGTACAAGAAGTCACTTCTACCAGACAAAGTGGGCCATTGAGCTGATAACATCAAGCACAGGACTCGGACTGAATTCCTGTCTCAAGATTCAACTAGCTGTCCAAGTCAAATTGCGGACAGATTCTTTATTGCGGAAGTGATAGAAAATAAATTTATTAAGGAAAAGAAATTTGAAATTAATTATGAAGCTTCCTATTGTTTAGAACTAAACATTATAAGGCATAATTACTTGTATCATTGAAACTGTTTAAAATTCTGATTTATCATCATCAAAACAACACTCTTTCCCGGAGATTCCGATGTTGATTTTGGAGGGGAGGACATTTCCTAATGAAGTGTAAGGTATTATGTTGATAAGTTAAGAGTGTCTCAGCTAGTCGAGAAAATCCCGGTATTTGTGGAAACCAGATTCACTGCCCTATTTACAACAGCCCGACACAGGTACTTATTCTAAGTGAGACAAGTTAAATCCACAATTTGACACCATATTTCTTTAAGATCGGATTTACTCTTATCTTCCCAATCTTCAACTAAAGTTCCAAAGTGGTTTCTCTCCTTCAGCTTTCCCTCTAAGGACCACAAACTTACATACCGTATTTTCCATCCCTTCGTGCAGTCCATGTGTCTCGCATACGTCATACTCGATTTTACCATAATGGTCATCGTAATTAAACTTTCTTCAGCCCCCTATTATTTATTTTCCCGTACGTCCTCAACTTCTGCTACGGGATAAGAGACCAAGTTCCATTTTTACATAACACATAAAATATATATGAAATCTTTGATAACATTAGAGGGAGATCTGAAAATTTCATTACGCCAAAAAATTTCAATCCCAAAACCATAATATTAAAAATCACAATACACATAGGCGCATTTGGAATTCTTCTGAAGCGCCACGTAAAATCAGACATGTATTTCATATAACAAGAAAGGTGCTCCGATGAGATTGAAAGTCATACGAATATAAGAAGTGGCCCAGTACTTCCATCTTTAACAGAATTCTTCTCAAGCCTGAAATTTAGTCTAATGACATTAAACAAGACATTTTGCCGTGGAAAATCAATAAGTATCACATATTCTGATTGTGTGTGTGTAGCCTTAGTTATCCAATCCAGCATACATAGCGCAGGCGCCATGTTAGACCGTCACATGGCATCTCTCCGGCAGTGCCATATCTTTCCACGTTATCCCACAAAAGATCCCGACATTCGGAAAAATATTATTGAATATAAAGGCATGTTTTGACTTTCTCTATAAATTTATCCGAAACATTTCTCATTCTGACAAGAATTCAGGGTGATATGATAGTAACTGTATAACCGTCTTTATGTAAAATACGTGTTATTCTTCTCAGGTTTGAAACAAACGTGGATTTTCTCCAAAGGTTTTCGAAAAATACTCGAATATCAAATTTCATGAAAATTCTTACAGTGGTAGCCGAGTTTTTCCATGCGGACGGACAGACGGAATGACAGCTAATAGTCGATTTCCGCGATTTTGCGAAGGCGCTTAAAAATTTAGTTCCTGCCTCACAGCAAAAGTGTCTATATGTAATAAGAACCGTTCAATTAATGACTGTTACGGAAATAATGACTGTTTATTCCTATAAATCTTAGAAAACTCATACTCCGTGGTTAAGATAAAGAGGTGCTTGTTTTTAAAAGCAATGAACTTCTCTTGAAAGCATTAATGTAGTATCGTATACATTAAAGGAGATATCCCAGTCTTAGTTCCGGAATAGCCGAGGGAGCCAAATGGGATGCATATCGTGTGAATAAATTGCATTAACAGAATTTGTGGCAGGTTGCTACGTTATGAAGTGATGTTGACAAACTGAAGCTGTAATGAAGTCCTCGATTTCATCATGATATACTGTTCATTTCCATCATATATATCATTACCTCAGATCTCGAAAACACGGAGATTTATCAGACTTCATTTGTGTCACGTTCGCTCTTCTCGCTAAGAATTGCAGTCCACTTGCAGACATGATACACAGCTTGCATGACGTGAATGTGGTTAATGGTTTCTTGCTCGAGTTACGCCTGATATGAAGCGGAAAATAACATGTTTTTATTGTGACAGCATTACTATACCTGACTGGCTACGGGCTGGACGGTGCGGGGATTGAATCCCGGTGGGGGTGAGATTTTCCGCACCTGTCCAGACCGGCCCTGGGGCCCACCCATCCTCCTGTAAAATGGGTACCGGGTCTTTCCCGGGGGTAAAGAGCGGCCGGGGCGTGACGGTGACCCCTTACCCCTTCTAGTGCCATGGTCAAGAAAGAGTAGAGCTATACGTCTACTTCCCCTATGGGCCGTACGGCCTGTACTGAGCCTCAGTGCCTGTAGAAGGGTGCACTTTACCTTTTTTATTACTATATGGAGCTGTTCATTTTTACAGGTCCTTTTCCCCAACTTTCATATGTTGTGTGTGTGTGTGTGTCAGACGAAGTAGTGTGGGCCGGGTAGCTTAGTTGGTATAGCAACTGACTACGGGCTGGACGGTCCGGGATCGAATCCCGGTGGGGACGAGATTTTCCGCCCGTCCAGACCGGTCCTAGGGTCCACCCAGCCTCCTGTACAATGGGTACCGGGTCTCTCCCGGGGGTAAAGGGCGGCCGGGACGTGCTGCTGACCACTCACCCCCTTCTAGTGCCGCGGTTATGTAAGAGTAGATCTATACCTCTACCCACTCTCTAGGCCACACCGGGCCTGAAACCGGAAAACTTTACTTTACTTTATCTGACGAAGTAGTGTTAGTGAGTTCCGTGCAATAATTTCACAGAATGTATGCATAAGGAAGAGAAAGTTTTCATCTTTAATATCACGTATTAGAAGTGACGTTACTTGAAATTGCTTTTGCAGTTGTTTCAATTGAAGTCTGTGAAATTTTGAGCAGGCATAATGGTTTGCATGTCACAATCAGGGAACACAAAACTTCTCACGGTGGAACACTAACTCAGGAAACTCCTTGTGTGACCAACACAATTATAAAACTTCACAGACCCTGCTTTTACCTTATGTTTATTGGACCGTGCATCATTGTGATATTTGAAGAATAAAAGACCAACTTGATGTCACTTGCTATTTTATTTCACTTCTTATGTGCTCAACATGTTTCGGACATTAATATATCCATC
>Ga0123355_10009452_pt1 | contig 14828 bp, 7 predicted proteins | sample TergutEmb28metaG_3_FD_89872 | JGI IMG/M metagenome (GOLD analysis project Ga0123355, IMG submission 89872) | Embiratermes neotenicus P1 segment gut microbial communities from Petit-Saut dam, French Guiana - Emb289 P1 | ecosystem: Host-associated > Arthropoda: Insects > Digestive system > Gut ...
ATGCATAACATGCAAACAAGCGGGGCCTTAATGGTGAATCATTAAGTTTATGTAAATATATCATGAGTTGGGTCTGCCCGCAACAAAAATTTGACACGAAATGACATAAATATTCATTTAAAAATTAGAGTAAAAAAATAGGGTATACCCGCCACTTGCTTAAATGGGCGGGTATACCCTATTGGTATGGATTAACTAGCCACTAAATTCATGTTCGTATATATTTTTGATTACGGCTATTTGGCTTATTGGGTATTGTCATCTTTAACCTCTTGGAATCAAGAAGCGGTCTTAAAATTGTTTTTCTAAAATAATCGCGATGGGATATTCCAAGGTGTTGTTGCATTTCATCTCTCGTTCGTGCAACAAAGCAAAATTCAAGAATAGAAACTATGCGTTCATCTTGGTCAGTATCTTGGTCACTAACTTGGTCACTCTTACTGACCAAGTCATAATTCATATTATTCAAAACCACGTGAAATGCTGTTCGTGTAGAAACAAAGCGAGGTGCAAAATCATCTGTATAATTGTAAAGCTCCGCTGTTGCCTCACAGATTTTCTTGAAACCACTATCACGTCGCTCAACAAAATCTAATCGGTGAAAAATATCTGCAATGATTGGGTTTCGCCGTGTTGACAGCACTTTTTCAATGTCTTGCTCTTGAATGATTGTGCCATCAGGCATACCGCCTGGTGAACCGATTTCTAAGCGGTTTGCAAACATCTCTACATGAACTTCGCTACCAACCACACCGTAATCTCTGTGCATAAAAGCGTTTGCGAGTGCCTCAAAAACAGCCCTGCTCTTGTAACAGTACCATCGGGTTTCGATAAACCCATAGAAATATAATCCTTCTCTGTGAGGGTCAATTTTTTTATACGCTTAAAAGCAGCATCCAATGCTGTAAAAGTTAAATCCACCAATTTGTAGTCCGTCGGCATAGTGTCAAAAGTGAGATTTTTGCCGCGCATAACAAGCTCGTTAAGTTGTTGCGGCGATGCCATTATGCTCTCATTGCCAACCCAAATAAAAGCTGTAATTGTCCCATCAGCGACATAATAATATGGTGTATTGTTACCACTAGGAATATGCAAAACGAGAATGTTTTTCTTGATGTCCACACGATGAGCGGACAAGTTAAATTTCGGCAACGGTGAGATTCGCTCTTTAATCAATCTGCTTATATTGTCAGCGGTTTTCTTCACATCTGCCAGCCCGACAGCTGTACCTTTATCATCAACACCAAAATATATGCTGCCGCCAATCCCATCCGCGAATGCGCTCACGGTTCTTCAGACAGTTTTTGCACGGGCGCTGCACACTTTGGCTTTGATGAAATTCACGTGCGTTAGTTTATGCATATCTGTTTACTTTGTTCAAGATATAAATATGCTTGTTCGTCCGTTTGTCATTTAGTGAATTATATCATTGACCAAAGATAGCCACAATGAGGGGCGTCCCGCTAAGCGAAACACCTATATATTCAGCCTGAGATGTGGGTTTACAGAGTAAAAAAAGGGTATACCGCCACTTGCATAAAATGGTCAGGTATACCCATGTTTTAAATTACAAATAAAGTAGCACTACTTGATATATTGCATATATATATTTATACATCAAGCATACAATAGTTAAAAGGAGATTATTTTTATGAAAAAGGAGATTACTTTATGAATTTTGGTTTGCTTTTTTTAATTATCTAGAAAGATCCCCGGGCCTAGAATCTGGACGCTCTAGCACACTCCAGTCTATGTCTTCGGCTATACTAATCCAAATTTCGCGGCCATCTTCTGTGCGCTGGATATAGAAGGAATTTGTCGCTATCAGCACATGGATGTAGTACCAGGCTTCTATGTCAAGTACGTCTGTCCATACGCGTGCACGGCTTCTAAACTCTAGTGCATTTATTGGATCACGGCCTAATTTACGGTTAAACATCATTGCTGTATGTGCCCGTGAAATGGGGACGTCTGGGTAAAAGGAACCTTCGTCATTTATAAGTCCAAGGTACTCGGCCGCTACAATGTAAACTTCGGCCCAGTGACCTCCAATGTCTGTAAATAGGGTATCGTTTCCGTTGTTAAGCTCAAGCTGCATAAACCGTACCATCAGCGCAACCAGCTCCGCGTTGGTTACATAGCTGCCGGGGCGGAATGTACCGTCTGGAAAACCGCGTATAAAATCCATGTTGTACATGGTAGAAATTGCGTTGTTAAACCACCTATCAGGGTTGACATCTGTGAAGGGGTTACTGATGTGCCAGTACTGGGCGCGTACATTGTCTGGTAGTAGCCGAAAAAACATTGTTGCGGCTTGTGCGCGTGTTACTGGCGAAAGGGGACGCATGGTCTCGTCTGTAAACCCGATCATGATATTGTGCATATGTTCATATTCTGGTGGTGGTGGTGTGGGGGTTGGCGTGGGCGTTGGTGTTGGGGTAGGTGTTGGGTCTTGAGGCGATGGTGTGCCTAGTGGCCCAGATGGCCCTATGGTACCCGTGTCGGGTGCTACTGTCCCAGGTCCAGGTTCTGGTGTACTGGTGGCGGCACGCGCCCATTGCGCTGTAAGAGTCATTGGCCCAGTAACGGCTAGGTTTGCCACTTGGGCATTGGTAAGTATACCGCCTGTAGCGGTTAATGACCAACCCAAAAAGATGTACCCGGGGCGTACCGGTGTTGGTACATTGCCAGTGCCGATATTAGAACCAACTGGTATGTTGCGGACTATGTTTGCGGGGTTGCCGGCAACATTTCCCCCGTTTAGGTTAAATGTTACGGGGTGGGTATCGTCTTGTGGGCTTAGAGTTACTACTAGGTTGCCATTTACAACCACTGCCGAGACCACTGTATAACCTGGCGCGTCTATTAAATCTCTAAGTAATGTGGTTTTGTACATTGCATTGTTGTTGCTTGGGTCAAAATCAAAAAATGAAAACTCACAGTCAAGCGCTAGGGTTACTACTATGTTTGATGGGTCTGTTGTGTCTACGCTTAGCAATGATGCTTGTTGGCTGGCTGTTGTGTTGTAGGTTGTGTTGCCGGTGCGTGGGCCGGTTTCTATTGCGTATGTGCCAAAGTTTATGTCGGCGTTTCTTGTTTGTGTGTTTCTTGGGGTTGATATTACTACTGATGTTACTGGACGTAGTACTGTGAATGTTACGTCAAAAGAGAAGTCTAGTGGGTAAGGATTGGCCCAACCGCGATATTGGAAGATAAACCTGTTGTTATCACCAGCAGGGGCAGCTGTAGGGTCATATGTGTATACATGCCCACGTTGGTATGCCGCAACTGTTTGTGTGTGAGCGCCTGGACCAAGGTCGGCACGTGGGACTATTGGTAACGTGACGTTACCGGCATCGGGAATGAAGCCTCCTGAAGGGAAGTGGTGTGATTGAGCTCCCCCTACGGCTGCTAAAGCAGCTGGCTCGAATTCAAAAACGTTGTTGTTAGGAAGTCTGAACTGTACCGGTGCAACTGCAGAGCCAGTTTGATTGTTGGCGGTGACTGTAGTAACAAAGTTTGCAGGGACGAACTCGCCAACAACAGCTCGTGTAAATTGAATGCCTGGGGTGGGTGCGTTGGCTAAAGCTAGGCTGTTTTGGATATTCATGTTACGGTTGGTGGATCCTCCTAATGCTACAGGCGTGAAAGAAGCCCTAGTATGTGAAGGTGAAAAAAGAATGGAACAACCGAAGGGGGCGTCATTGGCATTGCAAACAAATAAATGCACCGGATAATGTATCGCGTTAGGATTGTGACTGGGATTGGTTGTGTCCGCTAACCAATTTGTTGTGGGCTGATAATTGACGGTTGGGTCGTTATACGGTGCAAACGGTGCAACAGGAGCTGCTGGGTGAAGTGGATATGTTGGTGTTGCCATTGGTGTAAGATTACCATTGCTACCACAAAAAGAACAAAATTGAACAGTTCTCTCTCCAACCCAACCAGTTAAGCTATACCCTGCTCTACTTGGTAAACCTGTTGGTCCAAATATCTGTAAGGCAACAGCACTTGGTGCAACATCAAGGGTAAAATGTGTGCCTGGAGGGGCAGAAGGTGGAAGCCATCTTACTTCGAGAGGAAGTGTTGTAAATGGCACTATCCCAATTGGGCCATCAGGTGGATTTGCTAAAGCATGAGCCTCATTGTTGTACCCACCGCTTAAATTAGCTTCTCCATTGGTAAATGCAACATTTCCTAACAATAGTACAAGTGCTGTGATTACTGCCATTGTGCGTTTAATACGCAAACCTAATAACTGTGTCACTGATGAATCCGTTGATTTCATAATCATAATCTCCTTTCGACTATTACGTGTACAAACTCTATGATTAAGCCACTGCTACTAAACAGTAGCTTTTCTGTAATATACCTCAGATATCCAATATTTGCAAGTGCATTTCATAAGTATATTTTTGCATCTCAGGTTAACAGCTTCTTATATCATAACTAGCTTAGATTAAGCAAAGTACACTACTCCTTTATGTACATCTTAACTTGCGCAAATACATCAAGATTAAGACATAATCACATTCTACAGGTCAACATATAATTTTGAGTAGATGCATTTATTTCCATAGTGTCTAATAAAATGTGGACGAAATAGATCTTTTATTTGCATCTCAACTTGGCAAACTGAAATTGTGAGTATATATTAGATTTAAGAAAAATTTGACTTATACGAAAAAAGCCTGCATAATAAAACCCCCCGTTTGCATTTTTGATTTTTGATATGTCTGTTTTTGCAAAAAAACAGCAAATTCGGGCAAAAATCTCGTATTTGTAACATAAATGATATGAGTTTGTGGGGGTACTGTAATGGTATTTATAAGTACAAAATGATAAAGTCAGCATCATATCGAATAACATATTGCATCGTTAACAAATCATGAGAGGAGTTTTTCTTGAATGAACAACCCGACCACGCCCTCGACGCAGAAGATGAGACTTTATCTACGAATTGCAGCACTATTTTTCTTTATAACAGCCGTTATAGCTACATTCGTGGTGTGGGGTAGTACATATACCAATGACCAGCCAGAGTACTACGACTATGCGAATAATGATATTTATTATGCTCCTAGCTACGAGCATGAAAATAATGCAGAAGATGCGTATTACTATTATGAGAGAACTGACGCTCAGGATTATGATGTTGATCAGGTAATAGAAGATGAGGATTTCTATTTACCAGAATACATATATGACGGAGAATGGGTAAATGATATCGACAATTTTTCTGAGGGTAATTACTCGGGTATTATGCCTCTTCTCAACTTTGGTGATCCTTATCCAGGGTCAAACGTTCGTTTGCAAATAACTTCTATGTTGACTGCACTTACACATTGGCCTGCACAAGACACACCGATGTGGTTTGAGGTGCCACCAAGTACCATAGGAGTAAGCCTTAGTGGTCGTTTCCCATCATGCTGCCACTTTCCAGCAGGTCACCCTGGCCTGCCAGTTCGTGCAGGACATACTCTGCATGGTTGGGCAGGATCACTACATTCAGGGCCGCCTACAAATACATTACTTACTACTTTACCAAGTGCTGTTCCAGGTTTAGGCGCACAACCATCATCTGCTAATCTTCCACTTACTTCGTGGCGTGGAAACAATATCCCTAACGCTGCACACTATCCCATGTATGTGGCTTTAGTTATGCCAAATGCAACAAGTCCACTTGCAACAAGTGCTATGACCGCTATTTTTATGCCGGTACAATTGGATATGCCTGATGTCAATATCAATAATGATAACTTTTTAGTCATCGAATATTTAGACGTAAATCCTTCCCCTCCACCTAGGCATCTTACGCAAGCTATTGTTAACCAATATAATCCATTAAATTTTATAGCTCGTAGCAGAGTAGCTTCAATTATGCCAAATCTAGCAGTTGCGCCTTTACAATTTAAATTACAATCAAATGATGTTTTCGAGTTCTATCCTTCAGCTTATAATTTTTCGGCATGGTATCCTGACCCAAACACTTTTTCGTCTGTGAATGTTTCGGGGTCTTCAGATCATGTCACAACAGAATACCTTTTTGTCGATTTTATTTTCCCTGTGCAAGCTGCCGGGCATGCAAATATCCCTCTCAAGCCAGCACTTGGTCTTGGGGTCGGAAGTCATAGCGATATAGTCACAATATATCAACGTGGATATATGTATTGTTTTGAAGGTAGCTGTAATTACGAGAATTGTACAAATGACGATGGATTTGCTTTTCATTGGCATGATGCTCTAGCATTATCCGATGTTGCAGATATCCATCCATTAACGATGTTCCTTACTCCAGACCGCAAAACCGAATTTGAAGTATTCATGGAAGTATTACGCCCAGCAATAGCAGTAGACATCACAGACGCAGAAACCCCCAGCCGCGAAAGCACCGTATACGTATGGTATGCATACGAAAGCGCAGTCCGAGAAGTTAACCCAATAGCATACAACCACAACAACACAACCCCAGGCTTTACATCGGTACCACATCCAACAACCCCAAGCGACCGTATAGTAAGCATACCCCCACCAAGGTATACCTTCTTCTACTACGGCAATGACTACAACCCATTAGAGCCTGGATACAACCCAAACCGCCACCCATTATGCTTTGACACAGGCACCCCATTACCGATATCACCTCCGCCAGGTTACGCAATAATTGATGCATATGTAGAAGAAGTAGGCGAAGGCGACAATCTAATAGTAAGACTGCGCCCAATACACACAGTAACATTCTACTTACGCGGCGGTTATACAATAGCAAGCCAAACAGACCCAGTAGTACGCATAAACCGTTTGCAAGGTTTACCAATCCATCATGGCGACGGTGGCGTAACCGGTCATGCAGTGCCAGAATTTCCATTTTTTAACAACGCAACCTTCAACAACTTTACAATACCACAACGGGGCGTACCCGACCCCGACCCAACCCGTATAAATTCACGTTTCCGGGGTTGGCGAGAGATAAGTGCAACAGGGCAAATCCTAAACCCCGGTGGCCCACTACTAAGTTCTGCACAAGTGGCGGCATTAACCGTAACCGGCGACAGGTTTTTTGAGGCGGTGTATAGTTTATATCTAGAATTCTACAAAACAGACTATTACATCCGGCTTGACCACACAGTTGAAGGTTCGGGTTATGCAAGAAACACACTTGCAGGTGCGGTATTTGAATTACGACAAATGGATAACACAGTGTTATACACAACCCCCATCACGACAGGTGACGGTTTGGTCATAATAGGCGGTGGGGCATCACCCCCGATACTGCCTTCGGCCCCACCAGGCACGGTTGTATATAGGTTGGTAGAAACCATACCCCCACCAGGCCGTGCCCCAGGCAGCTGGACAATAACTATAGATGTAGCCACAGGTGAGATACTCTCAATAACAAGCGAAGGCACAAGCCCTGACTTTGTATGGCGGCCTCTGCCGGGAATCTCTGGTGGTATGGGTGGTTTAGGGTATATAGGAGAGGCACCAACATATTCTGGTGCATATGGCGCAAGCCACACCACACACAACACAACCTATGATGGTTATATTGGAAATGCTCCAAACTATGACGGCCAGCAACAACATACCATTAATGATGGCTACCACTGTGCAGTGGTGCATCAAGGGGTTTATGAGGGTATTGTTGCCAGCGGTGGTTATATCCCAATTGTACCTACATCAATAGTTGAAGTTTTAATAACCAGTCCGCAAATGTTGTATGACGAGATAACAGCTATCACACCGGGCAGTGGCAATACCTATCATATGCGTATTGACTTCCCGGCAAATATTGCAACATCAACAGATGTACCGCCTATTATGATCCCGGCAAATGTTAGTGTTATTGTTGATAGCACCGAAACAGGTGCAAACCAAGTATGGAATCGTAACCAAGCAACGGGTCGGCATTTTAATGTCTTTGGTGGCTCATTAGAACTGCGAAATGTCACCCTAAGCAGATCTGCAAGTTGGGCTGCTGCAAATAGTGGTGCTGTCTCAGGTGGTGTTCAGGTTATAGGTAGCTCTGCAAATGTTGCCCAATTTACAATGAGCCATGATGATGCAACCATATCAAATAACCGGGCCGCAAGCAGTGGTGGTGGTGCTGTTATTGGGGCAAATAGTACCTTTATTATGACTGGCGGTAATATCATTAATAATGTAGCCAACAGTAATGTCTCCCCAGGCAACATGCCATTTAGCGGTGGCGGCGGGTTGCATTTTGATGGCGGTTTGCAACTTATTAATGGTACAGGAACGCCAACCAACATCACAATTACAGGTGGAAGAATAAGCGGTAACATATCGTATGGTTATGGCGGCGGCATAAGTATGTGTTGTTCTACACATACCACGTTAAGTGGAGATGTGCAGATTTATGGCAATACTGCACATATTGGCGGCGGCGGCATAAATATGGGGGGACGTGGAGTAAATTGGAACAACAATTATCTTGTAATCAATAATAACGCAAAAATCCACGCAAACCGCTCAAACCAAAACGGTGGTGGCATCCACGGAAGCCCACTTAATGCTTCATTTATAACAATGAACGGCGGTTCTATAAGCAGTAACGCAGCCAATGAAAATGGTGGCGGTGTGTTTGTTGCCAGTAGTGGTTTTACAATGCATGGTGGCATCATCTCCCGAAACTGGGCTGGTGACGATGGTGGTGGCCTGTATGTGGCCCACAATAACAACGAACTAATTCCATCAGTAGTCATTAACGCTGGGGGTCACTTTATGCAAAACGTGGCTGGAAATGGTATGCGTGTCAACCGAGTTACAGCAGCTGAAAACCCAAATATTGTACCGGGAAGAAGGACAGTAATTGATACACCGCACGCTTTTACTAACCATGACATCAATTCGGATGGGCCTGAATACGCCTGGCATGTGGGCAACAGGTGGAATGTTATCCGTTTCGAGTTTATAAAACATATACAGGGCCAAATACACAACCCACTTGATGGTGCGACATTCTTACTAGAAAGATATGAAAACGGAACGTGGGTTAACGTGGCCACGGCTACAAGCAGCTCTACTGCTATGGCTCCGACTCCGCATGGGTATGTGACATTTAACTTAATGCCGGGCCGCAGGTATAGGTTAACAGAGACAACACCACCCACAGGCTACCAAGTGCCTGTTGGCAGGTGGGAAATTAATGCACCCCTTTCGGGTGATGTTATGTTAGCAAATACTGGGTTTTATGTTGGTAATGTCAACAACCCACTAGCCTTTACTTTTGCTGAGAACGAACATCCTAGATTTGACCGGTATATGTTGCACTTGGCAAACATTCCGATTGGGGATGCAGAAGGATTACGGTTACGTAAAATGTGTTGGAACTTATACACAGATCTGCCAAATGCGGTAGGGCTTGCAGGCGCACAATTCCGTTTCCGTCAAGTAACGGGCCCACCACCGATAACAGGTGTAGCCGGCCAAGGTACGCTGTTGACGTCAGATGCCAATGGTTTTATCACACTTCCAGCAATGCCATATAGCACGTACTGGGTACTAGAAGAGGTTGTGCCTCCTGCGGGTCGTGCACTTCCGGCTGTTCCATTTTGGACATTCCGCCATGGATCTGCAGGGGTTGTTGCGTTGCAGCATCCTGGAACGGAATATGAAAACCCAGAAGTTGTGGAAAATGTAGCACAAAGCGACTGGGCAATAGGTAACCTGCGTGGCCCACGGTTTGAGTTTTTGAAAACTAATTACAATATATACAACGACCCAGATCATATTAATTTATTGGCAGGCGCACAGTTTAGGGTGTTCCGCGCACCTATTGAAAGCGTAAATGCAAGCACCGGTCTTATAACAATAACAGCAGGTGTACCAAATGCTCCTTGGGAACCGGTTGCTGATGCAAACATTGTAAATATGACCAGTACAACCAACCCCAACCAGCCAGTAGCGTTTTATATGACAAGACCGGGTTTTGTGTATCAGATAGTTGAAATTGCTGCACCTCCTGGCTTCCAAGTTCCGTTTGTGCAGTGGCGTATATCGTATAACAATGGTGTTTTTGAGGATGAAACTATAGGTGTAGGTTACCCTCAAAATGACTTCCGAGATCTTGACCCATGCGATTGCGGCGCACCTGCCGCTAGCTGCCCAAGAGGTAAAATAATCTGGTTCTTGGGCAACCATCGTGAGTTTGAGTTACCTTTGACAGGTGGTATGGGCATGTCGTTGATGCTTGTTGCAGCGGGTACATTACTTATAGCTGCTGCAGCGGTTATGATTATCGTAGTTAAACTGCGTAAAAATAACGATGATAGTGACGGCATATATATCAAAGATGGTAAACAGCATCGTTTTGCCAGGTCCAAAACTTAGGCATACACGCGTATACGTTATATATACAAAAATTAATGGGCTGGCTATGTGTTTGAATGGCCAGCCCTCATATGTTAGAAAAGTGGGTTACATGACAGGTTTACTAAAGTACAAAGTACAAAGTCGGTAAATTTTATTTGACAAAATATTATTATTGTTTTATCATACTGCTTGGCAAATGAAATTGACTTCAGTGTTGTGTCGGTCGTTTGTTTTGCTTCAAGCCGTTCTTGGCTTCCATTCCAAGGACATATGGGCGTATAGCTCAGTTGGGAGAGCGCCTGCCTTACAAGCAGGATGTCATAGGTTCAAGTCCTGTTATGCCCATTTTCAATTTGGTTTCTTTAGACGCCAAATTGATTTTTTTTTAGAAAGTATGACTCTTTTAAATAGTCATTATGGCGGAATAGCTCAGTTGGCGAGAGCACACGGTTCATACCCGTGGTGTCGGGGGTTCAAATCCCTCTTCCGCTATTATCATATCCGAATCGGTTTATATTTTTTGGTAGCTCGTTTGGTATCGTGGTAGATATTGTGCTACGGTAAGGGCAATAAGGGGGTCGTTCAACATTGAGCGGCCTATTTGGTGTTTATATCATTTATCTCAGCAAGAAAAGCAACTCGTGAAGAACATCAAAGATATGGGGGCTTTAAATGGGAGACAATTATGAATTTCCCAATGCAAGAAAGAACCCTTTTGCTGGAACGTTTAATGGTAAGTACACTGTTATAGTAGAACATGAAGACCGCAAAGAACTTGTAAAGCTCGACTATAACAAAACGCCACCTTCTCGCGAGGTTTTAGAGGTTATTCCTGTTGTAGAAAACACAACCAAACAGCAAGATAACGCAACTGCTATCTGAGGGTTGTCTCTTCCGCTATCTATAAAATGTACACCTGTGATGGCAGCAAAAAGCCAACAGCGCGGTGTGCATTTTTTTATTTATGTCAAAACTGCGGGGTCGCAAGGCACAAATAAGCCCAAGCCGGACTACAAGGTAAGTAACTCAACCTGGCTATGAGGTAGAAATAAACAATAAGTTAGGCTACATCATAAATAACACATTATTAAAACCCAGCAAATAATCTAAAGAATGCCGGTTTTTTTTGTGTTTGTTTTAAGTGTTTATGTAGTTATGCTAACAACTCTAAACAAAATAGCAATTGACAAATGTTTCAAAATTGTGATATTATCCAAAGCAACTCATCTGATATATTATATCTGATGAGTGCGAGATACATTCTAGTTTAGGAGTACATCTTGAATATGATATCAGAAGCAACAGCATTTGGTTCCATAAAAAATGGCGAAAAGACTGTGGATATGATAGTGGCCAATATCAAGGATGCTTTGATAAGCGGTGATATAAAGCCTGGTGATACTTTGCCGTCTATTTCTAGTATTGCGGCCGATATGAATGTGGGTGTTTCTTCTGTGCGCGAGGCCCTAAGGATTTTAGAGGCCTTAGGTGTCGTTGAAATTAAGCATGGCAAAGGTGTTTCTGTAAGACATTGTCTAAGCCACAACGCCATGAATCCTCTTACTTTCCAGCTTCTGTTAATCCCCCGTGATGGGCAGGCGTTTTATGAGTTTCGAAGGTTATTTGAAACTGCGTCTAGCCTTGCTGCTCTTAAAAATGCGACCCCAGAAGATATTAAAAATATAAAGTCTATTTTGGATGTCTATCTGGCTTCAAACAAAACTACATCAGAAACACTGCAGCATGAACTAGATTTTCATAGGGCGGTATTTGATTCAACCCATAACCAATACATCATAAAAATTGGAGAAACGATGCTGGACTTACTAATATCATCTATGCAAAAAATACCAACACGTATGGCAAAGTTTGAAGTTGAGGCTAGCCATACTGGCATATTTGAATCAATCCGCGACAAAAATGATACAAGACTTAATGAAGTTTTGGATAAAAGTTTCGAAGGCTGGGAATATAAGTATTTTCACGAGTCGCAGGCTCTAACATCTTAACCTCTGGAGGAACAAATGGACAACTCTCTTCATGACCGTATTTCCAGGCATGACATGGTCATTGATGGCCCCTTAACTCACCCTTTTGAGTCTATACATATGGGCAACGGGGATATTGGTGCAAGCGTTAATATTTACCCCCACGAAGTCAAAATCATGCTTGCCAAATCTGATGTCTGGGATGCCCGTTCTAATGCTGACCCGCAAAAGCTGGCTCTAAAACATGATGATTTAATAAAATTGATGGCCGATAAAGACAGAGATTTGTTTAATATATGGGAAGTTGGCGAAGAAAATGCCGACTATATTGTAGATTGCTACCGGGAAAAAAACCGCAAGATGCCAGAACCTAAGCGAGCCGGGTGTATTAGGATATTCCATCCTGGGTTATCAAATACTAAACTTAACACAAGACTTCGGTTGGTTGATGGTGTTTTAGAGACTGTTTTCACCTTTGCCAAAGGCAGCCTGACAGTTAGGGCCTTTGTAGAAAGGGGTAATAACCGTGTTTGGGTACAAGCAGAGCCAAGTGGTGATGCCCCTTGGGTTGTTTTTTGTGTAGAAAAAGAGCCAGACGATTATGATATTACAATGCCTTTACCGGTGCTAGTGGACGAGGGTCACAGGTCTACGTCTATCACGCAATCCGTCCCGGCAGGATACGGCTTTGATAAATTTAACTGGACTGTTGCTACAAAATTTCCAGACGAAGGTCAATGGCTTGAATATAAAGCCTGGCGTGTGCGCCAATATTGTCCACCGGGTGTTAGGGTTGATTTATGTGTGTCTATTGCCACAGATCGTGATGAGCCTGTTGTAGATAGTGAAGATAGTCAATCAGAAACAAACTTGCCAGATATATCAATAGATATATCAGATGGTGTACCAGCAAACACTTCAGAGGGACTGTTAAAAAACATACTAGATGGCGCACCAGGAAGTGCTTCAAAAGAAAATATCCCCAAAGACATTTCTGAAAATACGCGAAAGCGTGCTTTAGAGCTGGTAAACAACGGCCTAACCTTCAACGAGGCACTGGTTTCACATCGTGATCTATGGGCAAAGTTTTGGCAAACTTCGAATATAACCTTGGCAGACGAGGCTTTAGAGTCTGTTTGGTATCGTAATCACTTCGGATACGGTGCTGCCTTGGGTGCAAACCCATTAGGGAGTGCCGGAAATGTATTAATTCAAGACTCCATCCCCTGGAACGGTGATTGTCATCTAAACCACAATTTTCAAAAATGGTACTGTACGGCCTTTGCAACCAACCACCCTGAATGGATAGAACTATACGCACGCTTTATAGAAGAAAAGCTGCCAATATTCAAATATCATGCCGAGCTGGTTTTTGGGCTAGAAGGCGCGTTTTGTGACATCTCCTACTTCCCTTTTATGGTTAAACAGCATAGCAACATAATAAACCACGTAGGCCGCGCATTGGCAGTCACTGGCTGGGTTGGTGTGCCTTTATGGCAGCACTGGGAATACTTTCGAGACATCTACTGGCTGCGAGACAGGGCCTATCCATTCCTGAAAGCAGCTGCACAATTTTATTGGAATTATTTGCAAAAATATTCAGATGCTGATAGTCTGGAGTATGAAATATTCCCCTCCATACGCTTGGAGGAGCCCCACTGGACAAAGGACTTTATAGGTTGTAGAAATACAATCTCAGACCTGTGTATGTTTAAGCGTGCTTTTAGCATGGCAGTAGAAGCCGCAACAATCCTAAATACAGACAAAGACTGGCGTGACAAATGGTCCTATGCCAGCACAAAAATCCCGGAAATTGGTCACGGAATAGACGAAAACGGCAATGGTTGGCTGGCACTAGATAAACACTGGCACGAAGTAGAGCCAGTAAGACGCGCAGACGAATCTCGTTATAGCCGCTGGGGTGGTGGTGGCTGGATTGTTTACCCAGGTGAGTATGTTGCCGGCGACGGAGACGACCCATTAACGCAAACCCTACGCACAATGCTAAAAAAAACTGACCTTATGAATCCATTTATTTCAGAAGTAACAGGCAAAAATATGTACCCAGGTGTCCCAGTTATCCACCCTATATCATCACTGGTGCCATCAATTCGCTTAGGTATTACAGAGCATTTTGCCACAATAAAAGAAGTTCTTCTGGCTCACAGGTTGACATATGGTCAGGCTTGCTCGTACATGCTTTCTACGGGCAATATTCCAAAAGAAGTAAATTCTAGTGCAGGATTTATGTGGTACGACTGGCGGTCTGTAGAAAATAAGTATGCCGGTGTTTTGGCCATAAACGAGATGCTACTACAAAGCCATGGTGGCCTTATAAGAATCTTCCCGTTTATACCGCAAGACATGGACGCAGGGTTTGAAAATTTTAGAGCAGTTGGTGGTTTTATAGTATCTGCCCAAAAGAAGCAGGGTCGTATAAGCGTAAAAATTTACAGCGAATGTGGGCAGATGTTAAGGCTAAAATTCCCTAATAAGGATGAAATA
>Ga0123355_10009455_pt1 | contig 14825 bp, 16 predicted proteins | sample TergutEmb28metaG_3_FD_89872 | JGI IMG/M metagenome (GOLD analysis project Ga0123355, IMG submission 89872) | Embiratermes neotenicus P1 segment gut microbial communities from Petit-Saut dam, French Guiana - Emb289 P1 | ecosystem: Host-associated > Arthropoda: Insects > Digestive system > Gut ...
ATTTCGATCACACAACGCAATAAAATCAGGAAAAGGGCAGGAAGAGCGCTTTAGAGCGTTTAGAGGGGGAGGGGACATTTAAATCCCGAGCGCTTTGGAGCGTTAGGGAGGGGAAAGGGTTAAACATCAGCAAACTACCATCATAGCTCATTGATACTTTCAGAACCACATGCTGGGAGAGGGAAATGATGCTTCACTGCATCTGAACTCTGGTGTCAGCTGTGATAAAACAAAGGCATGCCTTGAGTCAAACTTCAAAACAGCTCCTTTTTGCACAAGCCTATCATACACAGTTCTAAATCTTGAAGGAAGCTGAACAAAATCACTGAAACTACAATCATGGAAGAGTCTAATGGTACAAACTTGAAGCCAGTATCTCAGGTAGTTTTTTAACAAGCTTACGAAAATCAAGTAGTACTAGTACTCCATCCAGACAGTTGGCACATGAGGCCGCACAGTACTAGTACACAGTTTGTAGAGGTAGTGTTAAAAGAACATGCAGCAGTGAAACTTGAGGCTGCACCAAATATCCACTCGTGCAAGGTGTACATCTACATCTGACTGATGACCATCTTGTCCTCTACAACTAGAGCCAATCACTCACTGAGGAAGGTGCTTTCATGGAACAGGGAAGTGAGAAGGCCGGGAGAATTGACCACAAGGCTTTTTAACGATGCCAAAAGAATGGGTTACTGGGACCTAACTTAAGGGACCCTCAACTGTCACAGTAAAGAAATATGAAGGGCCAAAAGATTTTCATGGAGGAGGTACTACTGGGGAATAGGAGATGTTTGCAGTAGTGCCAGAGAAGCAATTAATTTATCTAAGGTGAGAGTGGTCATTAGCATATTTAAACCATTTAGTGCAGCATGGACAAATGAAAATGTATCTACTCCTCTGCAGCATGGGATAAGAGCACTTAGAAATTCATCTGTCCAGCATGTGGATAGAGGCACAAAGCTTTTAGAGGTGACAGTGGCATTTATACAGAAGTTAGATGTAGCTGATGTCTCAGAATCTAAGGCATTCTGTCCAGTACATCACACTCTCTTTTGAAGATGGTGGAGAAACTAGTAGATAGGTATGTAAGGGTAACAAACGTAAAGTTGTCCCTTTGCACTTTGTGAAGGCATATGGGGAAATTAGAGGTATAGCTCCACTTCTTACCTTCAGCACCTTGTGGAGTTGAGTGGTCTGCTTCATGCACTGGCTGCTTTAACTTTTGGGGAGAGAACCCCATTACACACATAACAGGAGGCTTGGGGGGACTCAGAGCCAGCAGAGCCAGTGTGGACATTTTGGTATGGAGAAAATCTCTGGTCCCTGCTGGACATCAAACCACAATTTCTTGGTCCTCCAGCACATAGGTATACAGAAGACAATATATTGAAGAAGCAATCCCTTACACAGAAACCAGTTTACCTACCAAACATGTAAGTTTACAGAAGAAGCAGTTCACAATGGGGTAACTTGCACTTAGAATGCAATGGAAGAGGGAAAAAGTTATAGGAGCTGTGTCAGAGCGAGCATCTGAAAGAACTCATTTCAAGCAACAGCAGTAGCTGATGAAAGGCATGGAGCTGAGTCCACCATTCATAGGTGGATTTGCTCAACACCAGAACACAGAAATATAACAGCCACACTATTGAAAGAGACCCTGTAGACAATGCTGTCCATGGAAATCATGTACCTTGGACAACCTCAGAGCAGAAACTGGATAAATTGGGCTACAGAGCATTTCACATGCACAGGGAAACCAAAGATGTTAAAATGGAAATACACCATTACAGTAAAATCAGTAGTTAGTTGTATGTGCTGCCACAGTATGGTGGCCATGGATTAGACATAAAACCATTAGAGTGAACTAAGCAAATTGGAAAGGTTATCCTGTCTGGTGATAACAGGAGCCCTGATATCAGTTCAACAGCTGCAACTGAGGTCATCATCAAGCTAATTCCACTACATCTGAATATGGAGGAAGAGCAGGACATACTCAGCTGCAGTGGACACTGGGCACCCATATCCATGTGGTATGTCTCTTGAAATTTATATCACCATAACCAACCCTTCATGGTTATGATTTCCTTTAAAAAATGCATTTGAAGGTGGGCTTAAGCCCAAGAGAAACAGTGGACCAGTCTTACTTGCAGACAGTTTGAAGACATATGAAGGAACTAGCACAGCAGTGTATGGCTATTGCACAAGAAGTATTTGTACTGTGGAGCAGTAGACAACAGTGTTCCAAACAAGGCATACATAATAAACAATATGGATGGGTCATAAGAAAAGAAATATCTCTATTCCATCTGATGGTTGAACTGCAATCAAAGGGCATGACAGATACCAGATCAGCTCCAGGTTGGTTTGGGCTTGTCATCAGTACCTTATGCTACTGGCTAAACATAACAGTAACACAGGTTTGGGTGCTACGGCATAGAAACATTGAAGGGAATGAAACTGCTATTGAACTTACAATAATAGGATCTGGAGCACCATTAACAGGACCTGAACTAGCTAAGGGAAGATCAGACAGAACTCCACACAGCCCACAAAGACAAGGAGACCTTGAAGAGAGCACTGGACCACATCTGTACAGAACCATGCATAGAGTTTCTGTGGAGAATTCTCTAATGAAAATTAGGATGCTATTAAACAGAAACCCGTTGATAAAAGTGACACCATACTTGACAGGACACCTATGCAAGATAGGTTATCACCCTAAAAAAGCAGCTGTCACCATGTCTATAGGAACTGTTTAGCTTGATCTTAGGAACAGAACATGAAGGTTACACTTACAGTACACAACTCTGCATCACCCAGAACCATGACAGTGAAGTCTGTATAGTGGCTACACTATGGGCTGGACATTCAAGGCATTATGGTTCCATTCCCAGGAAGGATAAGTGATTTTCTCTTCTTCAAAGCATCCAGGGTGGCACCAGAGCCTTCCCACCCTCCTATTCATTGAGTATGGGGGCCTATCTCACCAGAGGTAAAGAAGCTGCAGTGTGCAAATGATCACTCACCTCCATCTTGTGCAAGGGTTAGGAATGAATAGAAGTACAGCTCCACTCTCCCATATGCCTTTATGGAATGCACAGGGATATTACCATTGAGGTCTTCACTCTTCTGGAATGTTAAACAATATTGATTGGTGGTTAGTTAGTGATATATCAGGACAGCCTATCAGTCCCATCATCCAGGGATGGGACTGATAGGCCGTCACGAAACATCACTAACAAACCACAAATCAACACTGTGTGACATCCCAGAGCAGCAAAGACCTCATTTACACCACAGTATAAACCTGAAATCATGTAACTTTACCTTCATTAAGTATCATGATTAACAGTCTCAAACAGATAAATATTCAGTCATTTGGAAAACATCATTAATCCCAATTATTAACTCCTACTCACCAATCCTGCAATACAGCATTATAAGAAGTGCAGCAGTTGTACGTCTGACATTGGGCATCGCGCAAGGAGTAAATATCAAGAAATTTTATCGTAAATCTCAATCATATTAACAATAAATACACAGGTATTCTCAACACAATACTTCTCTTTTATACAGACAATTCTGATGTACTTAGTTAACGTGAAAATGCACTGATGTTTCACTGTATATAACACATGTTAATTTCATCCTTAACTACCACTAGCATAACAATTGGTGTCTATAAAAGCACTTCTTTGGGTGGTGGCGGTTTTTCAAACTCTCCCAACTCTTCATCATAGTAGGCACCAGCACGCCACGGTTTCAACTCCCATGGCACCTGATCTTCCATCTTGGTAGGCGTCATGCCCAGATCCAATAGTGTTGGCACTCCAGGAAGGACAACGTCAGTAGTATGTTGCTGCACAAAACAAAACAGTGAGGTACTATTTATTAGAACTGCAGGAGTAATTACAAAAAGTATCAGGGCTTTATACACGTACACAACAAGATCTGATACGCAGAAATGCAAACAAGCAGTTTATCAAGTAAATAACAGAAAACACTTTCTGAATTTATTCAGCTCCTAACAGCAGCCAGGAGAGTACAGTCAGTATAACAACTTGCCACAGGCTGGACAGTCCAAGCTGCCAATCCCGGTTGCGCCATAATTTTCCATATCCATCCAGACAGACCTCGAGGCCCACCAAGCATCCAGTACAAGGGACACCGGGCCCCTTACCCAGCAATAAAGCAACCAGGACGTGTCACTGACCACCAACCCCTTTCTAGAGCCGAGGTGTGAATGCACAGAGCTATACCTCCACTCTGCCTCTGTGCATTCATGGTACGTTATTTGGGTGACTTTGTTTTTATTCGTCTTCTAACTTCAGCATGAATTTTCCTCACTAATCTTACTGTGAAGAACAAATAGAAACTAATATACTGGCAAAATAATCCACAGAAAACTGCTAGCTTTCTTTAAAAAAGCCTGAAAAACCCTACATGCATCACAAAATACTCTATCTACCCGCCAGGAACAAGGACATACATAAACCTGGCGGTCTACTGATATTCCCATTTCAGTAAAGATCATCATCACAACAAAAATGGTGAAAATGTGTGTGTCTTCACAAAGGTGACTATTGATTTTGTGATGTTCAAAATAGTCAGGCAGGTGGTTCCTGATATTCCAGAGGAAAATACTGTATCTTCCACCCCAAAATGTCTGACACTCAGTGGCAATGCTGAGTAGTGAGTGTCAGTGTATTCCATTACTAAACAAGTTACACATCGGGGATGATTTGTGTGAAGTTGGCAAATATTCCGATGACTAGGGAAGTTGAAAGCAAAGCTGAGTCCCTAGTAAACAACAACGCCAAAATTTTTAATTTCTCAAAGAAACTGCTACGAGGGCAATTCCAAAATCAACTTCCGATTGGCTGGTTAAAAAAATACAAAATATAGAACAAAGCTTTATTGTGTGTAACAGTTACACACATAACTGCACTACTTCTCCACACAGTTGCCATCCACATTTCGGCACTTGTTGTACCGTGACACTAGTTTTTGTAGCCCCTCGTCAGAGAACGTTGTCACCAAGTTAAGCAGCCAGATGTTGACTCCATCCCTGAGCTCTTCGTTGGTGTGGAAGTGCTGGGTAACCAACCAGACCTTCGTCTTGGTGAAGAGATGGTAGTCGCTTGGTGCCAGGTCTGGACTGTAAGGAGGGTGGTCGAAAAACTCCCAGTTGAAGAGCCTGATTAAAGCATTTGTGCGAGCCACGGTGAGGGGCCGCACGTCGTGCAGGAGAACGACGTCTTTCGTGAGCATCCCGCGCCATTTTTTTGGATCAAACTCCGAAGTTTATTCAGCGTTTCACAATAAACCGCTGACGTTATTGTGGTCCCTGGTGCCATGAATTCTGTCAACAAATTCCGTTGCGATCCCAGAATACCTACCTCATAGCTGGCGGAAGCAGCGATGATAGTGTCCATGTTTCATCGGTAATTACTGATACACTACACAGCGAAAATGTACGAGGGTAGGCATTCAACGATAAAAAAACATGACTTGTTACTATTGAGCGTGCGCTTTGGCGCTATGACAACACGTTTCTTTTTACCAACCAACCAGAGGTTGATTTTGGAATTGCCCTCGTATGTGGTATGATACTCTTCTTTGAATGTTATAAGCAAGAAACCTCAAGCCCAGGAGATGCAAATTAATGGGGCTGTCACATAAATCAAAAGACTCATTTACAATGTGCAAAAATACCATCATCAAGACATCAGCAAGAGAAACAGTCCCTGCAGTGGGCAATGAACCAAAATCCAGAGAAGGTTTTGTGAAACAAAAAAAATACGAGGATGTGTAGAAAATACACCCAGAAACATTTTTGAGACTTAGTACAAACTCATCATCATGGCTGAAGCTCACATGGCACTTGTGACATAGTTCAAGCCAATGGATGAGTATGCCAACATCAGCAGTTTTAATTTTTGATCTAAAGAAACTCAAAGCAGTGATAGAATAACTGAAAAAGTCAATGTATGAATATGCAAACTGTCTTTTCTGATGAAAATTATGATACTAATGGTGTGGACATTTGTCCTGAACTTAAGGGTTTACAGCAAATTGTCTCTGGAACACTTCAAGGTCATCAGTTCTAAAATCATTATAAGGCTCCAGACAGACAGCTTACAGGCTGAAGTTAACAGTCTCCATTAAAGTGGCAGCAGTCTGACAATCTAAAGAATGAAAAGGCTAAATTTAAAGTAGCCTTAACAAAATATTTAACTACACACTCTTTGTACTCAGTAAAAATTGTGTATATTTGCACATTTATAACTTGTTCCACATCCTATTGTCTTTGTGACAAACAGATACGTGTGCATGTGCATGTATATGTGGGTGCACATGTGTGTGTGTACATACATAACAACAGAGTGGTTGTTTGACAGTCAAAGATCATTGAGAGTTGTTTCATGAAAACTATAGCTCAGGTGGCCGAGTGTATTGGCTCTTTTGTTGACTGAGAAACAAGTACAATCCAACACTGACTACAATGGCCTCATCAGAGTCCGAAGCAATGAAATCGAGAATCTTGTATTTCATGTAGATAGCATGGTTATGATTTGTGAGTCATGTTTGAAAATATACTTAAATGGGATAAATTCAACGTCATCTCAAAAAAGAGAAATAATGCAGTCATCTTCAACGTGGGTTCCATCATTAAAATTGAATGAACAGGTTACAGCAATTTGATTTTTGACTTGAAAACAAGAGGGTGGGAAGGTGGGGGGCTGCAAAGATTTCTTCACCCTGAGCTCTGCATCCTTCTACGGACGGCCCTGATTTAAGCACCACGACATAAAATAATGTAAGCTGAGACAGGACATTCATAACTGCAGCATTAAATGGAAAGCAGTGATCAGCTTCACCTCTAGCCACTTCGCTGTTGTACTCAGTAGACTGGTGCCACGGAAAGTCTGGATTGGTACAAAAGACAATTGCTACCTCTGATGTAAATAACTGAACATAAACTGTCACAATTTTGCTAAGCAATACACTCACCACTACATTTTTCCTAAGTTTATAATAATTTTTTGTGAAAGCTAGTGTGATTGTGTCACTCATATACATGTTTATGACACCAAACTTCAGACAAGAATTATGCAATACACATGTAACATCTTAACAATCAATGCTCTTACCAATTCTAGTCCTTCAAAGTGCAGAAGCCCAACTGGCCATCCAGGCGAGATGTTCTGTGTGAACCACGTCTTGGCTAAGAACGAGGGGTCAAACCGCATGTCATACCGGATGTAACCCCACTTTCTGTCCTTCCGCATTACTGCATAGATCCAGTCAACAAGGTCTCCCAGGAGATAACGTTTGGGTCTGACAGAAATACACACAACACACATAAAAGTTAAAATCAAGTTTAATGTACTCAAAGGGAAGCAAACACAATGATGATAACAGTTCACAGGTTTGCCACATTATAACCAAGTCTCCCCATCAACCCCACTGCTCAACCATCATACACATTTGACCAGCATGTGCCGACATTTGTAAGTTAACAGTATTAATGGTACAGGCAAGCTACTGCTACTGTACATTCCATAAACATCATGTTATTTTTGTTGTATTTTCCTCAGAAATGATCATATTGTGGGTCAGGACCAAGAATCCTGACAACTGACAGAGGAAAATGACACATCAAGGAACAATGCATCCAATATAATTATACCCTGTTGATATGAGTGATTTTTTGCAACCAGAAGAAATGAAAAATAGTTGTGGGGAAAAAATGCATATGGGAACAAAAAACAGATCTTACTGACATTTAAAGCCTTTGATGTTAGCCATGTTGCAGAGGAGCAGCAAACAGCCTTTTGTTTAACTCCACTAGCTCCAGGCAGACATTTATTATCAACATTTCATTTCTCTGTTTCTATCCTATAATTTCTAAGAAAATGGTGGCTCAAAAAGAGCTGAAGTGCAAATTCATATGGCCACCCCACCTACAGCAGCAGGCCATTTAAAATCCCATGAACGGGGTTTAAAAATTATTGGGGGAGGAGCAGAGGGGAGACACACCATATGACTCAGTTCCTACAAAATTCCATGTGATAAAACTTAACAATGAATGCACTATCATCTGTACTGAATGACAAATAAAATTACATACCCTACGGCTTGGAACGTCTTGCCCACAGCATCCGGATCTTTGATGGCATTGACAATTGCAGCTGCTACATCAGAAACAAAGACAGGTTGCTTTACTGTCTTTTCTCCTTTGTGCCACAGCGGTACAGCTCTCATCTGGTGACGCCAGAATTTTGTATACGTGCTGCCAACAAATCACAGTTCAAACCAGCTAAATTTAGCAGTTTCAAAATAATGTGCAACTTAATACAAAAAATGTTGTAACATCAAGTTATACAGTATTCACACAAATCTAAGACTTTACTGGTTCTTTATTTAATTCCTGTATCACTAACTCAGACTATGTACCATAAAATGAATGGGTGAATGAATTGGCAAAGATGTGGCAGGAAGTGGTCATGTTATAATTTAAGGCACCAGCCTGGCATCTGCCTGGAAGCTCTATGGAAAATCACAAAAACCTCAAGCTGGTCAGTGTGCTACCTGAGTTTTAAAGGGGCAACTCCTAGCTACAAATCAGAAGCACTGACATTTCAGCCAAGTGGCTTGATACAGAGGTAAGAAGAACCCTTAAAATCAAAAAGGAAAAATGAAAGATTATTTTGTTCTACACATTAGAAAAATCATATTCTTTATACCAGTAAGATCAGACTTTCACAAAATTTAACAGTTATAGGTTTGTTCCACACAACACACTACATCAAGGGCAACAACACTGTGTGCAGTGGTGCCTAACATCTGTGAGTCCTTAGCATGGAATTTGCTTTATGTCATCCGTATGGCACCGTAAATTTTGAAGTAGCTCCTAAACTTCTGAAAATGTGTATACCCCTGCACTACATCACTAAAATTTGTATGTTCACTTCCTGGACCTACGTAGAAAGCTTACTTCCACACTACATAGTTTAAAAGAGGGTGGCCAGGGGTCCCACTATCTCAAGGTCATCTGTCACAGCACATGTATGTCCTGCATTTAAGTGGTTCCAATTCATTGCCCTGAAAGACTGTTGTCTAAGTAAATGTACTCCAAGCTCCAGAGATAAATAAGGCAGAATAGGGCATCTTACTTAATTGGGAATTCCGTGATTTATACAACTATTATGATGGCAGTTAATTGAAGGGAAGTGTTCAATATGTAGCCTGGAAGGGAGAAAGGTTATTCTTGTATTACTGTATGGAAAAATCATATGGTAGAATAATATTAAATTGGAAATTCAGATTCAGCATATCAATTGAAATTATGTGGTTTGCAATCACCCAGAGCAGACTTCTAGTGGCAACATGGAGGAAAGACAGTTACCCCATACTAAAACTTGCCTTTCCTAATTTTAAACAGAAATATATGGTAACTCCAGTTTATATTATATTACCACTTATAAATACAATGCACTTTGTCCCTCCTCTTCTGCTAACCAGTCTGCATTCTCCTAGATGATCTTTGTGTAACATTAATATTGAATACTTCCAAAATAATTTACGGCAAATCATAACAGACAAAGGTGTAATAACTAAACACTGAAGTGTGATGATTCCAGGATAATGGATAAGAGCAAAGAGGACAAGAGTGATGGTGAATCATACAGAAGGCTAACATTAGGACCGTAACATCAAGAAGGGAGCAAGAAAGATTATGCCTGGAAATAAAGAATCCAAAATAGTGTACTAACAAGTGCAAATGTGATGGGAACATGTTATTGATAACATAAAAAGATTCACATTGAATCTAAGGTTATGCCTGTTCTTTCAGCTGACAAAGTGTGAAATAAACCTACAGAAACATTTAAGACAGGTACAGTGAGTAAAGGTTCTGCTTTCAGAAATACAGAAAATTTCAAAAACATCACGACATAACACCACTGTTCTCCCATCTGACTCGAAAGGATTACACATTATGAAACGCTGTTCTCCCATTTGATCATAAAGGATGAATATTTTGGGACACCGCTCTCCCATTGGACTGCACAGGATGACACACCTCGGGACACTGTTCTCCTATCTGACTCTAAAGGATTACATATTATGGAATACTGTTCTCCCATTTGATCATCAAGAATGACACATTTTGGGCCACTGCTCTCCCATTGGATCGTAAAGGATAACACATCTGACCATAAAGGAATTATTATGGAATGCCGTTCTCCCATGTGATCACAAAGGATGACACACTTTGGGACATTGGTCTCCCATTTGACCATATGGGATGACACATATAGGGGCACTGTTCCCCCATCTGACTCTAAAGGATTACATATTATTGAACGCTGTTCTCCCATTTGATCACCAAGGATGACACATTTTGGGCCACTGCTCTCCCATCTGACTCTAGAGGATTACACATTATGGAATGCTGTTCTCCCATTTGATCATAAAGGACTATAACCGGTGGAAACAATTATTTGGTTAGAAGGTCCAAAATTATTTTCTGAAATGTAGGAATACGTATGTTTCCGAATGAGGGTGGTTAGAAGCATATGGTAAGGGATACAAAAGGTCAGTTGAATAGCAAAGAGAAGGATGGTTACAGGGCAGAGAGTGAGAAAGAGTCATGTGTGAAGTAGGATGGACAAATAACTGAAGAAAGAGACAAGTAGAGGTTAGAATAGGATAGAAGGTGCGGTAAGTATTTACAAAGGAGAGTTCTAGTTGTTACATATTTGTCGTCAAGTTTAATGGAGTTTTGAAGTTTGCTGGGACAGTCAAAATTCGAGGGTTTGACACTTTTTCGAAATGTAAATCACGACGGGGTGGATACCATGTTAGTCACAGTAGCCCATTAAAAATGTCCAGTAAAGTACGCTACTACGGGGCTTACATAGGTTACATTAAAAGATATCGCGTCGGTCATTAGGAACCAATGGGGAGGAAGAATACAAAATTTTGAAGTTTTTGGCCTATTACGAGATGGCTAAATTTACAGGGGACCAATCAGACTTGTTAGGCAAATCAGAGTAAGGGTAATTTTGAAACAGGGAATCTAACTTCACATATTGTAGCGAATGACATAAGTTTTTCAATTGTCGTAGGAGGAGGACGCGCATGTGCATCGTTCCAGATTTAGGCCAGATCAACAGCATAAATTAGATAATTAGAAAATTATAAGTGTTTCTACGGGGAGGTACAGTTTTAAAGCAAATAATATTAATTGGACATAATCAATATTACCAAGTTTCGGACGATATAATTTTACTATTCCTTAAAGATCAAAATGCTGTGAATACGCTACGTGAGAGAGTGATCAGTGCTACGTTCATAGTAAGTAATAATAAAAACCTGTACCAAATTAGCGCCCAATGACTGGAAACAAAATAAAACCACAACAGTTTCATCAGATTGTCTACTCAGTAAAAATCGTAGTAACAGTTCATCACCAATAAGCCCATCAAACTCAAACCACGGTAGTCCCTGAAAATTAGGTCTCATGAACCGATTGAGTTAGAAAGGTGAGCCGGAGGGTTATAGGATGACACACTTTGGGACATTGGTCTCCCATTTGACTGTAAAGGATGACACACTTTGGGACACTGTTCTCCCATTTGACTATAAAGGATGACACATTTTGGGGCACTGTTCTCCCATTTGACTCTAAAGGATTACATATTATGGAATGCTGTTCTCCCATTTGACCATAAAGGATGACACATTATGGACACTATTATCTTTTTGTATGATACAAGATTAATTTTCAGAAAATACTGTGGGTGGTAAGCTGACTAGGTTACAGGCCACATGACCGTATGAGTCATGCTTCATTCCTCCAGGGGCAAGAGACTTTTCTTTTCTCCAAAGCTTCCAGACTGGCTTTTGGGCCCAACCAACTGGGGGCCTTTTCCCCATGGATAAAGCAGCCAGACTGTGACAATGACCACTCATCTCCACATTAAGACTGAGAGGAGTTATACATCTGCATCCCTAGATGCCTTGAAGGCATGCACAAGAAAAAGCTTTAACATTACCAGATAATGAACATGTCCTTTCACCAGTAGAGAATAATTTACCGAAGGAAGCGATCCTCCTGTCCATAAATTATACTTGGTCGGAAGATGACAGCTTCTGGGAATTCCTCCTTCACAGCAAGTTCTCCATAGTATTTGCTTTGCAGAAACTTAGAACCAGTCTTTAGAATAAGAGGCTGCAAAACAGAACACAGCATATAGATCAATGTTCTTGGCTAGTGCTCATACCATGAAGATCAAAGCACAAACATTTTGAGAACGTGGCATATCAAATGCTTGTGTGACAAGAAGAAAAGAGCATTTCTGTTATGATAACTGCATTCCAACGTATTAATACAGAACACAAGCGATCTGCTACAGTAAAACCACAAGTTAACACAGCATGGTGTTTTGAAATGAATCTCATTTCCTCAGCAACAGATTTCAGTTGTGTGAACAAATGATATTATATATAATTTAAAGCATACACAGTGATTACATTCAATAAAATATTCTCCGGCTAGTAGCCATGTCAGGCAGTTAAATGGCAAGTAAATCAACATTTTGAGAACCATCTCTGTCCTTGTCATCAAGCCAGATCCCTCATGATGAGGACAGAGATGGTTTGTGAAACACTGGTTTAGTTGCCATTTACACACCTGACCCATAAAAAGTTTTTGCAATGATAACGTATATTACGTTACTATCCTGTACGATTTATTGCAAAGGCTGCAGCCCTTCCATACAAAGATGATAACAAAGTACATGCTCCAGTCCTTCTACCACATTCACCTCACTTTGCATCCATATTATTTGCATCAAAATTATGATAGCAGACAGTTACTTCATTAGCCAATCTGTCAGAAGACTACCTGCAGTCACCTAGTTGGATAACACCTGGCTAAATGGCATCTTGAATTTTGTGTGCTTTCCATGTTGCAGTTTATATTGCCCTGACACGTGTTAAACTGCTGTTCCAGTTCTCCTCACTTACAGTATTAAATCCAACATGAATTAACTTTTGTCTTCAACACAGTTTTAAGAGTTACAATGATAATGGTAAGTATATTTTACTTGACTGCACACAAACACAACAGGGTTCAATTCGCAGTAGTATGCACAATATATTGTGACATGTCTTTGATAAATATGCTGTAGAATGAAAAATTAAAAGAAATTAACATTTACTGTTGCTTTTGCTCTGATGGTTATAATTAATGAACCACTTGAATTATGCACCTGATATCTGGTACAGAAATGGTTCATAAATATACCTACACATTATATGTGAAATACTTTTTGCAAGTCAAAAAATATAAAAATGTTAAAACTTCCAACAGTATGTTTAACATATAATAAAAGTTGCTTAAAATGTCCTTGCTCAAGAAAATTTCCTGCCCAAGAAGTTACAGTAATCCAGTATCAAAATTTCCCCATACAAGTAATACACACATTGCCCTTTTCATACATTTCACACTTCAGATATGTTGAAATGTCACAATGCAATGAATTTTTCACCCACTAAATATGCTTACCTTAACAATTTCCCATTTTTTCAATTTGTTACTAACACACAGTCATGAAATAACACCCCCTGTTTGTAAAGATAAATCTTTAAGGTCATTTCCACCATGAATCAGAAGTAAACATAAGCAGAGAGTCAAGGTTAATCTGTGAAAGTGTGTCATAAGGAAGTGATGTCACACTCCCATGGCATTGACATCAATTTTCGCATGTGCATTTCACATAGCATGGCACACAACGGCCCGCACATATTTTACACCACTAATCAGCACAGGTTTAATGGCATGTGTTGTGATTGTAACTGCTTTACTGTACACCCAATAATACGAAGTATTCTGTCTGCAGCATTTATACATTTCTGAGTCATTTACAACTGCTTACACATGTACAGTTTTATCTTTTGCAGCCTTAATTACTGAACATATGATCAGCATGGCAACTCCATGAAAAATAAGCATAAAACATAAGCTGCTCTCAATGAAAAAAAAACTGGCTTTTATAAATAAGATGGATGCTACTTAAAATCATCATTGCAAACAAAACTGTTCAAGAACTATGCATTTCTGTGTCAGCTTAAAATGTGAAACAGAGTACTCATGTTTATAAGTGAAAAGATCAGCCAGAAACAGCAAAACATTGTACAATAGACTTGGTTCTGCATGGAACAGTTATAGCAAAAAAGGCTCTTCTTGTACTTGTAAAGGACCATCTTGTGTTCCAGAATGTGTTAAAATCATTGAAGACTGTAAGATATGAAATGTGGCTTGATGGTGAAAATGAATCATTTAATGCAGAATTCATACACAGTAATATTCTAGTAAAGAGAATGTTAATTTCAATACATAGTTGCAAAGTAGTATCACTGATAAGAATTAACCTGCAAGATGTCTTCCCACTTAATAAGCTAAATTTGTTGAACTTTTCCAGAAATGTCATAAATACGAAGGTGTATCCAAAAGTCCCAGGACAATGCTCATAACATGCAAGTCGCTTGTAGTTCACGAGTTTCCCGCTAGGGTGTGTTGCGGTGGTGTCTTGTGAGTGAATGTACCGAGTGGCGTGGTTGGATGTGGAAGCGTTTGATTGTTGCACGTGTCTTTATGTGTGTATTGCATCAGCCGTCTGCAATTTTCTGATATCGGCGGTATGGTGGAAGTTGACGAACAAAGGGTGTGCATCAAGTTCTGTGTGAGACTGGGTAAAACGGGAAGTGAAACTTTTGAAATGTTGAAACAGGCTTTTGGTGATTCGTGCATG
>Ga0123355_10009456_pt1 | contig 14825 bp, 13 predicted proteins | sample TergutEmb28metaG_3_FD_89872 | JGI IMG/M metagenome (GOLD analysis project Ga0123355, IMG submission 89872) | Embiratermes neotenicus P1 segment gut microbial communities from Petit-Saut dam, French Guiana - Emb289 P1 | ecosystem: Host-associated > Arthropoda: Insects > Digestive system > Gut ...
AAAAAATTTTTTTTTTAAAAAGTTGATAATATAATTTTTTGTGTGTTCTGGGGAAAACACGGGCCGGAAAAATTTTTGGTTTGGGGGCGCGGGGGGGGGGGGTGTATTTACAATTGAATTTTGTGGTTTTAAGGGTGGAACCTGTTCACACCTTACTGAAACGCGCAGCATCTCATATCGCGTCATGGGTCCGGTGGGTTGAAGGGATGAGATGAAGGTCCGTTGGGGTAGAGTCAGATAGCGGATAACTTTTAGGGTGTGGCATTGATTTACTGAAGGATGGAGTAACTGGGATGAGAGATGTGTAGGAAAGATCCCAGCAGGAAAAGATACATACATTCAGAAGCAGCACTTTAACGGATGGATCTGATTATTTGAAATGCACTTGTTTACTGAATCTCTGACTGATGTGTAGTCGTTGATACCGGAAATTACACTTAAGTTAACTAAGTATTTCAGAAACCCATTTGTAGTGTTACTTGCCTGGGCTTGTAATAGCTATCTAAAGGCAAGTTTGTATTTTTTGTTCTGTTCCCAGCCATGGTATTAACAGTATAAGTGGGTTGTATTGTTCCTAACATGACATGTGTGATATTGGATTGTTGAGCCCTTAACAGAAGAATGGTACACAGAATGAAATATTATTAGATGTTCTTCCATTTCCTTTACACATCTTCATCAAGAAAGATGTGTATCCAGGTTATGCAGAATATATATGTAGGGGAAGTTCATGTATAAATTTGTCAGAGACAGAAGTAATGTGTGATTGATTGTTTTGGAATTTTGAATATTGCATCATTCATTCATTTAACGCTGTTCTAAGAGTTATCAGGGTTACTATACTGTTCTGTTATTAGAGAAATACAAGTGATGATGGTAGAATATCTTACAGTCATCACAAATAACAAATAACAAAATTGTCATGAATGAAAATGTCATCTCTCTATCTTTATGAATAAATAAATGATGAGCATTCATTAGTAATAATGACACATGGTAAGAATATGTATTATTTCTTCACAGATAATGCTGTAGAGGCCATTGTGTAGGAGGGGGGGGTGTTAAAAATTCTTGGAAAATGCATATGGGATTGTAATAACAGTATTAATCTTGATGAATTAAATATAAATTATGTACACTGCTTTGAATCAGCTCAGGAGAAGGCTGTTTGTATAAGCAGTGTTGAACCTGATTGTTGTAATGCCACCTAGTATAATGCGCTGTGTTAAAAGATGCCACCGCAGAAAGATGTGTTTTCATGTTACAAAGGAGACGGCAAAGTACTGATGAGGAATAGGAATATATTCCTAGGAGAAGATATTCCCTTATAAACTAAAGAGGACTTGGTGTCAACAAATTTGGTGCAGGAACATAGTCTGAATGTTTTAGATCACATTCATTGCCACAAAACACCTTGATTTGTGTTTGAAGAATCATTCATATATATGCACTGAGAACTGGGGTCACCTGGGCTTGTAATAATACTAAATTTGAATTTTAGGCTCATAATATTATTTTGTTTATAGTACCCAAGTATTTTAACGTTCATAATACATTTTTAAATTCTGTTTGGCTGAACAGTGTTCATTGCCCCATATAAAACTTAAAAAGGCCATAGTTCGACACTCAGGATTGTACATGATCACTATATATGACTGTTCTACTATACAGTACTACTGTTTGTAATGATACCAATCAGTAGTTACTTCCCATCATGTTACTTATGCATGTGTGCAAAGCTCATCAACCACCTTGTTTCCACACTGCTTGTTGAAGAAGTTTTGAGGTCTCTGTGAGTCGTCTTTAGTCAGTGTGCAGCTTTCTATGTAACACATATGTTAAATACAGTTGCTAGGCACAGTGTTGTATTCAGACAATAAGGTCGTGAGGTGCCATTTGGCCACCAGGCAAACAAGTTACACATAAGAGAAAAGGTTTTTATCAACTGTGGAAAAAGTGAGAAAAAAATTATGGAAGAATGTGACATCTCCAAGAAAATCTTTGGCTCAACTTGCACCGGAGACATATGTCTGCATCTTGACCACAGAATGGGGAAAAATTGCTGAATTTGCATCGGTGTAAGACGGCTGTTATTCACACACTGTATATTGCAGATTGTGAACCCAGACTGTATTTTGTGAACTGGTATCTACATACAGTGACCCCACACACATTCTTTTTAACTGTGAAGTGTGGTTTAGTCTCAGTTGATATGTGAACTCTCAGAACAAATATTGATCTGCATAAAATGCCAGGTTAAACCACAAGGTGCCATTACTTATGTGGAGGTTGTTTGTATGTGGTGTGTTATGAGTGCAACTATGATTATTAGACTTTTTTGTTCTGAGACCATAAATTCACACCAGTATGTAACACGCATTCTGACACCTTTTTTCTTCTTTTTCTGCCTCTCAGAAAATCTGTGCCCCCCTTCCCTTTGTTGGGAGTCAGATGTAAGACAGTGCATCAGCTTTCACTAACCATTTCCTGCATTGTAACCCTTTGGCGCCAGGATTAAATTCCCGGCGCAGTCTGCAAAACACTGGATATAAAGTAGGGGATTTAATTTTTGTAATGCAAACTCTTAAAAAAACAAAATTAAAAATGAAAGAACCCAACAAGGCTGTACAAGAATAGCCATAATTGGCTGATGCATTTGATTCATCATTTAGGAATTCAACATAGCACCCTGAAATACAGTGTACGTGTCTTTCATCGCCAGGGTTCAGTACAAAGTGTAATACCAACTTTGAAGCATTAAACTAGAATGCATGGTCCCTAACTCACATTAAAAATGGAATCACAGCTCTGTAATCTGCTTGATAATATATACTGTTCTTCTGCATGATAATATTTGTTCACCATAAAATAAAAGGTGCTTTGTTTTTTTCTCTTTTTGCATGTCTCTACTCAGGCAAGGATGGTAGCAAGGTGACAACGGTGGTAGCCACCCCTGGACAAGGTCCTGATCGGCCTCAGGAGGTGTCTTATACTGACACCAAGGTGATAGGCAATGGAAGTTTTGGTGTGGTATACCAGGCGAAATTGTGTGACACGGGAGAAATGGTGGCCATAAAGAAGGTCCTTCAAGATAAGAGGTTCAAGGTGAGGGAGACTGATCATATGCAAGTTTAGATGCTTTCTACCTCTGTAACTTTTGTAATGCATGCGTTCAATTCTAGTATCATATAATTAGTTTTCAGAGCATGTGGTCTACATTTTTGGTGGTATTAGTAGCCTTTTTTGCATTATTTTTGTTATCATACCTGCAGCTCCTGGTAGCCATTGAGTAGGAGACTGTGTGAGCCCCAGAGCAAATCTGGATGTATTTGGAGAAGAGAAGAATCTTTTACCTGCCAGAAATTGAATCCATATACCAGAAGTTATATTCATACATACACTGCTCTTGCAGATAGTACAGAAGAGAAACTAACCTCCAGTGATTGACTTCTCTTTCATTTTACAGTATTTAAGAATAGAATATAAAAGAATGTACAAAAAAATAATTTGTGAGTTTTTCAAGAGAATTCCAATTTGGACATTGGTATGTGTTATACTGATCCAGTCTGTTGTGAAATTACTTCTGTCACTTGATTTCATTTGAAAAGCAATATGAATGTGGTTCCTTAACTTGGTATTTTCTTTCAGAACCGTGAACTTCAGATCATGAGACGCCTGGAGCACTGTAATATAGTGAAACTGAAATATTTCTTCTACTCTAGTGGGGACAAGGTATGAGATTGTTTTGTGGTTTTATGTTTTGGTGTATTGTCTTCCATTAAATTAACCTCTGTTATTTCTTTGGCCACTTGTTGGGAAAGACACTTGCTTTCTAGGGGGTGGAGGTGAAGGGGGGTATAGTAACATGTTACAGGTGTGTTGTATTAGTGTTCAAGAATGAAGGAGTGGATCAGATGGGTTAGGGTCATGCAGGTCATTCAGAAGTAATACACATTTAATTTTTATTCCAGTAATATCAATTCTTTTATACAGTACAGTGCTTTTAATAAGCCTGCAGACATCCCAAAAAATGCTTCTGCAACATTTTCCATACAGGGGTGTTTCACCTTCAGATAAAGATTAGGTTCTTTGGACTAACATCAGGACTTAGTGAAGGTGGGGAAGCTCTTCCCGACCATACACTCTTATATGATCAGCTGCATTGCCTGCCTTGTGACACATTCTCAGTCAGCATGATAATGAAAATAACAAGTGTGTGAGATTCTTGGTGCAGATTTTTGGGTGAAAGTGGACACATAATAATGTCTGCTTTATGATAAATTCCATTATAGTCAGTTCTGCTATAATGTGATAGTTGCATTCTCATGAGACCTTGCATTATAGAAAATCAATGTAACAAAAATTGGGTCAGGTGAAAAAAAAAAATTATTATCCAACCTTGTATCTTTATTGGTTGCAGAAATCACATAATATCAGTCGCACATATGTGAAAGCTCACATTATACAAGCAACATCCACTTATTCATCAGTTATGTAATGGCCAGTCTGTGTGTTTACAAAACAGGATTGACAGCAGAACTGACTATGTCATGTGGCTGTCTTCTTCCAAAAGGTTATTGACACTAATGATGGATTTGCAGGTCTTCAGGCTTTCACAGTGGTGTAGCTGAGGATTTTCATTCTTCTGAGGTGTGATGTCACATCACTGGGTAACTGGCTGAAAATGTTTTGAGACAACATTGGGGCCTCATGTTCAATGGTCAAAATGTTTTGGACAACCAGGTCCTCAAAGAGGAGGCCACTACATTGTATGAGGAAGAATGACCATATATTGAAAATGTTAGTTGTGAAAATCAGTAAAGCTGCAGGAGTGCAGTGTTTACCATATGAAGAACAAAACTCCAGTTTTGTTTATGCTTTGTGTTATACCAAGTGTGCATGGATGTATGCAGGTACCAAACCGAGCAGCATCGTGGAGTTGCTCTGAGAATGGCATCCTTCTGACAGAAGGCTGCCTGTGTGGAGTGCGTGTTGGAAATGATATCAATTTCAGTGTTCAGAGCAGGTTCAAAACCACTTCCAGGGGAAAGAGTGTGTTGTGGGGTGGAAGGTTTCCACTGTAAGTTCTCCACATATATTGCTCTATTTGCTGTAACAGCACACAGATACCTGTTTGATAGCACAAAACACATGGGTTAATGTGCCTTCAGAATTCCTCTTTTGTATAGTGCAGGTTGCATCTTGTGGCTTCATTGTCTGCCACTACCTCCCCCATTGGCTCACTACCTTCACTTTTGCTACCCTCAGCATCTGTACCTTTATAATATGCCCAATCAACCCACACAGCAGATCTTTGACTGACACTGAAGATGACAGTAGTATAATTATTTAGAATGTCAGAAACTACTTAGTGTCACAACATAACATCCCAGAAGACAGATATTTTCAGCTACACTGCTTTGGTGACCTTATATCTCCCAAGGTAATAGTCACATAGTTTGTCAAGAAATCCCCTGCCTTTTATGGAACACAGAATCCCATGACAGTGTTCACAGTGGCAGTTCTGTGAACCAGTATGCTAAATTCGGTCCACATCTCCATCTTATTTGTTTGAAAGTTTGCTTTAATATGTTGTTCCCATCTGTACCTAAGAATTCCAAGTGGTGTCATCTCTTCAAGTTTATCAGTTAAAATTTTGTACGTTTTCCATCACCCCTGTTCTTGGTACCTGTCTGCCCATCATCTTGATTGATCACTCTTTGAATACCTGGTGAAGAGTATGAATTAGCAAGCTTCTCGTTATGCAGTTTTCTTTGTCTCTTTCCATCCCTTAGGTCCAATTATTCTCAGCATCCTGTTTTCACACATGTATAAAATAAAAGATACACACATGAATATAAAAGCTTCCAAGATGAATGGTGGCAAGCATCCATGAAAGTTAATCTGTTGTTACTTTCTTTGTGAATGTAAGTTTGATTTCTTACCGTTATTTCCAAGTATTTGGACGTCGTCCCTTTTCAAAGGATCTATTAAGTATCATTATGTTAAGATTTTTTCGTACATTTTGATGACAGGACATGAATGTACATCAACTCATCTGTGTGCTTACTCTTTTTCTGCTTTCAGACCAGCCTTCTTACATCATCTGCCTGCCATATCCTGAGTTTTGCAAGCCGAATTACAAGATTTAATTGGAAGAATAAACTATTTCATGTCCTGATATTTTGCTTTCATTATTGTGTTTTTCAGAAGGATGAAGTGTACTTGAATCTAGTACTGGAATATATCCCCGAGACTGTGTACAAAGTTGCTAGGCATTACAGTAAATCTAAGCAGACTATACCTATTAGTTTTATAAAGGTAAGTGACTATATAACCTTTTATTATTACACTTTAAGTGTAACTGTGCACAGTAGCTGTAAGTTACCAACAAGTATCTTTGCGTAAATGGGTTTCACTCTGAGTGTAATACCTAGCCATGAAGAGTCATAAATAGCTCCAGCTGTTAATACTGCTGTCATTAAAATTGTCAGGCAGTGAGGTTTTTGTGGGGTACTATTTGGCATGGTAAATTTGCTTCAGCATAAATTTCAACGCATACAGATGTTAATATCAGAAAGCACTGTTGAAGTTTGTCCCATCAGTTGACAGAGTTTAGCAGGAATGGAATAGAGGAAGATGCATGGTTAATGTAGAAAAGTACAAGAGCTTTCTTCAGGATCTAAGACACAGTAGAAACTGCACATTGGCCTAAGTATGTAACATGCCACGAAATTGGATATTTATTTCGTATTCACGTAGGTGGATCATTCCTGAAATTAAGGACTCTTTTGTTGTACGGCATTAATATACCTTACAGAGCAAATCAGTGCAGTCTGCTGATCATACACAGTGGTGCTGTACAGACACCTATTTTCTTCAAGGAAACACACTGGGCCTCAGTTAGTCCCTATTGCGTATTGTGAGTAGCACCATTTTTCTTACGAGATAAAATGCATGGGGGTGGTAAGGGTTGTTGACTTCCATTTCTGACTTCACCAGCTGAAGAAAATTTACTACTTTGAATTATTTGCGAGTGAAACACAGTTTTGTATGCACTTGTTTGTTGCGGTGAACTCACTGTGTGGAGGCTGACATGAGTATCAATCTATGTGTAAAACTTGGAGGAATGGTCTCAGAAACCTACAAAATGCTTGAAACAGAGCTAGGGTACATCATTTGAATGGTTTGCTTGTTTAAATGGGCACACATACACACCTTATGGTGTTCAGTAGTTCCAAAAAGCAAGGGAAAGTTTGTGTGGCAGTATTTTGTATTAGCTGTTGTATGATTATCATTGACACACAGCATTCTGTTGACAGGCCCATGTTTTATCTTGCCATTGTTTTTTTAGGAAAAAATGGATGATGCTGAGAAAATAAAAGTGTCCAGTTGTATCATTTCTATTATTGAGACCCATATTTACAATCTCATTGTGAACCAGACAGTCTGAAGTTCTAATCTTGGCAGGGGCACGAGATTTTATCTTTTCTGAAATGGTTTAGATGGGTTCTGGGGCCCACCCAGCCTTCTGTTCAGTGGGTACCAGGGTTGTTCCCCACAGGTAAAGCACCTGGAGCATAAAGTTGACCACTCATATCCATCTGTTGCTAAGGTTAAGAATACATTGAGTTGTTCCACTGTGTGTGTGTGTGTCCCCTGGTATGCCTTTTTGGCATGGACAGGAACAACTGTACCTTACTAAAGCAGCACTTCAGTTATTTTAGTTATTCTTAGAGGCCTGATCATTTCAAGGCTGCAGTATATGTAGGCCCTTATATAATCATTATTTTCTTCTAGTAGATTGCATTCATACTTATTCACTTCCATTACAATTCCATTTCAAAGTTCAGGGAGAAAACAGAGATCAGTATATGAAGTAGTACCTGGTTTATGTTCTTGGATGTGACACCATGTAGTTTTGCCAGTGTCAAAAGACAAGAAGACCACACAGTCTTTAACACACTGCTGTAAAACCTCAGGTCTTACACTTGCAATGGTATTTTAATACTGAGCTGACTGTGTTGAGGCTCTGTTCTGTTTGACAAGAATAAAAACCACAGTTTTCAACTTAACGTGGAATAATTTGCTGTCATTACGAGAGGGTGTGATCATGTTTCCCACGCAACACTCATTCTAGCTGGTGGGATTATTTTCTAAATTACCTCTGCCTGTGTGGTCACTCTCAGACAGTTTCAGGGCACGCAGCATCAAACATTTTCATTATCATGGCAGCTGTTTCTCAATTTCAGCTTGTTGAATTCCATCTTCCACAGTATTCACACTTTTGTCACTTTTATTCACCATGTGTTCTCTGCTAGCCTCCATTTTATGTTGTCAGTGCTACTTTTCTTATGTAGATAAATATTATGTATGAAAACTCTTCTGGTACTTCAGATATGTAGGAAATATTTTCCCTAAATATGTATTGTGTGTGTAGTTCATACATAATAGCAGCACCTGTCACATGCTATCACTTGTGTAGCAGTTTCAGCACTTGGTGGTTAAATGAAGTTTTTAGATTTAATGTCAAGGAGGGACTGTATTGGACCATTATTTATCAAATTCAATTCACCTGACATCTGCAGTTTAAACCCACCACAGTAAGAAATCTCACCAAGGCCATTGAGTGATACATTGATGAAACATAACAGATATATGCACAGATCAGTATATATGATCTGTGCATTATGGGCCCATTTTGTGAACAAAATAAATTAGAAAGTTAAAAATGAGAAACACCAGTCCATATATGTATGCATTTACTTATATAATTAATAAGAACCATAGTAGATTTTAATGTCTTAATTCCATTTTCTTTTCTTCTTTATGCAGTTGTATATGTACCAGTTATTCCGGAGCCTGGCTTACATCCACTCTTTGGGAATCTGCCATCGAGATATAAAGCCTCAGAACTTGTTGTTGGATCCTGATACGGGTGTGCTCAAGTTATGTGACTTTGGCAGCGCTAAACATCTTGTTAAAGGGGAACCCAATGTTTCGTACATATGTTCACGATACTACCGGGCACCTGAACTTATATTTGGGGCTATCGATTACACTACTAAGATAGGTATGCCACTTTTCTTATTTACTCTTGTGTTTGTGGCATTGGTGGTGGTAATGGTTGTAGTGGTAATCCTGGTGCTGATGATGGTAGTAGTAGTAGTAGTAGTGATAATGTACTGGTATTGATAATCATAAATTCTGCAAGTGAACTCATAATATCCATATAATAAATTTAAGTTGGGTTACTTTTGCACCACTTATATTGTTATTCATATGAAACGTTGATATGTCTCTACTGCACGTGGTATTGGGATGTATAAAATGAGTGTGCAAATTTTGTATTTGTATAAGATTTTCAGTTCACAACCAAAGTAGCTGTTGCACCAGAAGGAATTCTGTCTGCCTTGTTTCATGTCATTGAGCAAGCCAAAAAATATGAATCAGTGACAGTGATTAATCATCGCAGTTGAATTCAAGGCACAATATTACCTGTGCACCACATAAGAATTCTGATCTGTCGCCAAAATAATTTTTGAAACTTGTTACACTCAGTAGTCATTAGAGCAATCACTGTGGTGTATTTTTAAACCACTCTGTTTTCATTTCAGGTATTAGCAGTACAAAATCTTAGATTTTGGTACCTGTTGGATTTAATTAATTAATTGCCTAATTATTTGTGCAATAAATGATGCAGATACGGAACAGTACATTTCATTATGCCCTCTTAACGCTGCCACCAGTTTTGCAGGGCAATACAAAGAACAGTGCTGTGGTTCTCTTGCATAAGAAAATGGCTCCAGTTGGGAGTTCTGTCCTCATTCAAAATATATTTTAAGCAGAACCACTTTTCTTATCTCTATGACCCCTTCAGAGCCTAGTGGTTGGTCGGTGTACAACCAAGTTGGACATTTAAAAAGTCTATGTTCTGCCCATAGAGTGCATTTGTGTGTTAGGTATGGTTCCCAGAACCAACAGTGATTAATTGCCTACGTAAGAGTAACTGATTGGTCCTTATAACAACAATGAAGTGCGCTGGCTGTATGGTACAAACTGAATAAGTACATGTATATTTCAGATTAATTTTAGTCTTTAAAATGGCCACTGGAAGTTGTACTTTCCAGCATCCCGACAGACTTTAAACTGGTATAGCAATTTCTGTTATGTATGTTTGGAGTCATTATGCCATCATTTCTGGAATAAACATTCTGTGTTTCAAACTAATTTTATAGAGGACAGACATCCTGCTGTGTTATGAACTTAAAACAGTCTGTTATAGTTCCATCAGATACAACCAAGTATTGTTTCAGTCTAAAAAGACCATCATGAGGCCAACATTACAAAAACTTTTAAAATAAGGTATAATAGAGTGCTATTGTGTTTGTTATTGTGGGACCCCATATGACTTACAAGGCTTGTTACAGTGGAAAATTTATAAAAATTTTGTAATATGGAATTTATTTTAAAAAACTATATAAAGTTGTTGAGTTAATCTTTCCTACTTACATTGGTCATTTTAATATTATTTATACATAATTTGGACACAACATCTGGCCAGGACATCACCAACTCAACAGTATTATGTACTTTTTTTATTTAAATTGTGTATTACAACAGTTTTATAAATATTGCATTGTAACAACCATTGTGTAAGTCATATGGGATCCCATATAAAAAATATTTTTTAAAAGTTTGTGTAATGTTGGCCTGATGAAGGTCTTTTTAGACTGAAACATGTAGTCATACCTGAATAAAACTTGGGTGTGTCTGACAGAGCTATAATGGATTGTTTCTAAGTTCTGTGTTTTCTCATGTAAAACTGTCCAAGTGCAGGCATCTGTGTAGAGTTTATGTTTGAAGTTTTCTTGTAGATGAAAAACACATACATTTGGATCTGGGGGCTGTAATGGTACTATCCCCTCCAAATTACTCATCTCTTAAAAACAGGCTATAGAGCATGTGCTGAGTTTTCTGTAGCCTATGCTGAGTCTTTTCTGCTGAAAATGTACATAAATCTAATTCTATTTACTGTCCATCCATTTCAACATCTCATTGTTTATGACATCCATATTTACCACAGTTTCTGAGCACTGTTAGTGTTGAGCACTGACCAGAGTTCGACATAAAGCCCGGGCTCTGCAGATTTTTTTACACTGAAGACCCATTATATACACTTCCCCTAGTTGCAAGGCACATAGCCACACCTAGTCTGTTCCTAAATTTAAACCCTGGTCATTAGTATATGTACTCACAATAAATAGTAGTTATATTCCTACACAACACACACTGATCATTCTTTTAAATGGAAGCACACTGTATTCTTCATGAGGTTTGAGCTGAATCTTAAATGCCTGGTCATAATTTTATGTCACTGGTTTCTTCTTGACAGTTGTTACAATTTACCAAGAGTTAGGATCTGCACGTTTTAGTTTAAGTTTTTCTAATAATGTAAGGCTTGTACTCACCATCTGTAGTGAGGGCACTGGAAATGGTTTCTATCAGAATGGAGACATGCAGCACATTATTCATTGCATATCAAAGATCTGCTGGTGAAATTGAAGAGATTACATCCTGTATGCTCTTCTTCTTCTCCTCCTCCTTCTCCTCCTCCTCCTCCTCCTCCTCCTCCTTTTCCTCCTTCTCCTTCTCTCTCTCTCTCTCTCTCTTTTTTCCCCCTCCTCCTCCTCCCCAGATTATCTTCAGTAGAAAGATTATTACTGTGCCCTTTATCCTTTAACATTCCCCACAAGTGAAAATTGTATGGGTTCAAATCTGGAAACAAGGAAGCCACAATCCTCTGCTTCTTGTTTTGTCATCAAAGGCACATAACAGTGCTGCATTGTTAGAATTAATGCTTAGAGCAGATGACAGTGTGTTACAGGTAACAAGAAAATGCATATTAGCTCTGGAATTTAATACCCTGTATTGGCATATGCAGTTAACTAAATTGCCCATTTGTCTTTGTGAAGATTGAATGGATTATCAGTAAAATAATCTTTCAGATTATACTGCAGGGGTTCTCAAACCCAGGGTCATGGCACAATCATTGGTTGTGATCCTTTTGATTGGGTCATGAACTTCCAAAATAATCAATAAAGCTTAATAGCTTAGAAATGGGTTGTCATGTAGGTACTGGTACCATTTGTTTTGTAAGTCCAATGTGATACACAGTGTGGGTTTGTGAACAAGCAGGTTTCAGAACAATTGCATTAACACCTGACACTGCAGGTGGGCACCAGCCATCTGAGTGACTACAGATTTGACATTTTAGTAATCTGGTAAGTTTGGTACCAACATTTTGGAGGAAAGCACTTCCCCCATCATCAGGATAGAAGATGGAGGCTATTGTACCGCTTAGGAATGCTTGGTACTCTTCTACCAGACTGCATGGTATCATAACACTGAAGTTCACAATATGAAGCTTAGTGACTGCTTGCAGTGTGCCATAACTGTTGAATAAACTGCTTGGTAACATAAACTACACACACGTTTAAGAAATACAGAAAAATTCATTGTATGACACACAGTAATAATTGCCTTGATTTATTGCAGATGTATGGAGTGCAGGTTGTGTGTTGGCTGAGTTGCTTTTAGGTCAACCTATTTTTCCGGGAGACTCTGGTGTTGATCAGCTAGTTGAAATCATCAAGGTTCTTGGTACTCCTACAAGGGAGCAGATCCGAGAGATGAATCCCAACTATACAGAGTTCAAATTCCCACAGATCAAATCCCATCCTTGGCAAAAGGTATGGAAGGTATGGCGTTTAGATAATGTAATAGAAGAGAGGAAGTTATATCACTAAAGGCTGCAATAGACCATACAGAGAAATATATTCTTAAAATTGCAGAAGAGTATGAGAAAACATTTGTGTATGGCATATTTGCTGAGTGTAACCACATTGGGTTTTCTGATCTTCAGATAGGAGAGACCTATGTGTCTCAGATTTAACATGCTGGCAACGTTCCTCACCTGTACTGTAAGCTTCCAAATAATAGCGTAATAATAACATTAACCCTTCAGTGCCAAATTTTGTATGTATGTAACATGTGCAGTGTGAAACTCAAAATGCGAAACATTGAGGTACATATATCCTGTCTTATGTAGGGGGCATTTAAATTCTGGTCTTCTGCACATAACTAGGAGCATTTAATTCTGGTGCCAAAAGGGTTGGTAGATTTACAGTGAGTGCAAAGGTTGACTGGTGTTTTGAATAGATTGTGTAAGTGTAAACTGGATGTACAAAAAGTACAGAATGTTTTTTAATACATACAGAATTAAGAATATTCTATGAGTAGAGTTAGAATTTTTTTTAAAGCTGTAGATTTGTAGTGGTTACTGCATGGCACATGCCACAGCAGTTTGAATGCATTGTGCTGGGCCTGTGTACTGTCCACAGAATTACATGCTGTCTGAAAATATGTATTTATAAGAGTTACACAATTTTTTGATAGTATTGTATGGAGGAACAACATACTGACCCATAAGAGAATCCATCATGTTTCTCTGTGTGTGTTTCTGTAATCCATGGTGTGTTTTATCATATCTAGTTTTATCCCAGCAGTTTAGGATAACTTGTTGTTTTGAAGTTATGCCGTTTCATTACATGTTGCCTTCATTAAGCATACAGATTGTTACCAGGCAGATGTGAAAAATGTTGCCTATTGTGGTGACAGCCTCACCTAAAAGTCTTCAGTGCTTATCATGACATTGTTCAGAGACTGAATGATATATAACTGCTAACAATGTGTGTGTGTGTGTGTGTGCTATGTCTGATATGTTTTACTTTTGGGATTAGTGATCTTACTCACCCATTAATGTAGAGTTGCGCCAGTCTTGGACAACTAATTTTCTTAAGGTGGAGCCAAATATTATCAGCATAATTATTGCATTTTTCCTTACATTCAGAAATCTGTATCAGTTGACATGAACTGAGCAGAAAGTGAAGGATAACAATGTGGTTCACTGGTCAGTACAGAATTTTGGATTCTCAGTATGGAACTTGTTTCATGTCACCCTTCTGGTGCATAGACTTTGGAAGTGGCCCCAAGATTTTGCAAAATTTGTGCACCCCTTGCATTAATGTAAATTAAGTACTAAAACTGTTCTGCACTTGGAAAATTAGCATTAAGTTTTTCCACTCTTCATTAGGTGTATTTTCAATATTGCAAAAAGTGACTATTAGCTCTGTCATGTCCCTCCATCTGTCCATCCATCCACATGAAACAACTTGGCTTCCACTGAACAGATTTTTGTGAAATTTGGTATTTGAGTATTTGTAGAAAATCTGTTCAGAAAATTCAAGTTCTGTTAAAATCTGACAAGAATAAGGGGTACTTGAGATGAATATCAGTATACATTTATGATTAGATGTCTCATTTTTCCCTGGAATGAGATATGTTTCCAACAAAAGTTGTAGAGAAAATCAAAACCCACATTTTATGTTCAGAAACTTTTTCCAATATCATGGCATTTATGAGGTGGTGTAGAAAGATATTGTAGAACTGGACAGGCAACAGATGACAATATAATATGGCGCATGTGCATTGCATGTGCAATAACTAAGGCTACAAACACACACTTAGAATATATAATATGTACTGCTCTTCCACTGCTACAGTGGTTGCACAAACACACCTCAATGTTACATTGTACATACATTGCCTGTCTTCTTTATACCCAACATCACCCATAACATCTGCAAGTTAAGTTTTGTGAAAATTGAAGAGGAGGTCACTTTGGAATGGGTAAATATAAAACTTTGCCATCTCTTGCTCAGTCACATATACTACTAGAACAGAATTGAAAGACTGTAAGTAGC
>Ga0123355_10009457_pt1 | contig 14824 bp, 7 predicted proteins | sample TergutEmb28metaG_3_FD_89872 | JGI IMG/M metagenome (GOLD analysis project Ga0123355, IMG submission 89872) | Embiratermes neotenicus P1 segment gut microbial communities from Petit-Saut dam, French Guiana - Emb289 P1 | ecosystem: Host-associated > Arthropoda: Insects > Digestive system > Gut ...
GACTCGTTGCGCTAACCACGTGACACCCCTCTATCCGCAAAAGTTGGCACTAACTTCGCCTACCGGCGGCGGCCGCTCTGTCGGTATGGTTCGCTCGCGGACTCAAGCCACGGAGTTTAGTTTTTTTTTTTAGTATGGAAAATCTCCTAAACCAGTCATTTTTAAATTTCGGCGTGGGAAAGATTCGTGCCTACATCTATGTAACCACTTAATGAAGAATTATCGACCTGAAATAAAACCGATACGACTATGCCCAATAAACATTCTAACATGAACCATAATCTTATTTGATTAGAGTCACCCTTGCAAGGAGTCACGAATTATGTACATACCCTTCAAAAGCGGATCCATTCTTCTTTAACTGCTTGAGTTTGAAGAAAAACTACTACGGTATTTCTAAACGTAGGTAACTGTTTAAACGTCGACACGGTATAACATTCCAGAAGAAGTGAATTTACATCAGCACCTCTGTGAGAAACTCAAATGTTGTAAGGATCTCGAGTTGTTACATGTGGACGGACATTTTGAGAGACCGATATTGCGTAGGCAGGAGCGTAATTCTGCAAACTGTTCCTTGGGAATGGGACAAAAGAAAACTTCAGTTTTCCAGGAAGAAGCAATAAGGACACGCCCATTATTTAATTTAAAACGTCTTGAAAATAATTTACATTCTAGACTTACATTGCCCTTGCTTTTGTTTCCGAGACCACGGGGCTTATGCAACGTTTTCTCTAAATGCATGTTTCCAAAACTCTCAGCATTTTCAGCTACAAATTCGAAGCACATGGGAGTGGGATCGAACATGCTAGCCTTTATAAATACCGGCGAAGACCGCCTACAAAATGCATTGTTTGTGCCTAAATAAATTATAGGTTATTAAAAGTTGAATAGTCGATCTACGGCGTAGAGTTTAATTGGTCAGAACGCCTAATTGTGACACATTATAGCAAGTTAAATTGACATACTAAATGTAAATAACGCTTCAATAAAAGTGCACTAAATTTGTACCATAAAAAAGAACAATCTTTCCTACTTTTTCACATTAAACTTACAGTTTCAGTGTTATACTTGGTTCTGCTCGAATAAACGTTAGTACTAGCACATAATAATTAAATAAAATGTTACTAAATTCAAATAATGTTAATGGTTTGGCCTGAAACACGTCGAATCGACTCAAACCCTACGTGGTACAAAAGTATAAAGACGTGCTTGATGGAAGGCGTCACGATGTGCTGGGAATATACTAAAACATTAATTATTATACGTCAGCAAAACTATTTTTATTATACAAGGCTACATGTTTCGACCTTTTAAACGGTCATCTTCAGACCTTCTAATAGATTGAGTCAACAGATGTAGTGTACATGTTGGGATCCCAATCCCATATAGTAATGCAATACATATATCACTCCCTTCTAGGAAACTGACCTGCCTGAATTTATGTATTTTATCGATGTAAACATATTGGGATCCCAACACGTACACAGCATCTGGTGACTCAATCTGTTAGGAGGCCTGAAAAGGACAGTTTAAAAGGTCGAAACATGTAGCCTTGTATAATAAAATAGTTGTGCTGACGTATAGTAATTAACGTTTCAGAATATTAACCTTTTGGAGCCGGAATTATTTTTTTAAATTTTAGCACATTCTGTATATAAAAAGTGAATAAAACAGGAACCAAATACGTTAGAATTATGAAACAAACTGCATTTTGAAGAGGAAAACACGGAGAGTATATACCATGTTTAAAATATTCTGTACCTATATTTGTTGAATGCCACGTTTAAAGGTGAGAGGTGCGGTACGACCTCTATAGTGGTCGTTAGGCGTCAAAGGGTTAAGACAATTTCAATTGTAAAACTTTTTTGAGTTACTATCTTCTTTCACATCTGAAGAGAAACTAGGTACAACTGGGCACTGATACGTGTGTAGTCAGATTTGGATCTACAAAGTGTGGGGGCAAATTAAACTCAGATATTTCTTATCAGCCGCTTGCGAATAACTAAAGGCACTTTTCATCACTATTTATTCTATTTGTGTTGTATGAACCTTCTACTGCTTTTCCTACTCTTCTCATTTCCTCAGGACCTTTCATCTCACCCTTCCTGACCTACATCCAGTGTCCTCATAGAAACGTCACGATTACACTCGTCACAGCAATATAGTTTGTATTTCTGAAATGAAGCCAGAATTGTTCTACCCCGTGACAACATTTATTTCGAAATTAAAGATGTGTGTTGACTGAGAGAGAAGAGTTTTTTTTTAAGTTGCTGACAATTGCTACGTTATATTACGTCGGTCCTAGATGGAAGCCATGTTAGTATGGAGCACAAGTGGAACGGTACTAAGAGAGTAGACTTAAGTACGCGGAAAGATAATTCTTCTGTCGTCTTTCTGTCCACCACAATTTCCCAAGTGACCGAAGTGTGAGATAAGCCGGGCTTTTGTGTTGAGAGGCCAACGACTAAAATTTTGAGTGAGGTTTGATACTTATTTCCTTTAATGACGATATTTCAAATGTAAATTTTTACAGCTTCAAATATAATGTGTAAGCCGTCATGAAAATGTGAAATATATCATTCGGAAGGAAATATTCACGAGTTGTTTGCAAAATGCCACATTTGTGTTCTTCTGCAAAGATACAAAGTAAGACCCCTATTTCAATAATTCGAGTCTAAAATGTCATGTGTAGAAAATCCTGCCCATGGTCCTGACAGTGTGTGTCTGTCACCAGTGTAATTGCTTCTCCATACTGGGTGAAGCAGTTTAAACCTACCTCCATTCCTAAACATAGGAAATCTGGTTTTTGAGATATTATTTTCTCTGTACATCTGTATGTATGTATGCATGTATGTGTGTGTATGTATGTATGTATGTATGTATGTATGTATGTATGTATGTATGTATGTATGTATGTATGTATGTGTGTATGTGTGTATGTATCTATGTATGTATGTGTGTATGTATTTATGTATGTATGTATTTATGTATATATGTATGTATGTATTCATGTGTGTATGTATGTATGTATTTATGTATATATGTATGAATGTATTCATGTGTGTATGTATGTATGTATGTATGTATGTATGTATGTATTTATGTATGTATGTATTTATGTATGTATTTATGTGTATATGTGTGTATGTATGTATATATGTATGTATTTATGTATGTATGTATTTATGTATTTATGTGTGTATGCATGTATGTATGTATGTATTTATGTATGTATGTATGTATGTATGTATGTGTGTATGTATGTATATATGTTTGTATGTATGTATGTATTTATGTGTGTGTATGTATGTATGTATGTATGTATATATGTATGTATTGTGTGTATGCATATATGCATGTATGTACTTACGTATGTATGTATGTATGTATGTAGGTATGGATGGATGGATGTATGTATGTACGTGTGTGTATGTATGTATGTGTGTATGTGTGTATGTATTGTGTGTATGCATGTATGTATGTATGTATGTATGTGTGTGTATTTATGTGTGTATGTATGTTATCTAGTTTAATAGTTAAACGATTTGACAGATTATCAAAAATTATTATGCCATTAGAGGACTCTTCAACGCACTCTTTATAGTTTCTTACAAACAGTAATTCGAGAAAGGCGGGCGTCCGAATTCATGACGGTGAATCTGCAGTAGTGCGGCTTAGAGAGCTGAAATGGCGTGTGTTAATTGGCATGGCAAGTGGCTAGCAGATGGCACATGTCACACCTTCCTGTAGTCACCGTTGCCAGTTAAGAACTGTTCCCGCCATAGCACCAAGACTTGTAACACGGCACCATATAAATGGGTCTCCTGTGTCTGCAGCCAGTAAGGTGACAGCTTCTTTCACTTTGGCTTCTGTTGCAAATCGGTTGTCATCTATAGTTGCTTAACTGGTCCAAACATATGGTGGCGGACATTTTACGCTGCACTGTACAACATTTTACACTCGTATTCGGTGAGACTGGAAGAAAAAATGTATAAAATTCTTGGAAATATACTTCATTAAATATGGAAGTAAAAATGTCCTTTCTATTTCATAACAGCCATGTTCCTATGCCACATTCTTTATGAAGAGAAAACAGCAAGACTGCAATGAAGTGGGGCTGATGAGAAACGACAGGCAGTGTGGTTTGATAGCTACTTTCTGACAGAGATGACTGAGGGGTCGCTGGATTTCTATGTTCAAAGAAACTACGTATCACTGTGGCAGATAAATTATGTTGTGCTTTAGTCCTCTTTGATGTGGCCATTTTTCAATTCGAAATTCATAAACAGTTGAGTTATTTACTTTTAAAGTGGCCTTAAAAAATATCTGTTGAAATTGCTACTGAGCCTGCTGGCCGTGCCTTCTAAGGCGTAGGCCTGCAGGCGCTTGATTGCTGGGATCTCTGGTTCGAGTTCCCCTGAGGGCACAGATATTTGTTTCCTATGCTTGTTGTCTGTTGTGTAGGTGGCGGCCTTTGCGACGAGCCGATCACTCGTTCAGAGAAGTCATACCTGTGTGTGTGTGTTTGTGTGTATGTGTGTATTTGTTTGTGTGTGTGTATGTGTTTGTGTGTGTGTGTTTGTGTGTATTTGTGTGTATGTGTTTGTGTGTGTGTATGTGTTTGTGTGTGTATGTGTTTGTGTGTGTTTATGTGTGTATGTGTTTGTGTGTGTATGCGTTTGTGTGTATTTGTATGTGTATGTGTTTGTGTGTGTATGTGTTTGTGTGTATGTGTTTGTGTGTGTATGCGTTTGTGTGTATTTGTATGTGTATGTGTTTGTGTGTGTATGTGTTTGTGTGTATGTGTTTGTGTGTGTTTGTGTGTGTATGTGTTTGTGTGTATGTGTTTGTATGTGTATGTGTTTGTGTGTGTGTTGTGCGTGTATGTATTTGTGTGTGTGTGTTTGTGTGTGTATGTGTTTGTGTGTATTTGTGTGTGTTTTGTGTGTGTTTGTGTGTGTTTGTGTTTTTGTGTGTGTTTGTGTGTTAGTGTGTTTGTGTGTGTGTTTGCGTGTGTGTTTGTGTTTGTGTGTTTGTGTTTGTGTGTTTGTGTATATGTGTTTGTGTGTGTTTGTGTGTATGTGTGTGTTTGTGTTTTATGTGTTTGTGTGTGTATGTGTTTGTGTGTGTGTTTGTGTGTGTATGTGTTTGTGTGTGTGTGTTTGTGTTTGTATATGTTTGTGTGTGTATATTTGTGTGTATGTGTTTGTGTGTGTATGCGTTTATGTGTGTTTGTGTGTGTATGTGTGTGTATGTGTGTGTTTGTGTGTATGTGTTTGTGTATGTGTGTTTGTGTGTATGTGTGTTTGTGTGTGTGTTTGTTTGTGTGTATATGTGTGTTTGTGTGTGTGTTTGTGTGTTTGTGTGTGTATGTTTGTTGGTGTGTGTGTGTGTGTGTGTGTGTTATCTAGAAACGTCAACAGTTGGGCGGACAAGGTCCAATTTGGGTTGTAGGGCTACAGCAAAAAAATAGGGACTGTTATCCTTTCTCCATTCAACGCATGAGATATGAAAGTTTACGGATTATAAGGTGAATGCGTCTTGACAGGAGAACGTCAAAATTCGCGGATAATAACATATACTTCGCCCCGTTTCCACCACAAACACCATATGGACTACACTGCGATCGAATCTGAGTTGTGCTCTAGGAAGCTTGCAACCAAATTCCTTAGTTTTCATATGGCCTGGCTGTGAAGTTGCTGTATTCCTGTAATACAACCAACTAGATCCACTAATTTATCAAACTTATTTTTGGAATAAAACTGTACATGTTTCGGACAGTTCCTCTGTCCATCATCAGGAGTTTTTCAATGTACACACAGCAATGTTTTACGTCATACATGTTTTGCTGACAACTTGCGAGCAGAACTCTATGACATATATCATTGCTGTGTGTACAGCAAAAACTCCTGATGATGGAGGGAGGAACTGTAGAAAAATAAATTTAAAAAATTAGTGCATCTATTTGGTTTAATTACAAGAATACACAAGATGCACGGTCATCTGAACTTCAAATTGTTGTATTATATGCATATAGGCTCATCTTGCCGGGAAGTTGAGAGGTGTCACTAGCTTATTTATATTCATTTCTATAATGAATTTGTTAAAAAATAGACTGCCGGATCACACAAAGACCAGTTGCGCCCTATGTTAGCAGTAGCCGGTCCAGTCATTTACTGCACTAATAATGCGCAGTTTAAAGGCAATATTAATGTGTAATATAAAGCGGTTTCCAGTTCACCACGAGGCCTGATGAGAGGTCCGAGGTGTTGGAAACTTCTCTTGGGAAATCAGGAAATTGCTGTGTCAGAACTAAATGGGAATTTGAGCGTTCAGAAACAGATTCAATTAAACAGTTCTGCCGCATGTGCAGGACTGGATTGTTTTTGTTTGGCACTTAACAAGACCACTCAGTTTCACGCAGATATTTTCCACGTGTTATTTTAATTATACACACCTCACTACACTTACGTTCATTTACTAGCTAACTAATTACTAACTCAATGGACCAGATTCGTTTTTGAAAATTTAACATTTCCTTAGCTACTTAACAAATTATTCGCATTTCATAAACCCGAACCCTGCTCGCAAGGGTCAATATTTGTCACTGACCTGAGTCATATCTTCTATCTGATGTTTATTGGACCGTGCATCATTGTGATAAATGAAGAACATAAAACCAACTAGATGCCACTTGTTATTTTATTGTACTTCTTATAGGCTTAACATGTTTCGGGCACTACTATGCCCATCATCAGGAGCATGCGACTATGATGTTAATTACCACATTGGTCGTATCGTTCTTGCTTTGCTGTATGTTGGAAGTAAGTTGCAGTTTGGCTGGAGTGGTGTCCGGATTGAGCCTGCAACCCGGACACCACCCCACCCTAACTGAACCTTACCTCCGACCTACAGCAAACCAAGAACGAAACGACCAATGTGGTAATCAACATTATAGTAGCGCGCTCCTGATGATGGGCATAGTAATGCCCGAAACATGTTCAGTCTCTAAGAAGTACAATAAAATAACAAGTGGCATCTAGTTGGTTTTTTATTCTTCAGTTGTCATATCTTCTAGTCCATGCTGCCCCAACTTCTTTCATAACATAAATTTTAATATTATTCTATTCTACATCTAGTTATTCTAAGTGGTTTCTGCCACTCAGTTACCCCTCCGAAACCTCATAAGCTTCTTTTCTTTCCCCCCATTTTGGGCCACGTGCCAGGCCCAGCTCACTGCTTTTGATTTGATAAACCAAATTATATTTGTTGCAGAATAAAGATCATGAGGCTCCTCATTATACAGTCACTTCCAATCATCTGTTACCTCGACAATCTTAGAACCAAATATCATCCACATCACCCTATTATCCCCTCAACTTATGTCCTTCCCTTAGTGTGAGAAACCAAGTTTCACACTCGTATATAATAGCAAGCAGAATTATAGTTGTATATTTTTATTATTTAGTTTTGAAACAATTTACTTGTTTATTATTTGTTTATCCCTTATTTCATAGTGCTATCAATAGTTCAAACAATATGATGTTTAAAGGAAGGCAATTAGTGTTTAGTGAAGTAGAAATGAGCCTGCAAGCACCAGTCTTGATCTAATTTGCAATGCTGTCCAAGCACTTTACTGGAAAGACTGACGAATGATATGAAAAACGTCTGCCACGACAGCAGGTTTCAAGGATGGTTTTTGAAGTCGAGATTTCCTGGACAGTAATGCTACCTTTTCTATCTATGCGTTCAGTTAAAAATTATTTTTTTCAGACGCAATTAACAACACCAACAACTTTTACAAGATACATGAATTGTAGTGTTGCCTCGTATAGTCTTCAGTAAGGACGTGATATTTCATCTATATATTACGTTGTTAAGAAACGAATACTTGTTCAGTAAAGACAACACGCTGCGTATGGCCATAAATTGTAACGTTACGGATTCAAATAGACGGCGAAGGTAGAATACAGCGCACAGAGGCACTCACTACTGCTACTTCTTTTGTTAGGAGTCAACTGTTTATACACCACCTAAAAAATATTTGTAATCTTAATGAGTTATAGATAATGTTCATCTAATGTCTTAATTTCTTAGTATCTCTTGGTGAAAGATGGAAGTTATATTGGAATTTTATGTATATTGTTAATTATATTCAAAAATATATTCGAAAATTATTATAGAAAACCAACAGCAAGTTAAAATTCTCATAAACAGATTTATTTTCAGGGCAGACTTATAGACAACATACTGCTGCTAGAGGCTAGAGGTAAACTGAGCGTAGCCTGGTGCAGTGTACTGCAGTATACCGTGCTCTAGATTGCTCTGAAACCTGGCTCGGAGTGGCACATAGTCTGAGAGCTTATTTCGGGGAAATCAGCGTTGCAGGAACTCTGGTCTCTGCCACTGAGTTTACCAAGTTCCGGCCTGTGACATTCTGGTGAAACATACACCAGATATTTGAGACTTTGTTCATCTGTGCATTGTTATGATGTGAGTCAGAGGCTTCAACGCGGTTAATTAGATTCTTCTTTTCGTAGAGTTAAATTTTATCGACTCCAATATTTTGTAGTCATTAAGTAGAATATGACTGGTCGTAACCAAGAAAATTACAAAATACAGGGATTTTGTTTTACGAAGGCCGTGATCCTGTGTCTGCCTTTCCTCAATGTGTGATTTTTGCCCCAGTAGGCTAATTGGCAATATATATTTAGTGGTGGGAAATACCAAATGGACAATGTCAGTGGACAAGCTTAAAAAATGTTGCTCAGAAGATAACAAGGACGCCTAAGCTTTTATTGAAAATAAATGGCTATCCATAAACCTACGAACTGGATTCGAGTGTCTTGGTGTAAGATCCAACTGTGGCCTCTGCTAAATGTGGCAATGAATGAAATTTTGGAAATCGAAACAGAAACTGTTTAACATTTGAAGGAAGAGTCTGCATTCCTTAGTTGCTTAGGTAGTCTGTTTTCTGCATCGGTAATTGAGAGCGAAGCTGTTACGTGATACTGAAAGCGGAACAGTGAGAAAACCTGACACAACCAAAAGGGACTCACGTACACCTGAGATGGCAAAACGACAGAGAGGCTGCACCTGCTTTCCCCGGTAATATATGCATATATGGGCGTCCTTCTCCCTTGGTTTAAAATAGGTACTTGGTACAGCCATATTTTAACACGACAGGACTTGCAAGGAATCGTCCAAAATCTCAAATATGATACAGTCGTGGGTTTGAAATTGAATGATATTTGATAATTCTTGATGCAAAAAGGAACATTTTCTTGGGTAATGGAGTTAAGGTTCGTCAGATAGGCTGGGTATTTAGTATGAATGGGAAAGTTGAGAACCGCAGTACCTGAGGGGAAGAGACCTTAGAGTCAGTGGGAGAAGAATAATAAAATTTGTAAGAAATACAATTAAACGGTGTGGCTCAAGATAAAGGAAGGTTGTATTATGCACAGAGATGAACTGTAGATTTTCCTCAGAGCAGTGTGTATCGACTGGTTCAGCGACTATCAACGTCCTACAGGAAGAATTAGCTCCACGTATACATTTATATGAGTCGCATGAATGTATGCGCCCCTCATTAATTGTTGACATTTTGTGTGATTTACTTAAATTTTTCGATGGCACGAAGTGTTCTGTGTCTGAAGTGTCGCCGTATGGTTGAGGGTACGTGTCTCGCTTCGAATCCTTCAAGGAGAGCATGTTTTGACAGAAGTGTGTAGGCCTGTATATTTTGAACGACTGTAATACTCGCTGTCAGTTCGTGTGGAATTCACGCCCTTGCTTCACAAAATATACGTATTTGTAAAATATGTCTGTGCACCACGGAATTTAATATATATCTAGGGAACGCTGTGCTCTGTGGCCAATACGGGAGCACGTTGTACGAGACATGTGATGAGGAACGTTCATAAAAAGAGGACAGAAGCAAAGATATGCAAAGTGACTCTGAATGTTGCACATTTATTCCAGAAGCAATACCGGAGATTATACGGTTATACACCGTCGTGAACGCGGGAAGGAAATACGCTCTAAACGCGACGGACAAATAATGTGCACATTACATTCAGATGGAACAGTCGGAGTCCATAAGAGACAACTGAGAGAAAAATAGTGCAGGCGAGTCGAGTGTTTATCCCCTTCCAAAACTCGTTATCTTGAAATTGAATACGTTTCTGTCCATGAACGTAGCGTCGTCTGAGAGATCTCGAGGGAGACTTAAGAATTTAGGCCCCCTACATGATCATACCTCACTCTTTCATATTCTCACCCCATCCTGTGCCAACCCTAAACATACCAGAAGCCCTCAATAACACGTCCGTTGGCAAAAACTTATATTCGAAACCCGTCTTCAATTCTACTTTTGAAAAGTCACAGTCATGTTTCTGTTCCTGGATATTCAGACTGATTAATAATATAATTTGGTGTATGTGTAATTTTAGCAGGGTATGATAAAGACAGCCGGTTCCAGTAGCCAAGCAGTCTAAGGTTTTTTTTTAAAACCGTCTGTCATCATGTTCGCGTATGTAATCTATTTGGATATTCTGCCATACGCTATGAAACCCGTGCCCTTGACTCTCATCTTCTGATGTAAGTGAACCAGGCCATAAGAAATAAGCCGGTCATTATCTTATCAGTTTTCGTCTTCCCAAAATCAAATGCCAGTTTGCAGCTACTAGTTTAAAATTTTTCCATTTAATATGAGTTTGTTGCAATGACATTCAATTAATAATTTGTAATAATAATTTATTTGCAGAAAGCAACCAAGACGAATTGCAAAATACAAAATTATTCCCTATTATAAACCTAAAACTGCATGGCGATTAACGGACCAATAGGCGTACAGAATGGATAAAAAGTTTGTGTGCGTTAGTTATTTAAATTGTTACAGTATATAGGGTTATACAGCGCCAATATTTACACTTCCTGAGTTCGTTTTACTCTGTCTCTCGATTAAAAATATTACCACCGTCAAAACCTTTTCCGAAAAAATATTTGTTTCTGGTATTCTTACACCGTATTTAAACTTTTGGCGCCGGAATTATTTTTTTTTAAATTTTAACACACTCTGTATATAAAATGTGAATAAAACAGAAACCAAATATGTTAGAATTATGACACAAACTGCATTTTGAAGAGAAAAACGGAGAGTATATACCGTGTTTAAAATATTCAGTACCTGTATTTGTTGAATAAATATATATAATGCAACGTTTAGAGGTTAGCGGTGCGGTACGACCACTATAGGGGTCGTTAGGCGTCAAAGGGTTAAGCGCCTAGACACCTGAATATTAATTTCGTTTCTTGACATACTTGATCGGACTTATAAAGCAAGTTATGTATTTGAATACTAATTGGAGATGGAGTAAACAAGTAGGCTAACGTTATATATTTTGGAAAGGAATGGAAAAATCACATTAGCATATTGTATGCCACACGCATGATCTTCGGTTCATTCCAACTTATCAGGCGGGAATTCGCCGACTTCTCACTGAGGAGGTCTGTTTTAGATTCCGGAGAAATTCATGTGGGGTTTGTGGCCATAAATGATGCTACCAGTGCAGACATTTCTTCCACTACTTCATTTAAGTGGTGTCAATTATGGTTACATCTATGCTTTATATTCTTGCCCATATAACTACAATAAACGCTGTATAATATGGATATAAATGGTGTCCTAAATAAACCACAAGCACCTGCAGACAAATGCAACAATAAAGTGACAAATATCATTATAGATCTCTTATATCGAATCGTACTAAACAACGAATAATTCATGGCACCTGTGAACAAATAACTCGCTTGAAATTCCTTTGACTTTAGATGCGCTGGGCGAATCCTCTTTTTTCATCACTGCAATCAAAGTTCTGGTTCGAAAATTCAGCAGAATAGCCTGGGTTTTTTTTATAATCGAAAAAACTGTTTTTAAATCTACTTAATGAAACTTGCAGTAAGGTTCATTATGGCGTTATGTACACACAATAACGAATTTTACTGAACTTGTTCCTCGAAAACAATCTGTGGATTCTGTGTATTTTTCCTTAAACAAATAACGTTTGTTTAAATAATTCTCTATAGAATATTCGATTACGAATTTGTAGTCGAAAGTGAATTTAATTTTTGCTTCCATGCTTAAAAAACTTCACAGAAATTGGCAATTAGAATCGTATAATTAATTAACTGCACGACGTTCCATTAGAGACGGTTTACTGTTACAAGAAACTGCTGGAATCCATTAAAACTCCTGATTTCAGCGAAAAACTTGCCAAGTCTCGTAATGTGTGACTCCACCGATTGGTTCTGTAGCCTCACCACGACATGCAGCCGCCAGTGGTTCGTGGATCGCAACCGAGACGCGTTACACTGCAAAAACAAATGCAGCCTTCTTATCAGAAAATGCAACACTAATGTTTCTGTCCTACAGATTAGGATGCTTTTTGTCAGCTCTAACCAAGAGAATAGATATTACACTGTCTAAGGTTGATGAATTCTATTGGCGTCTGGCTAATTTTCAGAACGTGTCTTTAGCTCTACTGAGCCGAGACTTCTGTATTTGTGTTCTGTTAAATACACGCTTATAAAAATTCGAACTCGTCACCAAACATTATCGTGACGACTCTGTCAATGACAGGTATGAGTTGAACGCAAAATTTCGGTTGAGAACTCTGACATTAGGACAACCCCCGTTTACATACGCTTAGAAGTAAAGATAAAATTACAATGGATATGAAAATAAGGGAGGGACAATGTTCAATGGATTTGTTTAGCTTGGCGTAATGACAAGTGACGTGCTGTATGGATATGACTATGAACCTTCGGGCTCCAAATGTAAAGTTACCCCTTTACAGGCCTGGAGAGTCCCTTAGGTTTCCAGGAGGTTGAGGTTGCCAGGATATCTAGATAATTGGCAAACAATGGTGACAAGGTTGTCAGCCTTACGCACCGACTGCCTGTACCCTCCAGGGCATATCCTAGGTTCTCATTTCTGTTAGAACCTGAAAATCCCAATGGGCCCATGGAGAACTGAACCCGTGACCTTCCAGCTTCTAGCGCAGTTCCTCGATTAAGTTTCTCAATTCGGTCTCCAAAAGATGTGGGCATTTTCTGGAGTAGCCAGGTTCGTATTAACTGAAGAATAAAAAACCAACTAAATGTCACTCATTAGTTTATTGTACTTCTTAGAGGCACAACATGTTTCGAGCATTACTATGCCCATCATCAGGAGCTCGCGACTATGATGTTGGTTACCACATTGGTCGTTTCGTTCTTGGTTTACTGTATGTTGGAGGTTGGGTGCGGTTAGGCTGGAGTAGTGTCCGGGTTGCAACCCGGACACTACTCCAGCCTAACTGCACCTTACCTCCAAACTACAGCAAACCAAGAACGAAATGACCAATGCGGTAATCAACATTATAGTCGCGAGTTCCTGATGATGGGCATAGTAATGCCCGAAACATGTTGAGCCTATGACAAGTACAATAAAATATCAAGTGACATCTAGTTGGTTTTTTTATTCTTCAGTTGTCACAATGATGCACGGTCCAATAAATATCAGTTTCATATTAATTTATCAAGAAGGACGTCACTTCATCTAGTCGGTTCCTTCATTATGCACTATACGAGAAAAGACTGTTTCAGGTACTGTACAAGCCAATCATCTGAATTAGTGGCTTACATCATATGCCGTAACAATATAGTAATACGAAGGGGTGCCGATATGTCCTTAGCCCGACCTACTTCCCGATGTCGTAGGACGGAATCGATAGTGTCGTTGAAAAGAGGATTCTGTTCATGTGCCGAATTGCAAGTCTTTTCTTGTTACAGAGGCCGAAAGGAAGCATGTCAGGCGACGCGCGCGATTTCAATAACATGGAGACGTGAGTTATAGTTATGTTTTTATTTTCCTTCAAGGCAATGCGGCGAAGGAATTTCACGCCATTCTGAAAGAGACTTTGTGGGAACATTCCCCATCGTATGCCACCGTCAAAAACTTGGTGGCCCTGTTTCAACGTAGTGATTTCTCCACCTGTGCTGCGCCTCGTCGTGGACGATCCAAAACAGTGACCACCCCGGAGATTATTGATAAAATTCACGAGCTAATCTTGGAAGACGCCGGATTTCGGCAAATGTAATAGCTGAGCAACTGAGCATCTCACGTGAGAGGGTTGGATTCATCATTTATGAAGATTTCGACATGCGGCAGCTCTCCGCGTAGTGGGTCCCGAAATGCCTGAATGCGGATCAAAAACGTCAACGTTTCCATTCGGGTGAGCAATATTTGGAATTTTTCGGCGGGACCCAAATGATTTCCTGTCACGATTGGTGACCATGGACGAAACCTGGTTATGTCACTATGACCCGGAGACAAAGCAATAATCAATTGAGTGGAGGCATAGCGGCTCACCCCACCCCAAAAAAATTCCGAGTGCAAAAATCCGCTGGAAAGGTTCTCGTCTCGATTTTTTTTAGATCAACGGCATCCTCCTCATTGATTATCTTCCAAAGGGCCAAACTATCAACGCGGAGTATTACTGATCTCATCTGGTGCAGGTGAAAAACATTTTGAAGGAGAAACGCCACAGAAAGGTCACCAAGGGGGTCTTGTTCTTACGCGACAATGTCCCGGATATTGCTATGCAGGCCTACAGCCCTTAGCAACACAACAACGGTCTTATTGGCACAGACACTACACGAATTTCATTACATAACTTGCACAATATTAGAATATTTCGCAAATACGCAAATTATGTTTGGCATGTAGCCTATGTTCCTCTGACTGTTCGCTATACAGCAACGTATCTGAACGGCGAACAGC
>Ga0123355_10009458_pt1 | contig 14824 bp, 7 predicted proteins | sample TergutEmb28metaG_3_FD_89872 | JGI IMG/M metagenome (GOLD analysis project Ga0123355, IMG submission 89872) | Embiratermes neotenicus P1 segment gut microbial communities from Petit-Saut dam, French Guiana - Emb289 P1 | ecosystem: Host-associated > Arthropoda: Insects > Digestive system > Gut ...
ACTCGCACACACTCGCACACACTCGCACACACGCACACACTCGCACACACACTCGCACACACACACGCACACACTCGCACACACTCGCACACACGCATACACACACACACTCGCACACACACACACACACTCGCACACACGCACACACACACACACGCACACTCGCACACACACACACACGCACACACGCACACGCACACGCACACGCACACACCACCTTATTTCACTTCGCACATACATGATGGTGTCCCGAAAGTGCTGTGCCGCAACCTTAAGAAATCGCTCCTAAAACGGTCCATGGCGACGCGGTCAGAGCACGGTAGGAGCACAGTCCTGCATGTGTGAGTCAGACACGGTTTAATTGAAATGGGAATGAGAAGATCTAAATAATTAGCGACACAACACGTTCGGTGCACAGTCTGGCACAGTGCTGTATGTGTCATTTAGCTTCAGTAAGCTTCTACCCAGTGTCACTGTCCGCTGATATCAGTTTCTGTTCAAGCAGGATCAGAAGAAACCTTAGGCTCTTGTCACACTGTTCTTGATTATGTTTGCTTCGTCATATCAGGGAGCTTTGCGATGTATTGACATCGTGTGAACCAGGTGAGATAGTGCAGCTGGGTGGAGAAAGTGGTTACAGCATTTCTTCGGAAACTGCAGCAGTTAGGTGTGAACTCACGTACCTCCGAATTTCTTAATATTAGTGTTTGAGAACCGCTGTGCAGGCCTGGTGAACACTGTCATGGCTCAGGGTAACACGAATGGCACTGAAGATTGCTGGGTGATATAAATGCTGAAAGACTAACTGTCCCGGGTGGGTGTATTTCTTTGTCGTATTTGGTGGTTTAGATTTCAAGTCGCGGTTGTGGTACTGCGCCTTTTTTTTACGGTCTTTTGAGTTCTCTTGAGTCGGATTCTCACATTTTACAATTGTACATATAATCAAAACCCAGTCCTTCCATAACCTATTTCTTCAACTCACGTTTGTGTAGTCATTCATTGTACATAGCTGAGAAACTGAAAATGGCTTTAAACAAAATCCCCAAATGAGTTACGGCAAAGGCTAAAGAGGGTAGTTATCGGCCTCTCGAAATGGAGGCTCTAGTTCGAGAAACTTTTGGTCCAGTTGTTGGGCGAAGTGGCACTGGGATACTTCTTTATTACTGTTGACGGTGTTTCCCAATCCTTGTCTTTCAACGAATCCTGATACTTAATGAAGCTCTTCCACCTTCGACCTTGTATAATCTTATGAATTAATAACGTTTCTAAATAAAGCAAATGGATCAGTACAGATATGTGCATAAAAATGTCTGTTGCTTGTAGTTTATATGTAGGGCTTACCTGAATGGGCCTGAATGTTCACAGACAGAGCGACCGGCAGCAAATACACAGAGGTTTGATATACAAGTGTTTCCTTAGCAGATTACAATATAAGATAGAAAAGCTTGTAAAGCCGGTGATGTCGGTATTTTTTGGCTTTGTTACTTGCGTTACGGAATGTATTATTTATGAATGAACTCTTGTAACTCCTGTTATTCCATAATAAAGCAGTTCGTTTTAAATCTGATTAGAGCTTATATATGTATATATTTAAATATATATATATATACATACATATAACAGCATTTTATATTTTAGCCACACGAGCTGTCTGTGTTCTCTTCATATCACAAGGAAATATCAACCTTTCCTCTCTTATGTACTAATAAAGGCTCAAGTTGCTAATATTAAAGGAAGAGAAGGAAAAGAATTTGTATTTATATACATCCATATTTTGTACCACTTCAACAAACAAACACGATTATGCATTTATATCAACTGTGACTCTGTATGAAGTCGGACTGTTTGGTGAGTTGAACACAATATGGAACAGAATTCACTGACAGTATACGGAGACGAAACAGACTAGAAAATGTCAGTCGATGTTGATAATGTGTGTAGTCGAAATAACGACAATAAATTGTCAGTAGCGACAAAAAGCGACACGTGACGTAGACTGCGGGATCTAAGGGAAAAAAGCTTAAATCTCATGCACTGTTGCTGGTGTTGTTGGTGATGTTGATGACATGATGATTGTACTGATAAATCGCGATAATAAATTGAGGACATGCTGTGGCACAGGCGGTTAATAGTCGGCCCACTTTCAAGCAGTGCCTCTTCATGTTGGATTTATGGTAGAGAAAATGGCACTTTTTAAGAGAAGTCTGTCTCCGTGTCCTCCGGTTCTGCCCTCAGTCACTGCCAGACTACCGCAACTCAATGCTTATTCATTCATCTACCACCGACCCCATGTAATATTAACTGGTGTCAGTGTCATTAACTCAATTTAAAAATAGTTAAAATGTATTGTGTCTTTATTCTCATATCTTTATGTTGTTTCTCTTTTGCTTTTGGCACATCTTTGCTCTGTTGTACTGCTTGTTGTGTAACATCAAGTCACCGATCACCCTTCAGCGTGCGCGGGTAAAATGAATGACGCAATTCAATCTTAATAGAAGCCTTTCAATAACCAGTGTCACTGAACGTCACCAGTTTTGAAGTTTGCCCCAACTGACATTATTACGATTGATTTTAAAAATCTTCTTGTTACTTGGAAGTCCGAGAAATAATCGACTGATAGTATAACATATTGAATAGATTGAATAGCGTTCGGCAGAACAAGGCAGGCTGTACAGTGTAGGGCATGTCATTCTCTGACACCGCTGTCCACGTGACTGAAAGAAATAATAATTTCCTGACCAACGTCGTCATGTTCATGAAATGTCCTATTAGTATTCCGCGTCCCGTGAAATAAACGCAACTGCATATCAAGACAGTCCGTTGTGTTCCAGTTCGCAGAAGCCTACATATTATAAACTTATTTTTTGTGCTGATGTCACCGAACTTGGTGGTCAGGTTGGTGTTACTGCTGCTGATAATTCTCGAATTCCAGGTTTGAATCTCGACCCGACAACCGACCAAATTTTGTGATATTTTTCGTGATTTTCCTGACGTATTTATGGAATAATTTAATATCTTAAATTAAAAGATTGCATCGTCCTATCAAATTTATTTTTCCTTAAACGTCCTGCTATTCCACTGTACATCCTTAGCTACAGAGAGATGTTTTAAATTAACCATAATTAAAGGATAAATAATTACGTCTGAGCTGGTAACAACATAGGTTGTTTTGTAGCCCAAGTGCTTTGTCCGTTGAATGAAGTCAAAAAAAAACCGTGTATAATTTTTTATCTCATCTGTTCTCAGCTAATACATTCCTTCGTTATTTTCTTGATATATAATATCTTTCCGTGACTCATTCGGTTAGTCGCAGGACTCTTCCCTGTGAGACAGTCCGGGTGTGATCTCAGGTCATTTAATATGGGATTTGTGGTTGACAGAGTGACACTTCGACAAGTTTTTCTACGAAAATTCAGTTTTTTCGTGTCAGTATTATTGAACCAAGGTCCAAAAACTCGTTCCATCACGCTCCACTAACACCGAGAAGCATTTACAATGAGCAGCGTCATTAAATGACAAAATAAATCAATTTTCCACGTCCACATAAATGTTCTCCTTTTTTTCCTTTCATTTGCCACGTTAGTTGGCCTGCTTGTGTTTGCTATGTTGAATGTGTGTATTGATGTAAACGTACTTTGTTACGGTTCGATAAACTGTTGCTATCGATGTCAGTGTCCTCAAAATGCCAAATACTGAGAGAAATCAACCGTTTAATTTTCAGTATTTCGACACATTTACGCCCCGAGACAGCAGATGGCGTCACGGTACTACAGAACGCACCGTGAGTCGTGAGGGTGCAGATGTGATTATATCTGACACGTTAAAACCATGCGTGAGATGTCAACATTTGTTGATATCCTGTAGGGTAAACAACGAAATCGTTTGTGCTCGGGAACCTAACTTCCTTCAATTTACGATCTGAAAACCGAAGGAACAATTATGTAGGTCTACGTAACATTTTTTGGCAAAGCTCGTGGTCTGCATTACGTTTCAGATAACCTTTGTAGGTTTCAATTAATATCTTTATGGGGAAGTGATATAAGGTTCCATTATTACTATTTTACCAAATGAAGTCCAGTTACCAGTTGCTGGTGTGATTTTTTTCCCCTAGTAACTTTTGAAGCGGTTGATCTTCTTTTACCAAATTTTTACATTGTATCATTGACTGGCCTCTGTTGTGGCTTAGGCATTTAGTCCCCATTCTGTCGTCAGAGAGGCCATTGTGCACTCACAAGCTAGAGTTATTGAAACTGTGTTGAATTAATTGTAACAGAGACACTTTTTCCTTCGTAGTTAGGTCTTTGTCTGTAAGCGTCTGTCCAAGAACGCTTCTCATTTATTTATTCAGTTCTTCATTTTGTTTCCATTTAGTTGATTCTAATAGAAGAGAAACACAGCATACAATATATATATATATATATATATATATATATATATGTGTGTATAAACAGAACAGCAACTAAATGTATATTTGTTGGTTTAAATTAAATGTTTAATAAAGGCAGACGTTTATATGTGACATTGTAAGATAAATAGCACTGTCAGTATTTAACACTTAATATAAATAACTTATTAATATTTCCACTTATATGCAAATATCAGCAACTGAATTTATTTAATTTACGCTGCAAATGTCAGCACGTTCTGTTGTACGTATATGGGTACAGGCTTGAAAGGAATATGAAGGCCCGAAACAAGCTTGACCAAGTTATAGTATCAAACAGTCCTTTTCGTTTCGCATTGATGTAACGTTTTATAATTCTTTGGTGGAATGGATAAGAAGGCGGGAAAATTAGTAGTCTTATATGTTAGAACTTAGAAAATATCCGTGAAATTAATTATAAGTGACCTGAATTTAATATAAATGAAATAAAGCAACATACAACTTGTCACGTTTTTACGTCTGAATGTACACAGAGAATGGAAATGTGTGTGGGTTAATGAGCTGTGAAGGAAATGTTAAAATCGCCCTGTTCTTTGGCCAGTTAGTGACCGCTGTAGCTGTATGTCGCGTTATATGGAATTAAATTTTCAAAAGGAAAATTACTTTCAGAAGTAATTTCTGACTTAAGCTAGATGTGCACAGTAGATAGCACAGTAGATATCAGGATTAACACATCATCAGCTTTGGACACCATTGCAAGCGAAGTTTTTCTGCGTAGAACTTCTATATAGAGTAAGTAGCAATGCGGTGTTAAGTGATATTAACGAAAATCTTCAGGTAAATGGGCTGTAATGTAGGTCTGTATCACTGTCTGCGTTTATGGTGCGGCTGGATGACGGGAAATGTTGTGCGAAGTGAAGCCGGAAATAGTCTGACCACTGCCTTACTCACCGCCAGTCCGTATGTCAATGTCTCATAGCCTCAGAAACGTGTTGCGTAAGGTTACGCAAGTATTTACTTCATGAAATAACGTCACTTCTGTCTAGTGCGGACGTTAGGAATGCGTGGAGATATACCTCCAGTTTACGTAAGCCGTGGTGTAATTTTTTTAATTATCAAGATCTCTTGTTTTCGTCTTAAAATTTACACACACTTTAAGAAATAATGCAATATTAAAGTTTATAGCAATAGATAAGTAAGAAAATAAGTAAGTGCTAGATATTTTGCTGGTATGTAATATAAGTACCAATAAACATACCTGTGAAACAATGGCGTACACAGCAAGTGTGGTACTTTGAAACGAACTGAATGTGCTAGCTGTTGTGTACAAACGCACAACTGTGTGCCAATCACTTTGAGGATAGCTAGATTGTATCTTCAAAACTCACGCAACATCGCTATCATTTTCAGTTAGACATGTTGGTATCATATACTTGAAAAGAAAGCAGTGCATGGTGAATATTTTTCACTGTCAAACATTTCAGATAGCGTCTTGAATGTAGCCCATACAGTCAAGAGCGATACATGACGTGTGTGATTATGTGAGAGTCAGTTTTGAGCAAACGACATATCAAGAAATTCTCCGTGTTTTCTACTGTCAGGGTGTTAAATAATTCAGAGTTCACAAAAGCCCATTACTGGGCCCTAGTCCAAGCCAAATGAATCCCCCCCATATTGTTTTTATGTATTTATTCGGATTTACGGCTCGTATTAATTGTGAGACCATCTGTTTTTAGATCTCTGAAGTTGTCCCCATCCTTCAAAATTTGCGACGAAGTAAATTACGTATTACTCATCTGTGATGTACGTGCTACATGACAGGCCCATGACTTTGTCCCTGTAATTGTCAGATTTACCAATTACAGCCTGTGGTTCTTGATGCGCCATCAGTTTGGACATTAAAGTTTTGCCTTCTGCCCGCCCAGTCTATTTCTATGATTTGAATGGGTCTCAGAACAAATAGGAAATATTTCGCAACATCATTAACTGATTCGTGTTTGTAACCGAAACGGAATGAGTTTACTGCTCGTTACGACCTAAATATTAAAGTCTAATTCAGGTCTTTATTCATGTTGGAAGGGTTAATGTTGTATGATGAGTTGGACTGGTAGGTTCCTGCAAAGGAATGGAGACAACGCTGGACAGTGCCAACCAGCTGTTTAACTGACTGCATGGCGCAGAGTCATTTCTGGGAAGCGAATACACACTCTTCACGCCTATTAAATAAGTTCCCTGCATTGTTGAAATACAAGTTCCATGACTGTGCTAACAAAATTCTACCACTGGTGCGTATCCTAAATCAGCCGATGGGATTCTGTTCACCTCCTGTTCCTGTCACATCCGTTCTAATATTATCGTCCATCTACATGTGTTTCTTCCAAATGGACAGTTTCCTGCAGTTATCCCACCACAAGGGTGTGTACTTTAATCCCCACACATGCCACATGCCCGGCGCCTCTCATCCGGCTCATGTGCCCACCCTACTAAAGTTTGCTAAGGACTGCATTCATAAAGCTCTCCGTTACTCAGTTTTCTCCATTCTCACCATTAATTTCTGCCTCCCTTCCCAATTACCTTCTTCCTAACGCTATACACAGGCATGAGGCTATGTGCTGTCCTGAAAGTGACAGACCAAATTGGATAACTGTCAAACAACACGTAAAATTGCAGCTGCTGCAATTGAGTGTGTGTGTTTTTACGTAGTAAACAAGATTAAGTGTTCCCAGAATTTAATCTGCTCTTTATTTGTTTTGGAAGACAGTTTTGATTGAATACATTCTTCTCGATCTATAAGAATATTGCTACTTTCTCAAATATATATTGACTAACTTTGCTGTAATTTGTCTGCGTTGTGTTGTTTTGACCTGAACATGTGTTTGTTGTTAATCTTGGCACTAGATGAATGTTAAGTGTTCAGCTATACGCTTCTTCTATTAGGAGCGGTAAAGCCACGGTGGCTCTTGAATAGCCAGCTAGAAGTATCCCAGATCTGTACTTGACTTTCTTCTTTGGAATTTAATAATATGTACGGTGTAATATTGTGTTATATGCAGCTGAAATTGTTTGATGTGTCGACGTGTATTTCTGTATATATACAGTGTACTGGCGTTGCTTATACGTACATAACTGGTTTGTGGTCACCTTCGCTTTGAAAAGAAGAGCGTCTTTAAATTTCGTCATGTCCGCACGCTTGCTTTGACGAGGCTAATTCTGGTCGTATTTTGTTAAATTTGGTATTTGAAACTTTTATACAACTTATTGATAAACCCATATTTGATTAAAATCAGTCAAATGTATATGGAATTTTACTTGAAGACCAATATGCAAGTTTTACTGTTGCCGGATATATAAAATCGCCATAAAAGCCCTTTTCGGTTGAAATTGTTTCAAGCCGTTAGAATAGTGTTGTAGGCAGAAATATTACGCGAACGCGCCACAGTGTTATGTTACACGTCAATTTCCTGCGTTGTACGTGGTTTATAATGGTGAACAAAATTATATTTGAAAAAACTGTACTAATATGGTTTGAACATATTCTAACTAATATGTAGCAACCTGATAGAAATGTATTAGTGCACCGCAATGTCCGTTCTTACGATACTGTATGCAGAAAGTGCACAAAATGTTGCAGTGTGATTGTCTTCTACTCTCGTGCTTCACTTTTCTTGCACATTTCTGTATTAACAAGACAGGATAAATTCAGATTACAGGATTCTGTGTTATAACAGCGTTTTGGTTCCAATTGATATGGACTTTTCGGAGGAACGTGCCTCCCCATTTAGATTTGTGGGAAGTGGTTCCTATTTGAGGGCGAATTTAGTAATCATTTGGGCTTTAATTTGGACCCGTTCCTTCAACTATAAGCATGGTGGCAGCACGTTACCACACGGTAACCGAAACGTCCACTAAATTCTGAACTGTGCTGGCCGTACCAAACCGAAGAGTTATGTAAGGACCGGACAGTGTGGCTTTGTGAGGACATTTGCAGTTTTTCACCGTGTATTCTGTTAGCATGCCGACAGATGATTGATCAGTATCGTGCTGGACACAGGTGAAAGTTTGTCATACAGTTATGACAACTTATGAAGTGTGGATAGGTAAACAGACGAGAAAAGAATGGTAAGGAAATCGCTGATGTACGTGTTTAAATTTAACATTTTATTAACGCTTCTGCTGAAAATTTCAAATTGAAAAATTGTGTGTATTGCAAACATTTTCTTAATTTTTTTAATGTATTTGAAAACGTTTTGAGTTAAAACTGTCCTATTGTGCCTATGTGGTAGGTTATTGTGTGTTAGTACGAAATTAACAGTTTTAAAGATTTATAGGAAGTGTATACATGATGTTAATGGACTGAGGTGAACAGGACAGTTTCTCTGCAATTTCGAGATGTAGGTATGGTGATAATACTGAATAGCAAGCAACATTTTTATGTATTTGAAGTGGTGCTTGGTACTTGACTGCTACAAACTGATAGTGTTTACCAAACGACGTAACAGGAAGCTATTTACTGGAAGATACATCACCGTGCATAGTCCATTCCAGCCACGTCACTCGCCTGTAGTAACACCACTGTGTTGAGGGTTTAGGAGAATCAGTTGTTTGAATTCTTCTAACCTACATTATTTGCGACGAATGCATTAATGTGTCGTGTTTGTATTGCGCATTCTGTTTACAACAGTGTAGACTGCAACGGCCTCATTTTGGCACGACATATATAATTATATCAGTTATTTTAAGTGGCCGTTATTTGTTTGTCGGCTTGTCTTTAATTTCCGTGGAACCATACAAACATTTCGAGTACGATGTCATCAATAAACGGCTTAGAATGTGTGTTTTAGTTGCATGCAGAATAGGACTATAGACTATTGACCGAAAAAAATTTACCCCAACATATTTTGAACACGCTTTTATTTGATACTTGTCTCTTAACATTTTTACACTGGAACAGATATCGTTCTATTGGTGAATACATATCAACAATCCGCCACACAATACATGTCAACAATCAGCAACACAATACACGTCAACAACCAGCCACACAATACACTTCAACAATCAGCCACATAATACACGTCAACAATCAGTCACACAACACGCCAACAATTAGCCACACAATACACGTCAACAATCAGCCACACAACACGCCAATAATTAGCCACACAATGCATTTAAAACTATTCATTTTGTTATTTCATTAACTGCCTCAGCCTGTTTCAGTAAGGGGAAGATTTGTGGGCCTTATGATGAAGTGACGCTACTGAAATTAGCACAAAGAAATGGATTTCGTTAGCCATTTATAAAATTATAACTCAGTATTATTAGCTGTATCGTGTAGTATTTTTACAGAATCCAACCGCATTCATATAATATTGTCAAACGTAAATTGTCCAAATGCTTTGCTGCACTTAGTATTGTAGGAATGCATAAATGTACGTCACCAGTGGAGTTGGGGAAGCCATAACATGTTTTGCAACTCTGAAATCATATTTCAGTGTAACTTTTCTGTCTGAATCGACAAGCAGGTCTTCTTACTTCTTCTTCTCCTTCGGTTTCCAATAATGTTTTTGTGTTTACTGATATATTTTGTTAATGCTCATAACAGTAACGAATTGGCACTGATTACAGCGCATGTAAAAATGAAAAATATATCCCTGTATTCTTAACGAAAACTTATAATTAGAGTGAAAGAATATATTCACCCAGTTGCAAACTGTGCCCTATTTGGGGCGTTTGGTCAGCCTCACGTCTTGGCCTGTTTCGCCACAACTGTTCTTTGAACAGGTAGCTGATTTGACCCAATATCCGGAATTTGAGTATCGGGATACAGAAAAGCCTCTAACATCCGGACCTAATCAGCAGTCCAGCCCATAGCCTAGCATCTGCTCTGTATTCGCTGTTCGGTCTGACACCTCTTAACGGAGAATAGGACCCTAATTTGGGAAGCTGTGTTTGGTTTCTTCCTGTTGTGTTATTCATATACGTAGCTGTACAGTTACCGGGAATGTCGGGGCGTTAATTTTCCTGTACAGCCACAAATCAAGATTTACCAGTTACACACTGTATTTCTTGTATTTTGTCTGCATATTTTTGTTTCTAGTGCATTTAAAGGCGGTGACTAGCTCAGACTGACCATATGTGTGTAACGGAATGCTGGGGTTGTACGTGAATAGTGAATTGAACGGGATGTGAAATGTTGTGTTGGTGACGAAGTTGCGGGTAATATTGTGCCAACCCCGAGGGATATGTGAGGACAAGCACGAAATATTAAATGAGGATAGCTGTTCTTCAGGCTGAGATCTGAAGCCAAGACGTCAAAATAGCAAGAGTATTAACCACTTCAAAATGATGTTAGTATGTTTAAAGTGTGAACAGATCAAGAAATGACATACACGAAAAAACAACTACCTTGAATCAGGCATCTCTTCGGACAGGACATAGAAATACTTGCGGTGTACATTCTGCAAGGCTGTACTTAAAGAAAACAAGAAAAATTGATAATTGTACACAAACTTTTTTTTCTCCATTTGATGAATCGAATCAGTGTTCTTGTAGCGATTTCATTGACCATGCAAAACAACCAAAAATCCCTTTCAACAAATACGTCAATCTTCATCGTTCACATATTAGAAGACAAACTCAATGTCTAAGCGTCCGTAGTGTGCACATGGCTATTTTACTACCATCAGATGTCACATTATTAGGAGAGTGTTTGTGGAAAAGTCTGTGCTCGAACAGGGTGCTTTGATGCTCCCAATCAGCAAGGGAGTTTTCGGTATTGTGCAGGGTCTTAATGTCGTATATTTTTTTATTTGACAACGGTGTAATTGGTTCCTTAAGAGCAGTGCTGGCACATCTGTGTGTATAAAATCTGAAATATCAACTGACATTTTGAGGGAATAGAGAGATTGATCTGCACAACACATTATGTAAGGGAATAAATTTACGGGACAATAGAGACCAAACCAGGCTGGATGATATGGTCAGTCCAATTGGATGTACTGTAAATGTCGACGAAGAAAACGAGAGTATATTGTCAACAGTTACATGGAGGCCTGTACATGAACGGTATTGCATGGTGCGATAAGTGAAAAATGCATTCAGTAATATTAATAATAATAATAATAATAAATCACAGGCGCAACAGTTCAGCTTATTACCGTGCCAAAGGAGGTTAATTGCCGGCCTGTCTTCACAGATGAACGGCTTTTAAAAAGCGACGTTACATAGGGGATATTTGGTGTTAAATTAGCACTGAGACGACGGTTTCTGCGAATAATTCAGTTCTGTCCTTCGTTATCGTCATTCCACCGGTGCTGCAAGCTTATTGCTTCGTCCATGATCGACGCCATATAATCTCAGGAATTGCTAGCATCATTTAATAGCACGATTATGATAACATTTTACAACACATCTTGTGTTGCCTGCCGTATCGCAATTTTGTTTCCCTCTTTATTATCTGCACATATTTGCCCTGTTTTACAGCACATTCAGTAACGTCACGCAGAGAACACCTTTCGATATCCGCAGGTAAAGTAAATGTTACACTTCCATGCTAATTGCATAAAGCGACTACTACAAAGATTTTATTAAACCTGATATTTTCACACTGCTGTAAGTGTTTCCCAATTGCAGCTCCTGAAATAGTAGATTAATTTGACAAAATTTCGTTTGACCTTATACCATTGACGGTAAACCAAATGCCGTAATATCTCATGCCTCGGTTTAAGCGTTTATTCGCAGGTCTCACATGTTGGAGGCCTGACTTCAATCCCAATCCAGCATGGGGAATTTGCGGTGGACTGAGTAGAACTTGTGCACGATTTTATAGAAGTAATTCGCCTTTCCTGTCTCAGTATTCCTCCGCTAACCCTTCATATACCACGTACATGCATTCATTCTTTCATTTAGTTGACGTTTCAACAACACCACTGAATGTCACATGAAGTCTGAAATTAAAACACAACTACCTATTAATTAGTGCACTTGCATCAGAATATTTATTAGTTTATTCTATAAAAGTTGCCGAGCAAAAGTTAACACGTGTTGTAAATTGTAAAATGTTTGGTTCTCTTTCTAAGAAAATATGTAAGAGACTTGCATTGAAACTTGTACAGATGTGAAGAATTCTGAGTAGATGTTGCAAAATTAGGGAACAGCATATTTGCAGGTTTTGTCAAATTTTGGGGAAATTCACTTCCTTCATCCTTTAGTCTACTAAAGTCAGGTTTGAAGACGTGACTTCATCTTAGTCTGCTAAGAACATTGGTTTAGAGTATCCATGTTTTGGACAAAGCTGTGGTTTCCATCTGCAGAGTCAACGTCACTGAAATAAGAATAAGCATATGCATATATATATATATATATATATGTTGTGTGTGTGTGTGTGTGTGTGTGATAAGTTCGAAAAAATTGGTTTAAGTATAATCTTGGATTTTTTTTGTTAGTTATATGTGTTTCACACTTCGAATCAAAATATTCCTCTCATTCAAATCCAAATGTTTTTATGTCGCAAAAATTCGTTTCTGAATACTAAGGCATATGAAGAGCATCACTGTTTTCGGTTCATAGTTCCGTCTCTTTGGAAGCCCACTCCACCTCACAGTTCTGTCACTTGGCAATCCGTTTGAACAATACTTCGCCAAGAAACACAATTGAACTTAACAGATAACCAAACCCTAGAACACAGAATGCAGGGCTCAAGTGAGAAAGTGAAAATACAAAATACATATCTTCTTTACGATCGCCAACTCTGATTTTGCTTCTTAAATTCGTTATTCATAAGAGTTGAGTCCAATATCGATCCAGAAGTCCTCCTTCCAGAAAGCCCCTTGTCAGTACGTTGAATCTCTTCAGCAAAGGACTTCCATTGTGTAAAACGAAAATGAAACCAGTTGTAAACACGTTCACTTCGAGGGTACAGGGGTATTTACTGCCCACTTCACTGGCGACGTACTGACTTATCCGTGAAGCACTTATAGTACACAATTGATCGTTATTCGCAATGCGCCTCGTGCATTCCTCAATATTATTGCAGTCTTCGTGCCTGGAGGTTGGGAAACTGAGGTGTTCCTCGTAGGACGTGGTAACCAACATCATTTCCGTACCGCCATTATATCCATAAGACACGCTGGAATTTAACAAATCATCAAAGGTTTCAAATTTCTTTCCATATCCCCGTTCAACGAGATACGATGTAAAGAATGCCTGGAACACAGTGCTCATAGCGAAGCAGTAATATACGTAAACGAGAAAAAGAATTCTGAACTTCCAGTTCTTCGATGTATTCGTAGCAGAGACGCCCATTAAAACATTCCACGCATCATAAAAACAGTAAGACAAGTTTTGGAGTATATGTGAATCCTTCAAAAAACTGTGCCCCCAGTAACTTAAACCCCACCACAATATAGCTGTCAGAAAGAAGACAGTGGCCATTGCTAACCATACTGGTAGTTGGTATGTGTGCATGACCTTTTCCATTCTTGCGACAGGTTGCGGACAAGGAACGTACCACTTAAAGGCAATATAATCATAAGGAATTGTTGGTTGAAACCATGGTGACAGATATACTGGTAGTAACGGCATTGTACCAATCACAATATCGGACATCTTGTTTGCTAGATTTACTGTTTCATGCATAACTTCCTCAATTGCAAGTTTTAGAGACGGTTTCAGAAACGCGACAGTGACATTCATTTTATCGACAGCGAGAAGCAGATTCTGTACAGCTAAACCACCTAAGTTGTACACGACATTGCCATCGCTGTCTGTGCTGTTTCCTGTTAGAATAATGTATGGTGGTATTCCATAACTAGCAACTCTAATTTGGCATCCGTGAAAGTTTTCTTTAGTTTTCGGGGGGAATAATTTGGCGTTGTGGATAAAAGTTCCGTTATGCGGACGCCACTGATCCAGCAGATTGATGTCTGTAACATTTCCACATCTTCCTCGTTCGTATGGGAAGCCTGTATACAGGACCAATGTGTTAGTTCTCAATCCGTTAGTGTAATTATTACCATTTATCGGTACATAATTATCACGAGCAGCGATTAATATTGTGTTATCAATAATAAAGTGTTCCTTCCACAATTCTGTGTATATCTGCAGGCCCAATTCCCTGAGAGAAACACCGTCACTATCAGCTACAACAACGAGAAACTTCCCTCGAGGATTCCAAAATGCACCCTCAGCCTCTTTCAGCTTGTCCACTTGGTCCCTGAGAGTCTCAAGGACGCCAGCATCTTCATGTTTAGGCCATATGAAAATTATGTAGCTGTGAGTTGTCTCAAATCCTGCATCCATTGGTGTCTTTGGTGAAAACAAACGAAGTGGCCAGCTTTCATAATCATGTAACATTGTTAACGTGAAACTTACCAGTGCACGATTATTATCGTAGGGTGGGGCAGAAAGAGACCTTCCAGTAGGCTGTTCATCACTGGG
>Ga0123355_10009459_pt1 | contig 14824 bp, 8 predicted proteins | sample TergutEmb28metaG_3_FD_89872 | JGI IMG/M metagenome (GOLD analysis project Ga0123355, IMG submission 89872) | Embiratermes neotenicus P1 segment gut microbial communities from Petit-Saut dam, French Guiana - Emb289 P1 | ecosystem: Host-associated > Arthropoda: Insects > Digestive system > Gut ...
TGATACTGGTCATAATATCCATGCATGCTACTGATACTGGTCATAATGTCCACATACACTACTGATACTGGTTATAACTTCCACGTATCCTACTGATACTGGTCATAATATCCATATACACTATTGATATTGGTCATAATATCCATGTACGCTACTGATACTGGTCATTATATCCATGTACGCTACTTATACTTGTCATTATATCCATGTACACTACTGATACTGGTCATAACATCCATGTGCACTACTGATACTGGTCATAATATCCATGTGCACTACTGACACTGGTCACTATAACCATGTATACTACTGAAAATCTGGTCCATTGGCATCTGTGGCAATGCTGACATGCTAAAACTACTACACTTGCTCTGCAAGGGGTACCAGCTGCAGAAGACATAACATTCATTCAATTCACACACTGTTAAAACCAAATGCAAACATAAGTTGACTCCCCAGTTCTTGAGATGATGAAATAACAAAAAAAAAAACTCACATCTCATATTTGGGTAAATATGATATGTCACCAATTCTATTCAACGTGAACAGCAAACACCTTGCCAAGGAAGTCCTTGAGAGGTTTGGAGACTTCAAATTAGGACGACAAGTAATATGCAATATGAAATGCGTAGATGACTTTATGCTACTGGATAAGAATGAAACGATGCTACAGGGCACAACTGAAAGACTAATTCGAGTTGGAAGATGCTATGAAATAGAAATGAATGTGGAAAGAACTAAGGTAATGAGAATCCCAAGGCAACTATCCTCAATACGGATTATGACAGATCAAAAAGACTGGAGAATGTGGAATATTTCAACTTCTTGTATTTGGGTGCCATGATAACAAATGATGCAAGATGTATACATGAAATTAAATCCAGAATTGTCATAGCAAAAGCAACATTCAACAAGCTCAAGGCTCTTTTCACCAAAAAACTGGACTTAAAATTTAAGGGAGAAAATATTAAAGTGTTACATTTGGACCACAACTTTGTATGGTGTTGAAACCTGAACACTTCGGAAAGTAGAACAGAAATACCCAAAATTTGAAATGTGGAGCTACAGAAGGATGGAGATCAGTTGACCGAATCATGCAAGAAATGAAGATTTATTACAGAAAATCAAGGAGGAGAGGAATATCCTACAAACAATAAAAAGGAGGACGGCTAAGTGGATTGGTCACATCATATGTAGGAACTGCCTTCTAAAACATGTTATTGAAGGAAAGATAGGGTGAAGGACAATAGGTGATGAAAAGATCAGGAAGAAGATGTAAGAAGCTTCTGGATGACCTTCAGTAAAGCAGAGGATACTGAAAATTGAAAAAGGAAAACTAGATTGCAATCTGTCGAGAACTGGCTTTGGAAGAGGCCGTGGACCTGTAGACAGACTACAGAATGAATGAATGAATAAACGAATGAATGAATGTATGAATGAATATGTCCCTCTGTGTAGTATCCAACCACTGGTAATCTGCCCAGACCCCTATGCTTGCCCTCTAGATAGAATCCATCACTCAGGCGCCTACAATTTTCTCCTGGCATGACATCCCTCCATCCATGCAGCACTGCTGACTACACACACTTCTACATGTGTCCCTCTGCCTAGGATATTCTTGTAGCCCTGCAGAGTTTATTTGGACCCCAGAAAGAGGAAGAAAACTACAGACTGAGGAACTTCAGCATTAATACTGTTCCCCAAGTAACATGAGGTTGATGAAGTCAAAAACGATGAGCTGCAAAGTATACATATCCAGGCATGGAAGACATGAAAATGCATATATTTTAAATGGACAATAAAGGGAAGAGACCACTTTGGAGACTTAGGCAATGGTAGATAATATGCTGCACAATTGTAAGGAAACAGGGTGGGAATGTACAATGGATTTATTTGGTACAGGAAAAGGTCACATGGCAGAATGTCATGGACGTACCAGTAATAATGAACCACTGGGTTATGTAAAATGCAGGAGATTTCTTGACTGCCTGGGCAACTACCAACATTCTGAATAAAGACTCTACTCTATTAAGTTCTGGTCGGGTTGGGGTTTTACATATTACATGTATTAACTGCAAAAATTAAGGAAGAACACTGACTTCAACACCAACACTGGCCATTTTATTTTCATTTTTCCCCTTTCTTTTTTCCCCATGTTTCCCAGACTGTTAACAAGACTTGTTTTCTTTTAATAGACCATAACTTCCGCAACATTTTCTTCAATTTCTTGAACTGTATATTGACTGGTAACTAACATAGTCAGTATTCTTTATGATACGTAGTAATAATAATAATAATAATATATATATGTATATACATTTTGTACACAACTTGAATTCTCTCTTTTATACAGCAACATGCATACAAGAATAGTTATAGGTCACACTCAGTATTCAACATCAGTACAAGTCTATGCTCTCTAGCATTAGTTAAATTGGAGGTGGCAACAACAGCTGATTTGCACTCCACTGCTTGTATATACTAAACTATACTACATGGTAGCAGTAGTTTGGTTGTCATTCGGCACAAATAGCACAGCTTTGGTGATAAGTTACATGAATGATGACAGAGCCAACAAACTTCCAAACCAAAACATCAGATGTAACCATGTGAAATACTATTTCTGGATTTAATGATAATTACAATAAGAATGCAGTCAAGCCACCTGGACATTGACAATGGGACATTTCCTTCTGAAAGTCACTTTCTAACAGTGATGCATCATCCCTATGCAATCTGTTAAATCTGTGACCAAACACAAGATCAATATTAAGTTGTGCAGAATGCTATGAGAGAAGAAAGAAATGAGTAGTAACTCCCAAACACTGGTTAACACTAACCATGCTACCAACAAGATTTCACTCAAATTTGTACTGTTTTCTGCTCCAAACAAATTTTTATTCTGAGAATATGAGGGAAAATTGAGTACTGACACCCAAATGAGTTTGTGGCTTTGGATTAATATAATTATGAGCTACCAATGAAGAATGTATATAAAATATAGAGCGTTGTATTACTAAACTTAGCACAGAGGGGGATAAGAAGGTGCCATTCTACATAAACCTGGTGGCTATGACCTTGCAGAAACAAGAGTTCAAATGTTTCATTTTGCAGTAGTATTACCAGTATACTATTAAGTTTAAGTAAATGGACTGGTAAGAATTTGCTACAAGCATTCTATAACATCGTAACAAGTTCTGAAGGCACACACTATTATTTATGGTGAAATGTTTCAAACTAATGTAACTGTAATAAATGTAACAGTTTCCTGTCTTTCAGTAAACATGGTGACTATTTTAAATTATTTTTATCAACATTCAGCTTTCTCTTCTTCTCTGACACAAACTGTGCATGTTGGGTTAAAGTGTTTTGGTTTGGAAGAATTAATGAATTGGCTACAATGTTTAACAGTGAATGACTTAACACACATTTGGTATTTAGAGATACCTAAGTATGAGTATGGAAATATACAAAGCTATATATTTAGCCTCACACATTCTGTTATTAAGTGGTAGCGTGCATAACACACTCCCCCAATCTGACAGCAAAATACATAGTGGCTGGAATGTTTTCCAAGAACAAATTACGATATGCATTGCAATTAACTGAACCCAGTGGAGTGTCTTGCCTCACCTGTATCACTTGATCTAATATAATGTGGGGATCTCAGGAGGCAGTACAGACATAACCAACCTATCACAGGCAAAAATGTTCACAGAAAACATTCTGACAAGCAATGACCAAATACAGTGCAACAGCATTCATAATCTAGGCTCTGGCTCCCTGCAGGTAAAATTTTACATGTTCTTTATTTCCACTTGATCTAACTTTAATTTGCACCTTTATTTTATGTTTAAAACATATACATTTTCATGCAGTGGGGTTTTAGTGGTGTGGAGAATATGATATTGCATGGTAAGGAGCAAAAAGTATTTATCTAGGTCTCTTTCCACCACTTTGCTTTCACTTGCAGATCTCAAGACATCCAGGAGATCTGCAACATTAACAGCTCATTTATTATTATTATTATTTTTATTATTGTTAATTATTAATTATTATTATTTATAACAACATTTCACGAAACTGCAAAAGTATTTTTTAATCCGCGGAGTTCAGTCTGAGAACTAATTGACATCAGGTTCAGGGCATTCAGTTCTCCCAAACATTACATATCAGTGTTTAACATGAAACTTTACACCATAGCCCTTGTATAGCAAGAAGACCTTAAAACTACAGAGAAAAAGCCGCAGCCATTTTTAACTTCATGTATCAAAATCACAGAACAAGTACTTTTTCAAAATGTTTTGTTTTACAAGGCCTGTCTTTATCCTATAATTGAGATGCTTATAACTATGTTTACAAGAAGTTTAGATCTCTTCTTACACAGAAGGAACAGCAGCAGGTTCAAATATTGCTCACTGATGGATGAAGGGAGGCACTGTGCAGGTTTGGGAAAAACTGACTAGTTGTCAAATACATGGCAATGATTCAAATATCAAAGGTCACACTACAAGGGATGAAGCATTTTGACACATTGGTCCATGTAATTTATAATCTTTGTATCACTAAATATGCTTAACCACTGCTGCTAGGCTGTAAGGACTAAATCCCAATCTGTACTTCCCAGAACCAACAGACAGATGCTGTCCGTCAATCCCGATGTTATATAACTTTGCAATAAGTAACACTATGAAAAAATAAATAGTCGCCTACAAAATTCAGAATGATTATCATAATTATTATACATTAAAAGCATAATATTCTGTAACTTCATTATCTAGATCAGTTCATTCTGTCTAATGTGGAAGCTTGTGCTTCATCCAGCATCACAATCTTCACTCCTCCAAGTTATATACAAATTACATACTGTTTAGCTAAGTGATTTCTCAATTTAACAGCAATAACAAAGTAACACTTAATTTCTGGCACAGGAATTGTGCAAATCACAACCAGCACATTATTCTGTTAAGGTTTCACATACAGTTTGATCAGCAGACGCTTATAGCCACCACCTTACTGCTTCCATTCTGTAACCTAACAGACTGTGGAATATATATAATAGTTCATAACAGGAAAACTGTCATGAATTTTATATACATAATACAATATTTTTTCTTTCATTCTTACAAAATAGATGTTATGTAACTCACTTTTTTATGCACAAGGTTCGAGCAAGACAGGATGCATTATCCGCTAAATACTTCAATCGCCCTAACAAGTCATTTATAAGTAATAACTTCCGCTGCATTTACAAGTCATAACTTGCCCTTCATATGGAAAGGTGCAGACAATTACACCATCTGAAGATAATGAGGGCATCAGCTTTTCAAGGCAGGCAAGCAACACCCTACCATATTTCAACATGAAACATTCACTATGTAAACACATTCAATACATCCCTTAAAATTAGGACATAGCAGAGTGCAGAAGTAAATAAAGAAGTAAAATAGTTACATAAATTGTAGGCAAAGTTAAGAAGTAAAATGAACAATAACCATTATAATGTTTCAGAAAGATGGTTTATATAATACAGGATTGCCATACAAACACTATCAAATGCATGGAAAGTTACAAAAAGCTATGACAGACATTTTTAGAATTTACCACGTTAATCAGATTATTGATGAACTAAAAGGACTGCAGGAATAAGCAACAGTATTAAATAACAGGGTGATCCAGACACTCATTCTTGTGAGTGAATTACCTTGAGCATATGCTGATATTGTGACAGCAGTATTCTATAATATCAGGGTACAGTAAGAACAAGTGTGATCACCTCCTAGCTCAAAAACACATTTAAAATTATGTGACAATTTGTTTGCAACAAGAGATAAGTAATACCATGGACCACATTAAATTTTTGCTAGTCACAGATGGACCATAATACCATGCGTTATTTTTCTCTTGTGCTCAATTTTTAATAACAGAATTCAGAAAAAAATTCATGGGTACTTAGATCTTATACTTTTACATCTTATAATGGACAGAAATAATAACATCAATAATAATAATAGTAATAATAATAATAATAATGAAAAATTTGTAAATGGACTTCTTGTTAAAAATTGTCAGTACATCTTAAGTAAATTAAAATGTTTGAGGTACTGCTGATCATTGGCATCATAACAGAACACTGTTTAAACATGCATATATATATATATATATAAATATATATATATATATATTCTATATGACCTATTCTATTCTCCTCCCAAAATCTCAAAGATGCTACAGTAATCATGAAACAACGAAACTACACATGGAATCTGCAAGCATCATATGAACAAAATAAATACATGATATGGAAGGAGTGCTGCTCTAAATTGTACAAACAGCTGTCAACTACTGGTATTTGTGTACTATTTGTTTCCAACTATGGTATACAATTTATGTAAATATTCTCTCTCCTATCCAAAGTTAACTCTGTATTATCAAGTACAATGCAGCAAGGATCTGCTTCAGTAAAACAAGTAATGACACTGCATAACACAACCAAATACAAGTCTCTCAGTTCTGTAATAGTCACGGTGAAACTATCCAAAGGACTGAAGAGTTAAATTCTTCATCTTCCCTATGATCACGTCCTGTCTTCCTCCATAGGTCTAGTGACGTAACTCACATCATATCAACATGCCATTCCAATGGAACATGCTCCACTCCAATACAGCAGCCCTCAAGAAACCCAATAAAAAGGACGCATTTATACAATACCAGACGTTAACTCGAGGTTCCGTATAACTTCCTGTTTTGGAAAATTTTTCTCAAACAGGCATAATGCTGTCTCTGCCATTACTCATCGTTGTTTTGTTGTGGTCCAGCTTCACAATTCACCACAGTTTGTGCAAGGTAACTCTGCACCACTCTTAACAATTATAAAAACAAGTTACACAATTAACAGTCACCCTTTTGTTTCTTAATAACATTCAAGGTTTGGCTGCATCCAGTCAGTGAAGTGAACAGCACAGCAAAATATAGGACATCTTCAGTCACAAAACCCTGCAGAAATTATTCGTTGTTTGAAACATGACCAATACATACAGATTTCACTTATATTAATATGACTGTCTTGGTGCATAGGACTGTTCCAGCAGTGTATAGGCTCATGGCTAGTTTAAAATGTCCCTCTTCCCCACAAGCTAGCAGAAAAGATATTGGCCACTTTTCACCATCATCACTGTCAAAGAAATATGAGACACTTAAACGGTAAACTTTGGTTTTAAGCTCTTGGCAGTAACAGTCTTAAACTTGATGGGGTAGCAGATCTTAATCTGTCTTCAGTCAACATAAATCAATGCCTGCATTCATCCCTTTGACACGCAGTCAAAAGCACCACTACTTCCCTTGGTCAGTTAGTCAAATAACAATGATCACTTGAGTCCACTCTGTGTGTAACATAAAATGCTGAAACAAACAACCTCAGCAAGGACACAAATCTTTGGTTGCAATTATTTCAGCTCCTTATTACTTCTTGCATATTTCTGGCAATTAGATTCTGGGTACATGCATGTACAATTACCAATGTCAACACAGCTTTCTAACCTTTACAACTTAAAAAACCAATGAAGTTTAAGTAAAAAAGAATAATAATTTTACATAAATTTCATAAACAATTATGGAAGCTCTAATGTAATATATGTTTCAATTTCTTACTGGGCAACAGTAAGAAAATCAGATCACTAATAAGCTTTAGCATCATTACATGTTACCAAATATTAAGTCCAGCCTCCAGACAACACTTGAGCATTACTAATGAATATCCACTCTTACTTTGAGCTTCAAACCAACTTTCTTGTTGAGGCAAACAGTGCATAGTGCTGCTTCTACATGAATTAAAAGATGTTTCAAAGGTTCACCTATATGAAAGCCCAACACTCCATTGCCTTCACAACAAAGTCTTCCTGTGGAGCAAGTGGTTCATTCCCATATGTGCTACACCGCTGAGTTCGCCCTTGGTACAAGTCTCCATCCAGCCACAATCCAAATTTTCCACTGCAAAAGAGCAAGAAAATGAACTAATAATAAAATCAGTATACTGACTACACTTATAAGACCAGTAAAGAATTATCTTCTTGGATGTGATGATATGAAACTTGGCACACAGAACATTATCTTGTCACTTTTCACTTTGGCAAATGAAAATTCTGTGTATTTGTTAACATCAATGAGCACGTCAATTTTGTAATATAAAATATATTGGACAGACAGGTAGACCCTTTTATATAAGGTTTCAAGAGCATTTTTGTGATTATAAACATGGAAATGGAAAATCAAAATTTGAATAACATCTTTCAGATAAAAAATATTCTATTGGTTCTATGGAAGATATTTTGGAGATTCTACATATAACAAAAAAGGCAGAATATTGAATATTTTGGAAAGGTTCCATACCTATGATGAAACTAAATTAGACAATCAAATTAATGATGAGTGGATGATAAAATCTAATGTAATATTTGACACAATAATTCAAAGAAACACCAGCAGAGGGCACTCGCTGCTGTACCCTGCCTTCACCTTGTTTAGTCACATGTTGCAATGCATTCTGCCCGCACGCATACACCGAGCCTTCCACTACACCTAAAAAACTGTAAGTAGTCATATATTTTCACAACGATTCACAGTTCATATCTTTGCTACAAACTGAATTAAACAACTAAACTATACAAAATATTTACTATTTCCGCAAGGTTACTTACCTTGGTACATACAAACTACAGTTTACACCAATGCAAATAAGACATCCATTGACATAAATAAAACATGGAAAACAGACTAAGAAAATATCAACATATACCATCTGAATTTCAACATATACAACAAAAGTCACAAAAATCTTGGCTTTACATCATGTGCAGTAAGTTGTGACTAAACAATATATACATATATTTTAATAATAAAACATTATTCTACCTAAAATAGAAATGCTTTTAAATGTATAATATATATTAATTTTGTTTCAGTCCAAACAATTGTGTGGTATTACAAAAACTTTGTTACATCACAGGCTATAAAAAACATTCATTTTATACTATTTTTAATATATTTCAATACATCTCTAAGTCTTATGGGACCCCACATTACAGGAATGCTATTTGCACTGCATACACCTGATTCTAAGTTTTGTAAAGATGGCCTGATGATGGTCAAATGACCATAATATGTTCTCAAGATAACAATAAAATATATCGTTGTGTTTGGAAGACACCAGAAACTGTTTTGTTGTCTTTTAATTAGCTGTTAGCCCAGTCTAGGTTCAGTGCTGATGGCCTGATTAAAATATTTCAACACATATGGTGGTGGGTGGCAGATACTAAATTTATGACTCCCTATGACTTACACTCAGATATCGCTGCAGTCAGGCCATTCTAACTACTGACAGTAATGGTGGCAATGACAGTAATGGTCATGGTGGTAATAGCAGTTGTAGAGTGGTGATGGTAATGGTGCTGATGATAGAAATGATAGTTGTGGTTGTGGATGGTGGTGGTGGTGGTGGTAGTCAGCAGTACACGAATCCCAGATGCCAGGTCACCCACATGGCTAAATTTTGTAGTGTTGCCAAATACCAACGTATTCCTGAGTGCTCATTATGAACTTGGTTTCACATCACCCTTCCGGCACTTAGAATTTTGAAGTGGCTGCTGCTAGATTTTTGGAAAATTTGTGCATGTGTGGTGGCGGTGGCAGTGGCAGTGGCAGTGGTGGTGGTGGTGGTGGTAGTGGCAGTAGTAGTAGTAGTAGTAGTAGTAGTAGTAGTAGTAGTAGTAGTAGTAGCAGCGGCAGCAGCAGCAGCAGTGATATAGTTAGTTTTATTTGTAATGGCATTGTTAATAATGCTAGCCACCAGAGTAGATGTTAAATTATACACAAAACAAAGATATAACATGATTTGAAACTTTCACCATTCTGAATGTTGTATGTCTTCTTCTGGGTAATTCCCCGGCATCTGAATTTTATATGCCAACATTTCAGAACATAGGTGGGTAGGTACCTACCCCCTATGAAGATGGAACAGAGTGTTCCGAAACACTGGCATATAAAATTCAGACACCAAGATATTACCCAAAAGAAAGTATACAACAAAGACGTAACACTTCTCACACACTCGCAATGTGGCAATAAATTTGTAAATTTGGTGGTAGATGGCTCCTTATGGCTAAGCATATATAGGAACACTACTATGTTGCTAGCATTCTTGCCCAGTTTACGAAAAGGTTAAGATACACAATTTCCTAACATACATTAAATCCTAGCATGTCTTCCTCTCCTAATAGGAGCGGCCCAAGACTCAGCAACCAATTTGGTGTGTTTAAACAAATGACATACGTACCACCACAGATCAGATATATCCTAGACATCTAATATATCTCCATTTCTGGATGTACAATACTATGTTAGCAGTGGTATGAAACAACTGTTCCAAGTTGACTCACAGCGGTTACTGTATCTCCATACTTGCAAATTCAATTAAAACAAATTTTTCACAAGTATGTCAAAATTACCAGTGAAATAAATTAAAATTACTACATTTACTAATCTGCACTTACTCGCCAGCACCAATAGCAAGGCTCTCATTGTTGCCTTTGATGAAGTACATGTTATCCCCAGTCCAATTGAAGACCTGGAATTCGGGTGTAAATCGGAAAAGCACGGACTCTCCTGTTCCATAAAAATGGTCACTCACTTTCAGTGCACACGATGTTAATGCACCAAATACCTGTAATGAACACCACACCACAATTTGTTGACAAAAGAAACTATATTTTGGACACTGTAAATGTGTGTTGATGCAACAGGCAACACTCAATAGGTCTGTGTGTGTTAACATGTTATACAGTAATAATACCAACTTGTCTTTGCTTGTTGTAAAATACCGGTACGTCTTCTTGAGACTCTGTAGTTAATGTATATTACCTACATTTAAATACGAGAATAATAAACTGTTTTCTCATAAAACAAGAATTTCAGCTTCAGAAAACAGAATTATCTCAGTGTGCTTGTACATCCCTAGTACTATACACCCAGATGCACATTACTTAGACATGTGAGAATACACAGTGCTAAAAAAACCTGGTCTGAAAAGAAAGAAAGAGTAGTATAAAGAAGATGTTATTATGAGAAGTGCCATAATTTGTAATTTTCACCATTAATTAATAAAGTGAACAAATTGACAAACCTGGAAGGACAGGCAGCATGAACAGAAAAGAAGAGAAACCATCTGGAAGGATACCATTACAGTGAATATGAAATAAACAGGACGAGGCTGTAGACTGAAATAATCTAGCAAAGGAGAGAGTCTAGTGACAGGCACTTGTGAACACAGGATTGAACCTCAAGATTCTGTATGGGGTGGGGGCATTTATTGACCACTAACTTCTCACTGATGAATCTGCTACACGAAGTCAGTAGTCGACACATTAAGGAAATAAAAAGGTATAACCTATGAAGCAGCATTTGGAGAAATGGACATAAAGGTATATTATTTCTAAGAAGCCTTGGCCAACAGAGTCTGTGAACATAAATTACTGTTAATTATTTTTGGGGGGTTTTCTTAAGGATTTGCATACAGAAAACATTTAGAGAGTACTGCATGTATGAAGAATGATATAAACAGTCCCTGGAAATACTGGTAACACCGTTTTGTGGTGGTAATCGAAATATTTCCTTGTCTTTTTATGCTATGTCATCGAAGTAGATGGTGGACATATGAAGCACACCCTTCAACAATGTCAAGGCTAGTGACACATAAAAAAAATCCCACACACCAACTGCTTATCTTCATGTAAATAAATGACTGTTGTTTCACCGCACAAATTTGTTTTCTAATTAAAAGTTATGCAAAATATAAACCAACCAGTAGTACAGATGGCCAGCTTGGAGCCCTTTATTTGATGGGCAAGGTCACTTCCAGATTCCTCACACTACCTTCTGGCATAAAAAGAGAATCCAGTCCAGAAGAACCCACACCACAACTCAGTATTATGTATGGCTGGGACCCCTCCTGAACTACATAACTGTCCCATGCCACAGGATCAGCAGGGGAATTATTTACACCACTGACAATACTCCTTTCATGAAGGCTGCGTATAGATCATCCAAATACCCTAACAATATGAAATGATTGGTAGTGAAAAAACTCACAGTTACCATAATAAAATTATACCAGGAACATGCACAACTGGAATAAGAGTTGGGTGTTCTTTCTGGGGTGGACATCCAAAGTAACAAGGAAAATATATACCATAAACATTAAGACGCACTCACATTATGTTCTGTGTCTTCTATGACCACTAGAATGGGACTCTCCAATCTGTTCATCTTGCGGTACATTGAATTTAAACTGAATCCATGTTGTGACGTACTGAACACAAGTGTCCATAAATAACCTGCAAGAGTTAAAAAAACACAAAGCACTTATATGAACAGCGAGAATAACCAACAATTCCATGCAGGAAGCCACAGCCGAGGTTATTCATAATCTCAATTTAATGCAAGGCATCCCATTTGTGTTTTACAATATAAAACAAGAACTTAATTTCCATCTTGACAACTTTATTAATGGATGTTGTAGCTCAGACTTGATAAAACAAGAATCTTGTTTTATCAAGCCTGAGGATGTGATGGAAAAGATATCCCAAAATGTATATCATTCCTACACTATTACACCGCATCATATCCCAAAACAGATACATCATCAGTTTCACCATGGCAAAAGCCTTAGATCATGTACAACTTTATTAACACTTAGTATCAATTTGTCAAGACTATTCATGGCTAAATGTATCAAACGAAAAGGTCACCTTAAGGTCATCTGGCACTAGAAAACTGTAAACAAACTGCAATTACACAAAACTGGATAGAGATCTCAACTGTACATTAGTCATCAGCCATGCACAGTCAGTGAATTGATACTCAATGTTAATAAAGTCGTGGAGATGGTAATTAAGTACTTATTTAAGATTCAGTATCTTTATTCACTTTAAAATCATGCTTGACAAACTGTTCCATGAAACCTGGATTAGGATAGCAGCATCATCCATGGTTTACACACGTACTCTGTAATGACAATTTCATTTCAACTAATCCAGAAAGTAATATGCTACCTATCTGTAAAACAACCCTCTGTCCCTGAGTAATTAAGCCACAGTTTAGGCTGATAAGCATGTAAAGCAAGAAAGTTGACTGTTCTTGCAATGGCAAATGGCTTTATTATCAAAATGGGATTATAAATATGGGTGGTATTTCATTTACATTATTCAATCTTTAGTTTGAAACCAAACAAATTGTATGTAAACAAGATACTTCATATAAGTGAAATTACTTTTCTGTATCAATGTGTCAAAAACCAGATAAGTAGCAAATTTACTGGACTATTCTGAGGAAAGCGTGGGCCGGGTAGCTCAGTCGGTATAGTGACTGACTATGGGCTGGACGGTCTGGGATCGAATCCCGGTGGGGATGAGATTTTCCGCCCGTCCAGACCGGCCCTGGGGTCCAGCCAGCCTCCTGTACAATGGGTACTGGGTCTTTCCCGGGGGTAAAGTGCGGGTGGGGCGTGCTGCTGACCACTCACCCCCTTCTAGTGCCGCAGTCATGGAAGAGTAGAGCTATACCTCTACCCACCCTCTGGTCCACACCAGGCCTGTAACGGGATCACTTTACCTTTATTCTAAGGAAAGCGATTCACTCAAACAGAGTGGAGTAATGTAAGTCGTAGAATATTCAGATTCAAAGAGCACAGTGTCTAAATTTATCACTTGTGCCACAAGCAGATCTACAAAATTCAATTTCTGACATAAATTAGAAATCAGAAAGTATGTAAAGGTAACACAGCATTAAAAGGGTAGAGTAAGTCAAACACAACTTGTGCTATGTGTGACTTACTCTACCCATCTTTATGACTGTATATAGCACAAGGGGGATGGCTCACTTAAAAGCAACACAGCAGCCCAACACTCACTGTAGTCAACCACCCTCCTTTATAAGGTCTATATATACATCACCATTTTCTCCTATCCATGAGAAATCACCATAAAGATTGCAACTGCAATGTTTATCGCAACAATTCAAGGACATACACAATTGGTATGGCGTAAATCCAAACGAATATGTAATAAAATATCCTGAACTGTAAAATTCGGCTAGTTTTGGTCCAAATACTCTCACATTTTTCATTTTTAAACACTCAGATCTAATTGCTGGATCTCTCACAGAAAGATATGACAGAACTACACAGAACCAGTTTCAAAATTATGGTTTCAAAGATCCTGAAGCATTGGTACTTTAAGAAAGAAACTTGGATAACAGCAGTTTCCACACTTAAAATAAGCAGAGGTGTTCTATGACCTATTTCTGTACAGGCCCTTAGAATTAAATTCCATGGTATTCACATTCTCTTCCAGTAAATCAACTTCAGCACAAATAGGTTGCGTTACTAAATTACTAACTGCACAATTTAATGATTCACTCACAGGAGCAGAAATTCTAAGTTTTTTTTCCTTCGTCAGCTCCAGAAACCCCGAGCAGTTTTGACATATTTTTTCATGTGACCCAAACCCAAGTTCAGGTCATGCAGATTGTAATACATAGCTGAGCTGTGCTCGGGTGTCGGCCACACAGGACGCTGGGAGAGCTGGAGCCTTGCTCAGGCTTGGGTTTCAAAGTGTTAATATAAAAAGCAGGGGGGGGGGTTAAACAGATAAAGTAAAGGTAGCAACATATATATATATATATATATATATATATGTGCCAAAAGAGGAATATTTTTTATCTTCTGCTCTAGCTGGGAGATGTCGACACAACTTCTTACGGTGCTCTTCTGACA
>Ga0123355_10009460_pt1 | contig 14823 bp, 12 predicted proteins | sample TergutEmb28metaG_3_FD_89872 | JGI IMG/M metagenome (GOLD analysis project Ga0123355, IMG submission 89872) | Embiratermes neotenicus P1 segment gut microbial communities from Petit-Saut dam, French Guiana - Emb289 P1 | ecosystem: Host-associated > Arthropoda: Insects > Digestive system > Gut ...
AGGCGTACCGGCGCTGACCGGAGACGTCCTGTGGTCTCGCACTTTCAGCGAAGCGAGACGACTCTACGGCGCGCAGGTCACGCTTCGATTGAGCAACGGCCTACAGACGGCGACAACCTTTCGACGGCTCGCTAGCCCGACGCGGGCCGGGCTATGGCTGAGGCGCGGGCCTCGTCGCGCCCAATCCTGCGCTAGCTCTTCCGGTATCGCTCGGTCACGAGAAAACTCTCGCGGATGCATCTCAGCACGGGCAGCGCGGCGGCGTGTTAAAGGTATGTGTGCTAACGACTGGCAGATGACCGCTCCCGCGACACATGTCCTTGCGCTGCCGCCACTCCATCGGTGAGGTCGGGCATGGCAGAAGACGGGGACGCACTCCTGAGCGCAATCCGGGCTGTGCAGGCGAGACCAGTAGCGCCGGCCGCTGATGCCTTAGGTCCGACCCGGACGACATTGTTAGCACGCTGTTCCAGGCCCATGCCGTGGCGCTGGTGCGGACAGCCAAGCTGCTCGTGCATGACCGGATGAGCGCGGAGGATGTCGTCCAGGACGCCTTCCTGGGCCTGTACCGGGCGCTCCCCAGGCTCAATGATCAGGACCGGGTCCTGCCCTATCTCCGGACCGCCGTGGTCAACCGATCGCGCTCGGTCATGCGCGCGAGGCGGCGGGCACTGGCCCGGCAACCTGAGCACGCACCGCCAGCCTCCTCGGCTGAGTCGGCGGTGCTGATCGGCGAGGACCACCGGCAGGTGCTGGCCGCTGTCGGCCGGCTGTCGCGCCGCAGCCGCGAAGTGCTCGTCCTTCGCTACTACCTTGACCTGCCTGATCAGGAGATCGCTGAGGTACTTGGAGTCAGTCGCGGAACCGTCTCCTCTACTGCCTCCCGGGCCCTTGCCGCACTGGCACGCGAACTGAGGGAGGAGCTGTGAGCAGGCTCGAAGATAGGCTGCGTGCTGCATTCCGCGCCGACGCGGACACGGTCACGCCGGACAGCGTGGCGCCCTATGCGCGACAGCCGGGCAAGCGAGCTGCCAGGCGAACCAGACTGCTTCTCCCGGTAGCGGCGGGCATAGCGGTCGCAGCAATCGCGGCAGGCGTGTGGGCAGCATCGCCAGTATCGCCGGATCGCGCCCTGCGCCCCGGCACTGCGCCGTCGGCGCAGCAGCAGACGCCGGATCAGGGACCGATACCTGGATCGCTGCCGATGCCGGTGATCGGCCAGCAGGCTCCACGGGCCGTCGCTTCGTCCGCGGCGGCCCCTGGCGTCCCGCCGTTCTTCGTTGCCGCCGAACCCGACAATGTCCCTCATCAGGATGATCTCGTTGTCCAGGACACTGCCACCGGGAAGATCACCGGAATACTCGTGCCGCCGAACGGAACGTTTTTCCCGTCGGTCGCCGCGACGTCCGGCGACCGCACCTTCGTCACCGCTGTCATGCCGCACGACGGGCAGCCCTGCCTCGACCAGCTGTACCAGTTCCAGCTCAACAGCAGCGGCCAGCCCGGGCCCCTAGTGCCGCTGAACGTCACCCTGCCCGGCAACTTCAACGAGAATGACACGCTGGCAGTTACCCCAGATGGTCGCCCCATCGCGTATTCCACTTACGTGTGCGGTGAGGGCACGAGCGAGTTTGGCGTCATTGACCTCACCACCCGGCACGTCCGGGTCTGGTCCGCCGGCGAGGGGGCAGCAGGCTTCGCGAGTGGCCTGACATTGTCGGCCGACGGCCGCCTGCTTGCCTTCGCGGAGCAGGGCGCCCCGCGAATCCTCACCACCGATGCTTCCCCCGGGCCGATCCTCGCCCGTAGCCGGATCTTGTCGTCTCCCGGCGCGGACTGGGTCGCGCTGGCCGGTGATGGCTCCACGTTCTATGGCTGCACACTGTCGATCTCGCGATTTAAGGCGGATAGCAGCACCCTGACCTATTACCGGCAGACTGTCGGCAGCGCGCAGCGCCAGGTCATCGCAAGCTGGCACAACCTCAACAACTCGGAATGCATGGCGACTCTCGACCCGTCAGGAAGCTACCTGCTCATGCAATTTCCCAGCATCAGCTCCGACGAGCAGCCAGCCATCCTTGACCTCCGTACCGGCACCATGACCAGCATCCCGGCCCCTCCCTACTACGGGCCGCTCACCGTCGCCTGGTGACGCTTAGGCCCGGTGCGGCCGCGGCGCGAAGCCGGTGATGAGTGCGCGCAGCGTGACTGCAACGGCATCCCTGGTCGCCGTAGGCTCGGCCGAGCCGGCGATGAGCAGGCCTGCCCGGGTCAGCGCGCCGAGCAGCAGCCTGGCCAGCGTCGGCGGATCGTCAACCCGCAGCGTCCCTGCCTCGTTGGCCGCTGTCAGCGCCGCCACGGTGGCCGGGAAAGCGTAACGCTCGTCGAGCTCGATAAAGCGAGTCAGCCCGAGCACCGCCGGAGCGTCGGTCAGCAGGATCCGCTGGACCTCGGGCTCGAGCACCTGGTCCAGGAAGACGCCGAATCCGGCGAGGAGCAGGTCGACTATGTCGCCGCCGTCGGCGGCGGCCGACATGGAGGCGGCCAGCAGCTCCGCGTGCACCTGCTCGAACACGGCCTCGAACACAGCGGCCTTGGTCGGGAAGTGGTGGTAGAGCGCGCCGGTGGTCACCCGCGCCTCGCGGGCGATGTCCTCCACCGACGTCGCGGCGAAGCCGCTGGCCCCGAACAGCCGCCGTCCAGCAGACACGAGGGCAGCGCGCGTCTGCGCCACCTGCTCCGACCGCAGCGACGGGTGTTCATCAGCCATGCCCACTGTGTAGCTCATTCCGGACCCGTTGCGCACATCGCCGCGCTGTGACATAGTATCACTATGTTCAAGAGCGATGATATGCAAAGGAGGGTAGCTATGTCTGCCGCACTGGAGACTGTCCGGGCCGATGGCGTCGCACTGCTCGACATCGGCGTGGGCCTGACAGAGCAGCAATGGCAGGCGCCATCGGGCTGCGAGGGCTGGCGGGTACAGGACGTCGTCACGCATATGGCCAACCTGTTCTGGGTCGTCGTCGACCCGGCCAGGCTGCCCGCGTCCGAAGGCGTTCCGACCGAGCAGGCTCAGGAGGCGGCGGTTCAGGCCAGACGGGGGATGTCCGGGGCCGAGGCGCTCGCCGACTATAAGGAGGCCGCCGGACCTGCGCTGGAGCAGCTGGCTCAGATCGAGACCCTGGACATGGAGCTCCCCCTCGGCGATCTCGGCACCTACCAGGCCGCGCTGCTGCCGCTGGCGTATAGCTTCGACCACTACACCCACATCAGGGCCGACCTATTCGGGCCGCGCGGCCCGCTCGGCGGCAGCCCGCCGCCGTCGGACGCCGATCGCCTTGCCCCGGTGCTGGACTGGATCGAGGCTGCGCTCCCTCAGCAGAACCAGGCCGCGGCGCAAACGTGCTCGCTCCAGCTCGAGGTGACCGGCGCGGGGGCGCGGTCGATCTCGTTCGGGTCGGGCCAGCCGACAGCTACGATCCGGTCCGACGCACTGTCATTCGTCCGGTGGGTGACCCAGCGCGGCAGCTGGGCCGAGCTCGGGGTGCACGCGACGGGCGACGCTGCGACGCTGGCAACGGCGCGGGCACTCAAGGTCTTCTAGATCAGGCGAACCGCGTCAGTACTCGCCCGTGATGACGTTCGCCAGCGGCTGGCCGGTCAGATAGCGCTCGGCCTGCGCCCTGACCAGCCTGTTCGCTTCCCGCTCGGAATACGGTGTCGACGCACCTACGTGCGGCGTGATGAAGACGTTGGGCAGCGACCAGAGCGGGTGACCAGGCGGCAGCGGTTCCGGGTCGGTCACATCCATCGCGGCCGCCAGCCGCCCGGTGCTCACCTCGGCGACTAGGGCGTCGGTCACCACCAGGGTCCCGCGAGCCGCGTTGACGAGCAGGGCACCGTCCTTCATCCGGGCGAGAAATGCCGCGTCCACCATGCCGCGGGTCGCTGCCGTCACGGGAGCGAGCAGGATCACCACGTCCGCGTCGCCCAGCAGGCCGGGCAGGTCGGAGACCGGGCTGACGCCATCCCTGGCCGACCGGGCGACGCGCCGGACCCGCACATCGAAGCCAGCCAGCCGGCGCTCGACCGCCTGCCCGATCGAGCCGTACCCGACGATCAGCACGGTCGTGCCCGCCAGCGTGCCGGTGAACCGGTAGCTCCACCGGCCAGCCGCCTGCTCGGTGGCGAAGTACGGGAACTGGCGGAGCGACGCGATGGCCGCGCCCACGACCCACTCGGCCGTGCTGGCGTCGTGCGCGCCGCGAGCGTTGCACAGCACCGCGCCGGGTGGCACGTGCGGCCGGACCTTGTCGAAGCCAGCGGTCAGCGTCTGCACGACCCGCAGCCTTGGCATCGACGCCATCGCCGCGAGCGCCGGCGGCGCCGGGAAGAACGGCGGCACGTAGAACTCCACCTCGGCAGCCGACGCCGGCAGGTCCCCGTTCCCCGGTGCCACTACCTCGACGGTCGCGCCGCGCAGCCCCGCCAGCATCTCCGCCACCGGCTGCGCGGGCACCCAGATCAGCACTATGCGACCTCGCAACTCTTGCCGGTATCCGCCGGGACGGCAGCATACTGGGCCTGGCTGATCTGGATCCGGGGGAACACCGGCTGCGGCCTGGGCAGCTGCCCGCCAGAGTCATCGACGGCAGCCGCGACCCTGGCGGCCAGGTCCGGCACGAACGGCCAGATCTCCGCCGCCAGTATCTGGCAGGAGGCGACCAGCGCGCCGAGAACCTCGTCGAGCCGGCCGGCCCCGGCGCGCCCCGCCCGGCCCAGGTGCCACGGCTCGGTCGCGTCGACGTACCGGTTGCCGTGCTCGACGATCTCGTACACGGCGGCTGCGGCGGCGCGGAAGTCGAATCTAGCGAGCGCCGCGCGAACCGCATCGGGGGTGCGCTCGACAGCTGCCAGCAGCCCGGCCGCGTCGGCCGGCCACGGCAGCGCGCCTGCGTCGCTACCGGGTGCCCGTCTGTCGGACGCCGCAGCAAGCCATCGGCTAGTTCCGTCCGGGCGGCTGCAAGCCCGTACGGCCCCGTTCCGGTATTTGTGTGCGATAGAGCCAACACGGCTGACCAGATTGCCCAGGCCGTTGGCAAGGTCGGCGTTGGTCCGGCCGATCAGCCGGTCCACGGTGAAATCGGTGTCGCCCACCCTCGGCACATCCCGCAGCAGCCACCACCGGAGGGCATCCGTGCCGTAGGCGTCCGCCAGCGCAGCCGGATCGGTGACTTCCGGGCTCGCCGCTGACTTGCTGATCTTGCTGCCGCCAGCCGTGAGGTAGTCGTGCACGGAGATATCTGTCGGCAGCGGAGCGCCGGCCGATAGCAGGATGGCGGGCCAGTACACCGCGTGGAACCGCAGCACGCCCTTGCCGACCAGGTGGACGCGCCGGTCGGCCCCGACCCACCAGCGCCGGTAGTCGTCCTGACTGCCGCCATACCCCAGAGCGGTGACGTAGTTCCCGAGCGCGTCCCACCATACGTAGATCACCTGGCTCGGGTCGCCGGGTACGCCGATCCCCCAGCCGCCGGCGCGCTCGACGGACCGGGAGACGCTGAAGTCCGCCAGGCCGCCGTCGATAAAGCCGAGGACCTCGTTGCGCCGGCTGGCCGGCTCGATCCGCAGCCGACCGGAAGTGATCTCCTCCCGCAGCCGGCGGGCGTACCGGGACAGCCGGAAGAACCAGTTCTCCTCAATGACGTGCTGGGGCCTCGTGTTGTGCTCGGGGCAGGTGCCGTCGGCGAGCTCGTCCTCGGCGTAGAACTGCTCGCAGCCGACACAGTAGAGACCGTGGTAGTTCCTGCGGTACAAGTCCCCGCTGGCCTGGCAGGCGCGCCAGAGCCGCTCGACACCAGGCCGGTGCCGCGGGTCGCTGCTGGTCCGGATGAAGTCGTCGAAGCTCAGCGACAGCTGCTCGCGCAGGCTGGCGAAGGCGCTGGCATTTCGGTGGACCAGTTCCGTCGTGCTGATGCCCTCGCGCTGCGCCGCGAGCACGTTCTTGAGCGAGTTGTCGTCAGTGCCGCTCTGCAGCCTGACCTCGTCACCGATGCGGCGGTGGTGGCGGGCGAGCACGTCAGCCTGGACGAGCTCGAGCGCGTGCCCCACGTGTGGGCGCGCGTTGACATAGGGAATGGTGGTGCTGAGATACAAGCGGGTCATCGGAGCCTCCTGGTGAACGTCAGGGGCGCCGACCCGCACATGAATCGAGGCCCCTTCGGGACCTCGTGCGGATGTGAATCCTGGCAGCGTCAGATGGCCCCGGCTAGCGGGGCATCATCTCCTGATGCGCTGCGCACTGCATGTACCACATGGTACCTGACCGCCGACAGAAACCCGATGGTGCCACGCACCAGGCCGCCCTAGCGTGTGGAAGATGGCGGACGCGGCGGATCTCGTTTCACTGGACGATGACGCTTACTACCAGGATCCCCTGGCGCTTTTCGCGCGGCTGCGCGAGTCTCGCCCGGTCGCACTGGCCCGGATGCCAGACTTCGGACGGGTGTGGATCATTACCCGCTACGCAGACGTGCGGGCGGCTCTGGCCGATCCCCGGCTAGTGAACCAGCCTGACCGCGGGCCGGATGACGGCGGGTCCGTCCCGAGCGTGCACGCACTGCTCAACACCGATCCGCCCGACCACACCCGGCTGCGCCGCCTCATGCAGAAGGCGTTCACGCCGCGCCGCGCCGCGCAGCTGCGGCCGCGCACCGCCGAGATCGCCACGAGGCTGCTGACTCAGATGGCCGCAGGCGGTGACGTCGTCGACCTGCTCGGCGGGTACGCCCGCCCGCTCCCCATCACGGTAATCAGCGAGCTGCTCGGCATCCCGGAAAGGGACCGCACGTGGATCTGGATCATCGTGACCGACTACGGGAAAGGCGGCGCGGAGCTTCAGCGCGTGCCGCAGGAGCTGGGCACCTACTTCACCAGGCTGATCTGCGCCAAGCGCGCCGAGCCCGGCAACGACCTGCTGTCAGCGCTCATCCTCGCCCACGACGCTGCCGGCGAGGACGGCGCCGAGACGGCCCTGACTACCACTGACCTGCTTTCCGCGGCCTACCACCTCGTCATGGCGGGCTTCGACACCACCGTCAACCTGATTGCCTCCGGCACCCTGGCACTGCTGACACACCCCGAGGAGATGGCCCTGCTGCGCCAAGACCCCTCGCTGCTCCCGGCAGCCGTCGAGGAACTCCTTCGGTTTACCAGCCCGGTGAACCACGTGAGCGCCCGGTTCACCAACGAGGACCTGCCCGTCGGTGACGTCGTGATCCCTGCGGGCGAGTGGGTTGTCATCGCAACCAGCTCGGCCAACCGGGATCCGGCGCAGTTCCCCGACCCGGACCGCCTCGACCTCAGCCGCGACTCCGGCAGCCACATCGCCTTCGGCCACGGCATCCACTACTGCCTGGGCGCTCCCCTGGCCCGCATGGAAGCCGAGGTTGCCCTCGGCGCCCTACTCACCCGCTTCCCGGAGCTGTCGCTCGCGGTCCCATCAGAGGAACTCCGCTGGCGCGCCGTCAGCCTGATGAATGGCCTGGAGTCCCTCCCCGTCCGCCTCGGTCGCCACTGCTGATCGGCGCCAGGGTGGCGAAGAGGCTGCGCACCGGGGCGCCGTCGGCTGCGCTCCACAGGCCGGTTACCTCACCCGGCCGGGAGTCGCGGCCCAGCGGGATGAGCCGCCTTTCGAAGGAGATACTGACCCGCTGGCCTTGTGCCGCGGCGGTCGGCGTGGCGTGGACTGTCGGCTGCATCCCGGGGGGACGACCCCCCGGAGCCCCCCGCGACGGCTGCATCCCGGGGGGACGACCCCCCGGAGCCCCCCGCGACGGCCCCGCCAGCTCGCCCGCATACCAGTCCTGCCGCGGCAGCCACGCGGTCAGCAGCTCGAGTTTGCCCGGCACCATCGTGGTTCGGTGAACGACAGCCATCTGCCCTGGCTAGCTCAACCGCTGCAGGATGAGCTCCCGGACGCGCTTCGCGTCCGCTCGTCTGCTGGTCGCAGCCATCACGTCGCCGATCAGAGCGCCGACCGCACTGGCCTTGCCGTCCCGGATCTTCGCGGCCACGTCCGGACTCTTCGCGATGGCGTCGTCCACCGCCTTCGCCAGCGCGTCGTCGTCGCTCACTACCGCGAGGCCACGTGCCGCTACGACCGCATCTGGGTCGCCCTCGCCTGCGAGCACACCGTCCAGCACCTGCCGGGCCAGCCCGTCATTCAGCGTCCCGCTTCGCACGAGGGCGCTGACCCGGGCGACCTGATCGGGAGTGACGGACAGCTCCCCGAGCTCGGTGCCGCGCTCGTTCGCGTGCCGCGCCAGGTCGCCGAGCCACCACTTACTCGCCTCCGCGGCCGATGCCCCGGCCGCGACGGTCGCCTCGACGAGTTCGAGCGCGCCGGCGTTGCGCAGGGACGTCATGTCGCCGTCCGACAGGCCCCACTCGGACTGCAGCCGGGCCCGCCGGGCGGCAGGCAGTTCCGGCAGGTCGGCCCGGATCTGCTCGACCCACTCTGCGGGCGGCGCGATCGGGACCAGGTCGGGCTCGGGGAAATAGCGGTAGTCCTGCGCCTCTTCCTTGCTGCGGCCCGCGGTGGTCGTGCCAGTGTCCTCGTGGAAGTGCCGGGTCTCCTGCACGACCCTCTGCCCGGCGTCCAGCACTCCGGCCTGCCGTTCGATCTCGAACTTCACCGCGCGCTCCACCGAGCGCAGCGAGTTGACGTTCTTGGTCTCGGTGCGGGTGCCCCACTCGGCGGCGCCACGGGGCGCCAGCGAGGTGTTGACGTCGCAGCGCAGCGAGCCCTCTTCCATCCGGACATCGGAGACGCGCAGAGACCGCAGCAGGTCACGCAGCTCGGTCACGTAGGCGCGGGCAACCACAGGCGCGAGCGCGCCGGTGCCGGGCACCGGCTTGGTCACTACCTCAACCAGCGGGATGCCAGCCCGGTTGTAGTCGACGAGCGAGTAGTCGGCGCCGTGGATCCGGCCGGTCGCGCCGCCGATGTGCAGCGACTTGCCGGTGTCCTCCTCCAGGTGCACCCGTTCGATGCCGACCCGGATGGTCTCCCCTCTGACGCTGACGTCCATCCAGCCGTCGGTGCACAACGGCTCGTCGTACTGGGAGATCTGGAAGTCCTTCGGCATGTCCGGGTAGAAGTAGTTCTTCCGCGCGAACCGGCACCACGTTGCGATGGTGCAGTGCAGCGCCAGCCCGATCCGGATCGTGTACTCGATCGCGGTTCGGTTGGCGACCGGCAGTGATCCCGGCAGGCCCAGGCACACCGGGCACACGGCCGAGTTCGGCGGAAGCCCGAACGTCGTCGGGCAGCCGCAGAACATCTTCGTGACAGTGCCGAGCTCGACGTGCGTCTCCAGCCCGATGACCGGGTCATACCGGGAGACCGCCTCCTCGTAGGACACGAGCTGCTCGGTGGTCATTCCTGCACCTCCCCGGCCTCGCTCAGCGAGGGCGCCTGAGACAGCAGCGGACCGCCCCAGCGCTGCTGCAGCGCCGCCTCGACCGCCGCGGCCACCCGGTAGGTCCGGTCGTCGGCCAGGGCCGGCGCCATGACCTGCAGGCCGACGGGGAGCCCGTCCTCCGGCGCGAGCCCGCACGGGACCGAGATTGCGGCGTTCCCGGCCAGGTCGGACGGGATCGTGCAGAGGTCGGCCAGGTACATGGCCATCGGGTCGTCGACCCGTTCCCCGAGCGCGAACGCGGTCGTCGGCGTGGTCGGCGACACCAGCACGTCGACTTGCTCGAAAGCGGCGTCGAAGTCGCGGCTGATGAGCGTCCGCACCTGCTGGGCCTTGCCGTAGTAGGCGTCGTAGTAGCCGCTCGACAGCGCGTACGTGCCCAGCATGATCCGGCGCTTGACCTCCGCACCGAAGCCCGCCGCTCTCGTGACCGACATGACTTCATCGGCGCTCCGGGTCCCGTCGTCACCCACGCGCAGGCCGTACCGCATGGCGTCGAACCTGGCCAGGTTCGAGGACGCCTCGCTCGGTGCGATCAGGTAGTAGGCAGGCAGGGCGTACCGGAAGTGCGGGCAGGACACTTCCGTGACCTTCGCCCCCAGCGACTCCAGCAGCTCGACGGCCTCGGCGAACCTGGCCTGTACCCCGGCCTGATAACCCTCGCCGCCAAGCTCGCTGACCACGCCCACGCGAAGCCCGGCCACGTCGGCCTGCCGGGCGGCCGCGACCACCGGCGGCACCGGCGCGTCAATCGACGTGGCGTCGCAGGGATCGTGGCCGGACATCGCCTCGTGCAGCAGCGCGGCATCGAGCACCGTCCGCGCCAGCGGGCCAGGCGTGTCGAGCGAGGATGCGAACGCGACCAGGCCGTAGCGGGAGGACCCGCCGTAGGTGGGCTTCGTCCCCACGATGCCGCACACCGCGGCCGGCTGGCGGATCGATCCCCCGGTGTCGGTACCGATACCCAGCGGCGCCTCGTAAGCCGCCACGGCGGCCGATGATCCGCCAGACGACCCGCCAGGGATCCGGCTCAGGTCCCACGGGTTCGCGGACGCACCGAAGGCGGAGTTCTCGGTGGAGGATCCCATCGCGAACTCGTCCATGTTGGTCTTGCCGAGAATGATGACGCCCGCTTCGCGCAGCCGCCTAGTCACCGTTGCGTCGTACGGGGGACGCCAGCCCTCGAGGATCCTCGACCCGCAGGTGGTCGGCATGTCCTTCGTAGTCAGCACGTCCTTGAGCGCCACCGGCACGCCAGCGAGCGGCCCGAGCGGCTCCCCCGCCGCACGCCTGCGGTCGACGTCCTCCGCTGCGGCCAGCGCCCCGGCGCCCGCCACGTGCAGGAACGCGTGAACGCGCGGATCCACCGCGACGATCCGGTCCAGATGCGCCTGGGTTACCTCGACCGCGGACACCTCGCCGGAGGCGACCGCAGCCGCGATCTCTGCCGCGGTCATCCGGGTCAGCGCGGGCGCTTCGCCAGCCATCTCACTCCTCCGCCAGGATGCGGGGCACCCGGAACCGGGCCTGCTCCGACGCCGGGGCGCAGGCGAGCGCCTGTTCCGGGGTGAGCTGGGGGGCCGGGACATCCTCCCGGTACACGTTGACGACCGGGACCGCGTGCGTCATGGGCGGGATCTGATCAGCCGCGACCTCCTGCACGCGAGCCACGGCCCCGATGATCTGGTCCAGCTGGCCGGCGAAGTGGCCGAGCTCGGCGTCGGTCAGATCGAGCCTGGATAGCCGGGCCAGGTGAGCGACCTCGTCCCTGGTAATGGACATGCTCGCCATCCTAGAGGTGGCGCCGTCCCCCTGCGGCTCCGGGCGCTTAGCGCGCTTTTCGTGCTGTACCATACGGCGAGCACCCCGCGTGGCGAGGTGATCTCGCGGATCACGCAGGCTGTCCGGGCGACGGCTGCACGTTCTGGTCAGGAAGGCCCAAGGTAGCCGCCGTGAATTCAGAGACGCTCCCTGCGCACAGCCACCGCCGGCTGCCCGAGTCCCCCCGGATGGGCGCGGCGAGCATCATCGGCAGGCTCAACAGCGGGTTGTTCGTCCAGGCCCAGGCGGTGCCGGTCACTGCTGTCAGGCTGATCGTCGGGGTGCTGGCCGTGATGTGCGGCCTCGCTGCCAGCCTGCTGCGGACCGGTGGCAGCGGAGCGCTGCGGACCGTCACCTTCGAGGACGGCACAAACTTCCTGACCGACGCCTGGAATCACCCGGGAATCTGGCCGATCTTCCGGCCGCTCAACGGGTACTACGTCGTCGGGCCGAGGCTGGCGGCCTGGTTTGCCGTGCTCTTCCCGGTCAGGCTCGCGGCCGCCGTGCTCACAATCGAGGCAGCGCTGGGCGCCGCCCTGCTCGCGCTCGCCGTCTATGTCGCCAGCGGAGCGCATTTCAGGTCGCCGCTCCTCCGGCTCCTCGTGTCGGCTCCGATCGTCGTGATGGCGGGTGCCCAGGGGCCGAGCACCTCGGTGAACAACAACATCGCGACGATCCAGTTCCTCGCGCTCTACGCCCTGTTCTGGATGGTCATCTGGGTCCCGGCCAGCAGAACGGGCCGCGGCGTGGCTGTGCTGGTCACCATTGCCACGGCCGTCAGCACGCTGCTGTCCGTGCTGCTCTTGCCACTCGCCCTGGTGCGCCTGGCTGCCCGGCGCGAGCGGCACAGCCTCGTCCTCGCGGGCGCTCTTGCGCTGGCCGCCCTGGCGAATGTCATCGCGATCGCGCGCCACGTCACCGCGCGCCCGCCACAGAGCGCGCCGCACTACAACGTGATCTGGGCGCTTGTGCAGTACGCCGAGGCACTGCCCAGGATGATCTTCGGGAATGCCTGGAACTACCCGGACCTGAACCACCTGGGCACGCTCCGGGTCCGAGCCATGATGGGAGCGGCGCCGCACACCCCGCTGTGGCTCGACGCCGCGGCACTGGTGGTCATTGGTGTCGTCGCCCTGATCGCGATCAGCGGGCTGACCGGGCCAGCCTGGCTGCTCGGTGGCGTGGCCGCGGCGTTCAGCGTGTTCCTGTTCGCGGCCTGCCTGATGTCGTTCGGCTCGCCAGAGCCGCGGTACCTGGTGGCGCCGGCCCTCCTGCTGATCACCGCCATGGCGGCGCTGCTTCGGCCCCGGCAGGCCCAGGCCCAGCCGGGACAGGAGGCGTCGCCCTCATCCCTCCGGACGTGGGCTCAGGCCCCGGTACTCGCGCTGGCCGTTCTCGTCGCGGTCGTGTGCGCGGTCAACTTCCGTGACCTCGACCTGCGCGCGCTATCACCAACCTGGGCATCTAACGTTGCGGCTGTTGAGCGCTACTGCACGAGCCATCCGTCCGCAGCTCACTACACGGTGTTCATCACGTCTCCGCACTGGTACGCCACCGTGCCCTGCGGCCTGGTCAGTAGCCGCTAGCGGCCGACCCGCTCCGGCTCGGCCGCCGGCTGGCAGTGCCTGACCAGCCACGCGGTCGCCGATGCCGCGGTCATGGGCCGGGCGAAATGCCAGCCCTGGCCGGCCACGCAGCCCATCGCGTGCAGCGCAGTCGCCACCTCGGCTGACTCGACCCCCTCGGCCACGGATGTCATGCCGAGCGCCGCGGCAAGGTCGAGGATCGACTTGACGACGACCTCGTCATCCGGCGACTCCAGCATCCGGCCGATGAATGACGCATCGACCTTGATCTCGCAGAACGGCAGCCGCTTGAGCCGGAGCAAGGAGGAGTAGCCGGTTCCGAAGTCATCCAGGCTCAGGCCGATGCCGGTGTCCGCCAGGGCCTCGGCGGTGGCGACCGCGTGCGCGGGCTCGCTGGTCAGGACGCGCTCATCGATCTCCAGCAGCAGCTTGTGCGCGGGCAGCTGGTGGTCGCTCAGGCACCGCCTCACCGACTCGGCGAGGCCGGTGTCGAGCAAGTCGCGACCGGACAGGTTGATCGACACCGGGATGTCGAGACCGGCCTCCCGCCAGCGCGCTGCCTGCGCGATACCCGTCTCGATGACGAACGCCGTGACCTCGCGCATCAGGTAGGACTGCTGGACTACCGGGATGAAGTCAGACGGCCTCAGCATCCCGCGAGTGGGATGGCGCCACCGGACCAGCGCCTCCACGCCCGCGGGCCGGCTGTCAGCCAGGCATACCTTCGGCTGGTAGTGCAGCTCGAGCTCGCCGCGGTCCAGGCCGCGGCGCAGCTCACCGAAAAGCGCGAGCCGCGACGGCGAATTCCGGTCCAGGTCGGCGACGTAGCGTTCTACCCCGCTGCGCCGCTGCTTCGCCAGGTACATCGCGACGTCGGCGCGCTGCACCAGCGTCTCGTCGGCCGTCGCGTCGTCGGGGAACATGGCGATCCCGATGCTCACCTCGATGACGAACGACATGCCCTCCAGCCGGATCGGCTCGGCTACTGCAGCCCGCAGCCGGGCCGCGACCTCGCGCGCTGCGGCCGCATCCCGCACCGTCGGCAGCAGCACCGCGAACTCGTCCCCGCCCATCCGCGCGACCAGATCACCGGGCCGGATGCTGTGCGTCAGCCGGTGCGCCACGAGGCGCAGCAGCCGGTCGCCGACCGCATGGCCGAGCGTGTCGTTGACCTCCTTCAGCCCACGATCCAGGTCGAGCAGCAGGAAGCCCACGTAGGAGCCGGACGGGGCCGCCATGGCGAGCGCGCCCGCCAGCCGGCGCATCAGCAGGGTGCGGTTGGCCAGTCCGGTCAGCTCGTCATGGTGCGCCTGGTGCTCGCGCTGCATTGAGATCGCCGCGCTGACGTAGATCGCGCCGAGCGGGAAGGCGAACAGCAGCACGAGCAGCGCCGACCCCTGCCTTATGACGACGTCGACCAGCAGAGCGGTGGCGAGCAGCACGAGGCCGACCATGCCCTCGTACCGCACTGACCGGCGTACGGCCCGCTCAATCGGCTCCCTCGTGTACATGGCGGATGCCACGATGACGAGCGCATAGCCGACCGCGAAGCAGGCGATCGCGGCGAGCGCGACGTAGCCAACCAGCTTCGGTGTGCTCGGGATCCAACTCTCGTCTGGCGCCATCTTCACGCCGAGGAAGTGAAGGACGGCCCAGCCCGCCGTCAGGCTGAGCGTCGCGACGGCTGCATGGAAGGAGGCGCGGAGGAGCGACTTGCGGCGCACGAGGTAGGCGATGAGAGTCGAGGTAGCGCGCAGTAGGACTGCGACGGGCACGCCCCACGCAATCAGCGCGGCGAAGCTGAAGGTGACAGCGGCCGACGGCGCCCGCAAGTCCGAGCGGTCGGGCGTGACAATCGGCCAGAGCTCACCGAGGAGGACCATCGCGGCCAGCACCCAGAACACCGGCTCGTGGAACAGGTGCGCCCGGCC
>Ga0123355_10009461_pt1 | contig 14823 bp, 7 predicted proteins | sample TergutEmb28metaG_3_FD_89872 | JGI IMG/M metagenome (GOLD analysis project Ga0123355, IMG submission 89872) | Embiratermes neotenicus P1 segment gut microbial communities from Petit-Saut dam, French Guiana - Emb289 P1 | ecosystem: Host-associated > Arthropoda: Insects > Digestive system > Gut ...
ATGGAGTGTTGAGTGGTGGGGGGTGGAGAGGAGGGGTAGAAGGGGGGGGGGGGGGGGGGGGGGGGGGTGGGTGGTGTCTATGGGGTAATGGAATGGATTAGGGTGCGTGAACAATTCGGATGCGAGAGGGAAATATTTCCATCTCTGTTGTCGGTGAAGACTGTTAACATAAAGTGTATCGTCCGAGCAGACTAACGCAGCTGCTCGGAATTCTAAACGTAATCGCAGACGATCCTAACTCAGCAACCCGCTGTCCTGGCTGAAGCCGATCCCATTTCCACCGTATCTCCAGGCGAATTTCGCTACAGCACAAGGAGACTTCTGCTGCTTAGTACAGCCCATATCCACCGTTTCTCAAAAATGCACCTACTAAGCACAGAGCCCGAATATCTTCCCTTTCAAATGGTATAGGGTTTTTTTCTCGGGGTAAAATGGCCGAAGCGTGAAGATGATCATTTATCTTCATCCGCGGAGATAATGAATTGTGTAGCTATACGAGTATTCCACCGTAAGCCTTTATGGTTTGGACAAGGACAATTTAATATCTACCTATTCACAACTCATGATATCTTCCTGTCTCTTTACGATCACGAAGATTGACACAGCAATAAAAATAGGGACTTGATTACGTTCGGTAAAGCTAAGAATTGTCTGGACCGAGTTCTTGGTGGCTTCCCTGTGTCTTACCATCAACATATCTTCGGAACAGTTCATGTTGGTTTTGTTTCGAATTCTTTCTTTCCAGTCAAAAAACTTGTAACCCCTTCAATTGATTCAGCACCCTTAAAAAACACAAATTCTACCATTTGTCCTTCCGAACAACACAACTATATAGATCTTCTATATTAGCTTTTATTAAATTTGACTACATGTTTCTGCTGTCTGTTTCAGCCAACATTGAGTTCACATAAAGTGTAACACCCTCTCTAAACTTTTTCTGCACCAGTATTCCTACCTGATGATGGCTGAAACAGACAGCCGAAACAAGTAGTAGAATTTAATAAAAATTAATGTAGAAGATCCATGTAGCCGTGTTATTTGGGAAGTTAGACACGTGTTTGATGAAACACAACTGGACGACGTCACCTAAGTCTCAAGCATTAGGCTACATTTCTCCATTCGAAGCCAAAAGCTGGCGTCGCCTGAAGTGTGTGGGGCGACATGTGTCCATTATGCAGTTCCGTCTCGGACTCTATGAAGAACTCCGAAGAATGAGTGTTCATCTTTAAGGTCAGGAGGATTCTATTTAACCTCATCCGGCCGCAGAAGATCTTTGCTAAAAAGAGTATTTAATATGAAGCGTGAAAGTGATGTTAGCTGTGTGCTTACTGCTTCATGGAGGTGCCAGTGTTTAGCGACCTATTCACCCTGACGGTCCGGTGTATGAACTAACGTCTGCGTCGCTATATAAATGTAGAGAAACTAATATTTAATGTTGATTCTCTTTCTGCCTACTAACACTGTACAGAAAGCAGCAGTATGTCGTTTCGGAACACATCACTGTCTCTGATTCAAGACCAAGTAACTAGTGATCACGACTAGTGGATACTTTAGACATTTAGTCCCTAAGGACTTACATTGTAAATAGACGGTGTACCATAATCATATCGCTTTTATGTAGTAAGTACATTTGACTGAATCTAAGAACTCATTTTTGACGTTTTGCTGACCGTCCATCTCAGTATATTTATCTCAGTAATTAATCCACTTGATGCACAAAATTTTTGTTTTACAATAAGTTTATTTCATGCCTCTACATGTTTCGAGCACATGTGCTCGAAACATATAGAGGCATGAAATAAACTTATTGTAAAAAAAAATTTTGTGCATCAAGTTGGTTAATTACTGAGATAAGTAAACACTCATGTTTGTAGGATAGGTATAGCAATATTTGACCATCGCAGTAGACAGCCTGCTTAATACGAGTATGTTACTTTAGCGAGATAAATTTTAATTCATGCGAGTATCAGCCAATTAAATAAAACATTCTACCAAAATAATGTTGAACGAAATGTACTTTTTTAACCTCCTCATCAAAATATTTTCTATAGGTACTGAACTAAAAAAGTGGATCAAAATTATAGAAATCATTATTTTGACCTTACATAGAGGATATAAGGAGACTTACATATTTCACAATTCCTTAAATTATAACTGGGTACTATAGTAATTTCAGAGAAAAGTACGGTAATATAATGTAAAAATACAGTCATCGAAAAAGATGGATGGGATTTGAAACCGCTATAACTTAAAAAGTACTAGACGGATTTACACGTTTAGCTTCTTAAAATGTTCAGAAACGTTTAAAGGTTTGGACTTACCTTAGTACATTTCAATATGTGCATCGTTTATAGCTCTGGAGACGTCCAAACCAAATTCTATCTCCTGCCACGTTTTCTGAATCATGTCTCGTGTTAAAGTTTCAATGGCTGATGTGATCCTTTCTTGCAGGTGATGGATATTCCTTATCTTCTCAGCATACAAAATGTTCTTAATGTACCCCCACAGGAAAAAAATCAAGTCGAGAGGGATCAGGGCTTCGAGGTGGCCAGGGTATTGGTCCACCCCTTCCAATCCAGGCATCAGGGAAACTCTCATTTGAAACGTCAGTCACAAAGCAAATGAAATGGGGAAGGGCTCCATCTTGCATAAAAAAACCTTACTTACAATTTCTTTTTCGAAGGTTTCAATCTGTGGAAACACGTACTGTTCAAGTAAATCGAGATAGACAATCCCGTCCATCTTTTTCGATGATCCTGTATAATAACAATAACTATATTCAACCAGGTGAAACAGTTATAAATTATAAACCAAAAAGCCTCTTTTATAAGCTAATATTTTAATTGTTGATGTCTTCTACGTGTTTAGAACCCGAGGGTTCGTCTTCAGGAATGTGGTTTTACAGACAGGTACGGTATACTGTGTTTTAAATGCATCAGTGACTGCTTATAATGATGCACGTAAAGCATAGTAGAACCGATACCGTACCTGTTTGTACAACCGTCTGCCTGAAGATGAACCCACCGGTTCGAAACGTGTAGAAGACTTAAAAAATTAATTTAGAAAAGGTGCAGTTTTTTATATCTATAATTATATTACAATGCACGGTGCAAAAAAGAAAAAAAAACAGAGGAGTTGCATCAATTTTCCAATCACAAAACGTTTCGGAAAATTACTCTACAGTTTTTATAATTTTTAGAATAAATACGTAATTACCGATAACACGCTGACATAACCCTAAAGGGCAAGCAATAAAAAGTTATTTGTGGGACTGGAATTGCTGTAGAAAACGAAGATATCATTTTACATCAAATTACGAACAAGTAACATAAAAAACAAATGTGAAACAGATTTAGTAGCAGAATCGTAGAATCATTATCTGTTCCATTTGTTGTGTTTCCACTTAAATCGCCAGATTAATGTTTCCGTAGGACATGAGTTGTATATAAACATACACAACTCATACATTCAGCTTCACAACCCAGTCATTACAAAAAGACGGCCTGAAAAATACACATTCTAAGCAGTGATATCCCATTGCAATGAAATATTCTACACAGAAAGAATGCAGCGCTTTCTGTAAGCAGTTGCTGGGTGTGTAAATATGGGAGTATGTAAATAGTTATTGCCAGACGCTTCCTACATTGTGTACCACAAAAAAGAAAAGCTGTGTAATGGAGAATAACTTCATACTTCGGTCTGCAAAAACCTTCATGAAGCCACACATACCAAACTCTCAAAATAAGGCAAAATGCAGTATGATTGTATTCACCATATGGGATCATATATGTCTTATAGTAGTTGGTAAAATATAAAAATTATTACATAAACCTGCATATAATATGAAATATTGGAATCCATAATATGAATGTAATCGCACTCTATTTTCCCTTGTTTTGAAAGATTTGTAATAGTGGCCTGATGATGGACTGTGCAGACCGAAACATGTAGTCATGCTTCAGTAGAAATAAAAGTCTTTGTGTTTGACGGATTTGTGACAGATTGCTTTGGAGGTCTTATAAAGATAGCGGGATGTCCTCGATGAAATTAAGGCAGAAGAAACTGTTATAAATCTTATGTTAATTGGACCGTGCATCATCTTGATAGTTGAATAAAAAGAGACCAACTTGATGTCACTTGTTTTATTATTTCATTGTTTAATGCTCAACATGTTTCGGATGTCAATACATGCATCGTCAGGAGCTTGCGACTTATTTGTTGAGTTATTTCATGGGTTGTATTGCTCTGGTTCGATGTATGTTGGTGTTGCGTTGTGGTTTGGCTGTGGTGGTGTGATATCCGTATGCAGGTTGAGGCACTAGTGCCTGGTGTGGTACCGGATGCTTCAGCCCGCATCCGGTTACCACGCCAGGCCTCAACCTGCATACGGATATCACACCACCACAGCCAACCCACAACGCAACACCAATACACATCGAACCAGAGCAATACAACCCATGAAGTAACTCAACAAATAATTCGCAAGCTCCTGAGGATGGATGTATTAACATCCGAAACATGTTGAGCATTAAATAAAGAAATAATAAAGCAAGTGACATCAAGTTGTTCTCTTTTTATTCAAACTGTTATAAATTTGTCAGTATTGAAATAATACGAAATATGCACATCTTCGACTTTAAATTGTATCCAGTTTAACAATCTCGTGTTGGATGAGGCATCAGATCTTAAATAAGGCAGTGTTTCTCGGCTATTTGCCTACCTGAAGTCCCTTTAACGATAAAGCCCAGTGTAACATTAAACGATTCTACGTTCCGTACCCACAGTGGATTTTTATCCTTGGTACTGATCTGAAAACAAACAGCGAATACTGCCCTGCTAACTATTGACTGGCTTTTATAACCGAAACGGAGTGTGTTTACTGTGGGATACGGACTGAATCTTTATACACAACTCCGATTGGTACTAGTTTTTAAAAGGTCAACTCTAATATTTCAATGGATCATTAAATTAAAAAAAAAAACTCTTTCAGCTTTTTATGAGCTCCAGGTGCAAAATAAATTCTGTAACTAAACATTAACTTGGCCTCATTTTCTTCGTATTTTCTTACTTATTATCACGTTTTGCTGGACATTTTTTATTTCACGTTGTTAGATTACATTTCTTCTTCGCATCTTGGATGCCTGACCTCAACACTTTTTACAGACTTGAACAAACAATAGTGAACAGTTTATTGCACACTGTGAGAGATACGTAACAGAGTTACTATTTCTTGTAAGCCATAGTCTCGCTCAATGTAGTGTTGATTATAAACCAACTAAAGTCTGAACTAGATTCTGAGGGTTCAGCTCCGCTGAGACCGAAGTTTGCAATTGGACAGCGTCCTCAAACAGTTCCACCCAAATCTCATCTAATTAAGGGGCTCACACACTTTGATCGTAGTTCGATTAATTTTCAACGAGAGTTCAAGCTGTTGGAGGGGTTTAAAATAAAATCACTAAGACAATAAGTGGACTTCAGAGAGGAAGTGACAGCAGGATTGAGGAAATTGCGTAATTACAGGCTTCACAGATTTAGTTTTCACCAAATAGTAATAGGGCGATGAAATTAATGAGGAATGTAATATACAAAATATTTGTCGGTGAGTCTGAGTCACCTGGGAAACGCTGGAGATCTACGCTTAGGTAGGAGATTATTATTAAATAGTTGCAATTTTTATAAATAGATTCAACCCCTGGGATAAGAAGAAGTCGCACGTTCTTGTAAATAGTCAGGTTTAATGTAATTTTGGATTTCACAAACTACGTGAAGATTATTGACAGACTGATTCTGTATAAGCTTCTTAACCTTTTGACGCCTAACGACCCCTATAGTGGTCGTACCGCACCGCTAACCTCTAAACGTTGCATTTTAAATATTTATTCAACAAATATATGTACTGAATATTTTAAACATGGTACATACTCTCCGTTTCTTTCTCTTCAAAATGCAGTTTGTTTCATAATTCTAACATATTTGGTTCCTGTTTTATTCACTTTTTATATACAGGATTGGCTAAAAGTAAAAATAATTCTGGCGCCAAAAGGTTAAATAGGCTCTTCTCCATTGAATTACTGAGTGTTTAAATTTAAAAACAATATATTCTTCATTATAGAAATGACTGAGACATTTATATGATTATGTGAAGGTGACACATGGTCTGTCAAAGGTTCCTGAAAATACAGTGTTCAGAAAAAGAAATTGAACTAAAGACGAAATGAATGGGCCGTTTAGAATATAACGTACTAAAAGTTTTTTTTTTTAATTTTTGCAGGTCGAATATTATTATTAATGGGATAAAGACACGAATAATTTAAGATGGTTAGACAAGACGAGATTAAATTCTCGACAAATCTAGGAGGTAACTCAAAATTATGAAAACCATAAGTGTGTTGTGAAACTAGTTCCAATACGGAGGGTCCGCAAATGTCAGACGCCACTCTAATAAATTAGTCACATCGCCCAGGATTTTTACACCCCTGGGCTAGATATGAAGCTCGCATAAACAAACAAACCGTACATAAAGATGGACGTGTGATGTCTCGGACAACAGTACATTGGATGGCCTAAAAGAAAGTGTGCGGATAATAGTCTGTTAAGCTGGGTCTTCGCGAAATGACCCGTGAGGATGAAAGTTGAATCCAAGTGGCTCAGCATCGTGTCCATTGACGGGTGTGTTATAACATTCCGCCTTAGGAACATTCCATTTTGTATGATCAGAAATTCCATATACGAAGCGTCCCGCAAAGCACCACGCTATGATCACGTAAGAGGGAGTTGTGATAAGTGCATAGGTTCACACGTTCCTCATTTAAGAAATGGTGGCCTATAATAATTTTATTCCAATCTTCTATTCTTTTTTTTTTGGGTGATTCCCCGGTTTCTAAACTTTATTTGCCGACGTTTCGGAACACTACCATTTCTATAGGTCGTGTAAGTAGAAAGAACTTTTCTTCCTACTTACGCTGCCTGTGAAGATGGAACAGAGTGTTCCGAAACGTCGGCATAAAAAATTCAGAAGCCGGGGAATCACCCAAAAGAAATAATACAACATTCAGAATAAGGCAAAAGTTTGAAATCAAGAATAATAAGAATCTGTTTGGACTCTGGACCCACTATTACATAAGAGGCGAAGAGAAAAAGGCGTTGTCATTCGTAAATCCAGACTCGGCTACTTAACCTTTAACCGGCCACTGCACTGGTTAAGCTCTCTACACAATAGTTTTGTGAAACATGAGCGGACAGATATTAGGTTCACATCTTCCAAAAAAAAAAAAAGTACTAAATTTGTGCAGTTTGTGCATCAAACGTACGAAAGCAAGTCACAAGGGGCTGTATGCGGACGAACAGAAGGCATATCTGTGGCGTCTGTTACGTAGGACAGCCTACGTTTGCCTCTACAAGCACATATGGCATTCTTGCCTTGACAAATAACGTAACTTCGGGTTGTCCTATATCCACCGTTTGTGCTTAGATCCAGTGGAAAAACAACAAAAACAAAACAAAACTTGTACCCGTAATTCGATACAATGGCTGCTTCTCACAAGAAGACTTACTTCCACGTGCAGAAGGATAATAAATCAGTTTGGAAACTCAAGCTGACATCAGAAAACTGGTCGATTTGGCATACTTGTTCTCACAGCACTCTAAGGAGTTTTATAATCTGATCAATTGTTAACAGAAGCGTAATTGTTGTACCTATGTGTGCAACATATGAACTTTGAACATCTATTTTCCTGATACATATTACATTGCCGGGGACAGCTTAGAAAGTGCAGTGGCGGGATATGTGTTTGGGAATCAGAGTTCAGCTCTGGGCATTGCAGAGACACTGCGTACGCAATTGAATTCCTTCCAACATTTTACCCGATGTGTACTGAGAACATTTTCTGAAGGAAATACTACTTAAGATTGAAATTCCACTTCCAGTTGGTGCCAAAGCAGCAGTAACTTCAGTACATCATAATTTACTTAAGCACCGGGAAATTCTTCATTAATTGAACACGGCGGCATTACTACATTTTAATCCCAAGGGTGTTTTTGAGATTTTTGCTCATTTGGGATATTATGCAGTGTAGACTGGCAGTTGGTTACCGACGTTTCGTGACAACCTAACGGTCCCATCTTCAAGGGCAAGGACTAAGCTTTCATTTGGGGCCGATAGGTTGTCCAGAAACGTCAGTAACTAACTACAAATCTTCGCTGTGTAACATCCCTGAAGTGCGAGTATCTCATTTACACCGCGGCTGACGTCTAAAATCACGCAAGGATATCGTTGTTTACAGAAACACAGGCCAGGTACCCTGGCGTCAACTTGACGTAAACTCGCTTAAGTACAGTGGTACTATTGCTTACTTAAACACTAAACTGTTACCCTGTACTTAAACACAACAGATTACTTTCATGTAGGCACAAGAACAGTAGAGAGTAGAGTGATCCCGTTACAGTCCCAGTGTGGACCAGAGGGTGGGTACAGGTATAGCTATACTCTTCCATGACCACGGCACTAGAAGCGGGTGAGTGGTCAGCAGCACGTCCCGGCCGAACTTTGTTCCCGGGAAAGACCCGGTACCCATTTTACAGGAGGCTGGGTGGGCCCCAGGGTCGGTCTGGACGGGCGGAAAATCTCGTCCCTACCGGGATTCGACCCCCGGACCATCCAGCCCGTAGTCATTCGCTATACCGACTGAGCTACCCGACACACCACAAGAACAGTACTGTTGTTTAAACACACGGGCACTGGTATTGCTTTTGCACGGCGGGGAGGGGGCATTCATCTGATTCATTATGATAGTATTACTGTTCACGTAGAAACGGAGGCAATACTCTTTCAAAGCCTAATGGTTACGTGATGCACCAGAAGTTTAACATTCAACAACTGTACTCTCTGTCCACCCTGCATTTATGTGTTTTTTATTTATCTGAGAACAAACAGCGACTTGGACCACTTACAGCATAAACTGATGGATTTTTATATCCGAGATGAAAAGTGTTTACTGCGCAGTATGAACTGAGGCTTTAATATAACAGTCTGCGCTTCGTTTTTAAAGGGTTAAACATACTGTGTCTTCTCCCCTTGCACTTATTTTTTTCATTTCCTTTAATATTTCCAATAAGTCTTCCACGTGACTTATGTATCGCCACCAACATCAACGCGCATTTCCCCATTTATCTCAGTCCGGAATACTTTCCCTCTATAGTGCAGCGCACAGTTTTTGGTTAGTGGAGGATTTAGCGGAGCTGGCTGATGGGCCTACTAGGTGTGGTGAAGTGGCGAGGGGTGGGTGTGCATTTGATTGTAACTGCAGTGTGACAAGGTCATCTGTATTTACATAGGCGGAGAGAAGGACTAGACCGAACGTGAAGTTGTCGCTGCACTAGTGGCTTGCTTCTAGTCTACCGTATCACAGTTACACTGGTCAAATCCATACACCTTACTATATACAGAATGTTCAACTTAAAAGTGGACCGTTAACTAAGCCGTGGATATATCACGTCAGATGCTATTTATAATGGTTCTGCTGGTATGACATTATACTACTACAGTGCAGGAGTTGGCAAGACTGTTGCAGGAGAGGGGAGAACCGGTCTTGGCCATCTGTATCAGCTGAATCAGTCGACAGTGAGTGCTGTTGTTTGAACAATGTCATTTTTTACGCTTTCATAATGCGGTTAACAGTGGAAGAACATTATTTATTTTGGAAAGTTATTTTAAAACTATGTCTTACGTCCACTGTAGACAAAGGTTTTTTGAAAAATTTGGAAGGCAAGCGCCAGTAAAAAGTGCTATTGCGAAAATGGTTAAAAAAATTCCGTAAAACAGGTTCACTTTTGGGCAAGAATCGTAATCGGCAGAAGTCAGTGTTAACACCAGGGATACTGCAAGGTATTCACTTACTGTAAATTCAGGTTAGTTGTGTAATATAACATGATGTAAATCTTAGTAAATACTAAATATGTCCACTTTTAAGTTGAACAACCTGTACTATTTAACACAGATATAATTACAGATCAGATCAACGGCCCCATGTCTTTGCCTTGCAATATATGTAGCATCAGAGTTTATCAGTTTATTAGCCTGTATTTTACTCTGAAGCTCTCATTTTTATTGCCGTATCTATTAAAGTTTTATGCTGCAAATCATGCTCGGTTAGTAATTGTCGACGGAGGAAAAAAGGGCCCTATTCTCGACAGCTGCTACTCTTTGTCTCATTTCCAAAGCGTTCCAATTTGGCTCCGGGGCCCGTCTAGCCTCCTATTCAGTGATGCAGAGGTAAAGCGGTCGGAGCATGAAAACGATTACTGAGGCTTCTAGTGTCGAAGTTGAGAATGGGTGAAATTATATCCCCATTCAATCTATACCTTCCTGACATCTAAAATGCCTACTTTACCTGAACGCATTGAGTTTTCATTTACTTGCAATACCGTGTTTCATTCCAAGTTCCATTAAAGCTCTTTCAAATTTCGGCCTTACTGTAAATTTTTTTCGCCTTTTCTCCAAATCATTGATATCAATCGATGTTATTATTTCGGATCAAGTACTAGAGCACAAATCAGTAAGTTTACGAAAGTAACAAACAAGGTCGTTTGCAATAAACAGACTGTTGTAAATAACCCTTACGTGTTACTTCGTGACGCATCATTTTAACAGAAATCTACGCGCTCTTAATACGCGTGTTATTGTGCGTTAGTGTTTAAACTTTGCTACGGAAACAAATCCTAAATAATCTGACGGTGCTTAAATTCACCAGCACTGTAACCCTCCGAAGCAGGTATGTCGAAAGTGCTGGAGAGTGTGAGCCACATCTAGCTAAGGAATTGCAGGACGGGCAAAATATTTTAACAATAAATAAAATATAAAATGTAAAGGTAAAGATAAATCCATCCCTATACAAATTTGGACAAGCCCTTAGGGCTCCAGAAGGTTGAGACTCCCAGAATTTCTAAACAGGCACATGGAGGTGGTGAGGTTATCAGCCCTACACACCGGCCGCCTTTAACCCTAAGAGACATCCCTGGTACTCATTTCTGTTGGAGCTTGAGTTGACCCCATGGTCAGAGTGCGGCCGGAAGGGTTAATGATCCCATGAGGAATGAAACCCCCCACCCCCCTTACAGTTTGTAGCGCAGCGCCGTAACAACGTGTGCCACTACAGGCTGTCGATTGACTTCTAGTTTCAACCCACCTATGTAATCCTCTCCCTCCTCGCAGCATGCACAATATCCGTCGAAACAAGGGAGTAGTCACACAACCAGCCGTGTTCGGTGGACGTTTGCTCATATCCTGGCGCCTATGAGAAAACACGTAATACAAATTTTCACCCCAAAATTTGATAAAATATTATATTAAATCATTTATTTGAAAGCTTACAATTTCAATTTCCAATAAATGTTAATCTTTGTTCGTCTGAAAGTATTTCGGGGTAAAAAGAATTCAAACGGGCTAACAATTTCATTTGCCTAATTTGAAACCTAGTGGCTAGTAGAAGCCTATTATCTGTACGTCTAATATTTTGCATTGTGTCCACAATTGTGTTCCGTTTCTTATGATCCCAACCACTGGGCAATGATAAGCATTAAACAGCACTATGCAACATTTCTGAATGCGAGTACGTTGTACAGCAATTTATTAGAGTAACTAGCTGTTACGAATATGTGATGTAACATTCCAAAACATATTATATTACAGATTCTTAGCTAATATAAAATTATGTGTGTTGCAACATACTGAAAACGAGGATAACCTCATTTTAAGTAGGTCAGTTTTCCTTCGTCCCAGAAAGATATGTTGATATAAGATTTTAAATTAAATTTGGAAAATTGTTTGGCTGGTATTTTAAATTTCTTTAGCTACCATATTGACAGTCACTTCGATTTTCAAAATATTTATATCCCTTTGGTCAGTACAATCTGCGATGCAGTTCTGTGGTCCTGGCTTATTGTGACGTGTCTTGGGTAGATTTTGTTGTGGACGATTTTGTTTGGTAATTCTTACACTACGAGTTACCGCCACTTATATATGTCAAGCAGTGAAATTTCTTACAGGCCAGGAAACATGACGTCCACACAACATATTTAAATGTGAAATCTATCATTCTCACTCTTTGTATCATTCCGCTGTGCTGGTGGAGACGATTCCGCCGTTGAGACTAAGTAGCTGCCAGGCCTCTCAGCAAGACAGACGTGATTAATGAATTCGAATGCTGTGTGAAAGTGTTCAGTCGCAGTTGGTCTCACTTGTAATGGTGACAAGTACGTGATTCTAAGTGGCACTTGCCCTTCTACACAAAAAGCTTCTGCACTAAGAAATTAAAGCGATGTAAATTCCATTAACATCTTTATTTTAAACAGAATTCGTGCTCACGCAAAACGCTGTAGATGATGCTATTTCAGTCAAAGACCCGATTATTAAAGATGTTTATTATTACTAAATTTCTCTGTTTATTTTCATCTATATGGAAAATGTTTGAAAACTGATATTTGTATGGTATACTTTGGGAAGGAAAAGGTCCCTAAGACTCAGGCCAAGTCTTGTAATGAAATATCAGAATCAAATAAAATCAGTTTCTTTCCACAAATAAATATTGAAAACCTCTCACCGTAAATATTTTATTTTTTACTCAATTTTCCAGTTAATATCGCCATTTTTGGGGGAGGGGGGAGGGGGGAGGGGGAGTTCTTTGAGATCATATTCGTTTTTGTTCTGTCCTCAAAGCGACCTTGACAGAAGCGATGTGCACTTGTTTTAGCTCTGTCATTTCCACGTTTTTAGTTTTCTGTCTTCAGTGACACAAATTTTGTTTCCAATTTGACACTTCGCACTCTTGATAATACGAAATTTAATGATCAGATATTTGCAATATCGTCTCTTGGGAATGTGTCAGAACATGAAAATAGTTAAAACTTGGAGTGCCTTTTACCCTTTGTCTGGCAGCAGGTTGACAATTACACAAATATTTACGCCACCGTCATTTAATTTTTGTGATAGCCTGATAGTTAACATAGCATGCATTATTGACACCAATTAGCTTTATTGTACATTTTGTGGAAAAGAATATTTAAGCCTCTTGACAATGCTAAAACCCAGTGTCATAGAGAGTTATCTGTATCATTTCGATATAGATGTTCATTTGCCCTGTTTATTTTGTACATATTTGTAATACATGCAAATATAAATAGACTTAAATGGAAAGTATTCAAGTATAAAGAGAATTCAGAATTATTTTAAAACTTCAGATAAAAAATTTCTCCTTGGGGTTTTGTTGCTGTTGTCATTTGTTTTGTTGCAGTTTAACTTTCGAGGATTGAAATTAGTTTATGGGGGAAGCTCTTAAGGTTATGTTTGAGTAATTAGGGCGAGTTTAGACAGTTTTGTGGAAAGACCAGGATGGGTAGACTATGCATTTTGCTCTCGAAGAGTATGTCTGGTGTTTCCGAGGTTTCACAGAGTCGACGTAAGGAATTTATTTATTTTCCGGGAGAGAGTACAACTTGGACTGAAAGATATTAGTTGCAGTGCCGCGCTGAGAATGTATATGGGAGATCGGTCCACAAGAGATAATTCAATGACAGTTATTGTGTCTTTTCTTCCACGCTTCGAATCGAACTACTAAGAGGGTGGCGGATCCGTAAAGTGGCAAAACCGTGAATATTTCGGAGGTTAGACTGATCTAGTTTGCCGTGCCCCAGAAACGAGCAACGAACGGGTATAGTATCGATTTCTATCTACTACAGGCTACTATTTACAACACAGAAAAATTCAAAGTAAATTTTTGTTAATTTGTTTAATTTATGTTATAAATCCACTATTATTATTATTATTATCATCATCATTATAAATTTATATTTTTGTATTATAATATTACATTTATATTACACAAAGTAATTTAAATTTTTATATCTGCCCCCAAAGAGGCTTATGAGTCAGTAGTCTGAATTTTGTTCAGTTTTCTTGAACGGATTCTAGCTCGGTTTATTTTGTGAGGGGTAGCAGCAAAGTTTTGCACTGACATTCCCTTTGCAATTATTAGATCAGACAGTTATGTTACATTCGTTTGCTACTTCTCACGATGTAGAAAAGTAAAGCAATCACCGTACAGGCCTACTAAAGACCCAGAGGTTTCTGGGAGGTTGAGGTTGCCAGATTTCTAGACAATCCGCACATGAAAGTAGTAATGTTTTCAGCTCAAAGCACCGACCGCCTTTACCTCCCAGAAAATATCCCTGGCACTAATCTCTGTTAGAGGCACAGTCGATGGTAGAGCTGTAGTGCGTCTGGAAGAATCACGTCAAAGGAAAATTCTAGTGACACCATCAAGGATCGAACCCGCGACCTGAGGCTTGTAGCGCAGTATCTCAACCAACTGCACCACCACGTGCCCCATACTTACGATAAAGGTCTCCTTGTACAAAATTCCGCATGTTTTAGTGCAAAGTTTCAATATACGTCGCCAATGAACAAAATTATCTACATATTTCGCGTGCCAGCCATGTTGTAATTTTCAACTCTATGTAATGTTATACCATCGCACAATTCTTAAACGCTCCATAACGAACAAAAGTCAACATTCATGGCCTCTAGCAGTGTTTGCTGTGCTATTTCTATCTCAGAACTGTCTAATGCCACTACGCCTCTATTAATTGTCAAAAATTTAAACGACTGATGAGGTGGAATCGACTTCATAAAACAAGATATTCAAAATAATTTAATCCTTTGAAGCCCGTGGTTACCAAACTATAAGTAATATTAACGAATTCTGCATTTTGTCCATGAATCCTGTTTGGTGTGTATCGAACCACTTTACAATAAACTGTGGCCCTCCCATC
>Ga0123355_10009462_pt1 | contig 14823 bp, 10 predicted proteins | sample TergutEmb28metaG_3_FD_89872 | JGI IMG/M metagenome (GOLD analysis project Ga0123355, IMG submission 89872) | Embiratermes neotenicus P1 segment gut microbial communities from Petit-Saut dam, French Guiana - Emb289 P1 | ecosystem: Host-associated > Arthropoda: Insects > Digestive system > Gut ...
CAGCACGTTGCTGAGGTGATTGAACTCGCCGACGGTGATGCCTTGGACTTGATGCGCTCCCGGGCTCGCGAGCAAGAAGTGCTGGACATACTGGATGAACCCCCAGCCCGGTGATGTATGGCTCGCGGATCTTGGCCTTGCGGCCAAGACTAGGCCGGTCGTCATCGTATCGCGCTTCGATCCCAACCCTCCTCGCGCCCTGGTTCTATACGTGCCACTCACAACGCAGAATCGATCTAGCCAATACGAAGTCGTACTACCAAAGTTGCCCTTCCTGGATCGAGATTCCGTAGCCAACGTACAAGGGCTCGCTTCGCTTCCCACGGTTCGGCTGGAAAGAAAGCTGGGCAGAGTTCCGGCAACTGTGATGACGGATGTCAAACGCGCAGTAGCGTATGCCCTCGATCTTGGGTACGACGACCGGAGGTAGGATGACCGGAACTTTGAATGTCGCGACCCAGCCGTTCGGCGCGGACCGAGGGAGTAGATGCCGCCCTTTGCATGCGCAGCCGCAAGGCCGGCGCACAGCTGCCGGGCAATCTCGACGGTCTTGTGACCCGCGTCCATCGAGCATGATGTTGGCGGGTTTCAGATCGCGGTGAAGAAGCCGATGCGGCGAAGCAGGGAGGCGAGATCCTCACCGTCGACGTATTCCATGGTGAAGAACGTCTGGCCGTCAATTTCGCCGACCTCATAGACACGTCAGACATTGGGATGCGAGACGCGACGCGCGATGCGTACCCCATTGCGGAAGCGCGCGAGCATGGCTTCGTCGCAGGTGGCTTCTTCGGGCAGGAACTTGATGGCGACGGCTTGTCCGTGAGGTCGTCGGCGCGATAGACCTCGCCCATACCACCCTTTCCGAGCAGAGCAATGATGCGATAGCGGCCGGCGATCAGGCGGCGGCCGGGCAGGAAACGCCTTCGCTGAGATACTCCGAGGGATGCGACGTACGCGAAGGGGAACTTCCACGGGAAGCGGACGAAGTCCGGCCGGCCCCCACGGTTGCGTAGAGGATCGTGGCGACGTCGTCGCTGTTCTCAACCCGTCGTGCACTGGGGGACAAATTGGCGCCGCAAGAGGAACATGAAGCCATGGGATTGACAGTGTCCTCGATGGCTGGAGGGTTACCGGAGCGGGTATCGCTATAGCGAACGGTTATCCTCGAGTCCGGCATGGGCGACCAGACGGTCGACGATGCCTCGGGCGATGGGCCTGTCGCCGGTCGGCTCGCGCCCATCGCGAGACCGGCGGCCGGGAAGCAAAGACGCTAGAGCCCGGCCGCGCTCCGCACCTTGACGTTTGATGGAGCAAGCTCTTCTTCGCAGAATCTGTGCTTTTGAGGATGGCTCCCCGTTGAGCCATCCTCTCGGAAAGGCATTGCGGTCGGTGCGTGAAGCCAACCTCCGGAGCGCGGGCGTTCTCCAATAGGTGGAACACAACCATGGCCGAACCGCTCCTCATCGCGAAAAACGCCACGTCCGTTTACCTGCTGCCGCAGATGGCCAATCGACATGGTTTGGTGGCCGGTGCGACCGGCACCGGCAAGACCGTCACGCTGCAGGCGATGGCGGAACATTTCAGTCGCATCGGTGTACCCGTTTTTGCTGCCGACGTCAAAGGCGACTTGTCCGGAGTCAGCCAACCAGGCACCGACAATCCCAAGATCGCCGAGCGCGTCAAGAAGTTGCAGCTTTCTGATTTCTCCTTTTGCGGCTGGCCCGTCACATTCTGGGACGTTCTTGCCGAGCAAGGCCACCCCGTCCGCTCGACCATTTCCGAAATGGGGCCGCTGCTGTTGGGCCGCCTGTTGAATCTGAATGACATACAGGAAGGCGTGCTGGCCCTGGTTTTCAAGATCTCCGACGACAACGGCTTGCTTCTGCTTGATATGAAAGATCTGCAGGCCGTGCTGCAGCACGTGGGCGATCACGCCGCGGAGTTTCAAACTCAATACGGCAATATCTCCACCGCGAGCATTGGCGCCATTCAGCGGGGGCTCGTCGCACTCGGGGAGCAGGGCGGGCAGAAGTTTTTTGGCGAGCCCGCGCTCAATCTCGACGACCTGATGCAGACGGATTCGAGTGGACGCGGCCTCATCAACATCCTTGCTGCCGATAAGCTGATCCAGTCGCCGAAGGTGTATGCGACATTCCTTCTCTGGATGCTCACCGAACTCTTTGAGCGTCTGCCCGAAGTCGGCGACCCGGAGAAGCCGAGACTGGTTTTCTTTTTTGATGAAGCCCACTTGCTCTTTACAGATCTTCCCAAAATCATCGAGCAGAAGGTTCAGCAGATTGTGCGCCTTATCCGCTCGAAGGGCGTTGGCGTGTATTTCGTCACCCAAAACCCGCTGGACCTTCCTGAGGAAGTACTCGGACAACTCGGCAACCGGGTGCAGCACGCCCTGCGGGCCTTTACGCCCAAGGAGCAGAAATCCGTGCGCGCGGCGGCAGAGACCTTTCGCGCCAACCCTAAGCTCGACGTCGAGAAAACAATCACCCAATTGGCGGTGGGCGAGGCGCTCTTGTCATTTCTGGACGAAACAGGCTCGCCCGGCGTTGTGCAGCGCGCGATGATCTGCCCGCCGCACAGCCAGATTGGTCCCATCACACCGGAACAGCGCAAGCAGATCATGAGCCAATCCGTGGTTGCCGGCGTCTACGAAAACACTCTCGACCGGGAGTCTGCCTACGAGCGCCTCAATCACCGCACCACCCAGGTTGCGAGCACCGGGAGTGGCCAGCCTCAGCCCTGGTACGAGAACCTTCCCGGCCTTGGAACGCCGTCCGGGAGGGGCGGCGGGCGGCGAGACAGTCTGGCTGACGCGATGGCGAAGAGTGCGGCGCGCACCATTGGTTCCACCGTCGGGCGTCAGATTGTTCGCGGTCTGCTGGGATCTCTGCTCGCGGGGAAGCGCTGAGCCCTGATTCGAGTCGGCATCGTTCGTTTGGACGCGGAGCGGTCCCCGAGAAACCCGCTTGAGGGTCGATTTCAACGACGGTCAAGGTTCTCATCCGGAATTCGGCCTCAGGCTTTGGAAATGCCAGTTCAGCTGAACTTTCCTGGTTTCCCCGAGCAGATAAACAATGAGCAGCAACATCACCGGCTCGATCGGGTGTTTGTAGCGCTGAAAGGGGTTCACCAGATAGTAGGGAAGCGGATAGATCAGCAAGAAGGCCGCGAGCAACCAGCGGTAGGGATTCCGGCGATGCCACGTCAGCAACAGCCCGGCAAAGGCAAAGCATGCGGCGAGCAGAAATTCGACATGGCGCACCAAGCCTAAATCGTAGCCTCCGAGCACTACCGTTTGCGGCGGGGCTGCCCAAAAATACCAGACGCGCTTGGCCGTGAAGGCTGCAAATTGCCCGGGGTGCTCTCGAATGAATTGACGCACCTGGGCTCTCTTTTCGTCCATGAAGCCCATCTCGCCCAGCCGCTCGAAGCGCTGCATGGCAACCGGATCATTGCCCGGATGTTCGGACCGGGTCCACAAGCCGGCCGATGCGTCGTTGTTGGCCTGATGCAGCTCCATGGGCAGGTTGTCACGAATGAAAACAAAACGCCCGAATGCACGATAGTTGCGCACAGTCCACGGAGCAAGGCACAGAGCCATGACCACCAGGGCCACCGCCATACCGGACAGCCGCCGCCCAAATTGGGACGGCCGAGCGAGGAGCCATGCCAGGAAGAATGGCAGCAGGATGGCAAGCGTGGTGTTGGTCAAAAGGATGAGCCCCCAAAGCGATCCGTACAGGAGCCAATCGCGAGGCCGCGGGCGGCCGGCCATGCGAATGGTCAGCCAAAGCGCCAGGCTCAGAAGAAAGGTCGAAAGGCTTACCTCCCAGATGATGCGCACCGGCCAATAAACAATGTACGGGAACACCGCCCACGTCCATGCCGCGCCGCGAGCGACAGATTCGCGATACACCCGCTCGCCGGTACGATACAGCGTCCAGCAGGTCAGAGATGCGAACAGGCTATTGAAGGCGAGCATTACGAACGCCGACGACCGCGTATAGACGCCGAAGATTCTGAACACCGCCGCCATCACCCAGGGATAGACGGGCGCAGCCCAGGCGCTCGGGCCGGTGTCGAGGTCGGTCGGCGAACTAAACCCCTGCCCGTTCGCCAGGGAACGGGCAATTCGCCCCATCTCCCAGCCAAAGCTGAAATGATCGCGCAGGGGATTGATGCGATAGGTGCGCCCGACAAGAATGACGGCCAGTCTCAACGCGAAAGCGACGAGAACGATGAACCAGACGGAGCGGCGGAAAGGCGGTCCGGGCAATTCAGCGGCGAGCTTGTCTTGTCCTGCTGCCTGATCGGAGATCGCGGTTTGCACTGGACTCAGACTACCGCAGCAGGCAGCCGGCGTGCCAGGGGAGCCGGATGGCCCTGGGAGGAGCGGGTTCGAGCCGGTCGCGCCCGCCGACCGGTGGTTCCGAACGTCGTCCCGGGGCCCCTCGGACTCGGACTGGTTCGAGAAAATATCGCCCGCTCCATCGCGGCCTTCGAGTAGGGGTCCATGGCCGGCATGGTCTCCCGCCCTCACCGGTGCAGAAGCGGACATTTCACGTGTTAAATCAACCGGACATTTGATGTGCTACCGACAGCTGTTCGAGAAAAGCTTGCGCGGGGAGACGTTCGGAGCTAGGATTCCGCACGCATGTCAGGAGGTCACTTGCATGAGACTCAACTTCACGTCCACAGCCGGGATGCTTGCGGTCGCGGTCCTGGTCCACTTCGGCCCTGCGGCGCCAAAACTATCAGCCCAGGTTGACACCATCGTGATTCCGGCGGGAACTCCTGAGGACCTCGACCTGAACGCAATCAACAAGGAGCAGGACCCGCAGAAAAAGCTCTCCATGTACCAGGCATTCCTCGCGAAATACGCTTCGAATCCGGCGGCTGTCGCTTACGGGAACTGGCAGCTCTCCGAGTCCTATCAAACCACCGGCGATTTGCGGAAGGCGCTCGAGTCCGGCGACAAGGCTCTCGCCGGATCGCCGCGGAATCTGGATATCCTCACCTCGCAAGTTACGATTGCCGGGCAGCTGAAGGACAATGCGGGAGCTTTCCGGTATTCCATTCAGGGCGGCGACGCTTTCGATTCCATCGCCAGGCAACCGAAGCCGGCCGATGTTACCGACCAGCAATTTTCCGCCAAGATCGCCTCGGAAAAAGAGGCGCACCAGAAGGCTTGCGATTTCTTTGAAAACGCCGCGTTCAACGCCATTGCCGCGGAAAGCGATCCCAAGACGCGAATGGATGAGATCGACAAGTTCACCGCCACCTTTCCGAAATCGAAGATGGATTCCGAGGTCGCGCAGTATGCCATGCTGTCGCTTTCCGAACTGAAGGACAGCCGCCGCCTGATAGATTACGCCAACCGGGCGCTCGAGGCCAATCCGGACAATCTGCCCGCCCTGCTCCTGCTGGCAAACTTTTATGTGGACAGCGGCGAGCCCGGCGCGCTCCCGAAGGCGGTCTCCTACGCACAGAAGGCCATTGTGGCCGCCAAAGCGGACAATCCTGCGGCCGATAAATCGCAGAAGGTTTCCGCCGGCGTGGGCCACTCGGTCATGGGCCGCGCCTACGCCAAGCAGGAAAAAACCGCGACTTCCGTCGCGGAGCTGAAATCTGCGACCGGGCTGCTTAAGGGACAGGACGAGCAGCAGTTCGCCGTGGCTGCTTACTATCTGGGATGGGACTATGCGAAGCTGAACCGGCTGACCGACGCGCGAGCCATCTTGAACCAGGCGATTGCCATTCCCGGGCCCCTGCAGCAACCGGCGAAAGACCTGCTTGCGAAAGTGAACGCGGCCCGCGCCGCCGGAAAATAGCTCTCATTTGCCCGCCAGTTCGTCGGAGAGAAGCCGCGCCTTATAGGCCAGCGTCTGCGCGCGGCTGGTGTCGTTCCGATCGGAAGCCATCCTGGCCTGATTCATGTAGGCGCGTATTTCTTCGATCGTGCTCTGCTCCGCCTTCGTGAGCTGCCGCGCTTCGACCCGCTTGAGATTGGCATCGGTTGCGGCCAGAAGCCGGGCGGTACTGAGGCGCTGTTGTTCGGCCGTGGCCGTGGTCACGCCCGGCTCGATCTGGTCGGAGTGCTCCTGCGCTCCGCCGTTGCGAACCACGGTCTTGCTGGGAGGGCCCGCGGACGGGTCGCCGCCACTCGGCCGATCGGCCTCCGCGGTCTTCGCAACCGCTTTCGGTTTCCTCCTGTGCCGCAACACCGGAGGCTTCGGGGGCGGGTTTGCCGGATGGCCCGAAGGCTTGATTTGCGTGCTCGGTCGAGGGTTCTCGGGCTGGGCGGAAGGCCCTTCCGGGGACGGACCGGGACTGGCAGGGGGAGAAGCCTGTTGGGGCGGACGGGCGGAGGACTCGCCGCGGCTGTCCGCGGATGGTGGTTGCGTCTGCGCTGAATGAGGACCCGCTGCTTCTGCAAGAAGCGTCGGCTCCCGCCTGGGCGAAGCCGCCCGTGCCCATCCGGCCCACAGCGTAAACGATAACAACCCAAGGTACATGGCGCGCAATTTCATCTTTAGGGTCACCCGGGAACGGACTCAGGTGCGGGCTGCCGCCTCTTCGAGCGAGGGCGCACGCGCTTCGGCGAGCGGCAAGCGTAACCGGAAAGTCGTTCCCTTACCTTCTTCGGACTCAAAATCGACCGATCCGTAGTGCCATTGCATGACCTGATACGTTTGTGCCAGCCCGATTCCACTGCCGCTCTTTTTGGTAGTGAAATAGAGCTCGAAGATTTTGTCGTGGAGCGCTGCGGGTATGCCCGTGCCCTGGTCCCGAATCTCGGTGATCACACTATCATCGTCGCGACGGGCGCAGATCGTCAATTGACCGCCGTTGGGCATGGCCTGCACCCCGTTCAACACCACATTCAGCATGGCCTGTTTGATGAAGTCCACATCCACCTTCACCGGCACGGGCTCCTCGGGCAGTTCTTCGACCAGGGTGATACCATGCCGCTCGGCGTCGGGACCGACCAGCCCGGCAACTTCTTCGAGCAGCGAACGCAGATCGGTTTCCTCCAGATGGAGATCGCGGGGGCGGGTAAAGTCCACCAGGATTTGTACCACACGGTCGAGGCGATGGATTTCGCTGTCAATAATGTCCACGTGACGGCTGGTGTCCGGATCGGTCTGTTCGAGCTTGTTGCGCAGAAGCTGCAGGTGAAGAACAATGGCGTTGATCGGGTTTTTCACCTCGTGGGCAACGCTGCGGGTCACGCGGCCGCTGGCCGAGATTCTGCGGGAAAGCTCGATTTCGTCCTCGATGCGCCGGACCGACTCGGCGTCGCGCATGATCAGCAGGGCGCCGATCTGGGTTCCCTTTTCGTGAATGAAATCCAGCGACACCTGAACGTGGCGTCCGTTCGGCGTCTCCATCTCCCGCTGCGCCACATTGTGGTGCAGGCGGAAGGCGTCGAGCATGGCGTTGCCCATCGGGAACTCGGGCGAAAAAATTTCGTTCGCCGTCCGCCCCAGCAGCTCACGCCGCGACCTGCCGAGAAACGTCTCGATGGCGGCACTGACCAGAACCACGCGGGCATCGCGGGTAAACAGCATCAAGCCGTCCTGCAGGCTGGACATGATCTGGTCCATGTTGCTCTTGAGGGCGGAAAATATCTCCCGCGTGTCGCGCATCTGCCGCCCCAGGTTCGCGATCTTCATGCTGACCTGGCCGTATTCGTCGCTGCCCGTGTGCTTGAGCTTCAGCTCGGCGCCCTCGGCGCCGGCCATGTTGTCCAGGCTGCGGTTGATGTGCTCGAGGGGACCGAGCGCGATATGCGAGAGCAGCGCCGCCAGAATGAGCGAACAAAGCACGGCGACCGCCGACAGGGTGAAGGCCCGCTGCAGGCGCGGCGTAAGCTCGTTCCGCAGAAACACCGTGGAAACTCCCACGTGAAGGCTCCCGAAGGTCTGCCCGGCCAGCAGCAACGGTATGTGAACGTCATACACCGTCGGCTCGCGGTAGACCAGCCTCAGCTTCTGGCGAAAGCTGGCGTTCTGCAGCAGCGAGAAATCCGGCCGCTCCTCGATGCGTTGGCCCACGCGGTTGGGATCGGTGTCCAGAAGCGCGTTCCCGTCGGCATCAAGAATGGCCGCGTCGTAGATGGTCGGCCAGCTCCCCACCACCGACTCCAGAATCGTACTCAGATCGTGATCGGTCCCGATGTAGTAGGACACGCCGCGGCGGAGGGCCGTGGGGTTGGCGGTGTCGATGCGCGTGCTGCTCAGATCAGGAACGGCATTGGCGGCCACGTAGGCAAGCTGCGAGGTGAGAAAGGCGGCGGTATCGTGGGCGTTATTGATTGCCTGCCGCAGGATCTGCGAGATGTAGAAGTAAGAAGCTCCGGTCACGAGCGCGGCGACCATGAAGGTGATCGCCAGTACGATTTGGGTACGACGCCGCATGCATTTGGGAAATCCGCCGGCTATTGGCCGGCGGGACGACGATTACGGCTCTTTTACCTCTTCGGCTTCTTCCCTCTCCTCTTTTTCGGCTCGATTGGCTCCATCGGAGGACGAGCTGCCGTACTCCTTCAATTTGTTGTGCAGCGTCTTTAGACTGATCCCGAGGATCTCGGCGGCCCGGGTCTTGTTGTTATTGGTCGATTCCAGGGTCTTCAGGATGAGCAGACGCTCCGCCTCCCCGACCGTAGTCCCCACTCCGACGCGGATGGAATCCGCATCGTCGTCGGAGAGCCGGACCGGAGCCTGACCGAAGCCGAGGGGCAGATGCTTGGTCTCGATCACCGGTCCCTCGCAGACAATCACCGCGCGCTCCAGCGTATTTCGCAGCTCGCGTACATTTCCCGGCCAGCTGTAATTGCGCAGGGCATTGAGCACCGCCTCGCTCACCGCCGCCACTCTCCGTCCGTGTTTCGCGCTCATTTCTGCCAGCAGGGCTTGCACCAGATCGGGAATATCCTCGCGGTGCTCGCGCAGCGTCGGCATATGGATGTTGAAAACGTTCAGGCGATAATACAGATCGTTGCGCAGCTCGCCGCGCGATACCGCTTCCTCCGGCACCTTGTTGGTTGCCGCCAGAACGCGCACGTCGACCGTGGTCTCGGTCCTGCTTCCCAGCCGCCGCAGCTTGCGGTCTTCGAGCACGCGCAGCAGCTTGGCCTGGGTGGCGATGGGCATCTCGCCGATCTCATCGAGCAGCAGGGTGCCGCCTTCGGCCAGCTCGAAACATCCGGTGCGCCGTTCGAGCGCGCCGGTGAATGCGCCCTTCTCGTGGCCGAAGATCTCGCTCTCGATCAGGGTCTCGGGAATCGCCGCGCAGTTGATGGGCACGAAAGGCTTCGCCCGCCTGGGGCTCAGCTCGTGAATGGTGCGCGCGACCAATTCCTTGCCGGTGCCGCTTGCGCCGGTAATCAGGACGGAGGCCGTGCTCGGCGCCACCATCTCGATCAGGCGGAAGATCTCCTGCATCTTTTTCGACGGTCCGATGAGCGAACCGAGCGATCCCGCATCCCGCAGCTTGCGGCGCGTGGCCTCGAGCTCGACCCGGGCCCCGAGCAGGGCCGAGGCATTCTGCAGAATGCTGCGCAGGCGGCTGGTGTCGATCGGCTTCGAAATGTAGTCGTAGGCGCCGATACGCATGGCCTGCACAGCGCTGTCGATGCTGCCCTGCGCCGTCACCAGGATGACGGCGACCGTCTGGCTGTCGGCCGCGATTCGTTCCAGCAGCTCCATACCGCTCAAACGCGGCATCTTCAAGTCGGTAATGACAATGCTGGGCGACCAGGCTGTGACCTTCTCGTAGCCTTCCTGGCCGTCGCGGGCGGTCTCGGCGCTATATCCCCAGGAGGAGACAAGCTCGGCCAGCCCGCTGCGTTCGTGCTCCTCGTCTTCAACGATCAGTACCCGTTCCTGGCTCATGTGTATCCCTTCATTATTCAGGCTCGGGCGCGCGCCCGCAAGCGTCAAAGCGTGTCGAAGGGCCCCCAGATGGATATGGGCGAACCATCATTTACCATGAATAGCGGACCGCATGAGGGAACCACCACTGTGGGCGCCGGAGGACCAAGCCGCGCGGCTGGCCGAACTCGCGGCAGCGACCGATGACCGCGCCAAGCAGGCGCCCCTGCGCCGCGATGTCCGCTCGCTCGGCATGCTGCTCGGAAGGGTCCTGGTGGAACAATCCGGCGAACCGCTTTTCCGGACCGTGGAGCAGCTCCGGCGCTTCCTCATTCAATCCCGCGCGCGTTCCGTCCGCTCTCATTCGAGCACCGAGGAAATGGAAGAGGCGAGAAGCATCGTCGCCGGCCTCAGCATTTCCGAAGCCCACAAGGTGGCCAAAGCATTCGCGACTTATTTCGAGCTGACCAATCTCGCCGAAACCAACCACCGGAAACGGCGCCGCAGGGCCGGCGGGCTCAAGCCTGATCAGGCGCCGCCTGCCGGATCCTTTCGGGGAACGCTCGTGCGCCTGCGCGAGGCCGGGCTCACGCTGGAGCAGGCGCTTGCGGCTCTGCACCGGGTGAAAGTGGTTCCCGTATTCACCGCGCATCCCACCGAAGCTGCGCGGCGGACGGTGCTGCTCAAGCGGCGCCGCATCGCGGAGTGTCTCGAACGGCTCGACCGGCTTCCCCTGCCGGCGGCCGAAGCCCGCGAACTCGAAACCTCGATTGCGGCCGAGATCACCGCCCTGTGGCAAACCGACGAAGTGCGCGTCCAAAAACCGCAGGTGACGGACGAAATTCGCATGGGCCTCGACTACTACCCGATGTCCATCTTCGAGGCGTTGCGGCGGCTCTATCGCGAGATGGGCGACGCGCTTCTCGACGTGTATGGGAAAGAGATAGGCGCCGACGGGATCCCGCAGGTACTCTCGTTCGGCTCCTGGATTGGGGGAGACCGCGACGGAAACCCGTTCGTCACTCCCGAGAGCACCCACGAAGCGCTCGAACGGGCGCGCAATACCATCCTCGGCGACTACATTCGAGAGCTGGAAGCGGCGATCGAGCGCCTGAGCTCATCTTCGAGACAGATATCATTTTCCGCAACGTTTCGCGAGCGGCTGGCCGAATACCGCGAACGGCTGGGCGACGAGCCGGCACGGTGGTGGGGACGAATCTCTCCTACCGAGCTTTACCGGCGCTTCCTTGCCTACATGATCGTGCGCTTGCGTGAAACCCGCGAGCGGCAGGCGAACGCCTACCGCACGGCGGCGGAATTTCAACAAGACCTGACGATTCTTCGCCATAGCCTGGGCGAGAACCGGGGCGAGAATCTCGCGATCTGGCTCGATCCCCTCCTGCGGAAGGCCTCGACGTTCGGCTTTCATCTGTCGACTCTCGATCTGCGCCAACACCGCAGCGCGCACCAGCGCGCACTCGAACGGCTGCGCAGCCAAACGCCCGTAGAGAATCCCGAATCCGACGCGGACGAGGTCTCGGCCCAGGTGCTCGACCTGTTCCGGCAGATCCCCGGGTGGAAAAAGGCCTTCGCCCCCGAAGCGATCCGCCATTACGTCATCAGCGGAGTCGAATCGGCCGAAGACGTTCGCGCCGTCCTCGAACTGGCGGACCACTGCGGCGTTCGCCTGGCCGGCTCCGCGGACGACCCGGGACTGATGCCGGTGCCCCTGTTCGAATCCATCCACTCGCTCCGTCTGGCCGCGGAAATCATGGACCGGTTGTGGAAGGATCCCGGGTACCGGCGCCTGGTGGATTCCTGGTCCGGCTGGCAGGAGGTGATGCTGGGGTATTCGGACTCCAATAAAGACGGAGGCATGCTCACCAGCATCTGGGAGCTTTACAAGGCTCATCACGCGCTCCACGCCTGCGCCCGGAAACACGGGATCAAACTGCGATTGTTCCATGGCCGGGGCGGCACCGTGGGCCGCGGAGGCGGTCCGACTCACGCCGCGATTCTGGCGCAGCCCGTCGGCGACTTTGCCGGGGAAATCCGCATCACCGAACAGGGCGAGGTCTTGAACTGGAAGTATTCCGATCCCGTTCTCGCCGAGTGGAATCTGGAAATCACGATCGCGGCATCGCTCGAAGCGCTCACGCGAGCCGAGGGCCGGGACTCCGCCTCCAGCCGGCGGTGGGAACAAATCATGGAACAGATGTCGGCCGACGCTTTCCGCTTCTACCGCAGCCGCCTGGCGGAAAATCCCGATATTCCCGTCTACTTCGAGCAGGCCACTCCGGCCAATGAACTCGAGCATGCCCGCATCGGCTCCCGTCCCGCCCGGCGTTCGGCGAGCCGCAGGCTGGAGGACTTGCGCGCCATTCCCTGGGTCTTCGGCTGGATGCAGAGCCGGCACGCGCTTCCGGCCTGGTTCGGCGTCGGCTATGCCCTCGAGCGCTTCGCGGCTCAGGGAAGCCAGTGCGAGCGCGAGCTCCGGCAAATGATGTCGCAGTTCCCGCTGTTCAACGACCTGATACGAAACGTGGAGCTGGCGATGGCCAAGGCCGACCTTGCGATCGCGCAACTCTATGCCTCGCTGGTTCGAGATGAAGCGCTGCGCGAGCGGGTGTGGCGTCTCATCGGGGAAGAGTTCGAGCGCACATTGAGGATGCTGCTCGCCATCAAGCAGCAGGAAAGGCTGCTGGAGAAAAATCCCGTGCTCTCACGGTCCGTAGGTCTGCGCAATCCCTACGTCGATCCCATGTCTCTCATCCAGGTCGACTTGTTGCGGAGAAAACAGCTGGGAGACGATTCCGAAGACCTCAACTACGCGCTCGGCGCCACCATCAACGGCATCGCCGCCGGACTGCATAACACCGGCTAGCTGCAAAGGGTTTGTTCCCTCGGACAGGCCGCGAAGAGGAAGGCAGCGGGAAAAAAAATAAAGCGCCTTGCTGGAGAAAGGCGCCTTGTTCAGAGCTGTTGGGAAGCTCCAATTAATTTACGTTTACCCTACCACCCCGGCCCCGGGCGGTGAAATCGGGTCTGTATGGTAGATCGCCACTCGCTTCCTCGTGTATCCTAGGGACAATCGTTCGCTCGAGAGGAACTCATGCCGATTTTCGAGTATGTTTGCCAACAATGTCAGCACCGCTTCGAACGATTGGTGATGGGGAACGAAGACCCATCCTGCCCCCAATGCCACAGCGAGAAGCTGTCTCCCCAGCTTTCGGTGTTTGCGGTTTCGGGGGAGGGGAAGTCCCGGACCTCCGCCACGCCCGCCGGAGCCGCCTGCGGTACCTGCGGCGATCCTCGCGGTCCGGGTTCGTGTTCCCTGCCGGATTACGACTAATCGGGAAACGCCTCTGTTTTCGCTTCTTTCCGATTCGCATGAGCCTTTCGAATCTCCGCTTCGAGCACAACGCAACCAGCACGCGCGGCCGCGGGGCGGTCGTCGACTTCTAAGCCGGCGCACATACGGGTCAACCGGGACAGTCTCGCGTCGGACCGGTCACGAATGGGCGCACGGATTGGATTGCCGGGGCGCACGATGGCGCAGCACCGCCGGGCGGACTGCTTCTCGCAAAGCCGCAAATCCCGCTCGAGGGCGGCCGGGGAAAGTCCGGAATGATTTGCCTCTTTTAAGAGCATTCACTATCCTCTGTTTTGCTCGACACGTGGTCCCGAGGAAAAATTGCATGCGAACCGGCTTGTTTGTCCTTATGTTGGCTGTAATCATGCCTGCGATGTCCGCCCAGCAGGCGTCGGCTCCTCTCCACCTGATGCCCTGGCCGGCAAAGGTGAAGGTGACGCCCGACTCGCCGCCGCTAGTCATTCAGACTTCCTTCACCGTGGGCGTGAACAACGCGACCGACCCCCGGCTGCGGCGCGCGCTGGAAATCTTTTTGGGCGATTTGCGCCGCCATACCGGATCGACGGCTCTGGACTTCGGCCTCGCGAGCGACGCGGCGCCCGCCCAACTGCGCGTGCACAGCGATCATGCCAGCAAGGAAGTGCAGGAACTCGGAGAAGACGAATCCTACCAGCTGCAGGTGACCTCCGCGGGAGCCGAGTTGAACGCGCCCACGACACTCGGGGTCATGCGCGGGCTTCGAACTTTCCTCCAGCTTGTCGAAATCACACCCCGGGGTTTTGCCGTGCCCGCGGTAACCATCGAAGACCAGCCCAGATTTGCCTGGCGCGGCCTGATGATTGATTCCGGCCGCCACTTTATGCCGGTGGACGTCATCAAGCGCAATCTCGATGGAATGGCCGCGGTCAAAATGAATGTTTTTCACTGGCACCTTTCCGAGAACCAGGGCTTCCGGGTCGAGAGCCGGCGCTTCCCTAAGCTCGCGGAAATGGGCTCCGACGGCCTGTACTACACGCAGCAGCAGGTGCGCGACGTGATCGAGTATGCGCGCGACCGGGGCATTCGCGTGATCCCGGAATTCGACATGCCGGGCCACAGTACCGCCTGGTTCGTTGCCTATCCCGATCTCGCCAGCGGGCCGGGACCCTACTCGATCGAGCGCAAGTGGGGTATCTTCGATCCGGCCATGGATCCCACCCGCGAGAGCACTTACAAATTTCTCGACGAATTCATCGGGGAGATGGCCAGGCTATTTCCCGATGCCTTCTTCCACATTGGCGGAGACGAGGTCAACGGCAAGCAGTGGAGCGCGAATCCCAACATTCAGCAGTTCATGCGCGCCCACCAGCTGAAGAACAATGCGGACCTTCAGGCCTATTTCAATACCCGCATCCAGAAGATCGTCGCCAAGCATGGAAAGGTCATGGAGGGCTGGGACGAGATCCTCCGGCCCGATCTTCCCAAGAGTATTGTGATCCAGTCCTGGCGCGGCCAGCGGTCGCTGGCCGATGCCGCGCGCCAGGGCTATCGCGGACTGCTCTCATCCGGCTATTACCTGGA
>Ga0123355_10009463_pt1 | contig 14821 bp, 7 predicted proteins | sample TergutEmb28metaG_3_FD_89872 | JGI IMG/M metagenome (GOLD analysis project Ga0123355, IMG submission 89872) | Embiratermes neotenicus P1 segment gut microbial communities from Petit-Saut dam, French Guiana - Emb289 P1 | ecosystem: Host-associated > Arthropoda: Insects > Digestive system > Gut ...
AACTAAATTTTGAATATGTAATAACTTTAGCAAGGAACGACGAAACTCCCTGATGATGATCTGAAAAGATCGAAACATTTCGGAGTAGTTTTATGTGTTTTAAAGTGTTTTAAATGAAAGTTATATAGGTGCATTTGTTGGTTAATATTTGAAGTGATTTTACGAAATGCACGGTCCAATGATGAGATTCATCTAATGACTACTTGCCATCCAAAGATGAGAAGGGTAACGATTCTTGAAGCAAATCTTCTAATCCATATTAACGACTGCTGTTTTAGATCTTGTTTATATTCATATGGCTGTATTCAGAGTTGATGCTAATAAATTATGTTTAAATTTAACTTCAAGAATTGGTGACTTCTAGCCCACTGCTACCTAACAAACGGGCAACATCTGACATTTCTTAAATGCTATATTGTTGTAAAATAAATCGCAACATAAATGTGCAGAAAGTGTTAAAGTATTGTTTAAAAAAGACAAATTTTAAGGATGTGGAAGCGATTACTTTTAAATCCTACTCCGCTGGATCCTCTTGAGGTAGCGCGACCAGACCTAACACTTTGCACTGAAAATATGAAATGTAAAGCCTGGCGTCTTCCGCGAAGTCGTGTTTGGCAATCAAAAGTGTTTAAACTTACTAGGCCCAGTCTCGCGAGCAGAATGTATACACAGAAGTTTTAAACTCACTTCACAGCTTAAAAATTTACATCTGTGTTCATACCGAAAGCAGACGTGTAGGAATATAGACTGACAGAACAAACTGTCATCAAGCCTTTTCTAACAAGTGCTCTGCGCATGATCCTTTCGAAAAACGGCAGGTATCCCGAAACTTAAGCCAGTCATTGTTTGCGTGATTTCAGGCGTCCGTTTCGAAGTAGATAAGAATTGCGCTCTTCTGGGTTATTACGCAGCGAGTAGTGGTAATCTCTTACCGACTTTTCGGGACAATTTTTCGGTCCCATCTTCAGGGGTCAAGAGTCCAAAACGCCTGAAGATGGAACCGATAAGTTGTCCCGAAACGTCGGTAAGAAATAACCACTACCCAAAAAAAAGCACAGTTCTCAGTCATTTCTACATCCAGTTGCTATGTGAGTTATGTCATTCGAATCTTCCTTGCTACAACGTTTGCTGTCATAAATACCCTATGGAGGATATTTTTCGCAGATTCCTGTCTAAAGCGATCAACGATGTTGATGAAATGGACTACCACATCCACTGTTGGAAAAAGTGATGATCATTGGAGAAAACTTATTGTTGCGGTGGTGTGAGACTGTCTCTGTGGAACTGTGGCTTCTGACGGGCTTCATTGTTCACATGCCAACATGCCAGATGACAGACGAATGAATACAGAGCTGTAGTTGAATAACAGTTGCCGGGGGGAGAGGTGGAAGTACTGGGAGCAAAGTGCGTTCAGCACCACTTAGTCAACAACAAATCCCCCATTCAAGCACTTGTGAGTGAACTCGGCGACTGAGAGTCTTGTCTATGACACGGACAAGGAAACAAATAACTAAACTTGGTGACAAAGACAGTAAGAAATCACTTTCGGGTACGGCACAAGTTTAGTACAAGTTCTACAGCCAAATTTGAATGAAAATAAATGGAAAATTTGTTGAAATTATTAAGCCAGTTTATAACCATCCAGCTCATTGTAAAGTAGATGCAAATTCACTGCTTTATAATCTTATAAATAAAGCCAACTTGATGCACAATTTTTTTAGTATGTTTAGTTCTTTTCTGTACATGTTTCGGGCGACTATGTGTCCGTCATCAGGAGAAATAACTGTATCTCTGCGACATTTGGTATTTGAATGATAAATAACACGTGTCGCACAGATACAGTTATTTCTCCTGATGACGGAAACATAGTCGCCCGAAACATGTAGAGAAAAGAACTAAACATACTAAAAAGAATTGTGCAACAAGTTGGCTTTATTTACAAGATTATACAAGGATGCATGGTCAACAGAACATAAAATTCACTGTTATGTAACTATCCCATTCATTTGTTCTTATTTTTCCTTTAGCAAAAAACAGTTTGTTATGAATACAGATTTATCCAGCACCGAGATGCCATCACGTATTTTCTGAGTACTGGAGGAGGATGTCAGCAGCTCACACTTTGCCTAGCGACACACCTTAAATAACACAAGGTTCTTTCCATCCTTCTACTCTTCTTTTTCCACCAGCCTGTGGGACTAAGGAGACCACCTACTTTTATTTATCCTTATTCCAACTCGAAAACGCAGGACCTTCCAATGATTTAAGTAATTTCACTCTCACCCTCGCCCGTAAAACACAAGTGTAAAAGGTAAAAGCGAGTGATTATGTTGTATTTTGTTTCAGTGACATACAAAATCCATAGATATATACACATGATTTAGGCCTGAGTCAGTTGCAAATGTGGGAGCCCCACCTCATACAGGAAACCACATAAATACTTGAATATCTGACTAATGCAAACGAATATCGATCAAAGGCGAAGAATGCAGCACAACAATTAAAGACGCACACTAGTTTCAATTAAAACACACTATCGCCTCATAAAATGTTAACATATTAAACAACGTAAAAAACAATAGAAAGTTTTTTTGAGCTCCACTTATGTTGTGCTAAGGGGCCCACAATCTTCACCGGAGGGTCAGTGGTGTGTGTCAGTATTTTATACGTTGGAACAATCTGAAGACACTGATTGTGTTGATTCCCTGATGACAGCACCCCGGAATTGCCGAAACATGTAGGAGAGAAACTGTGAGTCAAATGTGTTTAATTTTTTTGTGCATGAAACGTTGGTTAGATTAGTTGAATTTGACATCATGCACAGTGCATACGATATTAAGATACCAAGGCTTAACCACTTCCAGTTCGGCACATGTTCTGAGGAGCATTACATATTGTTTGTTTTTTTGCACCGTGTGTTGTAATATAAGCATATAATATCAACCAACAAAATGAACCTTTGTTAAACTAACATTTTAATTTTTACGATGTCTGCGACAGGTTTCGAACCCGATAGTTCGTCTCCAAGAACACGAACGTAAAACAATCTTCTTGAAAATGAACCTTCGGGTTCGAAACATATAGCAGATATCGTAAAAATTAAAATATTAGTTTAACAAAGGTGCAGTTTGTTGGATTATATTATACGAACATTATGTATATTTGTGCAACTTGGCATTTTACTGTACAGAAAAGTGAACACCCGACACTACAGTACTTAAAAATAACATTTATTTACTGCAATTGGGTTGTCACCCGGTGGCAGTGGTTACTTTACGTATATACAAAATATGAAATTGGTTACTACTAAATTTAAGTCGGGAGGGCTACATGAGAAGCATGTAGTGGCAACTTGGAATCTTGGGAACCATTTCAGCATTTGATTTTAGGCACAGGGAAACCAAGAAACCCCTGTGTCGAGGTGGCCGGTCGCAGGACCTTCCGAATACTGACTTCTAGCAAGCAGTCCGAATCTAAAGAGTACATGAAGACAAAGTGCTACGAAAACTAACCGGGGTCCAGACAGATGCAATATGTGCATGCGGAAGAAACTAATGTTGCAAACACATAAACATTGGCTCTATTTAGAGCAAGATGTCTTACGTTAAAACGACGCTTGCTGTTTCCTTATTATTTGGCTACGTATTGTCAATATTACAGTATCAAAAGTACATTTAATTCAGTCGCGATAAGTACAGTGTGTCTACAATTTATGAACGATGTCAGATATTGTGATAAACAGTATGACACCAGAAAATTGAATAAGACTTCATTCTTCCTATACGAAACAGAGCGAATAGAAATTGCATGTAACGAATGCAGTAAAGCAGTTTATGACAGTGGTTCATTATTTATGATTTTTCTCGTCCTCTGTTGTAGGTGTAACACGATAAAGGGCTAAAATTGATCAAGAATTGATTCAGACACGTTCACACTACTCTACTAGTAACAACAACCAAGTCAGAAAAACAAAACTCAAATCAAGAATTTTTAATAATTAGGTGTTAAAATATGGACAAAACAGGCAATTCGGACTGGCAACTTTACAAATCTAAAAGGCCATAAATGAAGAACACATCATACATGAATATGTAGATACACATTTATACATACCTACATGAGTACATACGCACATACATACGTACATACATACATACAAACATACATACATACATGCAAATATACATACATACCTACATACGCACATACGTACATACGCACGCACACACACACACAGACACAGACACAGGCACACATGCATGCGTGCATGTATATAATGTTACCGTATCTTCTATCAAATTGATCAGGTTACAGGCAGTGAGACAGAAACCGAATTCAGACTCAACTTCTTTCGAAATTTGAACCAGACAGTTGTCAAGTAATCGACTTGCCCCGCGGAATTCAAGATTCACACACTGCCTGATCTGAACTTCACGTACATATGCAATTAAAGGTAAGACTATCCCTGCGCACGTCATGACGTATTATGGAAAAGCGAGGATGGAGCTCCACTCATTCCTAGCCGTAGTGCTAGGTGAAGATGAGTGGTCAGTTTCAAACCCCATCCGCTTTAACCGTATAGGAATTAAACAGAAGGCTGGGTGGCCCCCAGAGCCAGTCTGGGCCCTTTTGAGAAGAAATGTTTGTCATCCCTTCTGTAAATAGGACTGCTAGTTTTCGGCTGTTCAGCCTGCCTCCCCGTCACTATACCGACTGGCTACGACGGTTCGCTCACACACATATACCACAGTCGTTGGGAAAATAAGTTTCAATTACGTATGGTTTGGTAGCTAAAGACCCTTGGAGCATCCCACATGCAGCTCCGATCTGGCGCAGAACGATTATCGGGTCACAACCCCGAAGAAAAATCATGATCGCGAGACTTCAGCACTTGTGACACCATGGCTGACAACATGGAACACGGACTTCTATCGACATGGAAAAAATGAGTTCAACCCACAGTAGGAAAAATGCCTCAACAGTGGCGTCGACTGTACACATTTCGCTTCCGCCTTTCCTCCCGCAATCAGACAAATGAACGGACCACTTGGAAAAATCAAACATAGATAGAGTAATATTAAAATGTGTTCGAAAAGAAATTACAATGCATGGACTGGACAATATTGCCTTTTCTTTCACACAGAGTAAAGAAAATTCGCATTCAATGAAAGGCAGTATTTATTGAAAAGGTGACAAGGTGTATGGGTTTAACCCTTTACCTGCTAACGTGGAGAATATGGTGGGCTCCAAATAATGCTAGCAAATGGCAGATAGGATTTAACTCGGCGTTTAAAGGGTTAAAGAAAAAATTGCTGCACGGAGATAAGACAGCAGACAGCAGCTCAACTCTTCCTTCAACACGAGTGATTTTACACCATATTTCCTTTTACAGCTCACTGTTTTCCGCAAGTTATTGCATGAAATGAACGCACCTGTAATCTAAACATCGGAAACTACTGTTTGTATCCTTATTGAATTATGTACAGCGAAGTTTGTTGCTATAACTTAATTTTGGTTTCTACTCCTATTGCATACGAACTTCAAAGAATCGTTTTTAAACTACGTATGGGGCTGTATGCCATCAAATGTACACTTCATTAATGTTGTCACGTTTCTGAAACTCTTCTTATTTGATGATTATAACTTGAATTAGGAAAATATAATACGTAAATCGTGCTAGGAGCTTTGGAACAATAAAATGACGCAAACACAAGACCGGTGGAGGATAATTTATTGGTCTCAAGTGGAGAAAACCTAAGGTACTGTACAATATGGAAGAAAGGTCTTGATTTGAAAGAAATAAATCATCCGAGGGAAACAAATAGCAGTTTACACGTTTATTTAAACTTTTATGGAAGTACAATCAATAATCTCATAAGTAAATGAAGGTCTTAATATTAAATTTTCATTACACATTTCTGTCATATTCTTATAACAAAAGCCAACGAGATGCACTATTTCTCAAATTTATTTTGGTAAAGAACTCTGACCTCGCTGGCAGACAGTCAACATAACTAGTATGACAAATACCTATTGCTGTGAATACAGTATTAAGAGTCCTGATGGTGGACAGTAAATCTGTCCGAAATATTTAGATTTCTTTACCAAAATATATTTGAGAATTAGTGTATCTCCTTGGCTTTTATTTGCAAGAATATATCACGACGCACGGTCCTCTGAATGTCAAATACACTTCTGTCATATACATTATTATAGAGTATATCAGTACACACATGCAAGGCCGCGCGTTGCGTTATTGCCGCACCGTCATCCAGTAGGCAAACTCAGGGCAGTCCTTCATTAGCTAGTGCACATTTAACATGTGCACTACCAGCAGGAGCCAATAAGCAACTCGAAATAAGAAATATATGCTTCTGAAATATATTGACTAAATGCGCAATCAACGTCACAAAGTTTATCAGCATCACCACGACATGCGATCCTGGACTTTCAAAAGCACAAACTAGCAACAGGATTAACACACAAGTGTGTGTACTGACAACTGACATGTTTACAGGATTTAAAACACCACAGTCCTAAAGCTTCAGTCTTTGTGACATATTCCGAAATGTAACATAGTGCTTCTGAAAACTACAACGGTTGCAAATTTGTTTATTTTAAATTTTTAAATCTTCTAAAAATTAATGATATTGTATTTAAACATACGGTTTCAATATTAAAAATAATTAAACGCCACGTCGAGAAGGTGCGAGGAGTAACAATGCACGCACACCTGATGATACTAAGGCCATATCGAAACGCGTACTTCTGTGTACGAGGTATATACATGTTGAGGGACAATACAGCCAAGAGACAAACACATGGAGCAAACGAAATTATTTGAACTACAAGAAGTTGCACAGAATTTGATCCGAATGTGAATCTGATTTATATGAATGGTAACAATGTATAATAACCTAAGGGCTAATACAGCATTTGTTGCTCAAAAACCTCAGAAGTTTGTCCGTTTAGACATCTTTTACCTATACTATATAACGCTGATACAAAGGTTTCATAAAGTAGAATCCTCTTCTGAAAACTTGTTTATGTGCGTTGAAGTGTTTGTTGGTGTCAATACCTTTACTTTATGAAGGCTATCAAATCTTGTAACACGAAACCTTTTTTGTATATTCAAGTGTTTGAACGAAAGAACGAAAGAAAGAAAGAAAGAAAGAAAGAAAGAAAATTTGTTTCTAGTAACACTATAGTCCTGGACTTGACTGTTACATGTCAATGCTCAAGTATAGAACTGACCAGTGTCTGAAGGCTGATTGATTGTGTAAATGCTCTCCAGTGCGTGTGAGACGTCAATCAGTTACAGAAAGAACGCGTTTACGTCATAAATATCTTGAAATTGCATTAGTCATTGTAGATAAAGAGAGAAACACTATTCTGAAACTGACACTTTCAGTATTATAAAGAGTAACGCTTTAATGTACGGACTGCAATGACTCAGAAGTCTATTCTAGTCTCCACGCATGTGGAGTTAATCCTTTGAAGCACAAGTACCTATTTTACCGACATTATACCTTAAAATAGAGTAACGTTATTACACGTCCGTACACAAACTACAGGCAAGTGTGTCATGTCGTGGCACATATCCCATCTCATTCGATTAGTAACTGTATTCCTTAGCTACATAACTGTGTACCCTGCAGTATATTTGTACATCTGATGTACTAGGTCTACAGAATATGCTTTAAAATGGAACCAAATTAAAGTTCACTATTTTTTCACTTTCAATTTAGTTCTCGAGTAACCATCACTCTGCATAAAATGGTCGTACTAACAGCGAGAAGGAAGGTAGGCAGGAAGAGAAGGAACAAAACTACGGGCAAGAGAGAAGAAATGGAGGGAGGCAGGGATGAAGACAGGATGGCAGTAAAATATATATAAATCAGAAAATGCTTATGTTCCACTTTCCAAAAATTATTAAAAATCAGCCTTTTTTAAGACCGCAAATAATTTCCATTAGCTATCCCATTACAGGCCCAGACAGGTCCTTGGGGTTCAAGGAGGTTGAAGCTGCCAGGATTTATAGACAGTCGGAACATGAAGGTGGTAAGGATGTAAGCCCTTCGCACCGGCGGAGTTTAAAACGCCTGGAGACACTTCTGGTACTCATTTGTGTTAGAGAGTGAGTCGTCCCCCAGGACCATATGGCGGCCGGAAGGATTAAGTTAATAAAAACAAATACTCTGCATTATGTATATATATATATATATAATGCAGTCGTATCTCACTGAGACAAAGTGAGCTTCTATTAGAGCGAAATATCTCTTATTGCTGTATGGGGAAATAGAGGCTGTTTATTGCTAGAATCAGTCAAAATATATGGATTGTTTGAGCAAAATTTAGAGATTTTTTGTTAAACCTGGCCGTAAAATATAAGCCACTAGAATTTAAAAGGTAAATTTTTCATCGTTACTAAAACTATTTTATCTGACCGATTACCAAGACAGCTGTTCTTGCAAAAAGGAATGCAAATTCTGCTGTGTGACACATCCAAACAATTTATCTTCTATTGAGGGCAGTCACGTGTTAGCGAGACATGTGGTTTATCAAGTCAAGGAACACAAAGATTGACAGATACAGGAAAGAAGGTGCTGGGAAGACTATCTTCACAAAAGAAAGAGAAAATAACGAGAGAATAGAGCATGGTCTTCATAATTTTTACTCTCGATCAAATTCCATTAGAATGCGCAAATTACTAAGAATAAGGTGGGTATGTAGCAAGCATGCGAGATACGCGAAAAGAAGACAAGACTGTTGTAAAATTCTTAAAGGGAAGAGACTCCCTGGAAGACCCAGACGTAGATGGGAGGATAGTTTAAAGAAAAAGATAAGAGAATGCAGACTGCAGCAGTCTGGATAAAGACAGGGGCCAAAAATCATCTTGCGTGGTCACAGTACTGAACGGTATTGATCCATAAAAAACTTGGAATTACTTGGAACATTTGAGGGACTCTCATCTTCTCTAAGGGGCTTTACTGCACGGAGTTGATTTTCACTCCACAACATTTGAATTTGGTTGCTACATGGGTTTCATTTCAAGACTGCTCTCTGTTAGTGCGCATTAATATTCTATATATAATACAACATTTTAAATGACAAACGGCTTCGATTAATAGAATTTGACAGCCTCTTATTTAATAGGTGGGAGCCGTTATTCATATTTGGCGCGTGTCCGGGTGCAAACAGGCCACTGCCCCACCCACATTCAAAATTGCTGACGTCAAAACGGAGTCTATAAATAAGCCAGTTTCAAGCTGATGGAAAGAGATAAAAACATGAAAGTAGGAGAAGTAGAGGATAACACACACGCAGAAGATCAAAAATTGAAAAACACGATTTATAGAAATTAAACTTCAATGACGTAAAAGATGTAACGGAATGCTTCGGAATGGTTTTACCAGATGCTTTTCTTTTTTCTTTTTTTTTTTTTTTGCTGCTTTTAGCAAATCGATTTTAATAAAATCTTTAAAATCTAGTATTAAAACGAGTGCGTATGGGTGAGTCCATTACAACTGGACATATATTTGAGGTCTGAAGTCGTAGAGGTCAGAAGAAACGTAAAAGAGACGTTAAAAATCTGATTTCAGCTCTGCAACTCGATGTCCCTTGGCAGGTTCAGCAGGCAAACCGTCTGTGATGTATAGAAATAATGCTTCGCGTGGGGAATAATATGCGAGGTCATGATTTGAGTTCGGAAGGAATAGCCTAAGACTTGTATACGTGAAGATATGCTTAGAAACTGTGAAAACGGGTAAAGCTCAAAACGTAATCTTTAATCAATTACGTGGCCTATCGCTTAGTACAATGTTCTGTACGAAATTACTGAAGTGTGTTCAAACTATATAATCATACCTGTAGCTATGATGTGCAGGACAGATTATATGTGAAAGATGTCAAAGTCTATCACTTCTCTTTATTCCAACTAAATGCATAATATGTTAAATACATATATTTTGTCACCAATTACTTCCTACACGTTTCGATATTCGTTTCACCATCTTCAGGGATACCATACTTGTTCATAAACTATATGCTTTTTGGTGTAACAAACACCGAAACATAAAGGAGGTAATAGGTGATAAATAAATGTATTTAACATATATGTGCATTTAGATGGAATACTAAAAATGATTGACTACAAACAAGAATGCATGGTGTGGAAAGCTTCAAAATAATCGATGCTCAACAAGCAAATTTAATTAATAAATATAAGAACACTAAGTATAAACTGCTCAAAAGTAATGCAGCAATACGCAACATTACAAAAAGCATATAGTTTTTGAGCAATGAAAGCAATGGTCTTCCTGTAGATGGTGTAACAAATATCGCAACATGTAGGAGATAACTGGTGATAAATATATGTGTTTAACATATTATGTGCCTTTAGTTGGAATAAAAAGAAGCGATTGGCTGCACTAAGGCACGGTATGGAAAGTTGGACATTCCACAGTTTTCTGAATTCTTATGCTGTTCTTCCAACAAGATCACTAGCCAAGTGACTCATACGGAACATCCAGCTTGTTGAATTCGAATAGTTTGTATGGACGTAAGGCCAAGGATTTTGACGGGCTAAGCACTATATATCAAATTAAGTGCGTGAGATGTGTAGGAATTACAAACAATCGTATCAAAATCGAAATGTATAAATTTACTGCACAAGTAACTTCCGAATGACCAGGGGTGTAGCCAGGGGAGGAGCGAGTGGTGCGGTCGCTGCAGATGCTGGAGTGCAAGGGGCGGCCAAATAGATACGTATTTTAAAATGAAAACATGTGACTTTTGCGCTTAAAATTTAGAATTATTGGGATAAAGTAAAAAAAATTAAAAGTAACCATTTTTAATGTCATAATTTCTCTTAGGGGTGGTTATTGTAATTACTCGCGCCGAGCGCCAGAAAACGATTTCGAATGACATAATTTTGCTGTTATAAAGGTTTCAATTAGGATAAATGAGAAGGAAAACTAAGCCAGATATTTTTCGAATTTTATATATATATATATATATATATATATATGCAACTTACATTTAAAAACAAAGTCACGTGTTCAGAATGAATGGAACAAATTCTTTGATCAGAGGCGACATGGTTTTCTTAAGTGTCTAGCCACTATGTTTTATAATATTGGATTGAACTTCAATGCCAATTCAGATCAAGTGTGATGTTAAGAGGGAAAAGAGTACAGAACGAAAGGGTCTTTCTTTTATTGCCGCACCGAGCACGGCAGAAGTATCTCATAGAACTGCAGCCTCTGCTACATTCTGTGGCAGCTACTGTGTTCAGGACGGGGATAAAAGAACCGCAATTTTTAAAGGGATTGGGAAGAAATGTACAGGTGGTGGTGGTGTTGGTGGTAGTAATAGTGATGGTAGGCTTACACGTAAAATAAATTTGTATCTAATGCAAGAACATTGTATGTGCGGATACGTGTCTAGGTGATGAAAAAAAACACACTAAATTAACTAATGTCTAACGACAGGAACTATATAGTTTTCCTCCACACAATACTTGCTCTAAGAAAGGCATTTATTTTCGCACCACAGGCTGCACGTGCTATCGGTTTGGACGCGGCCACGAAGTAGCTTTCCCCTCCTTTTGGTTTAGCCCTGGTGTGTCATCGTCTTCCACGTGCTAGAGAGCGGGTAACTATAAACACAGATGTTCCATGTTTCCAAATTTACAGGAGATTTCTCCAACCTTGTTCGGCTACGGATGATAATTATGCATTATTCTCCCAGCAGCTGTGCGTAGGAAGGAAACTTCGTTCACTAAACTCTTTCTTTACAGCATGACAGTAGACATTCAGACGATCAAGAAATTCCCTCAGTGGCTCGTTCCCCTGCTTACAAGAATCAGCAAATAGATCCTACGCTGTGAGCCGGTCAGGTTCACTCCACACACTGGACATCTTCATTTTGATATGCGAGGGATCGATCAGAAAATTCTTACTTTTCAGCTGTAATAAAAACAGTTTATATTTAATTTTACTGCCTGCTATCTCACTTCTTTTCCGCAAAGTTCCCTCCACAACTGAGGCATTTATCATACAGTGAGACAAGTTTTTCTGTTCCCTGTTGACAAAAGTCCGTGTCCTCTTTTATCAGCCATCCTGCCATAACGCTTGCTATTTTGCGATCGCCTTTGAATTTATTATCGCCAATACTTTGTTTCACTCCTGGAAACAATGATAAACTTCGGGCGACGAACTCCGCTGATGTAATGACAGCCAATGCAGGTTATTCACTTAAGAAAATATATGCCATGTACACCATTTTTCTGACAGACCGACCGGGCTCTTTATATTGTCATGTGCTGTACTATATACGTAGTCTCTCGATTGACACAGATCACATTCCTGTGAAACAAACTAAAATCCGAAATGGAGACACCACTGTCAAACATGGGCGTAGATTGGAGGCTGATGTAAAAATATAAGTTAAGGGAATATATAGGCCTATGTGGAAAAATTCGATGCTTGTTTAAAGACAAGTAAAAAGGAACTTACATAATGGCCGTACCAACGCACGTTTACAGATAGAAGAACTGGACTTTACTAAAACAGCATAAGAAATAACTCAGATGGAAAAGGTAAATTTTTCGAGGTCACTTACAAACTCTAGTTCATATGAAAATAAAACCAATGGAGAAGCAAGATAAAAATTAGGCACAATATTTAAGATTCCAGTGAAATGATTGTGGAGTATAGGTGCGAAAAAATGGCCAAAACATTTATAGAGAATGACTGATACACGCATGTTCAAGTTTGCAAGGTACAGGTAAAGCAATCCCTGTACAGGCCCTGAGGGTTCCTAAAAGCTGAGGCTCCCAGATTTCAACACAATCGGTATATGAAAGTGGTAAGGTTGTCAGCCCTACGCTCCGGCCGTGTTTACAATCCAGGAAATATTGCTAGTACTCATTTCTGGTAGAGGCTGAGTCGACCCCAGGGTCATAGTGGGGATGGAAGGGGTATGTCAATGAAAAATTCCAATAACACCATCGGGAATCGAATCCGTGTCCTTTCGGTTTGTAATGCTCAAGCTTGTCCATGGATATATTCCGACTGGCAGAAGAAACATAGGTCGATTAAGGAAAGACGAACAGACCAACGCCCAACGAAACGGAACAAGTCTGAGAATGGCTTATAACCTGTTGCAGATGAAGAAGAAATATGTTGAGCGAAGTGGATTGGAGTCATCTGAATCAAGGGAGGCCGATGGCTGGTTATCCGGTACTAAAAAATGTAATAATTTTTTAACTAAATGGGCGACCATTAGTTACTTTTCCAGCAGCATAACACTGCTTAATAAAATGAGTTAAATATTTCCGCAAGGGGCTACATTCCCTGCCTTATACACTTCTCTCCGGCTGTTCACCACAATAGTATTTTGTGACGAATAAAGACTGACGATATGCATTATGTCATCTTCTCCTTCACTCTATTCCTTCCTCTCGTGTAGGTCCAAATACTCTCCTCAGCTCATGTTTTCACGTTCCTTAAGAGGTACAGTTTCATACTCATATAATGACTTGAATTTTCACCGATTTAATCTGTCCTTAATATCTTCGTGTGTGTAATTTTGATATTGTCATCCCTATGTATTTCAAATTTCTTCACAATGAGTAGCTTAATGATCTGTACTACTCACCCAAGACTGTTCGGGTAATTAAATCTAGAAGAATGTGGGCGGGACATGTTGCAGGTATGAGGGACAGTAGGGGTGTTTACGGGGGTTTTCGTGGGGAAAAAGACCTCTTGGAAAATCCAGGCGTACATTGAAGGATAATATTAAGACGGATCTTCAGGAAGTGGAGTGTGAGGACATGGACTGGATCGATCTGGCTCAGGATGGGGACAGGTGGCGGGCACTTGTGAAAGCGGTAATGAACCATCCGGTTCTACACAATGCGGGGAATTTCTTGACTAGCTGCGAACCGATTAGCTTGTCATGAAGAACTATGCTGCATGGAGTGAGTAAGTAAGTAAGTAAGTAAGGAAGTAAGTAAGTAAGTAAGTAAGTTAGTAAGTATGTATTTTAAATTTATTTTTTGGAAGAATATATGTGTTACTTCTGTCTACATAGTGAGTTTGTCTTGGTCTCCAATAGAGGGATGTGGATTGCCTGTGCCAAAAGCCTGATTCACCCTTTAAAGAACAGTACCTCCTCATTTACATGCACCGCTATTTTAACCTTAAAGAAACTATGAATTTTGTCTATACAGTTTGTTCCATATCATTGTCAGGATAAGGAGACCTTTTTCCCCCAGCGATATTAATTTGACTGTTGGTCTTTGTAACAGAGAGACAGTGTGTTTGACGAGAAGCAAGAACTGAATTAATGCACAGATAATATTCGGATTTCATTCCTCAACTTATGGGTTTCCTCCGTCCCAGAGCAATCTGTTTGGCGATAAGCAAATTCGGCGTAGCCTTCCACCTACCATCAAAATCACCATTACGCCATAATGCAAACATCCCCTCCTCTCAAACTCTGTCACATTCAAAAACCTAGAAACTATAATTCTTGTTTTAGTAGCCGAAAGATGAAATTAGCAAAATAGGCCGACTTTTTCGTAACTTCATTAGCACTTAATATGGCCTGATGATGGCCCACAATTGGAACCGAAACATGCTGTGGAGTAATTGTGGTCTTCAAAAAAATCGGTGGAGTAAAAGCCATAACATACTTACTTACTCCATGGTGCAGAGTCCTTCTTGAGAAGCTAACTGGTTTGCAGCTAGTCAAGAAATTCCCCGCATTTCACGGAACCCGAAGGTTCATTACCGCACTCCCAAGCGTCCGCCAC
>Ga0123355_10009464_pt1 | contig 14821 bp, 12 predicted proteins | sample TergutEmb28metaG_3_FD_89872 | JGI IMG/M metagenome (GOLD analysis project Ga0123355, IMG submission 89872) | Embiratermes neotenicus P1 segment gut microbial communities from Petit-Saut dam, French Guiana - Emb289 P1 | ecosystem: Host-associated > Arthropoda: Insects > Digestive system > Gut ...
ATGCGAGGTAATTATCGCAACCGAGTATTGGCGGCATTGCCGGATTGCGAAGTGACATCGGATATTTTAAATGTTAAACGGTTCTTTAACGACAAAAAATCACCGGAATATTTTCGGTGATTTGTGTTTTTTAATCATTCGTTTGAATATGAATATATTGAAGGGAGATGCTAATATGCCCACAAAAACTAATATTATTGTGACGAACGTTTTTATCAACGAAGATAAAGAAAAAATCCGCATAGAAATCAATAAAAAGATTGAGAATTTACTGAAAAAGACTTGGAAATAACTTATCTTTATGGTAAAATGGGACGGAATCAAGGAAAACCAAGTATTGCAGGGGGCGCTGATTTAGTCCTATTTTTTTATAATCCAAAAATGAGAGGCGTGTTGCTAAGGAAGCGGTGTGACCGCTCCCTCCAATATTACATGTTTTTCAACACATTCTCAAATCTTTCTTGTATTGTAACGTCTGTGTCTGTAAAACTTACCTTCACTACATATTTTCCAACTCTAAATAAGCAAGGATTTTTAATTTATCTCAATTTTAACACTCTAACCTTGACAACAATATGTCATGGTTATAAAAATAAATTTTTAAAATTTAGAGTGTGATAAAAATGAAATTCTCAGGGCAATTTATGGGTCTTGAATTTGTATATGTTCAGCGCTCTGCGCGGATACCTCGATGGCTTCAATTGATGGTGTAAGCAAAATGGGAATGTGAAATTGTAAAATTAAAGTGGCCATTTGGCTAATTCGCGGAAGTCGGTAAGTGGCAGTTGCATCTATTAGAGACTGTAAAAAGAAAAAATATGGTCTAATGTTAAGAATAGGTAAGAGATGGAATGAAGAGTTGGAGGAGGGTTTATGAATATACTAAATTATAATTAATAACAATACATATAATGTTAATGGAAATATTATTGAGAAGTCTATAATAAATAGTGGCCATAATAATCAAAACAAAATTTAATAATACACAATAAAAAAGTCAAGTATTTTCTCAAACGAAAAAATACTTGACTTTTTTGTAAGTTTTTATTATAATGATATGTGTGTGAAATCCTGAAGGGATTTCCTGCCCGACCATTTCAACGACGACTTTTGTCGTTATAATGAGTGTATAATAGCTTGAGAGGTGAAATCTATGGCAAAGTTAGTTGCGCGTAATGAATATTTAGAACAGCTTAAAATGTGGCGCGAAAGAGAGATGATTAAGGTTGTTACGGGAGTTCGGCGTTGCGGAAAGTCAACGCTTTTTGAGCTGTATATTGATTATTTGAAATCAACCGGAGTAACGAGCGAACAGGTTGTTTCGATAAACTTAGAAGATGAGGACAACTCCGAATTGTTGGATCATGCAAAACTTCATGAGTATGTTAAATCACGGCTTCGCAAAGATAAATGGACTTATGTTTTTATCGACGAAGTGCAAAACTGCGCCGAATATGAGCGAGCAATTTCCAGTCTTTATCTGCGAAAAAATGTGGATATTTACATCACCGGCTCAAATGCGTATATGCTGTCCGGCGAACTTGCGACCAAGTTGACGGGGCGATATATTGAAATTGATATGCTTCCGCTGTCATTCGCCGAGTATGGGCAGGCAGTTGATATTGTTGACGACCGCAAGCGATTCTTGCAATATATGAATATGGGCGCGTTTCCTTACGCGGCAACACTTGCCGATAATTCGGTTGCACATGCGCAATACCTGGAGGGAATATACAACACCGTGCTTGTAAAAGACGTTGTGACTCGACATCGGATTAACGATGTTTCAGTGGTTGAAGCGATAGTTAAGTTTTTGTGCAGCAATGTCGGTAGCCCTGTTTCGGCGAAGAAAATTGCCGATACTATGAAGTCAAACGGGCGCCCGATTGCTGTAAATACGGTTGAAAACTATCTGCGCGCGTTGACCGATAGTTACTTGTTTTATAAAGTTGAGCGATACGACATAAAAGGGAAATTGCATCTAAAGACAGCGCCGAAATATTATGTTTGCGATACCGGATTGCGCAATACGATATTAGGGAGCGACAATACCGACATTGGACATCAACTTGAAAATATGGTTTATTTGGAGCTTTTGCGCCGTGGATATCGGGTGAACATTGGAAAAACGCGCACGAAAGAAATAGATTTTGTCGCGGTTAAAGGCAAAGAAACGATTTACGTTCAGGTTGCATATTTGCTTGCAACGCCCGAAACTGTGGAGCGTGAGTTCGGAAATTTGGAGCAGATAAAGGATAACTTTCCGAAGTATGTAATTAGTATGGATGATGTTGATATGAGCAGAAGTGGCATAACTCATATGAATGTGGCAGAGTGGTTGGGGCGATTTTGAGAATGCGATGCTATACTCAATTTTTTAATCCCAAAATATCCTTGCGGAAGTTTTGTTTGCAGTTATTTTTTACAACTAAAACAGCGCAATACACCAAACAATTGTGGAATATTCACAATTTTACGCAAATCCCAAATTTTACAGCACAAAAACTGTTGACAAGAAACAATTTTTGTGATACAATCGTGATGCGACAAAAATTTTGACTATTTTGTGTTCCCAAATTTACAGCACAAAGAAAGGTGGTTCGCTTGAAACTCAGAGATTTTATGAATATACGAACCGGTTTGCCGCTATCAAGGAAGCAAACCACAGCCGATAAAGCACAGCACACATACACCGTGCTGACTCTGAAGGCGATGGACAATGATGGCGTAATCAATACAGACTTCACAGAACCTTGTTTTACAGCCGAGCCGTTGAAAAGCGAATACTTCACTAAAGCAGGCGATGTCCTGATTCGATTAAGCGCACCCTACACCGCAACGGTAATAACAGAAGGCAAGGAAAACCTGCTTGTTTCTCAACACTTTTCTATTATAAGGAATAAGGAGATGGGCGTAAATCCGCACTTCCTTAGGTGGTGGTTAACGCAAAACCGAAAGCGATTTTATCAATCGGCAAGCGGCGCAACTCATATGGGAACAATCAGCTCCGGCTATATTGCCGAATTAATCTTCGAGCCACCACCGTTTGAAATTCAAGTAAAAATAGGTAGTTTGTTAGAGTTGGCAACGCGAGAGAGAGAGCTCCTTGCTCGCTTGTCGGAATCCAGAGAAAAATTAATCAATGCAACATTAAACAAAATCGTAAATAACGGAGGCAAAAACCTATGACAACCAAAGCAAATATTCAGAATGTATTGTGGAAAGCCTGCGGTAGTTTTCGCGGAAAAATTGACAGCTCACGTTATAAGGACTACATCCTTACAATGCTCTTCGTTAAGTATTTGAGTGATGTTAACAAGGAAAAACGAGCAGACTATGCTGAAAAATTCAATGGCGACGAGGCTCGTATTGAACGCGCCATGAGCCGCGAGCCGTTTGTAATAGAAGAAAAATCCTCATTTGATTATCTATACGCAAACCGCACAGATGCTCAAATAGGACAAAAAATCAACATCGCTCTCTCGGCTATTGAAGAACGCAACGGCGCGAAATTGCGCAATGTGTTCCGCGCAATAGACTTTAACAGCACAGTCGACTTGGGCGAACCCCGCGAGAAGAACGCTATATTAAAAAATCTGCTTGAAGATTTCCAAGACCTTGACCTTTTGCCGTCTAAATTAGAAGCGGCTGACATTATCGGCGACGCGTATCAATATATGATTAAAACCTTTGCCGCCGACGCAGGCAAAAAAGGCGGAGAGTTTTTCACGCCCGAGCAGGTGTCTGAGCTTGTAGCGAAATTAGTAGAGCCTCAAGAGAACGACCGCATCTATGATGCAACCTGCGGCAGTGGCGGCTTACTGCTCAAAGCATACAACGAGGCAAACACACAAAAAATTGCAATTTATGGTCAAGAACGCAACGCGCAGACATGGGCGCTTTGTAAAATGAATATGTTCCTGCACAACATAGCCGATGCCACCATTTGGCAAGGTGATACGCTGGCTAACCCTCAAAATATCGAAAATGACAAGTTGATGAAATTCCAAGTGGTCGTTGCAAATCCACCGTTTTCCCTTGACAAATGGGATAGTGGTTTCTTGCCGGATGCAAAGACTAAAATGTCTGCCGGGCTTGACCCGTACAAACGCTTCGACTGGGGTATTCCACCGACATCCAAAGGTGACTATGCTTTTGTTATGCATATGCTCCACTGCCTTGATGACAGCACCGGCAGAATGGGTATAGTCCTGCCGCACGGCGTATTGTTCCGCGGTGCAGGCGAGGGGCGTGTGCGCAAACAAATCATAGAGAATTTTAATTTGCTTGACGCTGTTATCGGTTTGCCTGCCAACCTTTTCTTTGGCGCGGGAATACCGGCTTGCGTTCTCGTATTCAAAAAGAATCGCCAAAACCGCAATATCTTCTTTATCGACGCGTCGGGCGAGGGTAATTACGAAAAGGGTAAAAACCAAAACATCCTGCGTCCGGAGGATATTGAAAAAATCGCCACTACATACCGAAATCGCGCAGTCATAGAAAAATACAGTTATGATGCCAAGTATGAAGAGATTGTGGAAAACGACTTCAACCTCAATATACCTCGCTATGTAGACACTTTTGAGGAAGAGCCGGAAGTGGATATCGTTGCGGTAAAATCAGAAATCGCCGGCATTGAAACCGAACTTGCAGAGGTGCAGGCGCAAATGGCTGAGTATTTGAAGGACTTGGGCGTATAGGAGGGAATAAAAAATGAAAAAGAAGGTGGAAAATGATGGCTAAGCCATTGGTGCTTCCAAATGAGTGGAAGACTGTGAAATTAGGTACGCTATTTGCAAATCGCACCGAAGCGAATTGTCATGATTTAGAGTTGCTATCCGTAACAGGAACACGCGGAATAATACCGCGTTCAATGATTGGGGGAAAAGATAACTCAAACGAAGATAAAAGCAAATACTTAAAAGTGTGCGTTGGTGATATAGCTTACAATACAATGCGTATGTGGCAGGGAGTGTCGGCGTTGTCTGCTTATGAGGGAATTGTCAGCCCGGCCTATACCGTTTTGAAAGCAACCGACGGCGTTCATACAGATTACTTTCGTCATTTATTCAAAACACCGCGTATGATTTCAAAGTTTTATCGTTGGTCGCAAGGATTAGTCGACGACCAGCGCAGCTTGAAATATCATAATTTTGCAATCATAACCGAAACGGTTCCACCCTTCGCCGAACAACGCGCCATAGCCGAAATTCTTACGGCGCAAGACCGCCTTATCGAAACAAAAATGCGGCTGATTGAGACGAAGAAGCGGCAGAAGCGGTGGATGATGGAACGATTGCTGACGGGCAAGGCGCGACTGCCGGGGTTTAGCGGGGAGTGGAAGCGAGTGAAGTTGGGGGATGTAGGCTCAACATATACAGGATTATCAGGCAAAACCAAAGAGGACTTCGGAAAAGGTGACGCACGATTTATAACATATTTAAATGTGTGCAACAATCCGATTGCTGACGCAAGCGCAGTTGGCAAAGTCGAAATTGATGCTAAACAAAACGAAGTGAAATACGGCGATATATTATTCACAACTTCATCCGAAACACCGGAGGAAGTCGGAATGTCGTCTGTATGGCTACACGCGGCAGAAAATGTCTATCTTAATAGTTTTTGCTTTGGGTTCAGACTTTCAACGGAATTATCCTCATATTACATGGCGTACATGCTCCGTTCGTCAGCTGTAAGAGCAAAAATTACGTTGTTGGCGCAAGGTGTTTCTCGCTATAACATCTCCAAAACTAAGTTGATGGAGATTGCTATTCCTGTTCCACCCCTCGGCGAACAAACCGCAATAGCCGAGCGGCTCGCCACCGCCGACCGTGAAATTGAACTACTCACACGGGAGCTTGAACAACAAAAACTCATCAAAAAATACCTTATGCAACAATTGCTCACAGGTAAAAAGCGCGTGAAAGGAGCGGTTGAATAATGAATCCTGGTAAATATCTCGAAAAAGAATTTCAAGCACAAGCGGAAGAAGTTTTGCGAAAGCTGGGTTACACACCGCTCACGCCTGAAGAGTGCGTCGCCCAACGCGGCAGCAAGTATAATGTGCTGCTCAAAGACATTCTTCGGCAAAAATTGAACGAATTAAATATCTTTGAATACGGCGGCGCAAAGCATCGCTTTTCGGCGGCAAGCATCGAACGCGCCATTGATGACTTGGATGCAAACCTTGCCGACGGACTGATTAAGGCGAGCGAAAAAATCTACGATATGCTTATGCTTGGAGTTGACCAGCCGGAAACTCTGCCCGACGGCAGGCGGCGTGAGTTTAGAATGCAGTTTATCGATTGGGATAACATCGAAAACAATGTGTTTCATGTCACACGTGAATTTTATGTTTCCAATGAGGCTGGCGACGACGCGTCAATCCCCGATGTTGTGCTGTTCGTCAACGGTATTCCTCTCGGCGTAATTGAGTGCAAATCGCCGCTTATCGCCGAAAACTTTGGCGTGATTCAGCATATCCGCAACCAAAACTTGGAACATAAAGGCTGTATCCTGCAGTTATACAAATTCACGCAGATTTTGCTCGCTGCAAATAAGAATTCTGTCAAATACGGAACAACAGGCACGGTTAAGAATAAGTGGGCCGTGTGGAAAGAAGAACGCCTCGACTGGTTGGAAGAGCAGTTATTGCATTGTGTTGTGGGCAGAACGCCAACTGAACAAGACAGGACAATAGTGTCGATGTATTCGCCGGAGCGATTGCTTCGGCTTGTTCGCTATTTCGTGTTGTACGATGCCCACGTGAAAAAAATCACACGGTATCAACAGTTTTTCGCCGTTGAGGAAATCATCAAAACCGTAAACACCACAGATTTGGCAGGCAACCGTCAGAGTGGTGTTATTTGGCATACGCAGGGCAGCGGTAAATCGCTGACTATGGTAATGCTTGCAAAATATCTGCTTGAGCAGATTGTAGACAGCAAAGTCATTATCGTAACTGACAGGACCGAGCTTGACAGCCAAATTGAGAAGACTTTTTCGCATACAAAATTAAAACCCGCCCGAGCTACAAGCGGCAAAAACCTTGTGGAGCTTATCAAAAACAACAAAGTTGATGTGATTACGGCGATTATTAATAAGTTTAACACTGTCGAAAGCAGCGGAATAAAAGTGGACGAGCGGAATGTTTTCGTGCTTGTAGACGAAAGCCACCGCACCAATTACGGTAATCTTGCGGCAAAGATGCGGCTTGTGTTCAAAAACGCTTGCTATATCGGCTTCACAGGCACACCGCTCATGAAGCGTGAAAAAAACACAATGAGCAAATTCGGTAAATTGATACACAAATACACAATCAGCGACGGCGTGGAAGATAAAGCTATTGTGCCATTGATTTATGAAGGGCGTTTTGTCGAAAGCGTTGTTGACGAGGCGAACATAGACTTGTGGTTTGAGCAGATTACAAAGCGTTTGAACGATAAGCAGCGCGAAGGTTTGAAGCGAATGTGGGCGCAACTTCGGCGGCTTACTTCTACCGAATCACGGATACGCCGCATTGCGCTGGATATTAACAACCACTTTATCGAAGGCTATAAAAATACCGGTTTCAAAGCCATGCTTGCCTGCAACTTCAAGCGTGATGCCGTTCGCTACTTAGAGTGTTTTGAGGAGATGGACGATTTAACGGCGGCGGTTATAATTTCGCCGCCCGATATGCGCGAGGGCTATGAGGACATCGACGAAAGCACCGACAGCAAAGTTTTGGCGTTTTGGAAAAAGATGATGAACCGCTATGGCAGTGCCGAAAATTACGAAGAGACGCTTAAAGGAAAGTTCCTTGCAGGTGAAATCGATATTCTCATTGTGTGCGGCAAACTGCTGACCGGGTTTGACGCGCCGTTAACGCAAGTCATTTATATTGACAAGGAACTCAAGGAACACGGCTTATTGCAAGCCATAGCAAGAGCAAACCGCTCGGAAGAGGGCAAAGATTATGGGTTAATCGTTGACTATCGCGGCTTGATTTCAAAGCTCGATGACGCAATAGAAATGTACAGCGGTGCGGGGCTTGAAAATTTCGAGAGCGGTGACATCAAAGGTGCCGTTGTGGATGTTTTGAGTTGCATTGGCAAGGTACGTGAAACATACTCGCGCTTACTTGATGTGTTTGGAAAATTGCGCGATAGCGATGATGTCGAGGCTCTTGAAGTGCATCTTGAAGACCCCAAACGGCGCGAGAGTTTCTATGATGCACTCTGTGCATTTGGCAAGGCTCTTTCTATGGTGCTTAATTCTGAAAAAGTTTATGAAGCGTTGCCGAAAGACGAGATAGCACGGTATAAACGGGCTTTCACTTTCTTTTCAAAGATGCGTCGTAGTGTCAAAATCCGTTACGCTGATTCTATTGACAACGGCGAATATGAACCACAAATGCAGAATTTGCTTGATAAACATTTGGCCGTGGTAGGTCTTAAGCAAATCACAAACCCTATAGATATTTTGAACCGTAGCGACATGGAAAAAGAACTGGAGGAGCTTGGAACTGCTCGCGCTAAAGCTGACGCCATTACCTCGGCTATGACAAAAAGCTTAAGCGAAAGGCGCGACGAAAACCCGGCTTATTACGACAGTTTTTCTAAGCGTATTAAAGACGTGCTTGAAGAGTATAAAAACCGAATCATTGGCGAGGCTGAGTATCTTAACAAGATGAAGAGCATTCTTGATGATTATCGAAATGGCGCAACAAGTATCAGTTACCCTGAAAAAATTAAGGGCAATCCACACGCGCAGGCTTTTTACGGCGTTGTGTTGGCGGCACTTGATGATGCAATCGACCTTGCCGAAAATGCCGAAACCGTGGTGGATATTACGCTTGAAATAACAAATATAATCGAACGAAATAACGCAGTCGACTGGCAAAACAACACGGATATTCACAATCGCATCGCTCAAGAAATAGATGACATTTTCTATAAATACGAACAAGAACAAGGACTTGCTATCGGGTTTGACGCTGTAGACAAAATAATCGAAAACATCAAGACTGTGGCTCTTCGGAGGTTCAAATGATTGAATCCAAAAGTATAATTTTGAATGGCAGAAATGTTGAATACGAGCTGGAGCGAAAGCGTGTAAAAAATATCAACCTTCGCATTCGCTCCGATGGCTCTGTTTATGTGTCGGCAAGTGAAAAAGTCCCGCTTTCTACGATTACCGAGTTTCTCACAAAGAAAGCCGATTATATAACCGCTGCTCTTGATAAATATGAAGAGTTGCGAAAATATGCTAACGGCGAGCGGCTGTATTGTTCCGGAGAGAGCTTTCGTTACCTTGGCAAAGAGCTGAGACTTGTTGTTAAGCAAGGTAAAAACAATGTTGAAACCGATGGCATTTATTTGCATCTCACTGTAACCGATACCACCGACACTGAATTGAAGCAAAAGTTGATAAACAAATGGTACGACAAACAATGCCGCATTTTATTTCCGGCAATTATGAGTGAAGTTTATCCTATTTTCCGAAAATACGATGTGCCGGAGCCGAAACTAATATTGCGCGAAATGACTTCTCGCTGGGGTAGTTGCCAACCGAAACGCGGCGTGATAACTCTAAACAAAAGGCTAATTGAAACACCACGCAGTTGCATCGAATATGTAGTAATGCACGAGTTTATCCATTTTCGACAACCCGACCATTCAAAACTTTTCTACGATTTACTTTCAACACTCATGCCGGATTGGCGAGAACGAAAAAAGACCCTTGAAAGCGGGTACACGCTAAGATAAAATGGATGAATACTTACGCAGGCACGTTTCATGACATCATTGGTTTGCATTGTTAATCTGTTTAATCGCAATTTATCAGCATAGCGAGATATGACACAAATTCACACAACGCATAAATTTTTTTCACAACCTCAAAATCATGATATACGATATTCCGAAGCCGGATATAAGTCCCGACTTTCCCATTGAGGACATTCATAAAATCTGTGAATGGTATTACGAAATATTAAAAGATGCCACGCCGGAGGAGCGGCACGCCTATACAGAACTTCGTGCAGCAAAAGTACGTCAAGCCGTAGTTGAAATAAGAGCGAAAAACGAGAACAAGGTTTAATATAAAATGCATAATATATCTTCTATATCATTTGGCTACCATCTAAATCAAGAGCGTTATATTAAGATAATCTACTAAAGTCATAACTTACAGCCTCTATGACATAAAATAGTACAAGTGCAATATTTGTCTAATATTTTATGTCAAAAGAAGGTGAAATTTGTGAGCGAAAAGAACAAAGTTGCAATATATTGCAGGCTTTCAAGTGAAGACGAAAACAAGTCAAGCCCTAATGATGTAAGCGAAAGTATAGAAAATCAAATATCTATGTTGACAGAATACGCCAAATTACATAATATGTCAATTTTTGACATCTATGTCGATGAGGATTATTCCGGCGCTGATAAAAATCGCCCCGAATGGAATGAGTTAATTTCAGACGCGGAAAATAAGAAATTCAACATTGTTTTGTGTAAGCATCAATCAAGGTTTACGCGAGAATTAGAAATGGTAGAGAAATATATACACGACAAATTTTTGGAGTGGAATATTCGATTTGTAAGTATTGTTGACCACGCGGACACCGAAATTGTTGGGAACAAAAAGGCGCGGCAAATAAATGGGTTAATCAATGAATGGTATTTGGAAGATTTATCGGATAATATTCGCCGAACGCTCAATCACAAAAAGCAAAATGGTGAATGGACAGGTTCATTTGCGCCATATGGATATATGCGCGACCCAGATGACAAAAATCATTTGATGATTGACGAGGAAGCGGCAGAGGTTGTGCGTGAGATTTTCGATATGTTCTTAAACGGAATGGGATATTTGACGATTGCTCAAAACTTAAATAATCGTGGAATCCTTAATCCGGCGAATTATAAAAAGTCGAAAGGCTCCAAATATAGCAATCGCGACGGCAATCGCCAACGCGTTACGGGCAATTTGTGGACGAACGACACTATTTACTACATACTTCGCAAAGAGGAATATGTCGGAACGCTCTGCCAAAACAAGACCGAGAATGTCAGCTATAAGAACAAGCGGCGGCAGATTCATTCTCGTGACAAGTGGACGCGAACTTTCAACGCGCCCTAACCGATTATTGATATGGATATTTGGGAGCGAACGCAGGCGAATCGGCATATTGGAGGAAGTCGTATTAGATGAAATCAATAAACTGCTGGCGGAATATCACGATTCCGCAAAAATCGAAGTTGACCACGACGGCAAGCATCACAACTTTTCCGCTCACTAAAAATCACGAATTACCAAGCGGCAAGTTCATGTCAAAGCATACCGCGCCGCCTTTTAACATACTAATTTAATGAGGTGATTAGTATGTTTATCGTATTACGAAAAAGCAATCTGATTTTGTTCAGCGTTATAGTTTTGGTGTTTGGATACACCGTTTCGCTTTGGGCAACGCAAGGCGAAACCGAGGAAGTTGTAGCAACCTTCGCAGCCCCCGCAAGCGGACGCGTAATTGTCATCGACGCAGGTCACGGCGGCGTTGACGACGGCGCGCTCGGACATGGCGCAATCGAGAAAGAAATCAACCTTGCTATCGCGCTGCAACTTCAACGATTTATCGAACAATCCGGCGGCGTTGCGATTCTCACACGCGCCGAGGACCGCGGACCTTACGACCCGAATCGTCCCGCCGGAATGACGCAACGCCGCTCCGACCTGCTCTCGCGGGTCAGCGACCGTGACGAGTCAAATGCCGATATGTTTATCAGCATTCACATGAACACCTTCTCGGACAGCCGTTACAGCGGCGCGCAAGTGTTCTATTCAACGTCGCACGACGGCAGTCAATTGCTGGCAACGCACATAAGAGCAGGGATTGCGGACGCCGTAAGCGACGATAATCCGCGCGAGATTAAACCGGTAAATACGCAGATTTTCGTGTTGAAAAACGCGACCGTTCCGGCTGTGCTGGTAGAATGCGGCTTCTTGAGCAATCCAACCGAAGCGGCGTTGCTCCAAACCGAAGAATATCAACGCACAATCGCGTGGGGAATTTTTTCCGGAATCGTGCGGTATTTCGCCGAGGAGTGACGTTGAAGTAAAAAAAGGGGCGGCTTTCGCCGCCTCTTTAATCAATCTGTAATGGGTGCAAGCGTTTCCGCACACCATATAAGAATTCTTGTACGATGCCCAATTCTTATCCAATCGACCCATATCGAAACATAATCATTTGCCGGAATTGTGACAGTAGTAATTTCCGCACTTAAAAACCTGTCATTACTGTCAAACTGTGTCGGCATTAACTTTATAGTTCTATGCGTATCAGTTAAATTGTATATGCGTTGCCATCTCGCGAAATGATTGTCCCCCCACCAATCACTTTGCATCGCGCCGATACTAAAATCCGGATGTATAGAATTATCAGTAATATGATGGATTTCAAGCCTATAATTCGGGTTAGGCACTCCTGGACCTTGGCTAACGAAAGTAACACCAAGAGATTGGATGCGTCCAGTGAGCAATTCGCGGCGAAGCAAGGCGAACGCTGCGCTACCATCTAAGTTTTCTATTGATTCCCATTGTATGAAGTTTGCCATTTGAGCCCCGTTTGCATTCAGCTCCCACCCGCGAGTGGGAGTCCATCTTATAAGATTGACCTCCGCGATTCTACCACCGTGAAAACCTCGAAAACTTACGCTTGTCACTTCTCTTCCATCGTAAAATGCGGTCGGAACCCCTGTAACCCTAAGGTTCAAGTTAACACCTTGGTGGGTTATAATGTCCAACCTGTTGTACCACTCAGAATCCCAGTTGATGCGAGAAGGTGGCGCAGAAGATGTAAGTTGCAACCCCAACCATTCAAAATCATAAACAACAAATACATCCTCTTGTTCCGCAGACACCACAACGCTTCCGTCTGTTGAAATAAGCACGAACACCATAACCACAATCAACAAACTTGATATAACTCTCTTTTTCACTAAAACTCCTCCTTTGTACTAAAACTTAAATATATTTTAGTACAAATGTTTACTTTTGTCAATAGTAAATTTATTTACTATGTTAAACTTGCCTTATTCTAAGCAATAGGAGGGATAAGGCGTGGAATATTATGTCCAATTTTTGCGTGATTTGCGCGAAGATAATGACAAAACTCAAAAAGAAATTGCGGAAATTTTGGGCATATCTCAAACCATGTACGCTCGATATGAACGTGCTGCGAACGAAATGCCAATGCGCCATTTTATCACCCTTTGCAAATATTACAAAGTTTCTGCCGATGTTGTTTTAGGATTTATTCCTCGCAACCAACTTAAATAATTGACATTAATCGTGCGGTATTTCGCCGCGATAGAATAAAATATTTTGTAAATTCAGGGTTTTTCAGAAAAAAGAGCCGATTTTGAAAAAATCGACTCTTTTTTTATTGACATTTAAAACGTCAACTGATATACTATAAAATGGTGGAAAATTCGGACAAATTGATACTTTTAATGAAGGAGATGAAAATATGTCGTGGGAAAGAGAAGCAACCAATGAAGTTTTGCAAAAATTGAGCGTTAATCCTAAAGATGGATTGAGCCAAAACGTAGTTCAGTCGAGGCAACAGGAGTTCGGTTTGAACGAATTTGAGGAAGAGAAAAAGGACAGCTTTTTCAAAAAAATTCTGCACCATTTGAAAGAAATTCCGACTGTGGTGTTGATGATTGCCGCGGCAATCGCAACAACGGCGGCGGTTATGAACAGAGTTCAATACGGTCATTACGCCGATTTTAGCGGTGCAAGCGATTGGGCTAAAGTTGTTGTAATCCTGTCAATCGTTGTAATTAACGTAGTTTTGGGGCTTTATCAAGAGGGGAAAGCCGAAAAAGCACTCGAAGCTTTGAAGAAGATGAACTCCTTCAAAACTACCGTTATTCGTGACGGATTGAAGCAAATCGTTGAAGCAAATCAGCTTGTTCCCGGCGATATTATTGAACTTAACGCGGGCGATGTTATCACCGCCGACGCGAGATTGATTGAGTCAAGCTCGCTTCAAGTTGAGGAAGCCGCGCTTACAGGCGAGAGCGTTCCTGTCGAGAAAGATTGCACAGTTACAATCGATGAAGGCGCGCCGCTCGGAGACCGACTGAATATGGTTTACTCGGGTTGCTTGGTAACAGGCGGACGTGCGGTGGCTGTAGTTGTCGCGACTGCTATGGAAACCGAAATGGGTAAAATCGCCCACTCGCTGAACACTACGCAGAAAATGGAAACTCCGTTGCAAATTAAGCTTAAACAGCTTGCGAAACGGATTTCGATTGTCGCGCTTGCGGCGGGAGTTGTGATGTTCGTCGCGGGAGTTTTCCTTTGGCAAGGCGACGTTTTGGGAATGTTGCTCGCCGCTGTCGCGCTCGGAGTTGCCGCGGTTCCCGAAACGCTTCCGATTATCGTAACTATGATTCTCTCGTACGGCGTATTTAATATGGTGTCGAAAAAGGCGATTATCCGTAAGATTCCCGCAATCGAAACGATTGGAAACACTTCGGTAATCTGTTCCGACAAAACGGGAACGCTTACTATGAATAAGATGAAAATTCAGAAGGTTTGGCACATTGACCACGAACCGATTTCAGTAAAAGATGAATTTAGCTTCAACCAGAAGAAGTTGGTCGGACTTCTCGCCTCGTGCAGTAACGCAACCATTGAAATGCACGGTGAAGACGGCGAGGACGAACACGTTATAGGCGACCCGACAGAGATTGCGATTATTCGGTTACTGCACGACTTAGATATTAGCCGCGTTCAAGCAGAAAGAGATTATCCTCGCATACACGAGTTG
>Ga0123355_10009465_pt1 | contig 14820 bp, 11 predicted proteins | sample TergutEmb28metaG_3_FD_89872 | JGI IMG/M metagenome (GOLD analysis project Ga0123355, IMG submission 89872) | Embiratermes neotenicus P1 segment gut microbial communities from Petit-Saut dam, French Guiana - Emb289 P1 | ecosystem: Host-associated > Arthropoda: Insects > Digestive system > Gut ...
ACACCTTGTTTACAAAAACGAACTAAATCGTGAATATGTAATAACTTTAGCAAGGAACGACGAAACTCCCTGATGATGATCTGAAAAGATCGAAACATGTCGGAGTGATTTTAAGTGTTTTAAGTGAAAGGTATATAGGTGCATTTGTTGGTTAATAGTTGACGTATTTCTGTCTTCCATAGTCTTTACCCCTCTCTGTCTCCTCACGGTAGGTGCGGACGTTATTCTTACACCTGATCACACTCAGTGACATACACACACTCGGTAAGCCTCCTCTGGACGAGTGATCAGCCCACACAGAGACCTCTACCTGACAACACACAACACTCACAACAGACAAGACATCGATGCCCCCGGCGGGATTCGAACCCGCAATCCCAGCAAGGGAGCGGCCGCAGACCCACGCCTTAGAGCGCGCGGCCACCGGGAGCGGCAAACAGAGTATTTTCAAACGCAAAACCACAACAGAAGCTGCCATATTTAGACGTAATTTATTATAGAAATTAACTACTCTCATCACGAAAATGTCAAGTTGTCTGAACAAAAGTCCGGAAATTAACAGCAGAGATTCGGGAGCAGGGTTTGTCCGCAGCAATCTGCGACAGTGCGTATCGAAATAAATAGCGATTCTTTGGCCTAGACAGTCAGCCCAGCTTGATAAATGACAGCTGGTCACGTGACTTTAAAGGCACGCCAATCAGACCTGAACAGCTATATACACGATCCAAATGAAGATATCAGAATATTCCTGAACTCAGAACCTCTCTGATATACGTGTGGGTTAAACAAGCAATGCAGATTTTTAGACATGTCACGTGAGGGAAAGGAGCCTCAAATGTCGTCCATTTACAGAGCCCCCCGCGGGGATAAGAATAAACAACGCTAATACAAAGGAAGCCGCTTACTGTTTTGCAGTCCACCTTACTTGGCAGCTGAGACTACACAGTCTACATACTGCGTGTGCAGCACTACGTGCACATGTAAGTGCACATAAGTGTAAGTGTAATACCGTATCCATGAATAATGAACCGATGGAGGAAAACGTGTGAAAATTTTTTATGAACACACACCCCCCCACCAAAAGTGATTCATCATTCGTCGCTGTCAAACCGAAACCTAAGAATATTTTCGAACGGCTGCCATGTTCGTATTTTATATCCCAAAAAGATATTTACTTTAAAAAATACATATTTTCCCAGGGTATATTACTTACTTACTTACTCACTCCATGGAACAGAGTCCTTTTTGAGAAACTTACAGTTCCTCAGCTAGTCAAGAAATTCCCCACATTTTATGGAACCCGAAGGTTCATTACCGGGTTCACAAGTGCCCACCACCCGTCCCTATCCCGAGCTTCACAAGGTATGTTACCATACTTTATTTCAGACTACATGGTGACACACAGACTGCTTATTGTTTGTGACTAGGCCACGAAATGGACGATCCGGGGTTCGAATCCCGAGGGGGCGAGATATTTTCCTCTTCTCCAATACTGTCCAGACCGCCCCCGGGGTCCACCCAGCTTCCTATTCAATTGGTACCGCGGTTCTTCCCGGGTTAAAACTGCTGGAGCGTGATGCTGACCACTCGCCTCCATCTAGTGCCCAGGTTAAGAATGAGTGAAGCTGTAACCTTACTCCCCATATACATCTTCATGGCATGGACAGGGATAAATGTAACCTTTATACTTATTGCTTACCATTGTACAGGGCAGCCCAGGCAGTATGCTACAGCAATACACAATACAGTACAGTAAAGTGTAGGAAAGTACACTAGAGTACAACACGGTACAGTTCGCAGCACAGCACACTACAGTACAACAGGTACAATATACTACAGTACACTACGGTACAATACACCACACTACGGCACAGTTCACAGCACAACACACAACAGTACAATACGATGCAATACACTACAGCACATTAGGGCACAGTTCACAGCACACTACGGTACAACAATTACAGTAAAATAGGTACAATACACTACAGTACACTACGGTACAATACACCACATTACGGCACAGTTCACAGCACAACACACAACAGTACAATACGGTGCAATACACTACAGTACATTAGGGCACAGTTCACAGCACACTACGGTACAATAATTACAGTAAAATAGGTACAATACACTACAGTACACTACGGTACAATACACTACAGTAAACTACGGCACAGTTCACAGCACAGGACACTACAGTACAATACATTACAGTACAGTAAACTATAGCACAGCAGAGCACACTACAGTACAATACAGTACAGTTCACTACAGTAAAGCACAATACAGTACACTACACCATAGTACAGCACACCACAGTACACTACAGTATAGGACAATGCAGTACACTACACTACAGCACAATACAGTACACTACACTAAGCTACACTATACTACACTACATAAAGTGTTCCCCAGTCTTATCGTACGTATGACAAACACTGTCACATTACTGAAACTGGCGTCACGCTGGGGGAGGGGCAGCCAAGAGCGTCCCAACGTACGACGGAGGTTCAAACAGTATATACAGGGTGATTCATGACTTCTGAACAGTATTGAAGATGATTGTCTACGTCTTTATGATCAAAGAAGTTTATATGAACATGGGTCCTATTCCCAACGGCTACGAAGTTATGAATGTTTAACTGTCGCAAATGGCCTCGTGTAAACCGCGCGTCGCCACTCGCACTATGCGACTTCGCACTAGGTGGAAGAGGAACAGGCAGCGTGAGTTGCGGCCGGTTCTGGTATTTTCGGAAACCAGTTTGAAGCACAGGTTAGTGTACACAGAAAGCAATTTCATGAAGTTAAGTTACATTTATACTTTAAATTTATTGGGTATTATGCTCCTTTATTATCTTGATCCATTTATTTCAATAGTGCCGCGGTCATGGAAGAGTAGAGCTATACCTCTACCCACCCTCTGGGCCACACCGGGCCTGTAACGGGATCACTTTACCTTTTTTATTTATTTCAATAATCCTTACCCTCTATTACAAGTTTCAAGCGGCCATAACTCCATAAATGTCCAAAATACGACACATGTTTAAATAAAATGTTTTGATCAAAAAGACCCAGGCAGTCATTTCCTGCAGTACTGTCCATAAGTCACGCATCACCCTGTACATACATACAGGTAGCACGACATACTTCTACTGTTCTCGCCAGACAACTCCATAGTGGCTAGACTACAGCCAGGATGATCGACGTTCGATTGCCGCCATGAACATTTTCCGTTCGCTGTTGCGTCCAGACCAACCGGAACCAACATTGCCTTCACAGCTTCTGCTCTGAGCGGAGCAAAGTACTGGACAGCCATAGTGCCGTGCACAATAGGCAACTTCTCCGACATCAGTGTTCAACGGGTCAGCCATATAAGACAAGCCGGCTTTCATGCGAAAAAGCAGGAGTGAATACGAGAGATAATGCTGTTGTGTTGCTGATACTGCAAAGCTTTTCCGGGCCGGAGAGTTGGGTGAGAGAAGAACACTTTGGTGCCGCAATCCAAAATGGGGCTGCAGAAGTTCCTCATAGATAAGCATGGTAGAGTGGTAATTCCTTACCGAAGTTTCGTGACAACCTATCGGTAAGGAGTTACCACTCTACGCTACGTAACATCCCAGTGGAGCGCAGACCTCAACTTAGTTCATACAATTCAAGAAACACCAAGTCTTGTCATCACATTGATTAACGGGTTAATGCTACTTATGTGAGCAATCGCAGTGAAAAGCATATGAAACCCGTAAGTATACTGAGTGAGTGTAGTCAGCTGTATCATATAGTAAACTAAACATGCATAGACCTACTTTCTACTGTGCTACAGCAGGTTGATGTGTTAATTCTTGTCTTACACCTCAGCTCAACTTAAATATGCCTGTAAAAGGCAGCAAATTGACCCAGGACTCCGTATTCAATAATGCTACAACAGACGCACGTTTTATAATGTACCGGAGCACGATAGCTTTATCCAATAGAAAACCTGCATCCGCCGGGACATTCCATGACAGTTGACGTGCTCAGAGGCACTATAAAAGGGACACCCTGTAGTATGTTACTGAAACGAGAATAAAAGCCCAAAATAAAAATGTCTTCCAAAACGTAACGTAATTTTAGAGATATTTACGAGCCACGCTGAGGGAGACTGTTTGCTCGGCCTGAAAGCAGCAATGACAAGTGGCATCATCAATTCTAGGACAGCCTTACGGGAATTCTACTGCATAAAGTAGCTGTGTATGGAGCGCAAGAGTCAGCTACGTCTACACTTCGTTTCAATCAAGACCAGCAGCCCCATTGAAACCAGTAAAAAGACGGAAGATTGAGCCGCTGTTGACACAGACTCTTCGCTCCCAGCAGTGTAGTACGGGATACATAGCTATTCGAGCTAGACAGATGATGCTCAAGTCTTGCTATCAGCAGCAAACAGCCTCAGACACGCTCTGCCGACGGCGGACATTGCCTCTCGCTTCACCATCCATCACTCCTCAATGTAACGCAACTGGCATCACACAAGAATCGAATCAAATAACTTCATGAATAGATACCCTCTTGAAAAGTCACCTGGAGCCCGGCTAGTCAAAAATATCCGTCCTTTGTAGAACTTGAAGATTCTCTAAAGTATTTAAAAAAAACACCCCGTCATTGTTCCGTTATATCAGTCAGTTGAATCTGTTCCAAACCGCCACGTATTGTGTATTTAAGGTACAGTACTTACTATACGTACCGCCAGGTTTAACATTCACCAACTCTAAGTTCTGCACACACTGTATTTATGTGTTTTGTGTGGATCTCAGAACAAACAGCGATTATTTCCCTAAACAACATTAACTGACTGGTTTTGACGTTTTGCTGACCGTGCATCTCAGTATACTTATCTCAGTAATTAACCAACTTGATGCACAAATTTTTTTTACAATAAGTTTATTTCATGCCTCTACATGTTTCGAGCACATGTGCTCATCACCAGGAGGTCAAAATTGTATTACACAGCCTCTGGTATCATCACACTAAAACAGTTGAGTGGTCTAAAATTACTAAAATACAATTCTATAAATATGAGCAAATAGTAGTAAAATTTATGTGCGAATTTTTCGGGTGTGATTACTGTGTATTACTTACTATAAACATGTTATGTCATGTAGAGTTTATGTTTATCCAGTCATTAAACTTCTTAGAAAGGTAATGTGTCTATTTGCATTAACTGACTGGTTTTTATAACAGAGACGGAGTGCGTTTACTGCGTGGTACAAAATGAATCTTTGACAATAATTCAGGTTAATTTTTATCATTAAAGCGTTAATTCCATCCCCTCATTTATGACCCCATACCTAACACTTCGACTAAAATAATCACATTGTCTGCTACCTTAAACAGAAATTGTGTATCCCGTGTGCTTAAGCATTTAAATAACCTCTTATATTTAAATTCAAAATTTCCCGGATTTCGTTGGTATGATTGACAGAAATTGCTGTGAATAGAGAAATGTACATTCACATCTTACGTAGCCTTAGGGATGTCAGAAGTAAACGCCCGAAAAATGGAAAACCAACAGTTGGTTTCTCCTCACGACAATGCTCCAGCACACCGGTCGGTTTTGGATTTCTCAGCAAAGAACAAAGTGACAAAAACTGGGATATCACCCATACTCTCCTGACCTGGCTACAACCGATTTTTGCATGTTTCCTCGACTGAAATCAGCACTGAAGGGGCGGTGTTTTTGTAATGCTAATGACATTATGAATGCGACGGAGGAGCTGAAAAGGCTTTCACACAATGAATTCCAAGAATGTTTCCAACGCCTCTACAGTTGCTGGCAGAAGTGTAAAGTTGCACAAGGGGGTCGTTTTGAAGGAAATATAGCTTACGTCGTTGTACTGTTTTGTGTTTCTCAAAAATACAGTGATAGCGAGCAACATTTTACAGCTACCATTTACAGCCTATGTACCCCCTACGTTACAGCTAAAAAGTCCAAATTTTTCTACAACACATCTGTGTATTTCGTGCAATAAACGCTTATTATTTATCCGTGTATCATTAACCAGTTCGTCTTTACAGTTGAGACATGTGTTTACAGATGCCGCAAAACAGAAAAGGCTCGTAGTGATATATACCTGCCTTCTATGCAGCAAACCTTAGCAGACAGATGTATATAAACTGACGGCCGAATTGGGATGCAAGTGGAACAGGACCAGATGAAAATACAATGAATGCAGTTGATTAAATTAAAATTTATAAGTCGATCCGAATTCACCCCAATCATAAACGTGAACTTAAACACAGTGTCGTGAAATGTGCAAAAAAAATGACAACAGAGATAACAATGTAAAACATCGAAATTATATTCATAATGCAAATACAAAAAACGGTTGTAGAGCAATTAATAGAGGTAGAATTCCGAGAAAAAACACAATAAGTCTGTTTTTACAGTATTAATACTGTTACAGTAGTTCTGATTTATTTTTTGAGCAAAACGTCTCAATAAAGCATGAAATTCCTGATTTTTAGACAAGACATCCCCTTGTGTATTGATCTAATAATTAATTGAGTGGTAATAATTTAGTCCAACACCACTTCAACACTACTCCCCAACTGGTAGAAGGAATCACGGTAGACCTTTGAAGAGATTTCTAGATACCTGAGACCGGAACGGGTCAACAGGTGGTCCAGCTCCATGACAGATATATGACGATGATGATAATGATGTCGATAACACCACTTTATTGCATGAATATTTAAGAGAATAGAGCAACATGTTTCGGCTTCTAGAAGACGTCTTCAGGATTTTACTAAAAAGATTGAATATGTAATTTACAACGCCTTACAATGGCGATATCTCGTTTGCATTAAATGTTCACAAAATATGCAAGTATTGACCTGTTAAAGCCTACTGGTTACGTGATGCACCAACAGTTTAACATTCAACAACTGTACGTTCTGCCCACACTGTATTTATTTCTTTTGTATTTATCTGAGAACAAACAGCAACTTGTGCCACTTACAGCATAAACTGATTGGTTTTTATGACCGAGATGAAAAGTGTTTACAGCGCGGTACGGACTGGGTCTTTAAATCAAGCGGTCTGCGATTCGTCTTTATATGGTTAAAATACAAAGACCTGAAAGAAACACGTGTGTTATGTTTTTACTTGTTTATATCACATCTTCAGATTTTAATGTACTTTATTAATACTGAACGTAAACGAGATCTCGATACTGTAAGGCGTTGTAAATTCTATATTCAATCTTTTAAGGCAAAACCTGAAGGTGGTTTCTAGAAGCCGAAACACGTAGCTGTGTTCTCTTATATGTTCACGTAATCAAGTTGTGTCAGACTACATTACGCCGGTCCCAGTGATCGTACGGTCTAAGGCGTAGGTCTGCGGCCACCCGCCTGCTGAGACAGTGGGTTCGAATCCCACCGGGCGCATGGGATGTCTCTCTGTCATGAGTGTTGTGTGTTGTTAGGTAGAGGTCTCTGCAAGAGCTGATCACCCGTTCAGAGGAGTCCTACCGACTGTGATGCGTCGTTGTGTGTGATCAAGAAACCTCGTGAACGAGAAGGCCCTGGCCCACTGGGGGCTGTAGCGCCAGAAACAAACAAGACCACATTATACCACCCCACTGATTACAAGCAGGTCCTGAACGACAAACGATACTCGACCGAGTGGTAGCAGTCATGCCCTGAGTTCAGTGTGGTCTTACTTTCTTTATGCAAGCAGTTTCGATTTTTTGCGTCTGTTCCAAAATATTCGAACGCCGTCACATTCTGACAGGATTTATTACCCATATTCATGTCGTGATTTTTTCAGACACAGTATACATCTTCTGCCAACAAAAATAACGACCTACACACACAACTGGGGCGTAGAGGTTTCAGTAGGCGTTCTTAGCTCCATTTTGAGGGGGGGGGGAGTGCGCTACGAATTTCTCCAAACATCTGCGCTACAACACAGTCAGGTTAGGTATCCCTGTTGTGTTATATAGAATTATAAATATATATAAACCATATATAGTAAAACACAATTCAATTATTTTATTCAGGTGTATTTCTTACATTGTTTGGTTCAACGGCGTGTTTCGGCTATAGTTACGAGCCATCTCCAGGTTATTACTCTTACTAAAATAAGGTAAATGTAAAGTGATCCCGTTATAGGCCCGGTGTGGTCCAGAGGGTGGGTAGAGGTATAGCTCTACTCTTCCATGACCGCGGCACTAGAAGGCGGTGAGTAGTCAGCAGCACGCCCCGGCCGCACTTTACCCCCGGCAAAGACCCGGTACCCATTTTACAGGAGGTTGGGTGGGCCCCACGGCTGATCTGGATGGGCGAAAAATCTCGTCCCTACCGGGATTTTTTTAATTACAACTTTATTGGTCCTTCAGTACACAAATACAATGGTTGCATGGAAGATATCTCAGTAATGTACTGTTAACGGACTATTGTCCTTGTGTTCGAATTGCATTGTTCGTTTGTTACCCTAGGTCTTTAGGAGAACGCCGTTATGGTAGCGACGTCATGGGTCGGAGGAGTCCTTGCAGGTCTGGTGCTGTGACTCAATTATCCTGCAGCTAGAGCGAACACAGTTTCTCCAGGTATTGTGTGTCGGAGATTATAGTATCTCCAAGTAATTCTCAACCTTTTCGCGCCGGCGAGTTGTTTGATATGTTTTCCATCGAGCACGCCTCATGAAATCAGCGTCGTCGATGGTCGATTCTCGGTTCCAGTGTTGTGTACGGTAATATATCATGTGGGCGAGGATCCACAAAATTGACCGGTGCCTCTGTGGTGGCCAGAAGTGAAAACTCGGACGGACGGTCCACTCCGGTAGAATGTATTTCGAGTCAATGCGAAGGACGATCGCTATTCTGGAACGGATCCACCTCCAAATGTCGGCCCCTTCGTTACACTCAGTCAGCCTGTGAACCAGAGTGTCTACTCGACCGCAATGTTGGCAACGGTTCGTGGTACTTCGTTGAATCTTGGCTAGTCGGTCGTTGGTCGGTATGAGATCATGAATAACCATAAACCAGGCTGCTTTAAGTTTCTCGATGACCATACTGCGTGTAGGTTCCCCCACACCTTAGACCGCAGTGTGGTTGGGTGTTGTGTCATGATTCGTACGTCCCGTGCCGCTTTCAGTGCCAATGCCATAGTGCGTAGTGAGGACCAGACGCGGAAGCATCGGAGGGCCTCATCTTGTTCAGGAGGCGTAATGTAGGCCATGTTGACGGCGTACACGTACAGGTAAGCTAGTTTAGTGGGTAACTTTGTGGCATGCGGCAGGTTTGCCTGCCTGTCAGTGAGGTTCCAGATCTGTAACAATGCTGCAGTCACCCTTCCATTCCGGTGGCCTTGCAGGTACATACGGTATAGGAGAAGCGCCGTAAACTTCGCCTCAATATCCGGCATCTCCCATCCACCCATTTGTTTTGGTCGTTGTAGTGTTGATACAGGCACTCGGAAGACTGTTCCTCTCCAGATATACCATGTGTAATGGCCGTTGTCAGTTGTGCGTATATGTTTGTGGCCGGCAAGATTCGGGCGGTATACCAGATTTTGGAAAGAAGAAAAGTGTTGGCAACGCATCCGTGTTGCCAGGCAAGGGCCCCCGAGTGCAGGCCCGCTTTGCCTGCGCTCGTACATTCCCGGTTAATCATGCCCAGGAGTCTTGATTGTGCCCCAGAAAGTGACGCCTAATATGGTCACACGGGGATGATATGCGATCCCCAAGACGGTCTCCTGTGCACACTAGCTTCCTACCGAGAGGGCCTTAGATTTTCGAGGGTTGAGGCGGGCACCTGATGCTCGTTCATAGAGGCGGATGGCTTCCTCTATAATTGCGAAGTCAGCAGCAGAGGTCACAAAAATGGTCACGTCATCGGCATGAACCACCACCGGTGTGGTGCGTGTGCGGCGTCCTAATTACCTGATAGTTTTAGGTCCAAAAGGCGAAAGAATGGGTGCAGACACAGAGCATAGAGGGCCATACTCATCGGACACCGCAGAGCACTGCGCAGCGAATTGAATTGGGTCCATACTGATGAACTGAGGACGTAGCACCTTCATACATCCTCTTGATACCGGCGATAAAGGCGTTTCCAATTCCGTATCCCTGGAGTGCTTGAAAGAGGCAGTTGTGGGCGATCTTATCGAAATCATTTTTGAAATCAAGGGAAAGTACGCACAACGGGAACCTCCTGCTTTCCGCATACGCGACTGTATCACATACCGTCAATGATCGTATTTCCAGGGACCCCATCGAATTGGCTCTCCGTTAGGTGATCTGCCAACACTGGACGCAGGCGTTGTGCGATAATACGAGCAAGAATCTTGTAGTCAGAGTTGAGGATTGTGATGGGGCGGTAGTCTTTTGGTGTTTGATTCCCTTGCGCTTTCGGCAGGCCAACTATCACACCTCGTTTTTGTTGCTGCGATATGTTTCTTGCCCAGAACATTTGATTGGTGACCTCATGCAGGTCGTCTCTTTCATTGCCCAGTTGTGTGAACAGAATTCGCGGCCTAGTCCATCGTTCCCAGGTGCCTTTTTCCGCCCGCCCGCTTGTATGGTTCGGTATATTTCCGTTGGCTCGAATGGCGACTCGAGAATTTCCCTCATACGAAGTATGCCGCTCGCAGCGAACTACCTCCATCAATTTTTCCACCCCGACATCGTTCACCTCTATTGTGTCGTACATATTCCGTACAAAAGTTGTAAGAGACTGTGCCATTCCGCTCGGTGTCGTATGCAATTGCCCTGTTCCATCTCTCAAGAAATATACGGTCCTCTCTGCACGCCGTCGTTTCGTCTGGAAAATGTGGTATATCATCAGCTGGTCTCCATCTGTTCTATCAGCATCTTTATTTTCATCAAGAATTTTCTGTAGCCTTCTGCTGTGCAGTCGCATAATTTTTGTTTTAGACGGTTTAAAGCAGGTAGAGTTTGGTCGCTGGGGCCCGGTCTCTGCAATACAACATACATACATTCGTATAAATGGTTCTCCAACATACAGCGGTCCCTTCGGCGCTCGGCTTCTTCACGTTGGTATAGTTGTCGTATTTTCTTTTTATAGAGGCGGTCCGCCATATTGTTAGGTCAGGAAAGTACCCTTTCTGCCGTTATAGTTGTCCCCATGGAGTTCTCAACTTCTCCGGGCATGCTTTCTCCGTTATTACAGCGCTGTCCATTTTCCATAGCCCGCGTCACCTCCGCAGAATTGGTAAGTCAATTGATATTCGTAGACATATATAGCGAGGTGATGAGTAAACGGTGCTACAATGGCCCCCACACCCAGTTTCCTCTCGAGCAGTTCATGTGTGGCGTAAATTCGGTCAATCGTTGTTACTCCGTGCGCGAAATTGTGGGTGTAAACTTTGCGTGTGGGGTTGCCCTGCCATGTGTCTGTTAATGCTAGGCCATGCACCAATTCCGCTAATGCTTGGCTGTAGGTGAAGCCGCCGGTATGGTCCGAAGCCTTCAATATACAACTGAAATCCCCACCCAGTAATATATGGCCCGTTTCACCAGTCAGCAGATAAGGCAGGTCACTACTGAAGGAACGCTCGCGTTCCTCCTTCATCGCCGTGCCAGATGGGGTGTACACATTAATTATCCTGATCTCTCTGAATTTGGCTGCCATAGCGCGTCCATACGGACTCATAATGATATTCTCTAGATTAATTCCATCCCTCGCGAAGATGGCGATACCGCTTCTATGGCGCCGGTGTTATATTGTGTGGTGTATCCCTGGAAGTCATTGAGGACGTGGTAAGTGACCTCTTGTACTAGTAGAATGTCTATTTCTTGGCGCCTGAGTAATGCGTCTAGCATCGCTATTCTCGTAGGAGATGCCATGCCATTCATGTTTAAAGTGGCAATTTTGATTGAGGCCATCAGGTCGAACTGCGGAGGGGAGTGGGCGAAGGGTTGACGATGGTTTCTATACTTTGTCCTTATTAGGTTGCGCTACTCCCGTTCTACTCGTCGTCCGTTCCCGTCGAATTCCAGCGCTTTATTCCAATTTTATCTTTTTATTTCGGGATGGGATTGGTTCCGGATCGTCCGTTTTAGGGTCTTCAGCCGGAGGGTTGGTTGCGCCGTCCGCCGGCACTGCGTCCTCGTTGTCCAGCCCGTCTGTACTCCCGACGTCTGTCACCATTTCCTGTCCGGTGCCTTCTTCTCCCTGCGTGTTTGCATGCAGGGGTTGCGCAGTCTGTCTGGTTGGCCTATCGTCAAATGCCGTCATTTCTCCGTCCACGGTCATCAGTTCTTGGGGTCAGTACAAGTTGTGAAGTCGGCCGGGTTTGCGTCCTCGTCCTGGGGCGTCAGATCATGGCTTCGTTGGTGAATGGGGTCCTATTGTTCCCCACCAATATCTAGCGGGGCGTTTATGGGCTTCAGTTCGTCGACTGAAGGGGAAACTCCCGATGCCAGGTCATGATATGCGCTCTGGGAGGCCGCCTCAATTCGATTGTCAACAGTGCCGTGCCGGTTGTGGGCGCCTTTAGCGGCGACATGGGCCCATGTATTGGGGGTCGAATCTGATGTAACCATACCTCCTCCACGCCTTCTGGGGCATGCCTGATTTATATGTCCACTGTCCCCACACCCGTAACATATAACTGGCTGGCCGTCATAAGAGAGTAATGCTCTGTGCCCTGCAATGTCCATTTGGGACGTAAGGTGTTTGGCCAGTTTCATTATAATCACTTTAACCCCGTTAACTACCTTGTAGCGGTACGCCTTGGGCCATATTTCATTCTGGATCGAGACTGTTTCCCCATATGATGCTAATGCTGCTCGAATGGATCTTTCAGTTAATTCTGGGGGCACGCTGGCGATCCGAATACGCCGCATTCCCATGCCAGCCACCTCTAGACGTACTATTGATATTTCCCTGTCACATGTCTGTATTCAGCACTCCCAATCGTAGACAGCAGAATATTCTGTATGTATATGTCATCTACGAACTTAAGAAATACGTGTCTTTTTATCCCATCAATCTGTATCATAGTTCGCGATTGTTCCGATACCTGTAGCTGGTCATGAATACATTCATGTATTTCATAAGCTAAAATGCGTGGACTAGTAGGGTCAAAATACATACCATTGTATGTTGTCGTTCTGCCACGGTCGATCTTACAAAACTTGCCCTGTTTAAGCACTACACAACTCTTTGTAAACACTCCACGGACTCAGCTATTACTTTCACCGCATTTCGCAACATAAACTCCACAACACGCACCGACAACCGTTCTCCTTGCCTGCCCGTTGTAGACTGCATTCGATCCCGGACCGTCCATCCCGCAGTCAGTCGCTATACCGACTGAGCTACCCGGTCCACTTATTACTCTTATTAGTAAGTTGAAATAAACAATTAGCAATGCTATTGTTATTGTAAAGTTACCTAACTGTATATTTTACCTTACTAAGAAAAGTAATCAATCTGAAGATGGCTCATAACTAAAGCCGAAACATGTCGTTGAACCAATGTAAGAAACACACCTTAATAAAATCATTGAGTTGTATTTGACTATATATGGTTTACATTTATAACATTTAAACAGCGTCGTACAATTCAAGATATCCACCCGGGTATAGTAACTTTACTGCGTTAACTAATACACTTGCCATTTTAAATCTAGTTAGGAGATGGATCAAACACAATTTGTACGATACACGTCTGAAAATAAAAATTAGAGACACTAAAATTATATTCTGAGCTTGAAAAAATCTCTGTTTAATTTTGTAAATTATCTATTTTTATTGTTATGTTTATGTATTCTTATTGTTATGTGTGTTCTGTTCTGGGTATTCTGTTTCATTGTGTTATTCTGTGTATTGTTTGTAAATTCGTTCTGTACCACTGCCACCGGGAGTCAACCCAACCGTAGTTAACAAAATATGTCATAATTTAGCGTATAGTTATCAAGGTTCCGGAAGACTCTACTGCCTACATTTTCAGGCAGAAAACTATATGGAAAGTTCACAGCCATCCGAAACGTCCGCATATTTGTCACAAATTTACAAGTGGCCACACCCCTGAAACCGCACTACCAATATACACCGCCATAAAAATGGCACTTCGCAATACCAAAGGTTGCGGAGGAACGAAACTTTGGGGTCTGATTAGGAAAGTTTAATGGAGTTCGAATTTTCAGGCTGGTGGCAGACCGTACAAAGATAAATGCATCATTAACAGCAGAAAGACTAAAGCAAGGACGTCGTATGTGGAGCAAAACACTCGAAATTCCTATATGAAATTGGTCTTGAGATTTCCAATTGAATCTCCACGATCACTACAGCTTTAGATTCGCCACATCCACCGCCGTGTAAAGGAATTATTTCAACTCTCAGATGGCGTCGTTTAGCTGCCGATAAAGTATCTTAACACGGTCCAATAAGAAGGCGTCTCAAACTCATTAAAGAATGGGCCAAACCACTGACTTAAATTCGATCATTCCGCCAGTCTCAGTAAATTGACTACGGCGCTTGCAACAAACTCTACACCATTCAACTCTCTCAAAGAACTTCAAATACGCAGTCCAAGAAGAGGACTGCTTTAGCCTAAGACGAAGGCATTACGGTCTTTCGAAACGTCAGTAACTATGTAAGAGACTGAACAGAACTGAACGTTCAACAACACCACTACGACAGTAAATATTCAGATATTTATACGAGTAATTGTGTATATCCAAATACAGGGTGTATCAAAATGATTGGAGCGGTTTTGAAGTTGATTATATTCACAAGTATGGTGAACAGAATTATAAATACCAGTAGAAATGAAAGAGTAACTCAACAAGTTTATGACACATACCTAC